>Ga0210046_1001620_pt1 | contig 17152 bp, 15 predicted proteins | sample CryGeyCG2114_250_FD_185461 | JGI IMG/M metagenome (GOLD analysis project Ga0210046, IMG submission 185461) | Groundwater microbial communities from aquifer - Crystal Geyser CG18_big_fil_WC_8/21/14_2.50 (SPAdes) (version 2) | ecosystem: Environmental > Aquatic > Deep subsurface > Groundwater ... | reverse complement strand
GCTCTCGGATGGTGACGTGGCCGGCGCGCTGATGACCGCCTGGCCGGATTCGGGCATTGACGTGCTGTTCGGCATCGGCGGCACGCCCGAGGGCGTGCTGGCCGCCTGCGCCCTGCGCGCCATGGGCGGCGAGATCCAGGGTAAGCTCTTTGCTCGCAATGAGGACGAACTGCGCCGCGGGCGTGACATGGGTTATAACTTCGAGAAGGTTTTGAGCATGGACGACCTGGTGGCCTCCGAGGATGTCTTCTTTGCGGCCACCGGCATCACCGAAGGCGAGTTGCTGCACGGCGTCAAATACTTCGGCGCTGGCGCACGCACCGACAGCCTGGTGGTGCGCGGTCTCACCGGCACCGTACGCCAGATCGTGGCCACCCATCGCTGGGACAAACTCAGCCGCCTGAGCGCCATCAAGTATCAAGACTTGACACCCGATTAGCTTGACCGTATAATCCCGCCTGCCACCCAGGCTTCGCCGTGAGCGTTCAGCCGAACGGTGGCATGCCTTCCTCGCTAGCTCAATTGGCAGAGCGGGCGGCTGTTAACCGCTAGGTTCGAGGTTCAAGTCCTCGGCGAGGAGCACAAAGCGCCCATTTGGGCGCTTTTTTGTTCAGGTTGCTGAAGCCGGGCAATAAACTTATCCTTCGTCTTGCACTTGCTACGTGTTCCTTTGTGCTCGCTTGCCCCTGGTCTGCATGGATCGCGGTTTGCTAATGGCCGCGTCTGCCGGCTCGACGTGTATGGTCACGTCGGCCGTGGAGATGGTTGCCTGGATGGCCTTCTCGATGGCCTCGGTTGCCGCGTGGGCTTCGTTCAGAGTGCAGGAGCCGTTCATGGTCACGTGCAGGTCAATGAACCACAGCGCGCCCGAAGGCCGGATGCGCACGGCGTGGGCGTCCACCACGCCCGGAATTGTGATCGCTGCCTGCTCGACCTTCTCGACCAGTCCCTTGGGGGCGGCGTCGAGCAGCGCCTGGATGGTGCGCCAGCCCAATTCCGCGCTGACGTAGACCACGATGAGCGCCACGATGCTGGCGGCGATGGCGTCGGCTTTGTTCATCCAACCCAGGCCAGGAATGTTCTTCGCCAGTGTTACCCCGATCAGGCCCAGGATGACCACCGATGACGACCAAATGTCGGTGCTGAAGTGCAGCGCGTCCGCTTCCAGCGCCTGGCTGTTGTATTTACGCGCCGCGCGGTACAGAATGCGCGAGCGGGAATAGTCAATGATGATGGACGTGCCCATCACCACGAATGACCAAACCGAGGCCTCCACGTGTACGCTCTTGAAGAACAGGCGTTGCACGGCTTCGTAGATGATCCAGGCCGAGGTGAGCAGCAGGAGCACGGCCTCGAAAAGGGCGGAGAGATTCTCGACCTTGCCGTGACCGAATTGGTGTTCCCGGTCGGCGGGTTTGTCGGACATGCGGACGGCGAAATAGGTCATGATCGCCGCGACCAGGTCCAGGCCAGAGTGGGCGGCTTCGGCCAGGATGCCCAGCGAGTTGGTCAGGACGCCGACGATGGTCTTGAACGAAGTCAATCCGACGGCGGCGATGACGGAGCTGAGCGCGGCGGCGCGTTTTTCTCTTTGGGCTTGATCGTGTGACATAGGTTCCTTGAAAAAGACAAGTAGGCCGATTATAACGTGAGAAACGCCAGCTAAATGCAAGGTGACGAATGTCATGAATTTGATTCACAATATCCCCATACGGCCATACCTTGATTATAGCAAACTTACCGGTCCCACCTCAACCCTCCAGCCCTCCAACGCCTTTCCCCTCAGCAGTGACTCCGGCTCCGGTCCGCGCAGCACGATTTGCCAACGGTAATAGCCGCCGAGTCTGGCAAAGAAACATGGCACTGGGCCGATCAAATCCGTTTGCATCCGTTTATCCGTTTCGATATCCACTGTCAAACGGCCTACTATTCGCCGCGCTTCGGCTTCTGCTTTCGCCGCGTCGTAATGGCGGTATTCCAGCCGCACCAGACGGGAATACGGCGGGTAGCCCAGCCTGCGCCGCTCCTCCAATTCGCGCTTATAAAACGCGGCGTAATCGTGACCGGCGGCGGCCTGGATGGCGTAATGCTCCGGCTGGAAGGTCTGCATGATGACCTGTCCGCCGCGCGCCGAGCGCCCGGCGCGGCCGGCCACCTGCGTCAGCACCTGGAAGACGCGCTCGGCCGCGAACGGATCGGGCAGATTCAGACCCACGTCCGCCAGCACCACGCCGACCAGAGTCACCAGCGGCAGGTCGAGACCCTTGGCGAGCATCTGGGTGCCGACCAAAACGTCAGCGCGGTGGGCGACGAAGTGGCTCAGGATGATCTCGTGGGCATCCTTCTGGCGGGTGGTCTCCCAGTCCCAGCGCAGGGTGGTGGCCTGCGGGAAAAGCCGCTGCACCTCGGCCTCCACCTTTTCGCTCCCCAGCCCGTACTGGCGGATCTGGTCGCTGCCGCACGCCGGGCAGGTTTTGGGAAGTTGCCGGTGGTAGCCGCAGTAATGGCAGCGTAAGTCAAAGGTCGGAGGTCGAATGTCGGACTGTCCGCTGACGTTCGACTTTTGACCTTCGACATGGTAGGTGAGCGGCGTATCGCATTTGGGGCACTTCGCCACGTAACCGCACTCGCGGCAAAAGACATACGTCGCCGTGCCGCGCCGGTTGAGGAACAGGATGGCCTGCTCCTTGCGTTCGAGCACCTCAGCCAGCGCCTCGGTCAGCGCCCGGCTGAAGATGCCGCGATTGCCGGATTTGAGTTCCTCACGCATGTCAACAATGCGAACGGGGGGGAGACTCCCGTAGACATCCGAGGTCTTTAAGACCTCGGAGGTCTGGATCCGCCTCGGCAATTCCAGCCGGACGCTTTCCCCGACTTCAGCCTGATACCGTTGCACGATGCCCGGTGTGGCCGAACCCAGGATGCACACCGCCCCGCACAGCCGGGCATAGACTTTCGCCGCCTCGACCGCGTGGTAGAACGGCGGCTCGGATTGGTAATACGAACCATCGTGGCACTCGTCTGCGACGATCAGGCCGATATCCGGCAGTGGACTGAAGAGCGCGCTGCGCGGCCCGATGACGACTTTCAGCAGGCCGAGTCGCGCCCGCCGCCAGGTATCGTAGCGCTCGCCCTCGGAGAGTTTCGAGTGCACCAGGCCAACCTGCCCAGGGAAGCGCGCCAGGAAGCGGCGCACGGTCTGTGGGGTGAGCGAGATTTCCGGGACGAGGATGATGGCCTGTTTGCCGCGCCGGATGGCTTCGGCTGCGGCGCGCAGGTAGATCTCGGTCTTGCCCGAGCCGGTGACTCCATGAAGGAGGAAGGATGAAGGATGAAAGATGAAAGATGAAGGAGGAAGCAGGTAAGATTCGAAGGCCTTGAGGATTTGCTCCCAGGCTTTTTGCTGGTCGAGCGTTAATTCTGGCGGCTCACTGCTCTCTAATTCTCTACTCTCTATTCTCTGCAACGGATCGCGCCAGATTTCCGTCTCTCTCAGGACGACCAGCCCGCGCTCATCCATTTCCTGCAAATCGGACAGGTTGCAGCCTGATTCGGCGTACACCCACGAGACGTTGACCGGTTCCAGTACGGAAATGAGGAAACGCAGGGCTGCCTGGCGGCGTTTGAGCGTCGCGGCGGTCTTGCCAAGCTTGGACATGGAGGCTTCAGCATCCTCAGGGGGGACGGCCAGTTGCGCCGTGCGGATGAACTTTGGCCGTATACTCGGCGGCGGCAGGATGGACTGGCTCGTCAGAACGCCGCTGCGCACCAGGTATTGCGCTGTTTTGCGCCAGTCCACCCGGCTGAAGTGGCGATCAATTTGCCGACCGCGCAGCGGGCCGCGCGTTTGGAGGAGGTCGAGCAGGCGGGATTCGAGGCTCGATTTTCGAGATTCGTGATTCGTGATCCGTGATCTGTGACCATTCTCTAATCTCGAATCTCTAATCTCGAATCTCGTATCTGCTTGCTGGCTGAGTCCGGATGGCAGCATCAGGTTGATGATCGCCGCCAGGGGGTTTAGCGTGGACTCGGCCAATTGCTTCGCCAGTTCGATTTGGGCGGCGGTGAGCACCGGCTGTGGGTCGAGCAGGTCGAGGACGGGTTTGGTTTCGGCCACCGACGGCTGGCTGACCAGCTCCAGCACCACGCCTTGCACCGTCTGTTTGCCAAATGGTACAGTGACCAGATGCCCCGCGCCGAGTTGTCCCTCCAGTTCGGGGGGCAGAGAATAGTCGAAGAGTCCCGTGATAGACGGGACGTTGACCGCGATTCGGGTGTACATCAAAAGGGATTATAAACCGGATTAGTTGAACGGCAAAACATGTATTCTTGATTTGGCTTCATCCACGGTGACCAGCGCCCCCTGTTCCAGCAGTGATTCTTGCTGATGCAGTAGTCTTACCAATCTCTCCCCCAAACTTTGCGGCATTATATCCTGAGTCCGGACTTGAATCACACTCGGCGATTCGGCGCGCGTCGTTGCCAGGATTGCCCCGAAATCGAGATCATGGGTGAAAACGATGTAACCGTGATCCCTCGCCCACGCCATGATGACCGCATCGGTTGCGCGAATATCGCCGACTTCAGACCAATGTACAGCTTGAAAGCCTGCCCGTTGAAGCGCTTCCGCCCAAGCGGGCGGAAGGTTCATGTCAATCAGGATTTTCATGCGGCAACGAGGGGGAGTTCGATTTCTTCCACACGCCAGGCAGCATAAGCGAGCGATTGACGGATATCTTCTTCTTCGAGGTATGGATACGCTCTAAGAATGTCTGCAAAGGTATAACCTGTCGCGGTCAGGCCGACAATGGCGCCGACGGTGACGCGCATCCCACGAATGCACGGCTTGCCGCCCATCACATTGGGGTCAAAGGTGATCCGGTCGAGATTATTCATTGCCATATGTCATGCCTTTCAGACGCTATTTTACCACGCCATTATTTCTCCGCTTTCAACACCACCGCCGCGCCGTAGCCCACCACAGAGGAATAATCGCCAGTCACGTCGCCGGAGGTGGCGTGGTGCAGCACCTTGACCGTGTCCGCGCCCAGCTCGCGCGCCGCCCAAAGCACGGCGGCGACGGCGGCAAATCCGCAGGCGAAGCCTTTGCCGCTGCGTTCAGCCTTGAAGATGCCTTCTGGCGAGAAAGCTTCAATCTGGCGCAGCATCTCGGCGTCGTAAGTGTTGGCTTCATCTTGGATGTAGAAATGCGAGAGATCGGTGCTGGCGACCAGCAGCGCATTCCGCTCTTTCAAAACCAGCGCCAGTGCTTTGCCGAGTTTCTCGGAGACTTTTGGCGATTGTTCGTGCACCATTACAGGCAAGAGTTTGAAGTCACCTGCCAGGGTGCGCTGGAGGAAGGGGAGTTCGATTTCCAGCGAGTGCTCCGGGTCACGCGTCACTGGCGAGAGGCCGAAACCGAGTTCTTTGACCAATACGGCGTCTAATTCGGCGACGGCTTGTTTGTCCACCGGGATCTCGCCCAGCGGTGTGGCGTAGGCCGCATGGGCAGTGACCAGCAGCGGCTCGAAATAGGGGTGGTGCATGGGCGAGATGACGGCGACGAGATCGGGCGCGCGACCGCGCACGGCAGCGAAAGCGTAACCGGCTACGGCTCCCGAATAGCGGTGCCCGGCGTGCGGGGCAACGACGGCGATCACTTCGCCGGGCAGCTCGGGCAGTTCGGCCTGTTCGAGGTAGCGGTCAATTTCTGCGGCTAAGGCTTTTGGCCGGCCTTCGTACCAGGTACCGGCGATGGGAGAAGGACGGACATCCAGGGTGGTCATAGACACCTCCTTTACGTATTATTGTAGCACGAAGGCTGGCAGATGGCGGATGGCTGATGGCGGATGGCTGATAGCGGATGGCCGATTGGTCGGCTAGCGCCGGACGATCTCAGGTGCGTTCATCTCGCAGGCGCTCTAAAATCCGTTTTGTGGCTTGGAAGGCCAGCGGAGGCAGATCGTCGAGGGGAAAGAAGGCGGCCTGGTCGGCGTCGTCGCGGGCGGTGAGCTGGCCACTGAGGAGTTCCGCGCGGTAGAAAATGATCGTGTTCGCGCCGCGCGGGTGTTCCAGACCGGCAATCACATCCATCACGCCGGTGACGCGCACGCGCAAGCCGGTCTCTTCCAGGCACTCGCGCTCGGCGGCGCGCGCCGGGTCTTCTTCGGCGTCCACAAAACCGGCCGGCAGGGTCCATAAGCCGCGGAAAGGATTGTTGGCGCGGCGGATGAGCAGCACGCCGCCATTTTGCTCGACCAGAACAGCCGCGGCGACTTTCGGGTTGGCGAAGTAGATCCAGCCGCACTGCGGGCAGACGGGACGGACTTTGCCGAAGCGCGTTTCATGGCTAATCGAATTGCCACAGCGGGGACAGTAGTTGATTTCGGTGGTGAGGGACATGGGATGAATAAAACGTAATGCGTAAAACGTAATGGTTTACGATTTGCGATTTGCGATTACGTATCACGCATCACGCATCACGCTTCACGTTTTTCTCGAACGCGCGCCTGGTCTGCCAGCCGATGAGGATGGCCACCCCGCCAAGGACAATCGCCAACGCCAGCAGCGCGATTTGCAGTGGACTCAAGCCGAAAGGTGGCTTCGCGGCGCGCTCTTCCGGCACTGGCGGGACAGAGGGTGGTGCAGGTTGTTCCAACGTGCGGGCTTCGGGCACGGGGGTCGCTTCGAGCGTTGCCTGGGGCGCGAGCGAGGCGGCGATTCCGGACGTTGGTGTGGCCTCGGCTGTTATGTTCTGTTCAGTTGCCTCGGCTGTATTCTCGACCGGGCCGCCGCCGACCCCGCCGCCATAAGCGGGCGTCATTTCCTGCGGCGCGGGCGCGAGCAGGGCATTGGCTTCGAGTGTTGGTGTGGCCTCGAGGACGAGGCCCTTATCCGCAGCCGCTGTCGCGTTTTCAGCCGGGCCGCCGCCGACTCCGCCGCCGTATTCGGACGCCATTTCCTGCGGCGCGGGGGCCTGTGCGCCCATTGCGATTGAGCCGAGCAGTTCCCCGGCGAAGGTGACGAAGAGCAGCAGTGTCGCCAGCACGGATGCCAACCGCAACACCGGGACAGCGCGCGGCAGGGGGGGACGCAGGCCGGCCATCTTGGGGGTAAGGGTGAAGCTGCGCGGAGCGCGTCGGCGCGGCGTGCGGCGGAGCAAGGCGCGGGTTGCGCGTAATTCGTCCAGCGCGGCGGACAGGCCCACGTCCCGCGCGAGGCGGGATTCCAGGCGCGCCCGTTCAGCCTGCGATAGTTCCCCATCCAGATAGGCCGATAATCGTTCAACGTCGCGGAAGGAGGCTGCTGTCATAGTCCACGCTCCTCTTCCAGACGGAAGGCGGCAGGCAAAAGTTCCCGGAAGGCCTGCAGGCACTCGCGCAGACGCAGGCGGGCGCGCGCCAGGCGGCTCTTGATCGTGCCGATGGGCTTGCGCAGCGCCGCGGCGACCTCGGCGTAATCCAGGCCCTGGATGTCGGCCAGGACGACCACGGCGCGGAAATCAGCCGGCAGGCCATCCAGGCAGTGCTGGATGGCATGTTCGAGTTCGGCCTGTTCCAGTTGAGCTTCGGGGGAGAGGTTCGGGTCGGCCAGCCAGCGCGGGGCTTCGACTTCCTCGTCATCATCGTCGCGGGGCGTGAGCGGCGTGGTGGGATGGCGCTTCCGGCGGCGCAGCTCGTCGTAACAGGCGTTGGTGACGGTGCGCAGCAGCCAGGCGCGGAAGGAGCCGCCGCGGTAACCGTTCAGCCCGCGGAAGGCGGAGAGGAAGGCCTCTTGCGTGGCGTCCGCGGCCAGGTCGGCGTCGTTCAGGATGCGCAGCGCAGTGTTATAGAGCGCTTCCTGGTAGGCCAGCACGAGCCGGTTGAAGGCCTCCAGGTCGCCGCGCTGCGCCGAACGGATGAGGGCGGGTTCGTCCATTGGATGTATTTTACCCCAGGTTCAAATTGGCTGCACACTCTGGTCGCCTTTTTGATACAATTCATCCTTGTGACCGAGACTACCCCCGATAAACGCCGAAGCTGGCTGGATTTTCCCATCGGTGGGATACGCTGGAATACCGAAACGCTGCTGACGATCCTTATCCTCGTCATGGCGGTTGTGACCCGTTTCTATGACTTGGGGGCGCGGGCGGCCAGCCACGACGAGATCAACCACTTCGTCCCATCTTACGACTTCTATGCGGGGCGCGGCTACCGTTACGACCCGATGAGCCACGGCCCGCTGCAATTCCATCTCATCGCCTTATCGTTCGCCTTGTTCGGGGATAGCGACTTCACGGCGCGCATCCCGGCGGCGGTTTTCAGCATCGCCACCATCGCGGTGGCGCTGTTCGCCTTCCGCCGTTACCTGGGACGGGTGGGCGCGTTGACGGCTGGCGGCATGCTCCTGATCTCGCCCTACATGCTTTTCTATGGACGCTACGCCCGCAACGAAATTTTCATCGTGATGTGGGGATTGCTGACCATTTACGCCATCCTGCGTTACCTGGAACGCGGCGATTCTCGGACCCTGATCCTGTTTGCCCTGGTCAACGCGCTGCACTTCACCGATAAAGCCACCGCGTATATATTTGCCGCTGAACAATTGGTTTTCCTGGCAATTTACTTCCTGGCCCGGTTGGCGCGCCGCGCATGGCCTTCCCCGAAATACCGGCCGGCCTTTTTGCTGGCCCTGGCCGCCATGCTGGCCCTGCTGGCCGGGGCGGCCTGGCTCTATCTAAGCGCGGAAAAGCCTCTCGCCTCCACCATGCTGGCTTTCGTCGCCGCCCTGGGCTTGGGCGGGCTATTGGTGGGGATCGCGGCCGGGATCGCGCTGGTGCGTGGGCTTGGCTGGACAGGCATCCGCTCCGAGCGCGCCTTCGACCTGCTCATGCTGCTCGGCACGCTGGTCCTGCCGCTGCTGGCCGGCTTCCCGATCAAGCTGGCCGGTGCGGAGCATTCGTTGTCATTCGATCCATTGGATTATTCCCCGGCCGGCATCTGGCGGTCAGTGATCGTTATCGGCGTGCTGGCGGTCATCGCCCTGCTGCTGGGCCTGTGGTGGAACCGGCGGGTATGGCCGCTCCTGGCAGCCCTGTTCTATGGTATTTTCACCCTCCTCTACACCACTTTCTTCACCAATCCAGAGGGGCTGGCAGGCGGTTTCATGGGCGCGCTGAATTATTGGGTGGTACAGGAACGGGGCGGGCAGCCCTGGTACTATTACGGCCTGTTGCAGATACCTATGTACGAGTTCTTGCCTGCTTTCGGGATACTCGCGGCAGTCATCATTGCCGTTTGCAAGCGGCTGTGGCAGGCGCAGCCGGAGCAGCCTTTCATATCCGCTCGAGCGAGCGATTCGGTTGATAGACCGGTACCGACCATTCTGCTTGTAGTCTACTGGTCAGTCACCAGTTTGGTTGCCTTTAGCCTGGCGGGCGAGAAAATGCCGTGGTTGACCATCCACATTGCCCTGCCGCTGATCCTGGGGGCGGCCTGGGCGGTCGGCTGGCTGGTCGAGACGACGCCCTGGAAGAACGTGACGCAGTGGAATTGGCGACACGACCTGAAAGTGCTCGTTCTGGCGTGCATGGGTTTCCTGGCCGTTTTGACTTTGCGGGCTTCCTACCGCGCCGCGTATATCAATTACGATTACCCCTTCGAGTACCTGATTTACGCCCATTCCGCGCCCGAACCGAAAGTGCTGCTAAGTGAGATCGAGGAAATCTCACGCCGCACGACCGGCGGGTTGGAAATCGTCGTAGCGTACGACAACAAGGTGCGTTACCCTTACTGGTGGTACATGCGCCGCTATCCCAACCGGCTTGATTTCGATGTCACCCCAACCAACGATCTGCGCCGCGCCGCCATCATTGCGGTCGCTCCTGAGCACTACGAACAAATTGCCCCGATAGTCCGCGACAACTACGTGGCCTTCGATTACAACCGCCTGTGGTGGCCGAACATGGATTATTGGAGTTTGAAGTGGGACTCGATAGACAATGAACGGCGCATGGAGCTGGGAGTGGACGCGCCGCCGATGAAGCCCGGTGAGTACCTGGCGCGCACCTGGGGCCACATCCGCCCATTCTTCACCGACCCGGCCGTGCGCAGCGCCATCTGGCAGATCTGGTTCAATCGCGATTACACCCAATATGCCGCCTTGAAGCAGAGCAATGCCTTCACCCTGACCAACTGGAACACCGTCGAGCGGATGCGTGTCTACATCCGCAAGGATATCGCCGCGCAGATGTGGACGCATGGCCTGGCAGCGCAAGAGGCCGTGGTCACAGACCCTTACGCCAGCGCGACCGTCCAGCTTACACCGGATCAGGGCATCGGCGCGGCCGGCCCTGGCGCGGGCCAGTTCCAATCGCCGCGCGCGATTGCGGTCGCGCCGGACGGCAGCCTGTACGTGGCCGATTCGGGCAATAATCGCATCCAGCACCTCAGCCCAAGCGGGGAGGTGCTGCAAGTTTGGGGCCAATACGGCGACGCCACGCAGGGAGACGCACCCGGCGGCACGTTCAACGAGCCGTGGGGTGTGGCCGTCGCGCCGGACGGGACAGTCTACGTGGCGGATACCTGGAACTACCGTGTTCAGAAGTTCACTGCGGATGGGCAGTTCCTGTCCATGTGGCAGGCTTTCGGCCCGGATAAAACGGATGTGTTCTACGGTCCGCGCGGCATTGCCGTGGATGCGCACGGGCGGGTATTGGTCGTGGACACGGGGGACAAGCGCGTGGTCGTGTTCGACGCGGATGGCAGCTACCTGACCCAGTTCGGCGGCGCGGGGCTGGGGCCGGGCCAGTTCGATGAGCCGGTCGGCATCGCTTTGGATGAAAATGGCAATGTGTATGTTGCCGATACCTGGAACCAGCGCGTCCAGGTTTTCGCCCCGGACGAATCCGGTTTGATCTACACGCCGGTCAGCGAGTGGACGGTCAGCGGTTGGTATGGCGGCTCGGTGCAAAACAAGCCTTTCATCGCGGTGGACGCGCAGCAGCACGTCTACGTCACCGACCCGCAGGCCTGCCGCGTGCTGGAATTCACAGTGAGCGGGCAAATCGTCCGCGCCTGGGGGACATGCAGTTCTGATATCAACGGTTTTAGCCTGCCGGTCGGCGTGGCCGTGGATGCTGCCGGCGGGCTGTGGGTCAGCGATGCGGGCAATAACCGGCTGCTACACTTTAGCCTGAAGCCATGATCTTTTCCAGCGCTGCAATCAACAGTGGAATGTCTTCCTGGCTGGCTTTCCAGAGGATTTCCTCGTCAAGACGGAAATACTCATGCACCAGAACGTTTCTTATTCCCTGCATTTTTCCCCAGGGCACTTCCTGATAGCGTTCCTGCACTTCTACTGGAATGGCGTGTGCAGCTTCGCCGATGGTGGTGAATTCAAAGGCCACAGCACGTATCGTCCGGGGATCATCCAGGAAAGACTCGAAGGTCATACCCGCAGTAAAATCCTGCACATTTCGAGCGCAAGTCAGGATATCTTGGATGCGCTCCTGCCAGGTTCTAGGCGACACGGATAGCCTCCTGCAATACTTGCTCTCTAAGGTGCGGTCTGAGCGAGCGCGGCGTGCCCAGGTCTACCTTGCATCCCAGCAGGGCCTCCAACCGCTGCTGGAGTTCGATGAACAGGAATAGACCTACTGGCTGGTTGAATTCAACCAGCAGATCCACATCACTATCGGCATGGGTTTCGTCGCGTGCGACCGAACCAAACAGTGAGAGAGACGCTACCTTGTAGCGTTCTGCCAGTTCTTTGCGCTGTTCTTGGAGAATGCGAAGCACATCGTCCCGTTTCATCAGTTACCTTTCGTTGCCTTAAGCATAGCGAATAAACGGAGTTTTGTCAAACCTTGTTTTGGCTGGTAATTCCCGAATGACATCTCCTCGAATTTCATGTATGACTGTACTGCAAAAAGGGCTTTACCACGAAGTCACAAAGTCACGAAGCTGCATGACTAAGAACCTTTGTGTCTTGGTGGTGAAAATGGCTTTTTGCAGTGGACTCACGCATACAAGTAAGAAACAAACAATCCCGCTCGGCGGGATTAAGACACCTTGTTGCGATATTTGGATGGAAGAGTATAATAATAAACCTAGTCCACTTAAGGAGGCTCAGAATGGATCAATGGGAACGCATTAAACAAGAACGCCGTTTCTGGGATATATTCCGACTTCTTGGTTCTATTTTTTTAATAGTACTTTGTTCCTTTACATATGTTGGGTACATGACGGTGCCCTCTCCTGTTCCTGCGAACACCGCTATGTGGTGCCTTATGGCTCCAATCTTTCTAATTGCTTTAGTTGTTGTCCTTTTTATCTTTAATGACCATTAGCTCACTGCTCAATGGACAGAAGAGGTATGAATGACAAGAAAGAACTTAGGCGCTATGAGTACACCAAGCAGCCGCCGAACGATCAAGCAAAGTACGCCTAAGAATTAATTGTCGCTAATCCTGGGATTAGCAGCAGTCAGCTTGGCAGCCTATGTAAGAATCAAACAATCCCGCTCGGCGGGATTAAGACCCGCGGGGGAGATTCGACGACGTAGAGGACATATTTAGTCTCGTAAGAATCAAACAATCCTGCTCGGCGGGACTCTAGAAGGCGGAAGGCAGAAGGCTGGCCATGAGCCTGTCGTAGAGATGAAGGATGGTAAAATGGGGCGAGGTGTGCTTCATCCTTCCGCCTTCATCCTTCATCCTTTCGCATTGTGGGCGTTGACTTTTACCTCAGCCTCGTCTAAACTTACAATATGCTCGCCCGTGTTTTTTCTTGCGCAGTGGTCGGTCTCGATGGCGTGGTCGTCGAAGTCGAGGTGGATACCGGACAGGGTCTGCCCGGCATGACCATCGTCGGCTTGCCGGACGCGGCCGTGCAGGAGAGCCGCGAGCGGGTGCAGGCGGCGGTCAAGAACGCCGGCATTCCGTACCCGCGCAAGCGCATCGTGGTGAACCTGGCGCCGGCTGCTGTCCGAAAAGAGGGGCCAGCCTATGATCTGCCCATCGCCCTGGGTGTACTCATTTACAGCGGCTTTTTGCCACCTGAAGCGGCGGACGGCATGATGGTGGTCGGCGAACTCTCGTTGGATGGGGCTGTGCGCCACGCGCGCGGTGTGCTGCCGATGGCTGCCACGGCTCGCCAGGCCGGCTTCAAGCGGATCGCTGTGCCGGAAGTAGACGCCGCCGAAGCGGCGCTCATTCCCGATCTGGAAGTCATCCCGGTGACCTCGTTGGCTGCCCTATACCACCACTTGAACGGCCGCAAACCCATCGCGCCGCAGCCGCCGGTCGAAGCGGAAGACGCGCCGATCATGGTGCCCACCGATTTTCGTGACGTGAAAGGCCAGGAGCACGTCAAGCGCGCCTTCGAAGTCGCCGCGGCCGGCGGACACAACGTCTTGATGATCGGGCCGCCCGGAGCGGGGAAGACCCTGCTGGCGCGGGCGATGCCGGGCATCTTGCCGAAGATGACGATTGACGAGGCGCTGGATGTGACCCGCATCTACTCGGTGGCCGACCAATTGCCGTCGGATATGCCCATGATCCGCCACCGGCCATTCCGTGCTCCGCATCATACCATCAGCCACGCCGGGCTGGTTGGCGGCGGGAACTGGCCGCATCCAGGCGAAATCTCTTTAGCCCATCGCGGGGTTCTATTTCTGGATGAATTACCCGAATTTGGCATGCGCGTGTTGGAAGTGCTGCGCCAGCCAATCGAAGACAAGGTTGTGACCATCAGCCGCGCCCAGGGATCGTTGACCTTCCCGGCCAATTTTCAACTGGTGGCGGCGATGAACCCCTGTCCGTGCGGTTATTACGGCGATCCGGTCAAGCCTTGCACCTGTTCTTCGATGGTGGTGACCAAGTACCAGAAACGCATCTCCGGCCCGCTGCTGGATCGGATTGACATCCACATCGAAGTGCCACGCGTCGAGTACGAGAAACTGAGCAGCGAGCGGCTGGGCGAATCGTCCGGCGATATCCGCAAGCGGGTGGAAGCGGCTCGCCAGCGCCAGCGTGAACGCTTCAGCGGTTCGGACATCGTCTGTAACGCGGACATGCGCGTGGGGGAGATCCGCAAAATCTGTAAACTGGACGAAACAGGGGAGAGTTTGATCAAGGCCGCCATGAGCCAATTACAGTTATCGGCGCGTGGTTATCACCGCGTGCTCAAGCTGGCGCGCACGATCGCGGATTTGGCAGGGAGTGAAAACATTCAGTCTGTGCATCTGGCAGAGGCGCTGCAGTACCGGCCACGCATGAATATTATGATGTAAAATGGGGTTTGTGCGGAGGGTAGCCTCATGAAATACATCCTTTATCAATTCCTGACCGGCGCGCTCGATCTCTTTTTGTGGAGCGGCGAACTCATCGGCGAGGAAAATCTGCCGAAGGAAGGCCCGGCGGTGTTCATCGCCAATCACCTCGGACCGACCGGCCCAATCGCCGTCGTATGTTCGATCCCGCTCCAATTGCATCCTTGGGCTGTAGGGGATATGATGGATAAAGAGTTGGCCCCAGAGTACCTGAGGCTCGACTTCGTCGAGCCGGACTTGAAGTTCAAACCCCCATTCAGCCGGATCCTTTCGAAAGCCCTTTCGAAGATCACGGTGCCCATGCTGAAATCCTTGGGGTGCATTCCCGCCTTTCAGGGCGGACAGGAACGGCTGTATGATACGTTGAAGGCGAGCCTATCCCTGCTCCTGGAGGGGAAATGCCTGCTTGTGTTTCCTGAATACTCACTCGTTGGATCGGACACGAAGGTCCGGATGCATCCCTTCCAAAAGACCGTGTTCAGGCTGGGAGAGATGTATTTCGAGTCCACAGGACAGCGTTTATTGTTCTATCCGGTGGCCGTGCACGAATCCGATAAAGTCATGGTGGGGAAGCCCATCGCTTACAATCCCTTGAACGCTCACGGTGTAGAACGGCATCGCCTGAAGGATCTGCTGGAGGAGACAGTCAAAAGAATGTACGTGCAGATGGGCGGTGAGGAGTACGTCGGGGAGCTGACGCCACAACGTAAGTGATTGTCATAAGCCTGCACGGCTCTAGCTGACAGGAGGTCGGAGATCTACCAACTTATGAGAAAAAGTATTGACAAGATTTCCTTTGACCGTATTTCACTTATTATAATTGGCTTACTAAGCATCCTTGGAGGAGCGGCGGTTACCTATAGTACTGCAAATGGCCCCTGGGGGTATAGCGATCCAGTGGCGTATATTGTTGCTGCACGAAATTTATTGAAGGGGATCGGGTTGGGATATTACTATCCTTCGGGTAGATTCTATGTTCTGACTCATTATCCGCCATTCTATCCGCTCGTGCTGGCCGGGATTGGCATCTTTCGCGTTGACCTCGTAGATGCAGCGCGTTGGTTGAGTGTCGTTTTCTTCGCCGCAACCATTTTTGGCGCGGGATTGATCTTCGTCCGTTTAGGCTCGTCGCCAACTCTAGCGATCCCTGCCAGTGTATTGATGGGGATATTTCCAGTCATGGTAACCATGTTCAGCTCCTCCATGTCAGAGCCTTTGTTCATTTTCTTGCTCCTATGGAGCGGTTTCTGCCTGGTTGGATACTTAAAACATGACAATCTCCTGTGGCTTGTTCTTTCCGCGATACTCACCGGCCTGTTGCCGCTAACACGTTACATTGGGATTGCCATCTTCTTGGCAGCAGTGGTTAGCGCATTTTTGTTCGTGCCAGGGGCATGGAAGGACCGGTTGAAGAAATCGGCGCTATTTGGCGTAATCTCAGTCATACCCATCATGCTGTGGATTATTTGGGTTTATTTCAGCGTGGATCAAACACTTGCTGGTAGAGGCATGCAATTTGATTTGGGTATGTTATCCGGGATGTTTAGAGATTTCCGCGGCATTATTCTGGAAACGATATGGAAATGGATCCCGTTTGTAACAAGCAATCTCGGCTTGACTTCCAGGCTCCGCTTCATCCTTATTATGCTGACGATTATTATTGTAAGCAGCGTGGCATGGTTGGCTGATCGCCGAGTCCGCAAGAACATGTCTCAAGCGGGGATTAATAGTGATTTCCACATTTTTGGTGTTTTCGGGCTATCATCACTGGCCTATGTCGTTGTTCTTGCGCTAACTTACGTGTTTACCAAGCCAGCACCAGATATTGATGACCGTATCTTGCTACCGCTCTATCCAGGGATTGTGATGAGCTTGCTTGGTGCTTTTGCGTGTTGGCAGAACGCCTGGTTCCGAAATGGCAAGTATTGGCTGAAGATAATCCCTTGGTTGATAGCAGCGGTGTGTGTTTATTGGTATTATCCGGGTTCGCTTTGGTTCGTCAAGTCTTATCACCACGGTCGAGGATACACCACATATTCCTGGAGAAATTCGGAGACAATACAAGCCGTGAGAGACTTGCCGGCCGGTGTACCGGTGGTCTCGAACAATGCTGCAGCGATTCTTTTATGGGCGGATCGCCCTGCTTACGAATTGATGGAGGATATGAATCCCGCCTTTATCAATCAAACCACACCCTATGGTTCCGATATGTCCGACAACTCGCAAGTGGCTTTCCGTGAACAGGGGGCCGCGTTGGTCATCTTCAGAGAACAGTTCTTGAGCCAAATTGAGGGGACTTTCGGTGAAAAAGGATTGATAAGATTGAATACGATCTTTACTGGTTTGGTTCTCGGCGGCCAATACGCCGACGGTACGATTTATTATTATCCAAAGTGATACAGCAATCTTTGGGTTGTCTCCACCAGAGCGAGCAGGTCTTCGTGGCGCTCAAACGGTTGGGCGTGGATACGGAATTCGTGAGATTTCCCGATGAGTTCCACTTGCGCGCTGGTTTGAGAAGTACTTGGGCGCTTCGTAGCAGGTTTCACTTTGGAACAGTCGCTTGACACGCCCATGCAACCGTGATAATCTTGTGCCCGTTAAGCCAGGCTCTAAGCCCAATACTGTTTAGATAAGGCCGCAGAGGCGGCTCCCACGCCGCCGGGCATGGGAGCCCGACCCACTAACTAAAAAGTATTGGCTCTAAGCCAGGCGTCAAATCTTGTGTAGGAGAAAGAAAGATGGAAGATCGTTTTGTCGGCACCGTCAAGTGGTTCAACACCACCAAAGGTTATGGCTTCATTGGCCGTGAAGATGGCGAGGACGTATTCGTCCACTTCTC
>Ga0210046_1001613_pt1 | contig 17207 bp, 18 predicted proteins | sample CryGeyCG2114_250_FD_185461 | JGI IMG/M metagenome (GOLD analysis project Ga0210046, IMG submission 185461) | Groundwater microbial communities from aquifer - Crystal Geyser CG18_big_fil_WC_8/21/14_2.50 (SPAdes) (version 2) | ecosystem: Environmental > Aquatic > Deep subsurface > Groundwater ... | reverse complement strand
TTGTCACCGGCAGTCTCATTAAAGTGCCCAACTGAATGATGGCAATTAATGACAAGGGTTGCGCTCGTTGCGGGACTTAACCCAACATCTCACGACACGAGCTGACGACAGCCATGCAGCACCTGTGTTACGGTTCTCTTTCGAGCACCAAGCCATCTCTGGCAAGTTCCGTACATGTCAAGGGTAGGTAAGGTTTTTCGCGTTGCATCGAATTAATCCACATAATCCACCGCTTGTGCGGGCCCCCGTCAATTCCTTTGAGTTTTAATCTTGCGACCGTACTCCCCAGGCGGTCAACTTCACGCGTTAGCTGCGTTACCAAGAAAGTCTCCTCTCCCGACAACTAGTTGACATCGTTTAGGGCGTGGACTACCAGGGTATCTAATCCTGTTTGCTCCCCACGCTTTCGTACATGAGCGTCAGTGTTAACCCAGGGGGCTGCCTTCGCCATCGGTATTCCTCCACATCTCTACGCATTTCACTGCTACACGTGGAATTCTACCCCCCTCTGCTACACTCTAGCCTTGTAGTTTCAAACGCAGTTCCCAGGTTGAGCCCGGGGCTTTCACATCTGACTTACAAAACCGCCTGCGCACGCTTTACGCCCAGTAATTCCGATTAACGCTCGCACCCTACGTATTACCGCGGCTGCTGGCACGTAGTTAGCCGGTGCTTCTTCTGAAGGTACCGTCATTAGTCACAGGTATTATCCGTAACCGTTTCTTCCCTCCTGAAAGAGCTTTACAACCCGAAGGCCTTCTTCACTCACGCGGAATGGCTGGATCAGGGTTTCCCCCATTGTCCAAAATTCCCCACTGCTGCCTCCCGTAGGAGTCTGGACCGTGTCTCAGTTCCAGTGTGGCTGATCATCCTCTCAGACCAGCTACTGATCGTCGCCTTGGTGAGCCTTTACCTCACCAACTAGCTAATCAGGCCTAGGCCACTCCAATAACGCGAGGTTCTTGCGAATCCCCCGCTTTCCCCCGTAGGGCGTATGCGGTATTAGCACAGCTTTCGCTGCGTTATCCCCCATTACTGGACATGTTCCTAGGTATTACTCACCCGTTCGCCACTCGCCACCAGGAGCAAGCTCCCGTGCTGCCGTTCGACTTGCATGTGTAAAGCATTCCGCCAGCGTTCAATCTGAGCCAGGATCAAACTCTTCAGTTTAATCACTGCTTAATTTTAATGCTTTTAAATACTCACTTAAAACGTTCGTTCTATGCGAGCACTTGTTACTTTTGAGTGCGCGTCAAACCCCGAAGGATCAGATGCTCGCCCGTAACAAACGCCCACACTTATCGGCTGTATATTTTTAAAGAACAGGGCTTCAATTTACTGAAGCGGCGCTTCGTACCGCCGAAGCGAGGTGCGCATTCTACAGAGTTATTCGAAACTTGCAACAACTCTTTTGCTTCACCTTCTCGTTCTCGCTACCGCGTTGCTTTGCGCTATCGAGAGCGGCGCATTCTACAGGGTTTTAAAATTTCGTCAAACCCTTCTCTAGCGCCTTTCCCGCCACTGCGCTTGTTCTGCGCTGCATAAGGAAGGTGCGCATTATATAGACCCGGACACGCTGGTCAAGGGCTTTTGACAGATTTATTACAAGAAAATTACAACCCATTGAAAAGCATAGGGCTGTAAATTCCCATCAAGCCACCGTGATGCGCGCAAACTTGCGTTTCCCCACCTGTGCCACAATAATTTCACCGGTTTTTAGCTTGAGCGCCTTGTCGCTCAGCTTCGCGCCATCGAGCTTTACCCCGCCCTGATCGATCATGCGCAACGCGTCCGAGGTGCTGGCAGCGAGCCCCGCCTGCTTAAGGGCTTGACTGATTGGCAACCCTTCCGCCCCACCGGTGAGCGTGACCTCCGGCATTACAGAAGGCATCGCGCCTTGCCTGAAACGCGCCTCAAAATCGGCCAAAGCCGCTTCCGCTGCTGCTCTGCTGTGGAATCGGGTAACGATCTCCTGGGCGAACATCACCTTGATATCGCGTGGGTTGCGCCCTTCCTCCGTCTCCATTTTCCATTTGGCTACCTGAGCCAGTGGCTGAAATGAAAGCAATTCTATATAGCGCCACATCAAATCATCCGACACGGACAGCAGCTTGCCGAACATTTCGTTTGGCGGTTCATGTATGCCTATATAGTTGCCCAACGACTTGGACATCTTTTGCACGCCGTCCAGTCCCTCTAGGATCGGCATGGTTAAAACAACCTGGGGGGGTTGCCCGTAATGCTTCTGCAGCTCGCGCCCAACCAGCAGATTGAATTTCTGGTCAGTCCCGCCCAGCTCGACATCCGCCTTCATCGCAACCGAATCGTATCCCTGGATCAGCGGGTAAAGAAACTCATGTATAGAGATGGATTGGCCGGAGCTGTAGCGCTTATGAAAATCATCGCGCTCCAGCATACGCGCCACGGTGTGCTTCGCTGCCAGGCCGATCAGATCGGTAGCGGTCATTTCGGCCATCCAGCTCGAGTTGAACATCACCAAGGTCTTTTCCGGATCAAGTATCTTGAATATCTGCTGCTCGTAACTTCGTGCGTTCTCGATCACGTCGTCGCGGGTCAACGGCTTGCGAGTCGCGTTCTTGCCGGTGGGATCACCGATCATGCCCGTAAAATCACCGATCAGGAACATGGCCTCGTGCCCCAGCTCCTGAAACTGGCGCAGCTTGTTAAGAAGAACGGTGTGCCCGAGATGCAAATCCGGCGCGGTAGGGTCGAACCCCGCCTTGACGCGCAACGACTTACCCGTAGCCAGCCTTTCAACAAGCTCCTGTTCCACCAGCAATTCGTCACACCCTCTTTTTATAACCTGCAATGCTTCATTGACCTGGGTCATCTATACCGCCCGTTTTAACAAAATGTAATCGATTCGACCTTCACTGGCCACCCATCTTCTGGTAAGCTTCCACCTACATCAAACGCTCAGGGAAGTCATGCGAAACAACGAGATTGGTATTTTAGCGCAAAAGCCGTTTCTGCAAGAACGAAAATTAAGCCTGCACTGGCTGGTGGCTATCTCCAGTCTGCCATTATTCGGCATAGTTGCCGCCTTCGGTATTGCCCCGGAAACACAGACGAGCCAGATACCTGTCCACACCGTCATCGAAAACCTGCAACTTCCCAGCGCCGCCACACCTTCCAACATTGCCGGCAACTTCTGGCACGAGGAAAGAATTCAGCGTGGCGACACGATGTCAGCCCTGCTGGATCGCCTCGACGTCAATGATGGGGACATCGCCGGCTTTCTGCAGAGCGCAAAAGGTTCAAAATCCCTGCGTCAACTAATCCCCGGTCGGATCGTCCACGCCCAAACCGACTCGGAAGGGAATCTCCTCGCCCTGCAGTACATCAGCAGCAGCGAATCCATGCTGAAGGTAGAGAAACAAGCCGACGGGTTCAAGGCCAGCGATGAGGCGGTGCCGCTCGAAACGCGCCTGATGATGAAATCCGCGGGAATCAAAAGCTCATTGTTCGGCGCAACCGATGCCGCCAATATTCCAGACAATATCGCCACACAAATCGCCGATATTTTTTCGTCGGACATCGACTTCCATCGCGGCCTGCAAAAAGGCGACAAATTCACCATCGTCTACGAATCCTTCTACAACAAGGGCGAGCTAGTCAAGACGGGTCGCGTGCTGGCGGCGGAATTCACCAACAACGGCAAGAACTATCGCGCGGTTTATTTCCAGGATCGCGAAGGCCGTGGCGGCTATTACACGCCAGAGGGTAAAAACCTGCGCAAGGCATTCCTGCGCTCCCCCTTGGAGTTTTCCCGAATTACCTCAGGATTCACCAACGCCCGCTTCCACCCGGTACTTAAAAAATGGCGCGCCCATAAAGGCGTCGACTACGGCGCGCCGACCGGCACTCGCGTGAAAGCGGTTGCGGACGGCGCCATCGCCTTCGTCGGTAAGCAAGGCGGGTACGGCAACCTGCTCATACTGCAACATCAAGGCCAATACAGCTCGGCTTATGGCCATCTTTCCGCCTTTGCGAGAGGTTTGCACAAAGGCAGCAAGGTAAACCAGGGAGATATTATTGCCTATGTGGGCATGACCGGCCTTGCGACTGGCCCTCATCTCCACTACGAATTCCGCGTCGCAGGTGTACAGCGCAACCCGTCGAGCATCGCCATGCCGACCGCCTTCCCCATCGCCGCTCAGTACAAGGCTGATTTCAACAAGATGGCCGAAAATCTGGCAATGCGCCTGAATCTGCTGAAAAATACCAATCTGGCATCGCTTGATTAACCTTGGGTCATCCGGAATACTATGCCGGGCTAATGTCCGGCACCAGTCTCGACGGTATTGATGCAGTTCTGGCTGCTTTCGAAAACAATACCTGCAAACTGCTGCACAGCCAGTTCATCCCTTTTGACGAAGCACTGCGTGTCGAACTGCTCGCGCTAAACAGCGCTGGAGCAAACGAACTCGAGCGTGCGGCTCTGGCGGCAAACGAACTGTCACGCCTCTATGCAGCGGCAATTCAGGCATTGCTGGGGAAAGCGGAAATCCGTGCCGCGCAGGTAAAGGCCATCGGCTGCCACGGACAAACCGTACGCCACCGCCCCGATCTCGGATTTACCATTCAGCTCGCAAATCCGGCGTTGCTGGCCGAACTGACCGGACTCATTGTGGTCGCCGATTTCAGGAGTCGCGATATTGCTGCCGGCGGGCAGGGTGCCCCGCTAGTACCCGCTTTTCATGCTGCGTTGTTCCGCCATCCGGAACGCCACCGCGTCATCGTCAACATTGGCGGCATCAGTAACCTGACCAGCCTGCCACCCCACGGCGGGGTACTCGGCTTCGACTGTGGGCCCGGTAATCTCTTGCTGGACGCCTGGACCACCCAGCACCTGGGTCAGCCCTATGACAAAGATGGCGCATGGGCGGCAAGCGGCCGCCCTATCCCGGAATTGCTGCGGCAACTCCTCACCGAACCGTTCTTTGCCACGCCCCCACCCAAAAGCACCGGTCGCGATATGTTCAACCTGCTGTGGCTGAGGCATTTCCTGTCACCCGATTTTGCCCCGGCCGATGTTCAGGCCACGCTGCTTGAGCTGACCGTGGAAGGAATTGCCACTGCCATCCTGGATCATTGCAGTACAGCCAGCGAGGTCTACCTGTGCGGCGGCGGCGCCCATAACAGGACACTGGTGCGCAGGCTGAACCTATCCCTGCCCAATAGAAGCATCGCACCTACCGATGACTTAGGCGTGAAAGCAGACTGGGTGGAGGCATTTGCCTTTGCCTGGCTAGCCAAGCAGGCACTTGATGGAAATCCCGGCAACCTGCCGGAGGTAACGGGGGCAAGAGGCGCGCGCATCCTAGGTGCGATCTACCTGGCCTGATAAAGACAAAAAGGGGCGTAAGCCCCTTTTGTGTCTTGCCCTTCTCCTCAATCCTCCCGCAAGAGGGAGAGGAGGCAAAGAGCCCATCCCTATCCTAACCTTCCCCTTGAAGGGGAAGGGACGAACGTGAAGGGCACTTGTTTTGATTGGCGCTTGTTTTGATCGAACGGTTTACGCTGAAAAAGACGAGCCGCAACCGCAGGTGGTGGTGGCGTTCGGGTTCTTGATCACGAACTGCGAACCCTGCAACCCTTCCTGGTAATCGATTTCAGAGCCCACCAGATACTGGAAGCTCATCGGGTCGATAAGGAGAAAAACGCCGTTCTTCTCCACCGTAGTGTCATCCTCGTTGGTTGTCTCGTCGAAGGTAAAGCCATACTGGAAGCCGGAGCAACCTCCGCCGCTGACGAACACGCGCAGCTTCAGACCCGGAATACCTTCCTCTTCGATCAACTGCTTTACCTTGGCTGCCGCGTTGTCGGTAAAATTCAGCGGGCTGGGCATTTCAGTCACTGCATTCATTCTGTATCTCCTTAAAAAACTGCTGTAGTTGATTATGGCTCTTTTCGCAAATCGTGTTGTCGTCTGATCCGAAGGATCACCCTGTGGGGCTTTCAAGCATATCGATAGGGACACCTTGCGACTGCCTGGAAACATAGATGGTTATTGGTGTTGTGCCGGGTCGGTTGCCGATAACAACACGGTTTGCGAAAAGAGCCTTGATTATCCTATAGTTGAGTTATGCAGTCAACTACTCGGAACCGGGAGGACTTCCACCGGTTGCTCGGCGGCACCTTCCTGATGCACCAACTTTCCTTCTACAATCGCCCCGACATGCATCTCCAGGGTCTTGTAGAATACATCACCTGTGACACGGGATTTCGATTGCAGTTCCACGTATTCTTGCGCCTGCACAGGGCCCACCACGGTACCATTAATCACCACATGCGACACACGAATCACCCCCTCGATTCGAGACTGCTCGCTCAGCACCAGGGTGCTGGGCTGGTCACCTGTCTCACTGACATTCCCCTTGATGGCCCCGTCCACCCGCAAGCCGCCACTGAAAAATAGGTTGCCCTCTATTTTCGTGCCGACACCGATCAGTGAATCGATTTTATTTTGCGGTTTACTGCGTTTGTTTTTTCCGAAAAACATCAGCGATCCTCATGATAAATTAACAATTTGCATCAGCTTTGGCTGAACTGCGCCGTTTTCGAACACCCGTATCTGGACTTTCCTCACCTGCGCCTTGGGTTCGGTATGAAAAACCCCCTCCAGACGCTGGTAATACTTGAAGTTCAAATTATAGGCATGAGCCTCCGCTTCCTTCGCGGAAGGAAGCGTCATGACCAGTTTTTCCCCACCTTGGGTCAAACTGACAAGAAACTGCACTTTGCCCTGAAATTCGTGCTCCCGCTGTCCACCCTGCAACAGCAACAACCGATACCGATACTCGCCCGGCATGGTGTTTTCAACCTTGAAACGGTAGATGCTGAGATCGGCGTCGCTCTTGTCGGAGGACATCTGCTTGCGGAAAAAAGTCAAATCTTCCTTCAAGTGAGCGTTCTCATCCTGCAACGTCTTGACGGTTTTGGCAAGATCATTCTGTGTAGCCTGCTCGATCTGTCCCTTGCGTTCGCTTTGCGCCCCATCTGAACGCAAGCTGGCGTTTTCCCGCTCCAGCGATCCCAACCTCTCCCGCAAACGCTGCAACTCGTCCGCTGTCGCACCGCGATGCAGACCCGCAAAGCGCATCCCGGCGTCGTAAAAAAACCAGGACAACGCAATTCCGCCGGCCAGCAGAACCCCCATCAGCAGCAAGCGCCAGTGCCACGCCACATGCCGGCGCACCGCAAGGGGTGAAGCGGCGATGCTAAAGCGGCGTTTCAGTACCCGGCGCAGCCTCATGGCAACAGCGGAATCTGCTCCAAGCCCCTATTTTCAGGCAAATCAAACAGCAGGTTCATATTTTGCACGGCCTGTCCGGCCGCCCCTTTTGCCAGGTTGTCGATGACGGACAGCACCACGGCGACATCACCGCCCTGCGGTCGATGCACGGCAATGCGGCAGAAGTTGCTGCCACGTACCGAGCGTGTCTCAGGATGCGCCCCGGCGGGGAGCACATCGACGAAATGTTCATTGGCATAGCGCTTTTCATAAAGCGCCTGCAAATCCAAGTCAGCGGTCAGGCGCACATACAGCGTGGCGTGGATACCGCGAATCAGCGGCGTCAGATGAGGCACGAAAGTCAGTTGTACCGGCTTGCCCGCCACGAGAGAAAGACCCTGACGAATCTCCGGCAAATGGCGATGCCCCGCCACGGCATAAGCCTTGAAATTATCAGAGGTCTCGCTGAACAGAGCCGCCACCTCAGCCTTGCGACCCGCACCGGACACCCCTGACTTGCAATCGGCCACCAGATGGCTCAAGTCCGCCACGCCCGCCTCGATCAGGGGGAGAAAACCAAGCTGCGCTGCAGTCGGATAGCAACCGGGGTTGGCGATCAGACGCGCCTTCCTGATTTGTTCGCGGTTGAGCTCGGGCAGGCCATACACGGCTTCGGCAATCAGGTCGGGACAGGCATGTGCCATACCGTACCACTTTTCCCACAACGCCACATCCTTGATGCGAAAATCCGCCGCCAGATCGATGACGCGCACACCGGCGTCGAGCAATTCGCGCGCCTCCTGCATGGCGATGCCATTGGGCGTGGCAAAAAACACCACATCGCAGGACGAAAGCGGTGCATCGGCTGGATCGACAAATTTCAGCCCCACCCTGCCTCGCAGGTTGGGAAACATGTCGCTCACCGCCATTCCCGCTTCCTTGCGCGAGGTAATCGCCGCCAACTCGACGTCCTGATGCTGCGCCAGCAGGCGCAACAACTCCACCCCGGTATATCCCGTGCCCCCAACGATCCCGACTTTGACCATATTGTTTCAGACCTCGATATCGAATTTGTTGATGATAATAACCCTGCCGCCAATAGGCAACAAAAAAGCCGCCCAAGGGCGGCTTTTTTGCACATGCAGCAGCGATTAACGCTTGGAGAACTGCTTGGCGCGGCGAGCTTTGCGCAAACCGACTTTTTTCCGTTCAACTTCGCGCGCATCACGAGTCACCAGACCTGCAGCGCTCAGGGTGGGTTTCAGCGCCGCGTCGTAATCGATCAGAGCACGGGTGATACCGTGACGAACCGCGCCCGCTTGGCCGGATTCACCGCCGCCATAGACATTGATCATAATGTCGAACGTGCCTTGATGGCTGGTCAACTCCAGCGGCTGACGCACAACCATGCGACCGGTTTCGCGCGAAAAGAAAACATCCACAGGCTTGTCGTTGACGACGATGTCGCCTTTGCCCGGCTTCAGAAACACGCGAGCAACAGAAGACTTGCGCCGCCCCGTGCCATAGTAGTAAGTGCCAATCATGATAATTCCTTAAATTTCGAGTACTTTGGGTTGCTGCGCGCTATGCATGTGCTGCGCACCTTTGTAAACTTTCAGCTTACGGAACATGGCGAAACCCAGCGGGCCCTTCGGCAACATGCCCTTGACCGCTTGTTCCAATGGACGGCCCGGGAAACGGGCCTGCATCTTGGCGAAAGTGGTGCTGATAATGCCGCCAGGATAGCCGGTATGGCGATGGTACACCTTACCTTCAGCCTTGTTACCGGTGACGCGGAGCTTGTCTACGTTAATCACCACGATGTAATCGCCGGTATCCACGTGCGGCGTATACTCAGGCTTGTGCTTGCCGCGAAGACGCGATGCGATCTCGCTGGCCAGACGGCCCAAAACTTTGTCGGTGGCATCCACCACGTACCAATCACGTTTTACTTCGTGATCTTTTGCAGAAAAGGTTTTCATGCAGAAATTCCGGTTGCTGTATCAGAGAAAGACGCGCATTTTATGTCAAGACCGCAGCCGCTGTCAAACGTAAATTCATTATCGCAGTGCTATACTTTCGCGACTGTATAACTGACAGAAGAGGAAATCTCATGCAGGCACGGGTTAAATGGGTGGAAGACGCCAGCTTTCTCGGTATTACCGACAGCAACCACGCCGTTCTGATGGACGGCCCGCCTGACGCCGGTGGTCGCAACCTCGGGCCGCGTCCGATGGAAATGCTGCTGCTCGGCGCCGGTGGATGCACCGCTTTCGATGTCGTGGCGATCCTAAAAAAAAGCCGCCAAGCTGTCAGCGGTTGCGAAGTTTCCATCCAGGCCGAGCGCGCCGACAAGGAACCCAAGGTATTCACCAGAATGCATTTCCATTTCACGGTGCGCGGCAAGGGGGTCAAACCGGAGCAGGTGGAAAAAGCCATCAAGCTGTCGGCGGAGAAATACTGCTCGGCGTCGATCATGCTCGGCAAGACCGCCGAGATGACGCACGATTTCGAGATCGTGGAAGAGTAAAAATCCTTCACCGCAGAGGCGCGGAGAAATTCGATCTTCTCCGCGCCTCTGCGCCTCTGCGGTTAATCTTTAAATCCGGAAAGTAGTTGCAGTCATCATCTTGGCGGAAAGCTTCATCGCCAGCCTGACCGGCGCGGGCAACTCCGCTCCGCCATGCTCCAGGGCCGTGGTGGCGTGCCTGGACTCATCCTCTTTCATCTGTTCGACAACCGCGTGGCTTTTTTCGTCACGCTCCGGCAGGCGCTGCATGTGGCACTCCAGATGGCGAACCACCTGCCGCTCCGTTTCGGCCAGAAAGCCCAGATTCCATTTATCCCCCAACGCGCCGGCCAATGCGCCGATTGCCAGTGAACCGGCATACCAGGCGGGGTTAAGCAGGCTTTTGCGTCCGCCTAGATCATGGATCCGGCTTTCGCACCAGTTCAGGTGCTCGTTTTCCTCGTTGGCCGCCTGTTTCAGCGCTTGCTGAATTTCGGGCTTGCGCGCCGTCAGCGCCTGCCCCTGATAAAGCGCCTGCGCGCAGATCTCGCCGCTGTGGTTCACTCGCATCAACGCCGCCGCCAGGCGTTTCTCTTCCTCGCCCATTTCGGCTTCGGCCAGGTTCTTTCCCGGCAACGGGCGTATGGTTCGCGCCGGGACAAGCAAGGTGCGCAAGCCTTTATCGAATTCCACGATCAAGTCATCGATTGTTATCATTTTCAAACCCCATTTGTCGGGCCAGCAAAGTGATGGGATGAACCACCTCGATTTCGATTCCCGCCGCCTTCAGGCCTACTGCCAGATGCATGGCGCAACCGATGTTGGAAGTGGCCAAAATCCGTGCACCGCTGGCCTTTACTGCCTCTATTTTATCAGCCAGCAAGCTTGCCGCCATCTCCGGCTGAGTCAGAAAATAAGTCCCTGCCGCGCCGCAGCATTGGTCGTTCCCCACCAAGGGTACGATGCTTGCGCCAGGAATATGGCGCAGCAAATCGTAGGGCTTGTCCTCGCAATGCAGCACATTTCGCATCAAACAGGGCTCATGCACCGCCACTTTTTCCGCCAGCTTCATCGTTCCAGCCTCTTCCCAGCCCCCAGCCTCGGCCAGGAATTCGCTGATGTCCCTCACCCTGCCCGCGAAATCCTGCGGATAGTTTTTCAACGCCGCGCCACAACCGGTTGCAGTCGAGATCACAGCCTCCAGATTCACCGCCGCAAACGCCCGGAGGTTCTGCTCCTCGAACACCCGCGCCTTCTCCGGTTCGCCCAGACCCTCATGCATGGCGCCGCAACAGCCCTGCCGGGGCGGCACATGCACAGTATAGCCCAAGCGGTTAAGGACAAAAATCGAGGCCGAGAGAGTTTCGACATCCGCCACGCGCGCCACGCAGCCGAGAAACAACCCCACCTTGCCACGCACCTTGCCTGCGGTCGGATAAACCGCTTTCCAGACTGGCTGAGGCCGCAGCGGCGGCAAACGTGCCGCAATCCGCGCCAGACCAAACCGCATCAACCCGCCCGCCTTGCCCGCCATAGCCTGCCAAGCGCGCAATGCCCCACCCACCAGGCGCATTATGGCCGGTCGGGTTGCCACGCCGTCCATCAAAATATGCCGTCCCAGCCGCCGCAACACGCCGCGTCGGCGGGATTTCTCCACGATGCCCCGCACGCCGTTGATCAAACGCCCATATTCCACCTTATTCGGACAGACGTTCTCGCAAGCCCGGCAGGCCAGGCATAAATCGATATGAGCCATAAACCGTTCATTCGCTGGAATGTGCCGCTCCAGCACGCCCTGCATCAGCGCAATGCGCCCGCGCGGCGAATCCGCCTCGGAGAGCGTCTTGCGATAAGTGGGGCAATGCGGCAGGCACAAGCCGCAGGCCACACAACGGGCAGCCTCATCGGCTAACGGGGCAGGCATTTTTCTTTGAGGGGGCATGGGAACACTCATAAGCAGGGCAACGGCTCTAACAATCCCTAAGCGCCAACACCAGAAAAGAACCTGTCATTTCGAACGCAGTGAGAAATCTTCATGTCGATTGAAGAGCAAGATTACTCTTGGAGCCTGCCCTGAACGAAGCCGAATGGTCGAAATAACAACATGCGGTAGATGCGGTGCTCATGGCTGAGTAGAAGATGGCATCCTTTCTGATTCCTGCTCTTTCACTTTCGTCGGCGCATGCGCCTTGAGCATGGTGGCGCGAGTTTCCGGCGTCTCCAGACTGATGCGCCCCAGGGCGCCGGTACGGTAGTCCTTCAGCAAGGTGAGGGCGGCAATTTCCAGGTCCGGATCGCCGCCCTTGAGGCGAAAACCGCGCCGCTTGGCAACGGCCTCGATAACGCCGACGCCATCCAGTCCTTCCACCGCGCAGCCGTAGCGGGCGGCCAGCAGGGCGGGGTAGCGCGCGAGCAGGAGGTCGCCCAGGAAGGCTGCCACTTCTTCGTCGATGACGGCATTGCTGCCTATCGCGTGGCTGGCGGCCAGCATGTAGCCGTCGCTGTCGTGCTCGATGCGCGGCCACATCAGGCCCGGCGTATCAACCAACGACATGCGCGAGTTCAGTTCCAGGCGCTGCTGATTTTTGGTCACTGCCGGTTCGTCGCCCACCGCCGCCACCCGGCGCTTCAATAGCGCATTCATCAAGGTGGATTTGCCGACGTTGGGTATGCCCATGATCATCATGCGCAGGGGCTTGAGGTTAGTGCCGCGATGGGGGACGAGCGCCTCGCACAGGCCGGGTATTTTGGCAACGTCGCCCGGTTTCTTGCAGGACAGCGCCACGGCCTTGACATCCTTTTGCCGGTTGTAGAAATTGAGCCAGGCCTGGGTGACTACGGGATCGGCCAGATCGGCCTTGTTGAGGATTTTCAGACAGGGGCGCTGGCGGTGCACGCGCAGCTCCTTGATCATCGGGTTGCAGCTCGCCTCGGGCAGGCGGGCGTCCAGCACCTCGATGACGAGATCTATTTTCTCCATGGTTTCGGCCGCCTTTTTGCGGGCAGAAACCATGTGACCGGGAAACCACCTAATGGACATAAATCATCAACTATTTATTAAAAGCTTATTTTACCCTTCGCCGACAGCTCCGTCATGTTTGCAGTGGCGCTGCTTTCCGGGCCGTCACTTTTCAGAGCCCTCGTAGGAAAAATCAGGGTCGGGTAGAATGACACCCCATCAGCTCGTTCCTCAGTAGAGATTTTTCCGGAATACCCAGCATGTTGCGATTGACTGAAGTTAAACTTCCCCTCGACCATCCCGAGAGCGCGATCAAGGCCGCCATTCTCAAGCGACTGGGCATTGCTGCCGAGGAGCTGGTCGGCTATTCGATCGCCCGCCGCGGCCATGATGCCCGCAAGCCGGAGGCGATTTTGTTTGTCTACACGCTGGATGTCGAGGTGAAGAACGAACCGTCGGTACTCAAGCGCCAGAAAAAAGATCGGCATCTTTCCCTCGCCCCGGACACCCGCTACCGCTTCGTCGCGCAGGCGCCGGCCCATCTGGCTTCGCGCCCGGTGGTGATCGGCACGGGTCCGGCGGGGCTGTTTGCCGGGTTGATCCTGGCGCAGATGGGGTTCCGTCCGATCATCCTGGAGCGCGGCAAGGCGGTGCGCGAGCGCGCCAAGGACACCTTCGCCCTGTGGCGGGAAGGCAAGCTCGACCCTGAATCCAACGTGCAGTTCGGCGAAGGCGGCGCGGGTACGTTTTCCGACGGCAAGCTCCACACCCAGATCAAGGATCCGCTGCACCACGGCAAAAAAGTGCTGGCGGAATTCGTCGAGGCCGGCGCGCCGCCGGAAATCCTCTATGTGAGCAAGCCGCACATCGGCACCTTCCGGCTGGTCAGCATGGTGGAAAAAATGCGCGCCACCATCGAATCGCTGGGCGGAGAAATCCGTTTCCAGAGCCGGGTGGACGATCTCGAAATCGACAACGGCCAGGTGCGCGGCGTGGTGCTCGCCGACGGCGAACGCATCGCCACCGATCATGTCATCTTGGCGGTCGGCCACAGCGCGCGCGACACTTTCCAGATGCTCTACGACCGGGGCGTTTATATCGAGGCCAAGCCCTTTTCCATCGGCTTTCGCATCGAGCACCCGCAGGCGCTGATCGACACCTGCCGTTTCGGCAAGAACGCCGACAACCCCTTGCTGGGCGCCGCCGATTACAAGCTGGTCCATCATTGCAGCAATGGCCGCTCGGTCTACAGTTTTTGCATGTGCCCGGGCGGCCAGGTGGTGGCGGCCGCATCGGAGCCGGGCCGGGTCGTGACCAACGGCATGAGCCAGTATTCGCGCAGCGAGCGCAACGCCAACAGCGGCATCGTGGTCGACATCACCCCTGCCGATTATCCCGGCCATCCGCTGGCGGGCATCGAGTTTCAGCGCCACTGGGAGGCGCGCGCGTTCGAGCTGGGTGGCCGGAATTACCAAGCGCCGGGGCAGCTGGTGGGTGACTTCCTGGCGGGCAAACCTTCCACGGAATTCGGCTCGGTGCAGCCGTCCTATACGCCCGGCGTGCGTCTGGGCGATCTCGGCAGCGCCCTGCCGGATTACGCCATAGAGGCGATCCGCGAGGCCATCCCCGCCTTCGACAAACAGATCAAGGGGTTTTCCATGCACGACGCCGTGCTGACCGGCGTGGAAACGCGCACCTCATCCCCGATCCGCATCAAGCGCAACGACGATTACCAGAGCCTGAATACGCGGGGGCTCTACCCTGCCGGAGAGGGCGCGGGCTACGCCGGGGGGATACTTTCAGCGGCGGTGGATGGGATCAAGGTGGCGGAGGCCGTGGCTTTGAGCATGGTTCGCTGACCGCGTGGCACAAAGGCGTGCCCACCCTACTTGGCTATTCGTCAGGAACGTCAGCCTACCACGAGTTTTTAGCCTCCACCCCCATTGAACCAAAGATATTTGTCAAAGACACGCTCTCTAAACCAACGAGATACGCATATTTCAGATACCACATTCTCTGATTCATCACATGCAAGGGTGTATTTGCGCACCGCCGGGATTCCGTTGCACGCAGTTTCAATTTGCTTCTCGTGCGCCTTAAACGCCGCCAGCCACTGCTCTCTATAGCTTTCATAGCTGCCAATCGGAGAAACTGGATATTGATTTACCTTTAACCAGTTTAATGCTCGACTGTCAAAGATGATGACTGGACTGCGGAATCTCAACCAAAGAAATTTTGAGGCCGCAGAAACGACATTCTTTCCATACCTTTTTTTGAGGGTCTCCGCAAGCAAGGTGACTTTGGAGCAAACATTTTCGTCCGTGATCGGACCGCTTTCCTGAAGTAAAATTTCCAAGGCGCCTTCTAGTCTCACTTCGCCGTCAAGCGTAATAAAGTTACGTGTTACCTTGTAGTACTTCGCCGCATCATGAAATTTGGTCAGCCTTTTTGAGGTCTCTGACGAAGATATGCCCTCCATGAATAGCATATCCGACGAGTACCAATCATTCAGGTACATCATTGCGAAATAATTGAAATTGTTATTCACCACCATCTCCTTTTGAAACCCGGTAGGGTGGGCACGCCTTTGTGCCCACGCGGCAGGCTTTTCATCATCCCCTCACCACCCCCTCCAACCCCAGCCCCAATATCGCCGCATCGCGTGTCAACAGCGTCAATCTCTCATCCTGAGCCTGTGCGATGAGCAGTCGATCAAATGGATCGGGGGGTGTGCAAGTCAGGCTGCGCACGGCTTCGATATGGCGTGGCAAGATCGGCAGCAGGACGAAACCCTGCGCTTCGAGTTGTTCGGTGATCGCGCCTTGCGGCAAGGGCAATTTGCCTTTGGCATTCTTCAGCACCATTTCCCATACGCTGGCGGTGCTCACGATGATTTCTGACTTGGCGATGAGGTTTTGCGTGGTTTTGCCCAAACGAACATCCGCTGTCATCCACCAATAGATCAGGTGGGTGTCGAGCAGGTATCGCTTCACGGCAATTCGCCACCAGTGAGCGCATCGGCGATGGTTGTATTGGTAGCGGGCGCATCCCAATCAGCTTCGGCTTTCGGCAGCGCCGACCATGCGCCGGGCTTGCGCGAAAACTCTTGCGCGCCGATTTTAACCAACCTGACGACCGGAACACCCTTGTTGGCGATGACCACGTCCTCGCCCGCCAGCGCGGCTTGCACCAGCTTGGAAAGCTGGCTCTTGGCTTCGAGCATGTTGCATTGCATGTTTAGCTCCTTGAGGAATTTCGCCTGATGTATGCAGTTTAGCGCCATCTGGCCAAGTTAGCCAACACAAACGATAGGAACGGCGCGCCTGCCTCGTTCATTTTTTCTCCCCACCCTTCTTCACAGCCTTCGGGCGTAACGCCTTGCCGGGCGGCAGAAAATTGTCGGCGGATATCACCGGCCTGCCGGTTTTGGCTTCCAGCGCCTTGCGCGCCTGCTTGGCAATTGCGCCGCCTTTCGTGGCGGCCACCTTGTTTTCGGCCATCCCGGTCGCATCATCTGTTTCGGCAATTTGCCGCGTCGATAACTCTGCCAGCGCGGTGAAAATCAGTTCCGCCTCGCTCATGTGATCACGCAGGTTGTGGTCCTGCAACCCCTTCATGCCCTTGTGCGCCTTCACGCTCACGCCCGACCATTCCTGATGAATGATGTTGGTGAGAATGGCTAATTCCTCACCCTTCTTGATCTCGTGGTCCGCCCAGTAATCGGTTAGCCCTTCGACCAAGCTCAGGACAGGCTTGTTGCGCGTCTCCTGCCCGGTCATGCGCTGCTGTATCCACTTCTCGCTGCGCCCATGCTTCTGCCAAGTCTCGCGGGCGCGATCCAGCGACAACGCCGGGTCGGCCATTTCCTGCATGCGCTCGTAGCCGACCTTGGCCAGCCATAGCTTGATCGGCTCCGCCTTCGGGCTGGGAACGGACTGCACCAGGCGTAGCAGGGTTTCGGCGGTGACTACATCGGTGAGATAATTCTTGCCATCGGCAGCAGGCAATTTCAGTCGGTTACAGTTTGTAACCGACTCACTACCTTCCTTGTCCAGGCAGTTCTTCAGCACCTTCCAGTAATTTCTTGCCGCCTGATAATCCAGCTGCTGGGTCAGCGCCTGGATAATATCGACGACCGAAAACCACCAAATTTCGGCTTCCTCGTCATAGACGCGGCGGATTTCGTAGGTCTCGAAAAAGGTGGGTTGAATCGGCATGGTTCGGGTCCTTACAGTCAAGGGTGGGTTAGGCGCGCAGTTTGAGCTGCAACCCACCAGATGTGCCGCCAAGCACTCATTAAAAATACGTTGTGTTGCTACGCAACGCTTGGTGGTTTACGCAAAAAACCGCTAACCCACCCTTGTATTATCCCTTTGCAACAAATTCGATGGTTTTGTATCACATTCCATCGAGCACGTGTAGCACTCTTGAGGGGCACTTCAAGAGCGAGCGACTGGATGCCGCATCCGCCCTTTGGCCTT
>Ga0210046_1001600_pt1 | contig 17278 bp, 27 predicted proteins | sample CryGeyCG2114_250_FD_185461 | JGI IMG/M metagenome (GOLD analysis project Ga0210046, IMG submission 185461) | Groundwater microbial communities from aquifer - Crystal Geyser CG18_big_fil_WC_8/21/14_2.50 (SPAdes) (version 2) | ecosystem: Environmental > Aquatic > Deep subsurface > Groundwater ... | reverse complement strand
TAGATTTGCCTGTAATAGATACACCCATTCAAGCAAAGGCTCGGATGATGCAATCAGTATCTTTTCGCTCTCAACCGGATTCTCTTCAAAATGAACAAAAATAGAATGAATTTTGCTGAGCATTTTACAGAAGCCGGAATAATTGTCGGCGGTATCAGATTCAAACCAGCCTATTTTGTGTTTTAGCTTCTGAATGCCAATATAAGCGGGCAAAAATTCATTTATATCAATCACAATCTCTGGAACAAGAATTCCGTGTTCTTTATAGCTGACGCCAGTCAAAAACGGAAGCAAAGCATCGCTCAGTTCATCATAGACAGCCATGCGTTTTTCAATCAGCTTTGTATAAAATGCGTTTCTGTACTCAAGATTTTTAATGCTTATGGATGTTCCGAGCGTCACCAAGCCGCCAATCGCAACGCCAAGAATAGCCCAAAATGCAGAGGGCAAATTAGCTATAAAATCAAAAAATATTTCCATGCCAAGAGTATAGCATAGAGCGTTTTACGGGCCTTCCATGCTGCACTTTGCAGACGTGAGCGCTGACAACCAAATAACCCGCTGTGAATGGGGTACAGTAACAGGTGGAAGCAAAAAGGTTATTCGCAAGCCTGGCCTCTAACTCCAGCAAAACCGCCTTGACTGTCAAATGTGAGTTTGCACTCTGAGCCAGCTGGCCAGTCCATCATAACTGCGCTGCCATAATCGCCATAAAAGGCGACCCGGATAATTTTATCGTTAAAAATATATAAAAAGCCTATGCGAAATTTCTCGATTTCAGCATCGAGGCTTTTGTTTTTTGCCATCAATGCCTGCTTTGTTTTCGCATCCAGGTTGAGCTGCTTCCACTGCTTGAAATACCTTTTATTCGATTTCTCAACAGCTTCATCATTGGGGTCGCTCTCTATGTTGATGATTCCCACCTGGTCGGTTGGTTTCGTCGCTGCCAGAGAGGGGGCTTGGGATAGAATCATCAAAGCAATAGCTAAAATAGGCTTGCGCATGTTTGTAACTCCAGTTTTTAGAGTATTTTACACCACCAGGTTTTTTTAATTGGCAAGTGACCCCACCAGAGAGCGCAGGTTCTTCCTTCCCTGCTCTCCCTGCTGTGGTGATTCGCAGTATCCCTTCTCCATCTGCCCAGTGCTAGCTGGGTTTCTTTCGCCCCCGTAGCTCAGTTAGAAGAGCAATTCCTGCGAAACAGTAAGCGCTTACTGGCCAAGGGGATAGGTCGCTGGTGCGATTCCAGCCGGGGGCACTGATTGTATCGGCATTTATGCTGATAGCCATCCTAAAAAATGGCCCGTGTAAACCTCTTAAAGAGTGGGGGGAGCGTCAAACGGCAAGATTCCCCCACTCGTTTGGGTCTAGGTGTAGGGAGCACGCTTGCTGGTGGCTTGGCGCCAAGTCTTGCAAGAGGGTCAGGTTCGAGTCCTGAAAGTATCCACTGCCTGGGACCGATAAATCGTTGCCCCGTTCGGTGTGCGCACACAAACGGGGAGGCGTTGGCATTCGCGGCGGACGTCGGCGAGTGGGTTCATGTCCCATTCCCAGGCTCTGGGCATTATGCTGTTTGCGGTTACGCGAAGCTCACAAATCGGTACCAACCGCTGGCCCGCCCCGAGGCTGTCTCTGTGAACAGGGAAAATAGAGGGGCTTGATGCCCGAAAGCAGCGCTGCCGTGTGCAAAGTCTGTAAGTAGGGCATCACACAACATGCAGAAGCCCGAGAGAGCGACCCGAAGCACTCTCTTGAGCACCCTCACCCATCGGCCAGCCTTGGTGGCCTGCGCACGTCTTTGGGCCGTCAGGCGCGGTGAGGATACCAAGGCCCCGCCGGAGGCCTCCGGCACATAACACAAAATGCAAACAAATCTCAGCGATGGACCAGAAACCGCGCTGAGACACATCCACCGCAAGTCCTTCTTGGGGGCTTGGTTCCAGACACTGGTGCGGAATAGGTGGGTGTGGCAATGCCAAGACCGATTTTGCTGGGCGGGTCCCAGCCCCTTTACGGGGTAGAGCAGTGGCAGCTCAGTTGGCTCATAACCAAAAGGTCGCCGGTTCGAGTCCGGCCCCCGTAACTGCTCAGCAATGGGCAAAAAACAGAGAAGGAATGTAAGTCCCTTCTCTGTCTGTTTCTATGTGTTCATCTCATTTGCCGGGCGCCCATGGCCCGGTTTTTCTTAAAAAAGGAGAATAGCCGTGAAAGGTTCATTATTAGCTTCGCTTCAACTGCTCGCTTTGCAGCGATTAACCATGATTGGGACTGACTCAAAGCCCATTAAAGAGCGCACAAACAAGCGCAAGCGTAAAAAGCGAAATGCCAAGCCCAAGAATAAAACCGTTTATCGGAGGGTCAAAGCATGAATGAAGACCTCGACCAATCAATAGACTCTCTGCCCTGGTGGATTCCCCAGCCTTTGGGTGCCCGTGCTTTGATTCGCCCCGATGGCTTAAAAGACAAAACAGCCGGAGGCATATATCTGCCAGACCAGGCAAAAGAAGAGCCTACAGAAGGCGTCATTGCCAACCTTGGCCCCGGCCACAAGCTCAAAGACGGCACTTATGCACCCCTCGAAGTGAAAATAGGGCAGCGCGTCATTTACAACAAGTGGGGCGCGACCGAGATTAAAGAGCAAGGGGAAACCTTTGTCATCGTTCGCGAAGAGGATATTTTGGGAATTATCCACGGGGGTGAAATCGATGACGACCTGCTCCCCGCATTCTGAACCACAATCCCGCTTTGACCTTATAAACCAGCTTTGCGCAGCTGCCCGCTCTGACACCAGCTCGAAATGGGACCAGCAACGCGAAGAAAGAATCAGCCAGGCACAAGCTGAGATGGACAGAATACAAACCAATCTCAGCCGAAAGCGCCGCGACTTCAGTAAGCCAAATTCAGGTGAACCAGTCAGAGCAGAAGCCCGTGTCCAAGAGAGACGGGTCAGAGCAGAAGCCGTCAAATCCCAAACAACCCCTGTTATCAAAACAGGGAGGCCGGGCCGCCCGCGCAAGACCCTCTATGCCTGGGGAGATTCCCCAAAGCATTAACCCACCCATCCCGGTATTTTGCCGGGTATTTTTTCGATTGTTTTGAAATGTGACGATTATCACAAATAAAGAGGAGAATTAACCGAAAATGCACGAATCAGCTTTAGACAACTTCCCCACTACAGACCCAGTTGAACTGTATGAGCGCCAGATTGAAAAGTTAAAAATTCAGCTCAACCGGCTCAACAGAGAGAATGTCACACTCCAAACGAGACTGGCCATGGCTGACCGTGATTCTCGGGTCAAAGCAGAATTAGGTCAAATCAAAACGGAGCCGCGTGAGCTTCATGTCAGTATCAACTTACAGTTTTAACCACCAGCTCGAAAAAGCCGAGCGCATAGAGCGGGCCCTGGATGAACACTTTCAATCTATCGGAGCCCGCATCTCACCCGCCACACTGCAAGCCCAAAGAGCAGGCATAGACCGCTGGTTTAAGCTCCCGCTTCATGAGCGCACCGACTGGATACCGGTTGAGTACAAAGCCGATTTCAAGGCCAGCAAAACGGGCAATGTGTTCATTGAGCTGATTTCAGTCTTGAGAGCGGGCGTGATTGAGGCCTTCGGCTGGGCCTATTCCAGCCAGGCCGATTGGCTCTTCTACTGTCTGCCAGAATCCGGCTTTGTGCTGCACATCGAATTTGCCCAGCTGCGAAAACACCTTGCCGCCTGGGTGAAACAGTTCGAGCAAAAGTCGGCGCAAAATCAGGGGTACATTTCGACAGGCATCCTGGTCCCCCTCGAAGTCTTTGGTGAAATTTCAATTCGCCAAATAAAGTTAAATTTTGGTTAATCAAAATCAGGCTGAAACCCGCATTGTACCGTTGACGTGGCCCCAGTCAATAAGTGATGAATGTCACTGACGCGGATATGAGCGGGTTTCGGTCAAGTCTTTATATCAAATAATCCTGATTATTGGAGATAAAAGTGGGTTTAGACCATCCCCAAAGCACTGAAGATTCTCACGCAATTCTGGCAGACCTCAAGAGTCAGAGCGTTGAAAAACTCGAAACTCAAACCCAGAGATTGACCTCTATTATCAAAGCCCTGCGCGAGCAATGCACAAAGGCCATCGAGCGCGCAGACCAGGCCGAGTATATGCTCAAAGCTGCGGGCCTATCGGATATCAATCACTACATGACCCAGCTCAAAGAGCAAGCGGCTCTGATTGAACACAAAGACCAGCACATTAGAACCCAGGCGGTTGAGATTGTCTCTCTGCGCAGGCAGTTAAACGACCTAAAATCGGGGAAAAATGTGGCGCAGGAATGGCACGATGAGCCTGGGGATAAGCGGGAGGATTTGCCGTGATGCCTACATTTAAACGGCTATTCAATTGGCTGACAAAGCCCAAAGTGTCATACCTCGAAATTATTATCATTTGCCCTTTAGCCAATTGGATGTACAACAACCATTTCATTTCTCGGGCATTGTTAAAAATCGTCGTTTGGATTGATGGCTTTTGAGATGAGCGCGGAGACTGAATTTATTTATGACCCCAAAGAAAAACTCTGGAGAGCACCAGAGGGCAAAGCGCTGAACGGGCCTTTTGGCCCTTATCGCCCCGAGATTTTAATCAAAGAATTTCCTGATGGATGGTATTCGTGCATTGCATTTCCTGGGTATTCAGAAATGGAGCGGAAGCATGATTCGTTCGAGTCAGCAAAGGCCTATTATGGAAAAAAATAAAGTGGTCCTGCAAACAGAAGAACCAGGCCTGAATGGGCCCCAGCTCAGAGACCTGCGCAAATCCGTTTTTATGCCTGCCTGGCTTTTTGCCAAAGAGGTCGGATACAGCTATCAGCACTATCGCAGAATAGAAGCCTCAAAATCTGAAGTGCCCCTGGCAATCAAAACCAAATTTAAAAGTGTCCTGATTGGGCATGTTGAAAAAATGCAATCTGCTACACGCGTGTTGCAGAATTGGAACCCCGGCATATCAAAACTTGACATAAGAGGGAAAATTGATGGTAACGTTAGATTATCGCGTAAAGGTGTCTAAAAGAGCAGTGAACCGAAAACCCCGGCTTCAAAATCTGTCGGACAAGGTCGCCGCTGCCCTTAAACTTCTCAAAAACCCCCTCCCTCCCCGCCCTGTTCCAGTCATAGACGAATCGGAACTTAGGCACATTCTCACAACATTTTTTAATACCCCCCGCTCTGTTCTCAATTCAGAAGAGAGTCTGGGGGATTTAAAAGCAATCAGCCGAGAGGCCTCCCGGTCTGTTCGCGTTCGCCCCAACCCGACGACTGGGAAAACTCTCTCTGATTTGCTCACCTGGGCAGAGCTGGAAAACATTTTGCGCCAGTTCGATGAGCGCTCGCTTTGCGTTATCGCTCTGACATGTGGCCGCCCAATCTGGTCAGTTGATGACATTGAGCGTTCTCTGATTCGGATTGAAGAAGAAAATGGTTACGTATTCTGGCAGCATTATCCGGGCGCATTCACAGAAGTAGAGAGCGAGATGAATCGCGAAAAAATTGCTTCATTCAGAATTGTCCGAGAGAAAATAGACGGGCGCTGGCGCATTGCCGAATCTGAAAAGACCCCTGTTTTTAATGAGCTGAAGCAGGCCCTGGGCCCACATCTCGAAAATTAACCCCAATAGTCAAAGGATTTTAAAATGGCAAAGCAAAAACCTGAAACCAATGAAGCACCCAATTCCGAAGAGCAGCAGGCTCCCGCCAAAAAGAAGCACAACAATATCGACCCTCAAGACCTCAAACACAAATACAATCTGCTCGAAGCCGCGCTTTTCAACAAAGACGACAAAGGCAAACTCAAGCTCAAAAGTGGTGGGGTTGTCTCCCAAAATCAAGCTGGGATTGACGAGTTTAAAGCGGGCGTTGATGCCTATTTTGCCGTTATGCAAATCGCTGACCCCGGCTCTCGCTGGATTGGAATTTTGCAGCGCTGCCTCGATACGCTCTCGAATCTCAAAGACAAGCCACAAGCTGAATGAGCCAGCTCCAAAGGCTTTCGGATTTGCTCGATTCATCTTCTCCCATTCTGGTGCATATCCACGGTGAAGAAATTGAAGAGGCGCAAAACGAGGAGGAATCAGAATCAGAAGGCTCTGATTCTGAGCGAGAAATTTTGACATAGGATTTTGACAATGGCTAAACGCGGGCCAAGGCGCAATAAACATCAGAAGGCCCGCAACATTGAGCAAGAATCAAAACTCAGGGCCGAAGGTAAACCGCTCAGAGAAATCGCTGAAACGGTTGGCGTTTCTCATGAGCAAGTGCGTCTTGACCTCAAATACATTGACCAGCGCCTGATTGAAGCCGCTGCCAAAGACCTTAAAAAGGCCAAAGCTGAGAACCTGGCCAAGCTGCGTTTCGCCCAAGCGGAAGTGCTCGAAGCCTGGAAGCTGAGCCTTGAAGATGCCAAAAAGGTCACGGTCAAGCACTCAAGAATCAAAGCTGATGATGAAGATGAGCTTTGCGAAGACCCCGGCATTCAGGTTGAAACAACCAGAGTAACCGAAGGCCAAAGCGGCAACCCTGGCCATCTCAGAAACTATATCCGCGCTCTCGAAGCCGAGGCCAAATTGCTCGGACTCTATGAGATGGGTACCGGCAAAGGTGACGAAGCGGCTCAAAGATTGATTGAGCTGCACGAACAATTAGAACTCGCTCGGAAGCAATATGATTCCCAAGAAACTTCTGGTACCCAGTCGTGAACAGTGGGAGTTTCTGGTTAAAAGCACTGCTCGGCAAAACTGGGCTCACGGCCCGGTTCGTTCAGGCAAAAACCATGTAATCAATATCAGATTTGCCGAAGCCCTGGGGACTGCTCCATTCGGCAACGAAGACAGCGACGTGTATTTTGGCGGCAAGACCAAAGACACAGTTGAGCGCATTTTCCTGCGCGACTTGTTTAAGTGGGTGGGTGAAGGAAACTACACCTACAACCGGAACAAGGGCAAGGGGACCATTTCCCTGCTCTGGAAAAACACCAAAACCCGTTTTACTCGCGAGTTTTACAGCTTCGGCTACTCCGATGCGGATAGTCACGAAGCAATATCCGGGGCGACACTGGGCCTGGCGTATCTGACCGAAGGCATTTTCTGCCATGAAGATTTTCACCGCCAGCTGGTTGCCCGTCTCTCGATAGACGAGGGGCTAAACGCTTTCTCGATGCTGTTTGGCGATACCAACCCAGCGGGCCCGGCTCACTGGCTTTGGAAAAAGGTTATCAATAACCCGGATTTGCTTAACTCGGGCGACCTGCGCGCCTTTCTGTTCAACTTTTATTCAAATCCATCACTGACCGAATCCTACCGCGAAATGCTTCGCAGGCAGTACGGGCCCGGCTCTCTCTGGTACCTGCGTCTCATCGAGGGGCTGTGGGTGATGGCTGAGGGCGTGATTTATGGCTCGGTATTCAACCCAGAGCGAAACACCTGCCAGCCCGAAGACCTGCCGACAGAGTGGGATGAACTGTGGTGCGCGCTTGACTACGGCACAACAAACCCTTTTGTACTTGGCCTCTGGGGCACAGCTCAGGGCAAAGATTGGCTGATTGACAGTTACGACCACGAAGGTGGGACTCAGGGTGATAAAACAAATGCTCAGTACCTGGCTGATATTACTGAATTTCTCACTCAGTACAGCCGGTTTTACGAAAAACCCATCACGTCGCTCTACATCGACCCCAGCGCTGCGAGCTTCAAAGCAGAGCTGAGCGATTGGCGCACTGATGACAGGACTCACGACAGCTGGCGAAAGCTGGGAATCACGGTTGTAGACGCCGAAAACGAAGTGCTGGAAGGCATTAAAACAGTTCATGGGAAGTTGCACCGAGGCGAGATTGTGGCCTGTGCCGGTGGCAGAAATAAGCGCTGGCATAACGAAGTCGGGGTTTATGCCTGGTGCTCCAAAGCCGCCGCTCGCGGAGAAGATGCCCCAATCAAAAAAGAAGACCACTCTCTCGACCAAACCCGCTACGGCATTCACACCAGAGCAATAAAAACAGACCCCTTTGCGGGATGGAGATAAATGAAACTGCCATTCATTAAAAAGCGCACGGCTCCCCAGCCGCTGCCCGGAACAGAGCGCCCCATGGTTGGCTCTGGATGGGGCATGTTTGCAGCGCTGCGCGACGGGCTCAAAGAGACTCTCTCAGGCTTGGGTGGTAACTCCGACCGGCTGAAATTGACCAAGTTTGAACCACCTGAGCAGGTAACCCAGCAAGAGGTTGAATGGGCCGTCGAGTTTGACGGAGTGCTTGAGCGCTTTGTTTGCAAACCCGTTGAAGATGCGCTGGCCGAGGGAATAGATTTCGAATATCTCTCGGAAGATGAAGAAGATTTTGCTGAGCAGTATCTGAATGAAATCGGATTCTGGAAAGCGATAGAAAAAGCGCTTGTAACCAAACGCATGAACCACGGGTCCATGATTTGGATAGACACGGGGGCCATCAATAATGAAAGGCCCCTCGGCCCAAACGAGTGCTTAAGGCCGTTCCGATTGGTTGTGCTCGACTCTGATTCAATTTATGCAGATACCTACAACCTGCATTCTGAACCCGAGTTCTGGTGTGTCGGCTCTGCTGAGCTTAAAAACGTTCGCAGGATTCACAAAAGCCGGGTGCTGCTCTTTAATGGGCGGTTTATTTCTGACCGTCACCGCCAGCGCAATCGTGGCTGGGGTGGTCGCGAAGTAGACAAAATCTGGGAGGCCTGGGTAAGCTGGCGTCTCACATTCCTAATGCCCCCAAACATCGCCATGACCTTTGAAGAGGGCATTTATGGCATGGAGGGGCTCAACCAGAAAATGACCACGCCAGCTGGGCGTGAGCTGATTCGCAACAAAGTTTTTGACCTCGAATCAATCCGCGGATTTCTGCGCAAACGCATTATTGATGCGACAGAGAAGTTTGAGCGCCAAGGGGCCCCGGTCTCTGGCCTCGATGGCATTATGGACCGCTCAGAGAATTTCTTTGTGGCCCAAACCGGCTTTCCTCGCTCCGTTCTGTTTGGTGGTTCTAAAGGCTCCAATCTGAATGGAGATAACAAAGGCGAAGAAGGCCAGCAGCTTTATCAAGCGCTGGTGCGAGGCATTCAGCATAAAGACCTCAAGCAGAATTTACAGTATTTCTTTGCCTGGATTCGCCCAGCTTTGCAGACGCGATACAGAAAGCCATTTGAAAACATGGGTTTCTGCTTCGAGCTTGCAGACACCGAGACGAAGGTTCAGCGGGCAGAGCGTCAGTTCAAAGAGGCGCAGCGTGACCAGGTTTATTTGAACCCCGCAAATCCCATAATTGACCGTGAAGAACTTCGGGGAGACCTGGCCAAACGCGGCACCTATTTGCTGGATATGCAGCCGGTGCCAGAAATAAGCCCAGAGGACTTGGGCGATGGCGAAGAAGAATAATTTTAACCCCGTCTATCCCGAGGGCTCAATCAAAGAGTATCGGGCACTTTTGCTTAAAGCGGTGCGCAGGTGGCAAAAAGAAGCGTTAAAACTTATAAAGGCTGCTCTGTCTCAGCTTCAAGATGACGCAATCAGCAGCTTAATGTCTCGCTTGCGCGCTTTGTGGGACTCTCAGATAAGCGAGATTAAGTCCGAAATATCAGCTGTGTTTGAGCGCTTAAACGAGCGCCAGCGGGCCTGGTGGGTGATGGCTCTGGAGTCTGCCACTGGCATGACTGCAGCCTTGTTTCTGAGTCTAATGCGAGAGACCTGGCTTGCTGAAGAGCATCGCACGCGGGTTGAAAACAACACTTTGATAGTTGATTCTATTGGGTTGGCCGCAATACTGGCCATTGACGCAATACTCCGGCAAGGCTTCCGCTCTGGCCTGGATTTGAAAGTTATTTTGATTCAGATTCGACCTGTTTTCGAGCGAATGGATAAATCAGCTGAATACAGGGCGCGGAATGAAATCGAAGACCATAATGCGGCACTCAATCAGCAGCGCCAGCAAGAGGCCAATGTGGGTGGATATACCTGGCTCGAAACAGTCAGCTTTAACCCTCGCAAGCACCACCTAAAACGGGTGGGCAGGCACTATCTTTGGAGCGAGCCTCCAGAAGACGGCCACCCCGGCACTCAACCGAATTGTAAGTGCGGTGCAAAGCCGGATTGGCCCCAAACAGTTTACGGAATCCCAGTAATAAACAGGTAAAAAATGCTCATCGAAATCCGCGACGTTCGGTTAACCGCCGAAGGCCGCTTAAAAGGCCGTGCCCGCGTCACTGGTGTGGGCGTGCTCGATTACACCGAGCTTTACGGTGCTTGGGTCTATCGGCCCGAAGAGGAAGTGTTTAAGCCTGAAAGCATGGAGAGCCTTAAAGGTATCCCCATTACTTATGGGCACCCGCCGACCAACCTGACAGCCGAGACCGACCGTAACCACACCATCGGATATACCGGCGACATCATCGAGCGTGATGGTGACAGCCTGATTGTAAATTTCACCATTATCGAGGCCTGGGCGGTCAAAGAGATTCTTTGGCTCATTCAACAAGGTCAGCGCATACAGTTTTCTGTCGGAGCTTGGGCCCTGCCCGAGCAATCAACCGGCGAATATAACGGGGTGCCGTACCAGATTATCTGGCGCTCAATCATTTATAACCACCTGGCTCTGCTTATGACAGACCAAGGGCGGTACCCAAACACTGAAATAATCACGGATTCTAAAGCCGCTGGGCGCTGGATGCTCGTCATGGACGGGTTTCTATCAACAGTGGACTCAAATATAACGGAGGTTCAAACCGTGAAAATTACCCTTCCCAGCGGCTTTGTTGTCGAAATTACCGACGCTGAGGCTGCGACCGAATTGCAAAAGCTGGTTGGCGACCATAAGCAACTGGTCCAAGACCATGCGGGCGTAGTTGGCCAGTTTACCCAAGCACAGAAAGACCTGAACGCCACCAAGGCCCAGGTGATGGATTCAGACCGATTTAACAAAGCTGTTTCTGGCCGCGTTGAATTGGCTCTCGAAGCTCAACCTCTCATGGATGGCCTGGATATTCAAGCCGTGGCTGTCATGGATGAAACCGCTATTTATGAAGCTGTTTTACTCAAAAATGGCCATACCCAGGCTGAACTGGACGCCAGCAAAGTCGCGCTCAAAGACGCTTACCCCGTTTATTTGCGTGGCGCATATAGCCAAGTGGGCAAAGCTCTGGGCAACCAAGAGTCCTCTGAAGTGCTCGACCTGGCAAGCCAAACCAATACCCAGACCCGCAGCAATCAAGGTGAAGTCATTGTGACCGACGCTTTTGAAGCTGCCAAAAACAAAGCGAAAGCAGGTAAATAAGCCATGCAGACTCAAGTTCTTCAGTCCAATTACAAGTACACCGCTGGCCAGTGCTACAAGCGCAGCCCGCTCAATGATGATTTGATGCCGCTGGAAAACATGGGCTTTGGCCTGGGTGTTGTGCGCTCTCAAGTTAGCAGCAACTCATGCCGCCTGCCCAATATGAACAGCTTTGTTATTACAATCAGCGCTGACATGGTTGCCGCAGATGTTCTGACTGGTGTTCTGAAATTTATCAGCCCAGACGGAACCACCAGCACAGTCACAATCAACGAAACCTATGCCACAAATCATTTAACGACCGTTACTCAGGTTAAAAACGACCTGGAAGCCATTTCCGGTGTGACCTGCACATTGTCTGGTTCAAACCGCGTTCTGACCATTGTGGCTGCCGCTGATAAACGCATTCAAGTGGCAACCGCTATCGGCATGACCAATGGTGGCGCTGGTACCGCAGTTATCACCAGTCAGGTGAAAGGCACCACTGATACCATCCGCGGAGTAACCAGCCGTGACCCCAATGCAGCCTCTGCACTGGACCACACCTACACCGAGCCTTATCACAAAGCCAAGCATAAACTGGTCGGCGTGACCTTCCAGGGCGACCCTGCTGTTCCCGTTGCTGGCACCCCTGCAGCTGGCGGTTCTGTTTATTGCCTGCTCGAAGACTACACCGATACTGGCAGCGTTTTGAACCCTCGCGGTTCATTCCGCACCAACACCGACAGCGCAGCCGCCCCGGTTGTTCTGGTAAGTGACACCGAATTTGCTGACGAAAAAGACAACGGGCTTGCTCCGCTGTCCATGAACAAAGTTTAGGAGTAAGACCCAATGAACAAGGTTTTTGTACAAGACAGCACCGGGCATAAAACACCTGCGAGCTGGTATATCCCTCCCCAGGCCTTAGAGGTCATGGACACAAACAGCACTCGTTTGCTGCTGAGCGAAGTCACCAAATTGGAGGCCGCTTTTGCAGAGTATCAAATGCGTGGGACCAGTTTCCGCGAGCTGTTTGCCGTTGAAGCCATTGAATCCGGTGTGGATTATGTCGGTTACAAACAGAAGTTGAAAACCGGCAAAGCGGAGTTCATCTCTCGCAATGCCACCAGCTTCCCGACCGTATCAACCGGCATGAAGCCCTACATGAAGCCCGTCATTCCCATCGGTGTCGCGTACACTATCAACTTGTTTGAAGAGCGCGCGCTGAATCGCTGGGGTATGAGTGTTGAGCAAGATGGTCCCGAAGATTGCGCTCAATACATTGACCAAAAGCTGGATGAAGGCGCTCACGCTGGTGGGAAAGACCCAGACGGCCTGGAAATCGAAGGCGCTTTTGACTGGATGAACGGCGGGGGCTCTTACGCAACCGGCGGAACTTCATTCTACGAAGTGACTTTGGGCACCGGCGTCTCTGGCAATACCTGGGCAGCCAAAACCGGCGCTGAAATTTATGCCGACATTGCTGCTGGCATTATGGCCATTTATCGCAATTCTCAAAAGAACTGCGTCTGCAAAGTGGTCGCCATGGGTATGGATGCCTATTACGAATTCAGCCGCAAGCTGATTACCGATGCAGGCGGCGCGACCGTCAAGCTCGAGCCCGTTGTTCGCGCGGCATTCCCAGACGTTAAATTTGTGATTGACCCCTGGCTCGATGCCATCACTCACACCAAAGGCGCTGGCGGTGGTGCCAATAACGAAACCTGGAACGGCTCAGCCGGTTCTGGTGCCGTTCTGTTCCTCGACAATGACCGTCGAAACATGATTTACCGTGCCAATGAGCGCGAAATCCTGCGCCCCTACGAGTACAGCGGATTCAATACGAAGGTCAACACCTTTGGCTTGACCGCTGGCCTCCAAGTAAAACGCACCTATGCGGGCGCTTACATGAAAGGGGTCAGCTAACCATGGCTTACACCTCAATCAAAGAAGTCGAGGGCCTTTCAGAAAAGCTGGAGGCCCTCGAAGCTTTAGTTCGCGACCTGCAGGCCAAAGTTACCGAGCTTGAAGGCCCAAAGCCAAAGCCCAAAGTAAAACAGGCTTCAGAGGAATAGACCATGCCAACTGCGCTGAGTTATATCAAGTCTTTTAATAATGCGACGCTGCAGGCAATGAGCGATTCAGCTTTGCAAGCAGCGATTGATATTGCAATGCTTGATATTCACAGCGCAACCTATGGCACCACAGCGGATATTGCGGCGGCCAATTTGGCTGCTCACAATATTCTGATTGAAACCTCGACATCCGCAGCCAGCTCAGGGGGTGCCCTGGCTGGCGCGGTGCTTGAGAAAGAATTAGACGGTGCTCGAATCAAATACGCAGCACCAAGCGGTGGCAGCTCTGGTTCTTCTGGCAGCTCAGACCCGCTGGAAGGCACCATTTATGGCAAGCGCTTCAAGCAGTACCGAGACAACGTTTCGATTGGTACGTTTTCGACCGGCTCCAACCTCTGATGGTCCAAGAGATTGACCGAGGCTGGAACGACTATGCACGGGCCATGGCCAAACTCGATGGTTTAGAGATTGTCGGCGGGCTCTTTGGTGAGCAGGCTGAAATCGGCCTTTATAACGAGAAGGGTACCGACCGGATACCGGCCCGGCCTTTCATGAAAATAACGGCCAGGCGTGTCATGCCGAAACTGAAGCGCAAATCTGGCCCCATGGTTCAGGCGGTCAAAGCCTATCTGAACTCGAATGGAGACACGACAAAGCTCTATAGTCTTGGGGCCTGGCTGGCTGTCGAAATCCAGAAGACCATCGAAAGCAATGTTCAGCCGCCAAACGCTGAGAGCACGCTCAAACGCAAGCGCCTGCGCTCAACCAAGACCCTGGTTGATTACGGGAATATGCTTCGAGCAGTAACCTTTAGAGTGAGAGAAAAACAATGACCGCGCCATTTTTAGAGCCCATGACGGTTTATGATGTTGTGCAGGTCAAAGACGGTCCCAACATCACGGTTGACGAAACCGAGCGCGAAATCCTCGGCTGTATTCGGCCCTACAAATCGAACGGGCAGCAAGCAGACCAAGTGTTGGTTGAATCGCTTGGAGTTAACTCAATCAGTGGCCTGGTTAATCTCTACTCTCACGAAGAACTCGACGCAGCGGATAAAGCAACAGGCGCAAAAGGCACCCGCTTTTTCTGGAATGGCCTCAAGTACGAGGTCGGAACAATCCAGCGCAGCATAGCCCCAGGCCTCGAAGACCTGGCGCATTACAAAAACACATCGTTCGTGCTCGATGAGAAGTCCACGAATTACGAACCCCCGCCAGAGGAAGCACCGTGACAACCAGAGCTGAAGAGATTAAATGGGCTCTTTATAACTGGCTGGTGGCCGAGTCTGGTGTGGATGAAGAGAATATTCTCGCGGCTTACCAGAACTCGACGGAAGCCCAGGGCAAGACCATCACCTTCGTGCCGGTCATGACATCCGACCAGGTTGGTGTCTTTGCTGAGCGTGCTTGGAATAGAGAGACGGGGACTCTGGCCAGAATTTATCACTTTGAAACAGAGGGCTCTGTCAGCGTGGCGGGTCCCAATGCTCTGACCATAATCACGACCCTGAAAAAGAGCCTCGATAAAGATTCGGTTGTTGCCTCCTTTTGGGAGCCCGACCCAGGCGAAAAACACACGGGCGGTATAGGTGTTATGGCTGGCTCCATCACCTATCTTCCCCAGCGAAACGGCTTGTCTTACAGAGACACGGCCCAAATGGACCTTAAAATTTGTTTGAGTGAAACCGAACACGATGAATTGCTCTCGATTACCGCGGCAACATTGCAGGTCACGCCCTCAAACGACACACCTCTAACCATACCAATAGAGCCTTAGTTTTATTAAATCCGAGCTCCCATCAGGGGGCTTTTTTTATTGGCAAAAAATAAAAATCCCGATAGGAGTCATCCATGCCGAGCGTAGACGAAATTATTCCGGTTACAATCACCGAGAACTCAGGGCCTGAAAACCTGGCCTCCTTTGATTATCTGGCCATCATTACCGATGACGCCCCAAACGCTTCGTTTGGCGCTTCAAATCGAGCAAAGAAGTATGCTTTAAGCCTGACTGGGCTGGCTCTTGTCGGGACCGATTTCGGTCCCAGCTCTGACACGTATAACGCGGTTCAGGATGCGCTCAATCAAGAGCAGCACCCCGAATATATCTTTATCATCAAGCGCACCGCAGCTGTTGCCCAGGAGCAGACGCTCACTTTCAATATTGATGTCACAACTGGCCAAACCATTGTGGGCACCGTGAATGGTGTGGCAATCTCTGTTCCGTTCGATACAGATATGGCCGGAACCATGACCGACCTAGACACAGCCGTCTCAGCCGTTCCGGGTGTGGCTTCGGCAAGCGTTTCGAGTCGAGTTCTGACAATCGTCGCAACAGCTGAATACAAGCTGAGCATTGGCACGTTTACCGTGACTGGCTCTGGCACACTTCCGACTGTTACAAAAGCAGTTTCGGTGGCTGGTCGGATTATCTCTGATGACATTGCCGCAGCCATTGCCGAAGAAGATACCTTCGAATGGTTTGCTCTTTGCCCTCTGACCACCAATCACGGTGCTTTGCTGGCGGCTGCTGAATACATGCAGGGAGCCCGCTTGCAGCTCTATGTTCAATCCAGCGAATCAGGCATCAAAACCAGCGGCTCGACCACGGATATCGCTTATAAAATCGACAACCTGGAATACTCAAACACAACCGGCTGCTATAACGCGGACACCGCCGAGTTCATGCATGTAGCTCTGGCCAGTCTGCTTCTTGGCACGGATACCGGCGGGGTTCAGTCTGGCAATAGAACATTGACCGGCATCACCCCCAACTCATTAACCGCAGACGAAGCCTCTCAAATCGAAGGCCGCAACTGGAACCATTACCGCAAATATGCCGGAGCCGGTCGATTGCGCAAAGGTGTGCGCTGCGGCGATGGTAAACCGTCTGAATCGGTGCGCTCCAAATACTACTGGGCGAATGAGCTGCAGACCGTAGCCTGGAATTATCTCTCTGAAAATCTCAAGCCACCCGCCAATGCAGCTGGTCGCCTTTCTATGCAGGACGAGCTACAAGGGGTGAACAACCGCATGGTTGAAGAAACGGTACTTGATAACCCGGACAGCACTGACCCCGAATCAAGCACAAAAGTCACTGTCTCCGCTGGCTCAGACCCAGCCGAACCAATCATTGTGGCCCGAGGCAGAATCCTGCACGGCATGATTGGCGCGACTATCCAAATCTATACAGAGGTGTAACCCATGGCTATTTTTGAAACTCCCCCAGTCTCATACACGCATTACCTGAAAGATATTGTTATCAATATCGTTCCTGCCGTCACCTCTGGTGTCCAGCCGTTTTCCATTGGTGGAAGCCTGACCCAGTTTGGCGCCGGTGGCAAGGATGAGCTGATTAACTATAAGCGCGCAGAGGATATCGTAAAGCTGTTTGCTGACGCCTCTGGTAATCCACATTTCAGCATTGACCCCCGCCAAACCGGTGAGATTGAAATCACAAACATTCATACCAACCCACTCAATCAAAAGTTTCAGAACCTTTTAACGGTCAACTCGTTGCTTGGTGCTGCCCCCAATGTGGGCGGGATGTTCAATCTGACTGCTCGCTATATCTCCCAGCTGACTGCCCCACCGTTCCTGATTGCTCGCTATTGCCGTATCAAAGGCCAGCCCGAGAGCAAGCGGGGCATTGAGGCTGACGAGCTGAAATGGGGCATTTTGGTGGGCATTCTGAACGCTTCAGAATATGGGTTAAACGCTGATGCAATCATCTAACACCCCCGCTCCCGCCAAAGCTGAAAAGGTTCAGCGCGAACTTTTAAACGAAGGTCGCACTCTTCGCCTCAAAATGGATGGCGATGTCTACGAAATTACCAAGCACAAGGGCATGAGCGCCTATACCACGGGGCAACTCGTTAAAAAGACGCTCGTTCCTTTGCGGG
>Ga0210046_1001592_pt1 | contig 17349 bp, 17 predicted proteins | sample CryGeyCG2114_250_FD_185461 | JGI IMG/M metagenome (GOLD analysis project Ga0210046, IMG submission 185461) | Groundwater microbial communities from aquifer - Crystal Geyser CG18_big_fil_WC_8/21/14_2.50 (SPAdes) (version 2) | ecosystem: Environmental > Aquatic > Deep subsurface > Groundwater ... | reverse complement strand
AACACTGCCGGCCGGATTGGTAACAATAACCCGGTATTGACCGGCGCTAGCCGCAGTTGTGTTGGATATGGTATAAGTAGCACCCGTCGCGCCGGCAATGTTGATGCTGTTTTTTTGCCACTGAAAGCGGAGAGGAGCCGTGCCGGAGGCACTCACGCGAAAAGTAGCCGGCTGCCCCGCTGAAACTTTTAAGTTACCAGGTTGACTTGTAATAGCCGGTGCAATGTTGGTGGTGTATATAATTTTGTACAAAGCACTGTTATTACGGCTAAGATAATATAAGTTGCCATCGTTGCCAACCGAAAGACTAAGTGACTGGCCGGGTAATCCGGTAGCAAACGACGCCCGCCCGGCCGGACTGCTGGATACATCAATGAAATTAATCCAGTTATTACATAAATCCTGGTAGAAGTATTTGCCGGTATAGCTGGCCGGGTAGTTAGAAGTAGCAGGATTAAAGAAAACGCCTCCGGTAATAGCACAACCAAAGCCATCGCCCGTTCCGTGCCGGTAAGTATAAACCGGATTTTGATGCGCGGTATTGTTGCTTAATCCTTCGCTTTCGGGCCAGCCAAAATTTAACCCGCTCGCGGTGGCATCATTTATTTCTTCCCAGGTAACTTCGCCCACGTCATTTACAAAGAGCCGGCCGGTGCCTGGCTGGAAATCAAACGTATAAGGATTTCTTAAGCCGTAAGACCATATTCTTTTTCTTTGCTCCGATCCGGTGGTGAATGGGTTTCCGGCGGGCGCGCTGCCATCGGCATTAATCCGGAGTATTTTCCCGTGAAAAGTATCTAGATTTTGGGCGTTGGCCCGGTTCGCATTTTCGCCTACGGCAATGTAAAGTTTGCCATCTTTGCCAAACTGCATGGCGCCGCCATTGTGGTTAGTAGCGCCGCTAAGCGGATCCAATTCCAAAATAATTTTTTCACTACTTGCCAGGGCTACATCTCCGGTAAGGGTAAAGCGGCTTACCCGGTTATGAATGATTCCGGTGGGCACGGTATAATACAGGTAAATATATTTGTTCGTGGTAAAATTCGGGTCCAGCGTTATGCCGATCAGACCTCTTTCGCCGGAGGCATTTACATTTAATTGCACTAGGGGAACAGGCAATAAAACACCATTTTTAATTATCCGCAAATTACCGCCTTGTTCGGCTACAAAAATGCGGCCATCCGGGGCAAAAGCAAGTACCGTCGGATTAATGAGGCCATTAGTAACCTGCACCTGGCTAAAACCGGCCGGAAAGGTTTGGGCAAACGATGAAGATAGATTAGTGAGAAAGAAGAGGGTTATTAATAGTAAAAATTTGCATGCAGTCGGGGGTTTTAGCTTATGAAAGATAAATGTTTGTAGAAGTTTGCTCATAGAAGTTTTCATGCGAATAAAGATTTAGGTGGATAATGAAATACATAAGATTAGAAGGAAGATATAGGTAAGCAACCATGTAGATTATCGGATTAGAATTAAAAAAATAAGACTTTCGATTTCTTTTAAAAAAGAGAAAAGACTTTACTATAATCTTATTAATACCAGAACTCTAAAAAGCTTATTCTAACTTTCGAAAACTTTAAAATGACAGAGATAAAATAAATATAAAAAGTACTATTCAGGATAATTGTTCAGCGTTTTAGCTGATAACGTTTTGGGGTAAACAAGGCATGAACAATAGGTAAAATCTTACTTAAAGCAAAACTTTAGATAAGCCAAATTGTAGTGTGAATGCTATATAAAAACAAAATTTATTTCGCATACTGGTTTTAAGCTTCCAGGGTTTCGTTTTGAGTTTCAGTAATTTAACATATTATCCAAAATTATTAACAGCAGGAGGGAAGCAATGATTTGAAACATATTGATTATTACCGGATATTAAACGCTTAACCCGGCAGGAATGGCTTAGGTTTGAAAGTTTAACAGACGATTCTGTTTTATTAAATTTAGAATTAATTCCAATTTCCAGATTACCTATGCTTCCATATCAGGTTTAATGGAAATGATTTTCTCCTGAAAGCTAAGCCAGAAAAACTTAACCGGAATCCGTAGGATGTTGTTTACACCAGTGCTGAACGAAGCCCAGAAGTTTGTGTTAAATCTATTCAGCAAGCGGCAAATGCATGACTTGTCTTTCCATAATTATGCGCATACGCTACAAGTGGTGCAGGCTACTTTTGAGATTACGTTAAACCTGAATATTGCAGATGAGCAGCAGGAATTAATACTATTAACCGCTTGGTTTCATGATACCGGATATAGCATTACATACCTGGGGCACGAAGAAGAAAGTCAAAAGTTAGCTGCAGGCTTTTTACGGGAGCATGGCTATCCCGAAGCCAAGATGAAGGTAGTTTTGGATGATATACGGGCCACCAAACCTTCCGAAACACCTCAAAACCTTTTGGAAGAAATTATCCGGGATGCTGATTTATTTCATTTGTCTACAACAGGTTATAGGTCATTACTGCAAAAGCTCCGGCAGGAATGGCAGGTTTATATCCATAAAATGACCTCTGATGATAAATGGCTACAAGAGAATTTAACTTTTTTACTAAACCACCAGTATTATACCGCTTATGCTCAAAAAAATTGGGAGCCAGGTAAAAAAGCAAATATCAGGCAGTTACAACAAGAGATTGCCAAATTACCTGGAAGATAATATAAGTAAGCGATCATAGAATCCTAAATGAATGTATCTTCAAATTAAAAGAAACAAAAACTTTAAATAAATCAGGTGAAGATTCTCATTATTGAAGACGAAGTAGCCTTGGCCCAAAGCATTGCTACTTACTTAAAAGAACAAAGCTACCGCTGCGAATTAGCCGGCACCTTTGGGGAGGCATTGTATAAAATAGCGTTATACGAATACGATTGTATTCTCCTGGACCTGATGCTGCCCGGTGGCGATGGCTTACGATTACTGGAAGAATTAAAAAGACTGAACAAGCAAGAAGGAATTATTATAATTTCAGCGAAAAATTCTTTGGAAGATAAAATACAAGGCTTACAAATTGGCGCGGACGACTATTTGGCTAAACCCTTTCATTTATCTGAACTGAGCGCGCGTCTTTATTCTTTAATCCGCCGCAAACAATTTGGGAACAGTAACTTAATTCAGGTAAATGAATTACAAATAGATTTGCTGGCCAAAGTAGTTAAGGTTAATGCCGAAATTGTAAATATTACCAAAAAGGAGTTTGATTTGTTACTTTTTCTGATTGGTAACAAAAACCGGGTTATTTCTAAAAGTGCCCTGGCGGAGCATTTATCCGGCGATATGGCCGACATGCTGGACAATTACGATTTTGTGTACGCGCATATTAAAAACCTAAAAAGAAAATTAACTGAAGCTGGCCTTCCTGATTATATAAAAACAGCCTACGGTATGGGCTACAAATGGGAAGCATGAACCAACTTTTAAATAAGACCTTGCTGTATTATGCTTTTTTTGCCATTGTCTTATTGTTATTAAGTGCACCATTCTTTTATAGCATGATGGACCGGCTTTATAAAGATGATGTAGATGAAGCCATTTTACTGCGTAAGAAAGAATTTCACCAGTACAATTTGCCCACCCTGCATCAAGAAGATATTAAGATCTGGAATAAATATAACCGTGATATCTGGATATTGCCCGATACCACAACCGGGGCGATAAATCGAATACAGGAAACCGTTTTTCTTGATACGCTCCAACAGGAATGGGAACCTTACCGGGTACTTTTTAATCCTATATTAATAGATAAGCAACCCTATATTTTACGCATCCGGATAAATCTGGTAGAATCGGAAGACCTCATGAAGGCTGTGGCAAAACTTTATTCAGGTATTCTGGTGGCCTTATTAGGCGTGCTGTTTGTGTTAACACGGGTCATTTCCAAAAGATTGTGGCATCCTTTTTACGACACCTTAGCTAAAATTCAAAAATTTAACCTGGAACAGCAATCTGTACCGGTTTTCCATAATACCGCCATTAATGAGTTTAAAGCGTTAAATGCGGGCTTAATGAAATTAATTAATGCTAATTTAAAAGTATACCAAAGCCAAAAAGAATTTACCGAAAATGCCGCTCATGAGTTGCAAACTCCATTGGCCGTCTTTCAATCTAAGCTGGACTTGCTTTTACAACACGCATCTTTAGAAGAGGAACAAGCCGATATTATTATTTCGCTTTACGAAACCGCTTCCCGTTTGTCCCGGATTAATAAAAACTTGTTATTGCTGGCCAAATTAGGCAATACACAGTTCCAGAACAGGCAAGATGTAGATGTAAGGGCTACAATAGAAGAAATATTACCCTATTTCACAGAACAGGCGCAGCAGAAGGATTTAAAAATTAGCGCTTGTTTAACTGACCAGCCCTTATGGGTACAGGCCAATAAAGGATTACTAGAGATAATGGTTAATAATCTGTTCTTGAATGCTGTCCGCCATAATGTTATTTCCGGCACCATTTCTATTTTAATAGAAACCAATACCTTAACTTTTACCAATACAGGCCAAACAACTCCGCTTCGGGAAGGATTATTATATAAACGGTTTGCCGCTACTTCCGGGCATACCCAAAGCAGCGGCCTGGGTTTAGCTATTGTGTACCAGATTTGCCAGTTACACAATTGGCAAATTTCTTATCAGTTCATCAACCAACAACATCAATTCTCCATTACCTTTTAAATTTCTGCTGGTTATAAGATTCAGTTCAATAATAAGCTTGAGTTAAACAAACTGAATTTACCAGAGTTTGCCTTTTCTAAAGATAGTAAGGACAATGAGTGAATGAGTAATTCAATGAATAAAGGGTTAATAAAGAACCATTTATTCATTTCATCCACTTACATATTAATTTAAATTCAGAATATATTCCAAATTGAGGTTAAGCTTTGCTCAAACCATAGCGGTAAAGTTGTTTATGTTTACCAGAAGCTTCCTCTTACTTATTGCATATTGGCTTATTTCGTGCCCAGCCGTATGGGCGCAGCAGGATTTATCTTTTTACCTGAAGGCCGCCAAGCAAAACAGCCCGCTTTTTAATGAAAATAAGAATTTAGGTAAAGCAACTGAACTGGAGGCAGAGCGCTTAAAAGCTTTTTATACCAAAGTCCAGATAACGGCAACCGGAAACCTGATGATGGCACCGGTTTTTGTTACTGATAATAACCAAACCCGGCTGGAGCTATTCCCTAGAACCGCAGATACTTATTATGGCTATGATTTGGGCGCCTCTAATGGTGGGCAATACCTGGGCTTAATTACCTATACCAACCACTTTTTAACAATGAGCGCTTCCTGGCGTGTGCCCAACAAGCAGAAACTGGCCGGCAAGTCAATTTAAATACCATTAATTTAACCGAGCATGATTTAGAAAAGCTGGTAACCGACCAGTATATACTATGCCTGCAGGATAAAAAGCAAATGCTTTTTGCCGATTCTTTACTGCAATTATTAACAGAGCAGCGAAGTATAGTAAAGCGGCTGGTAGACAACAGCACTTTAAAGCAATCGGAGCTGACTTTATTGAATATTGAGTACGAAGCGAATCAAAACCTGTGGGTAAATCACCGCGCTAATTACAACCGCGACGTACTGGATTTAAAAGTATTGGCCGGTATAGCAGACACTTCCCAGGTATTATTGCCGGATATTCACTTAATTTCTGGTTTGTATTTTAATTTTGATTCTGGTGCTTTGGTATTTAAAAGAAAGAACATTATCAGTTAATCATATTAAATCTTTAACCGGAGAATTGTTTTATTGGTCGGCCATTTTGTTTTCAAATACCTTAGGAACAGCGTTGGGCGATTTTATTGCGGATGATTTTGGTTTGGGGTTTTCTGGTGGGGCAACTTTAATTAGTTCCTTATTGCTTTTAACTATACTGGCGCACTACTTTACCAGGGTTTCTTCTGTAGTACTATTTTGGATTGCCTTTGTTTTAACCCGGCCTTTTGGAGCTACATTTGGTGATTTACTTACCAAACCAACCGAATACAGTGGCCTTGGTTTTGGTACCAAAGGATCTTCTTTGCTATTATTCATGCTCCTGGTTTCACTTGTTATTTTGGCTGTGGTTTAAAATGTATGATGGGCTTAAACCACTGATTATCAATAGGTATAAGGCAATATTTTATTCATTGGATTCTCATGATAATAATAGTTTGAGTCGCTTTACTGGCCTTTTAAGCACGTTTCAATTAGAAAGCCGTCCTGTAAGATGCTAAAGCTGCTTTTAAAGGATTTATCCATCATACATTTTAAACCACTACCGTTATTTTTAAATCTTTCCGGAAAAAAGAAGCCTCTCGGCAAGTGTAATTTAAACTTTATAATTGGTGCTACTGTTCAGCTCAAAACTAAAAAGCTGTACAAAACTTTCTAACTTGCCCCATAATTAAATTAAAACATCAATGTCTTTCAAAATGAAAAGTTAAGCCATCAACGAAGGATCTATATACATCCCGGTTTTTAAAAACTTAAATCTCAATCATAAAAGAGTTTAGAAGATATTACGGCCATCAATATTTAATTTTCAAGATTAAGGCTTTGTGGGGCTTATGGAATGAATAACAAAATTTAAAATTCAGAATGAATTCAAAATTCCTATCTTCATTCGCCAGTGCTTCAGCTTCTATCTTTAATAGAGTAAGCCGTAAAAGTTATCGGAAAATTTAAATAAGGTTTACCATTATGAATTTTAAAAAGGTTTTCGTTGGTTTATCTTATAGACTATGAAATCGAATCAGCAAAAAATACTAATTACCGGCAGCGCCGGATTTATAGGCCATCATTTAACAATGGCTTTTCAAGAGTTAAATTTTGATATTGTAGGTCTCGACTCCATAAATAGTTACTACGATCCGGTATTAAAATTTAATCGCCTTGAAGAACAAGGTTTTGAACGTCAGCTTATAAAGTATAATTGCCTCGTCCGGAACAGCGCCAACCCCAATGCTTCGTTTATACAACTGGACTTAACCGATGAGAATGCCTTAGAACACTTATTCCGGGAGCAGCAATTTGACTATGTAATTAACCTAGCGGCCCAGGCCGGTGTGCGGTACAGTTTAGAACACCCACAATCTTATGTTGCCAGTAATTTGGTTGGCTTTGCCAATATTTTAGAAAACTGCCGTAACTATTCTATTAAACATTTATTGTTTGCTTCTTCCAGTTCGGTTTACGGCCAAAATAGCAGCATTCCTTTCCGGACCGGCGACCAAACCGATTACCCGATTTCTTTTTATGCCGCCACTAAAAAAGCGAATGAAGTAATGGCCTACAGTTATGCCCATCTATATAAAATACCAACTTCCGGTATGCGCTTTTTTACGGTATACGGTCCCTGGGGCAGACCCGATATGGCTTACTTTAGCTTTGCCCAGGCTATAAAAGACGAAAAGCCAATCCGGATCTTTAATAATGGAGATATGCACCGCGATTTTACGTATATCGATGATGTGGTTAACAGTATTATTAAATTACTAACCGTTGTGCCGGAACCAAATGAAAGTACAAAACCAGCTGATGTGCTGTATAAAGTATACAATATCGGCAACAGCCAACCCGAACCATTATTTAAATTAGTAACCATTCTGGAGCAGCTTCTGCATAAAAAAGCTATTCTGGACCTGCAACCCATGCCTCCCGGTGATGTGCAAAGTACGTATGCTGATATACAGGATCTGGCCAAAGCAGTAAATTACTGCCCCAGCACTCCGTTGGAAGTGGGGCTTACCCGGTTTATAGAGTGGTTTGAAAGTTACTATAAAAAGCCAAATGTTACGGCTTGCTTTAATTAAGTTTAACGTACAACTTGCTTGCTCTGCCGTAGCCTATATTGAAATTAACGAATGATTGATAATCCGCTAAGTACGCCTTCTTTAACAATAATAGTTCCCGTATATAATGAGGAGGGCTGTTTGTTCCATTTTTGTGAAGCCATGGATGCTTTTTTTACAAAAGCGCCTATGCCGGTAAAAACTCTATTTGTAAACGATGGGTCTACCGATAAAAGCTTATTCCTGATAAAGCAAATCTGCCAAACCAAACCGGGATACAGCTACATCTCCCTGGATAAAAATTATGGCCTTAGTACTGCTTTTAAAGCTGGAATCGATTATGCCGATAGTACTTATATCGGTTATATCGATTCAGATTTACAAACCTCTCCTTTAGATTTCCAGTTGTTTTTTGAATACTTACCGGAATATCAAATGGTAAACGGTATTCGACAAAAACGGAAAGATACCTTTGTTAAGAAAATGTCGTCGGTAATTGCCAATGGTTTCCGGCGGCGCATGATTCAGGATGGCATAGTAGATACTGGCTGTCCGCTAAAGATAATGGATGCGCAGTGGGCCAAAAGAATCCCGTTTTTTAGTGGTATGCACCGGTTTTTACCGGCTCTGATTCAGTTACAGGGAGGTAAGGTAAAGCAAATTCCGGTGCAACACTTTGAGCGGTATGCCGGATATTCTAAATACCATTTATTTAATCGGTTATGGGGCCCGTTGCAAGATACGTTTGCTTTCCGTTGGATGCGGAAGCGTTACATCCGCTACCAGATTGCGGAGCAGCTGAAAGAGGAAAATAGGTAATATGAATAAATCAGATTATTTAATTTATTCCATTGGGTTATTAGCTCAAGCTTTATTTTCTGCCCGTATACTTATGCAATGGTTTGCTTCGGAAAAAGCCGGCAAGGTATTATCAACTAATTCATTCTGGACCACCAGTATTCTTGCTTCTATTTTACTCATGATTTATGGCGCTTTGCGCAATGATTTAGTTATTATTAGTGGGCAAATAATTTCTTATTTTATTTACCTGCGAAATTTAAAATTAAAAAACTTATGGACCGATATTCCTTTTGCTATCCGCTGGGGGGCCGTGTTTTTTCCGTTTGCCGCAGTTGCTTGGTTACTTTTCAGTGATTCTTATAATTTAAGTTATTTAATAGATCATAATAAAATTGCGGGGCCATTAATAGTCTGGGGCGGTCTGGGACAGGCGGTTTTTACTTTACGATTTATTTACCAATGGTATTACTCCGAACGGCTGCAAAAATCAGTTATACCCAATGGTTTTTGGCTTATTAGCTTAATTGGAAGCCTCATGATTATTTCTTATGCCGTTATCCGGATAGATCCAATCCTATTTATCGGTCAGATATTCGGCATTTTTGCTTATAGCCGCAATCTGGCTATTGGTTTGCGTTCAAACATTAAAGAGCAGGTTCCTAATTATAAATAATTAAAATTAGGCTTTTAAGTTATTAATTGCTGTTACGCAAAACCTATTTTAAAATAATTAAAGGAGGTAAAACCGTCATTTCAACAGAATCCGAAGAATTCCCATATGACGGAATTAGAAAGCTAAATCGCCAATATTTTATTCCTGCGTAACAACTGTTATTAAAATAGCATACGCAAAAGTGCCTTTTCTTTTTAACAACATTCATTTAAAAGTGCTTTTACCTTATCATTAACATGACAAAAAAAGCTAATGATCTTCCAAGCTTTTGGTTTAACCGCAAATTTCAATTAAGTCTGCTCTTAATCATATCTAGCTTAACCTTATTTTTGAATTTAACCTATGGGGAGTTAAGCTTAATGGAAGCGCGAAACTTTATTGCGGCAAGAGAAATAACTGAAAACGGAAATTGGCTTATACCAACCATGAACGGCCAGGTACGGCTGGCCAAGCCACCCCTGCCAACCTGGTTAACCGTACTTTCGGGGTTGGCCGCCGGAAATATTGAGAACATTGTTGCTTTACGCTTTCCGGCGGCCTGTATGGCCTTATTGCTGGTCTTTTTTCTTTACTTTATGGCCAGCCAACTATGCACCGATAATTTAATTCCGTTCTTATCGGCCTTGGTACTTTCTTCTTCTTTGCAATTTGTGGTAGTAGGGCGAGAGGGAACTTGGGATATTTATTGCCACAGTTTTATGCTAGGATCAATATGGATCTTTGTAAAAGCCATTCGCCGGCACCAAGTATCTTATCGCCTGTTTTTCTTTAGTGGCTTTTTGGCCGGGCTATCCTTTCTAAGCAAGGGTCCGGTTTCTTTTTACGCGCTGCTTTTGCCTTTCTTAGCTGCTTATGGCTTGAGTTATGGCCTGCAGGATTTTAAGAATAAAGGCCAAGGATTGGTAGCTGCCATTATTATTTGTATTGTAGTAAGTGTAGCCTGGCCCATTTACATTTATATAATGGAACCGGTTAGTCTTACTCAGAATGTAACAAACGAAAGTACGGCCTGGATTAACCGGCATGTAAAACCTGTTTGGTATTACTGGGGCTTTGCTTTCCAATCTGGCATTTGGGCTTTATTTGCTTTAGCCAGTTTGGTTGTACCTTATGCCAAAACCCGAATAAACCAGTTTGGAAACTACAAATTCTTAGTATGGTGGATTGTTTTCACTTTTATTCTATTATCAGTCATTCCGGAAAAAAAAGAACGCTACCTACTCCCCATATTAATTCCACTAGCTTTCTTAATCGCCCATTACCTTCGCTACCAATTAGAAAGCTTTCTGAAAAGAACGTTTACCCGCTGGGACTTTGGATTGGCAGCCTTTACTTTTATGATCATTGCCTTTGCAACTTTTGCGTTTCCTATTATAATTTACTTTTTTGCTTTCCGTCAGCTACTAATCTCGGGTTTACTTTTAGGCTATTTAACATTATTCTTTTGGGCATTTGCTGCCTTATTAATCTACTTTTTCTTTAAAAAAGAATTTATTAACCTGTACATTGTGGTTGTTCTGGTGCATGTTTTAGTTGTAATTACTGTAATTCCATTATACCAGGATATTTTATATCCCGCAGATAATTTTCAGAGTTTAAGTAAAGTCAGAAATATTAAAGAAATAAAAGATTTACCGCTTTATGCCCTTAATGGCATACCCTTGGAGCAGGTTTGGAAGGTAGGTAAAACGGTAGATACTTTAAACATAATCAACCAACAGGTAAAACCTTTTCCTAAATTACCGGCAGCTATTTTTTCATCTGAACAACTGGACCCTTATTTCCCAGCCGGGTATATTCGATTTAAAAAGATTGAAACTTTTCATTACAGCAGGAAAGAACCTGATAAAACTTTATATTTATTTAAAGCCTATAGAATTAAGTAGCTAAAATAGAAATGATTTATTCTCTGTTTCTCAAAAGTTAAGTTTATTGTTAGGGAAAATATTTAAATTAATCTGGTTCTCCATAGGATAAAACAAGGCCTGAACAATAGGTAAAATCTTACTTTAAGCAAGCCTTTTGATCGACTTAATCGTTGCGTAATGCTAGCTATGCAGAAGGCAGATTTATTTTCAGGCTGGTTTTAGGTTCGTATGTTTTTATTATAGCCGTCAGTACTTTAATTTACGAATGTAATTTTTTAACAGCAGGAGGGAAGCAAATTTCTTTTCGCAATAAGCCTGCTTTGTTGATGTTAGCCGTAAATCCAATTTTTCAGCAATAACTAAAATCAAGAATATAAAATAATGCAAGGGCCAGATAAAGATGAAAGTTTTCCTTTAAAGCACTATAAAAAGCTTTGCTTTCTAAAAAATTATTACAAACCCCAATATAATAGTTGGTGATTACACTTACTATGATGTTTTTGAAGATGTCTGCAATTTTATATATGATGTTAAATAAGAGTTATTTTCTGGGTTTCGTTATATTTAAGCGAAGTGTAAAAGGAGCAATTGCCTAGGCTCCTGATGGCCTACTGAATCACTGGAAAGTTTTATTAAACTGGCAAAGGAATTAAGTGATCTCCTATAAAAATAAGAATAAATTTTATAGAAGTACACCGCAAATTATACAACGGGTTAATAATAATATATTTTATCTATGTAGGATATTATTTTGTGCTTTCTACAGGAAATGCATTTAGACCAAGCTTTGCTCAAAAATTACTTGCTATAAATATTGAATATGTATTAATTCTTCATTGCCTATTTACATTATATCTCATTTATTTATTAAGGTATTCGAATTTATTATGGAAGATTATTTTAACAATTGGTATTATAGTATTTTTCCTTTTTGATTGTATTATAATTTTCTTTAGTAATTTCGATCTCATTACAATTTAGAAGTTCTTTTTTAGAAAATAACAATGGTAGTCCATTACCACATAACAAAGTATATTAGTGGTCAATAAGTCCTTTTATGTTAATTACTACCCTGTTTTACATAAGCCTACTTATCTGCTGAATGCTCCTGTGTAAATGGCGCTCGCCGGCCGCCATTTACACAATGATGGCAAAGTTGTTGGCAAAGTAGTTCCTTCTATTTTTACCAATGCAGACAAGCATACCACAATTGTTTCAAATTTACCTTTCCAAGTACTTTATCTCATTAGTGGCATTTTTGTAATTTATAGTCCTGTAATCTTGATTTCGCTCAGGTCACCTAAAAATTTATTTTTAATTAAAGGATTGTCTGTACTCAATAGGTGACATCTTAGTTTTCTTTTTAAAAAGCGTGCTAAAAGATTGTGAATGTTCAAAGCCTAATCCATAAGCAATTTCGCTGACTGACAAGTTTGTTGTAGAGAGGTTTTCTTTAGCTTTCTCAATCAACTGTTCGTGAATATGTTGTTGTGTGTTTTGTCCGGTATGGATACGCAACAGATCGCTTAGGTAATTGGGGGACAGGTTCATCAGATTGGCAATATATTGCACCGTTAACAGACCTTGTTGCGCTGTGTAGTTGGTGTTAAAATAGTTATCGACCAGGTATTCAAATTTTGTAATTAGTTGATGGTTGTTGTTTTTTCGCGTGATGAACTGGCGCTCATAAAAACGTTTGGAATAGTTGAGCAGCAGATCAATTTGGGATAGAATAATCTCCTGCGTGTGCCTGTCAATATGGATACATTCTTTGTCAATTTTTTTCAATATTGTAATAAGGTCATCCTCTTCTTCAGCAGATAGGTGCAATGCCTCGTTTACCGCGTAAGAGAAAAAACCATAAGTATGAATAGCGTTTGCTAAAGAATGTTTAAGTAGAAAGTCAGGATGGAAGATAAGCAGATAGCCCGATCCGCATTCCATATTTTGCAGATCCAGATACTGCACCTGATTTGGTGCAGTAAAACTTAACACGCCTTTATCATAATCATAATGTTGCTGGCCATATCTTATTTTGCCCTTTGCTTCTCTTTTTAAGGCTACACAATAGAACCGGTTAACAAAACCTTTCCAAACATTATCCTCCAAGAAAATGCTTTCGGCCAGGTTAATAACACTGACCAGCGGATGGCGGGGTTCGGGCAAGGATAATAGCCGGTGAATAATGGCACAATACTTTCCAGTCTCAACAAGTCCGCTTCGCTTAACTTGATAGCGGTAGCTGCTATGTTTTGCTCCAAATATTTTCTGCGTTTGGTGCGCCCGGAATAGGTAGAATGTCCTTGCTCGTGATCCAAGCCAATGCTAACTGAGAAGAGGTAACGTTTTTCTCTTTCGCCAATGTCTCAATTGCTTTAACCAATTCTATATTTTTGTAGAAATAGGTTTCCTGAAAGCGAGGTATGGCCCGGCGGAAATCATTTTCCGGCAAATCATCTATCGTGCGAATCTGTCCCGATAAAAACCCGCGGCCCAGCGGTGAGTAGGCCACGAAGCCTATGCCAAGTTCATTTAATGTTTGCAATACTCCCCGTTCTTCTACAGTCCGTTCAAATAAAGAATATTCACTTTGTACTGCGGTAATTGGGTGAACGGCATGCGCTCTTTTTACCGTTTCGGAAGATACTTCTGATAAGCCGATGTAACCCACTTTGCCCTCTTTCACCAGTTCGCCCATCGCTTCAACCGTTTCTTCAATGGGAGTATTTTTATCGAGGCGGTGCATATAATACAAGTTGATATAATCGGTGTTAAGATTTTTCAGGGAGCGCTCCAATGCTTTTTTCACATATTCCTTTTTGCCATTGATGGCCCAGGTTATCTTGTTGTTATCGTCTATTTCCCAACCAAATTTGGTAGCAACAATATATTTGTCCTGATTCCCTCTGATCGCTTTAGCAATTAATTGCTCATTTTTTAACGGTCCATACAGATCGGCCGTATCTAAAAAGTTTCCGCCTAATTCTAGCGAGCGATGAATAGTGGCGATTGCTTCTTGCTCATCTGCCTCGCCATACATGTTGCCTTCTTCAAAGCCGGTCATACCCATACAACCTAAACCGATGGTTGGTACAACCAAACCTTGGCTTCCCAATTTTGTTTTTCTAATTTCCATAATATTAATTTAGTGAACCAAAGGTCCGAAAGATGAGCAAGACGGTTGTATGCAAAGGCCTGAAGATTGTATGCAAATCAAGGATTGTGGGAAATGTGAGGAAGAATGAAAACAAAAAAACTAATCTCACATAAATGTTTGCGAACCCTATATTGGAATTATTATATTGCTCAATCACACTTCAGCAGCAAGCACTTCTGGTCTACATGTAACTAATTAAGATACTCTTATTTCGTGAAAAGAGTATTTAACAATTGTAAAAGATAGTGATTAGGGTAAGTATAAGTATAAATTTTTACAATTGTTAATTATGGATCTAAGTTAGCGGATAGGGATTAAAAATAGAAAGATAGAAAAATTCTAATTAACATAATATAAATTATAGGACAAAATATAATGCTGAAATTTAAGAAGAGTTTTGATAACTTCAGCGGTTATTATCTGGTTTCGTTGATATTGTTTTTCAGATTCATACCACAATCAGATCTAAGTTATTTTGAAACCTTTGATACATTAAATATCTATTGATTGATAAACATTAACGGACAACAAAAATATATTTAGGAATCATGAACTTCCAAAATATTAAACCATAAGACTAAATGAAAATGAAAAGCTCCCGAAAATCTAAATCACGGGAGCTTTTTGTTAGAACGTTATTGAATATAGTTTTATTTGCAAATAATCAGTTCATTATAAGTTACACTGCTTTTTATTCTTTTAGGCTTTTCAGGAAAGCCATGGTTTGTGGCACTTGCTTGCTCCAGCGCGGACTTTCGTCTTCTATAAAATAATGTTTAATTCCGGCCTTCTGGGCGGCTTTTAATATGGCCGGAACATCTAATTGTCCGGTACCTAAAATTACATCGTTTTCGGTGGAAGTATTACCGGTTAAATCCCCTTGAACACCTTTGCGTAAATCCTTCAGGTGCATTAACTTCCAACGGTTACCGTATTTGTTCAGAAGCTTAACCGGATCTTGTCCGCCATGAAAAGCCCATAGCATATCCATTTCAAACGATACGTATTTAGGATCAGTATTTTCGGCCAGAAAATCGAATAAAGTACCGTTTTTATAAGGCTGAAACTCGTAGCCGTGATTATGGTAACAAAAAGTAATGCTGTTTTCTTTTAATACTTTTCCTGCCCGGTTAAAATCGGCGGCGGCTTTCTGGGCGTCTTCCAGCGTAAATTCTTTTTTATGCGGAATCCAGGCCACCATAACGTATTTGGCACCTAAAGCTTTAGCCTTGCGGGCCACTTCGGCCGGGTCTTTAACTATTTCCTCGTAGCCGGCCCCCATCGCAGGACAAGTCAGGTTGCGCTCATCCAGCAGTTTTCTAAAAGCTTCTACGCTCATGCCATTCGGGTTTGGGCTGCTTTCCAGTTCTGTTATACCTAAAGCTTTAATGGAATCGAGCGTAGCAGCCACATCTTTCTTAAAACTTTCGCGATAAGTATAAGCTTCCATTCCCGGCGCTTGCGGGAAAAGTGGTTTGCCTTTTTGGGCATAAATATTCGTTGCTCCTAAACCTAACACGCCGACGAAAAATAACGAACGACAAAATTTTTTCATAAACATATATTTGGTGGTAAGTAATATGGCAATATTTATCGCTTTAAGAAACCCTTAAAGTTCTGGAAAGCTAATTTATTCAGATGCTTTCATTTTACAATTTTTTATTCAGCCTTTTACCTAAATCCTTTTTATTTTAATTATAAGGAAGAGAACAAAATCTGCTTAGGTTAAAAAAAGCGTTAAAAAGATTGATTTTGAATTATAGGTAGTGTACTTAAAGTAAGGATGGAATATTTGCCAATCTTTCAAGATTAAGATTGACCAGCAAGAAACGAATAGCCCAGAAGTGGTTCTGCCAGGATTTAGAGAAAGAAAGGGTTTTTCTCACCAGCCTACTGCAGCGTTGACGCAAGGTGTTGTTCAATCGTTCGATCTTGGTGGTCTGTTTCTTGCCTTCAGCCTGGTGTTGCCCTTTCTCAAACACAGCCGCATAAGCAGCTAAATCATCAGTAAACACCAAAGCTTTTTCTCTCAAAGCGGCTGGTATGCTCAGCCATAGTCCTAAGGCACTCTCTTGATTTCTTTCTCCTATATGGAAGCCTGCTACTAAGCCACTTCTTCTTTCTACAGCCAGCCACAACCATACCGGGCAGTCTTTAGCCCCCACATAGCTCCACATTTCATCGGCTTCCAGACAGTATAATACTAATTCGGCCTGCTCTAGATTACCCACCGGCAACTGCTCTGCTACCTGTTGCCAGAGTTGCTTGATGCGGGGCATCAGCCAACCTAAGCTTACTTGCAGTACCCGGGCAATAGCCCGTAGCGATAGCCGCTCTAAAAGTAAGCGCCCCAGCAATGCTTGCTGCTCTAAACCTGTTTCTATTTCTCTTTCCACAGTCTGTCTTTGGCAACTCCGGCACTTATAATTCTGCTTGCCATAGTATGTTTTTCCATTCTTTACTATCTTTATGCTCTGGCAATGAGGACAATGGTTCATATCTTTGAAGTTTGGCGACTCTTTTTTTACGAATGCTGATCCTCATTGTCTTTTTTCTATTTATCCCATCCTTACTTTTAATACACTACCGATAAATATCCGTTTTGGATTGAGTTAGAAGATTTAGCGAAAATTAAACAAGCTATATTTATCTGGGGAAAACCACAGGAAGTTATAGAGCAATTTTCAGGTGCCAGATTAAAAGACTTATTTGAAGAATGGGAAACCTTTGTTGAATGTGATTGGGAGAACTGACATATTTCCGAATACGACCACGATATTGGAGTACGTCTCTGGATCCAACTAGCCATGGAAAATAGTTTTGAGCAGACAAAGAGAAAACTTATTGAGGCAATAAGACCGCTTGATGAATTGTTTATCCAACAAATGCATCCAATTAAATACGCAAATAAAATATTGAATGAAGCACCATTTCAAGAGAAGCAATATTTCTGGCAACTAAATAGTATTTACCCAGAAGAAAAAAATAACTAAGCACAACAACACCTAAACGTCAGCTGACGGCCTCGCCCGCCATTTAGCCAAGATGTTAGGGCACATTTCAAGAATAAACGAA
>Ga0210046_1001586_pt1 | contig 17371 bp, 12 predicted proteins | sample CryGeyCG2114_250_FD_185461 | JGI IMG/M metagenome (GOLD analysis project Ga0210046, IMG submission 185461) | Groundwater microbial communities from aquifer - Crystal Geyser CG18_big_fil_WC_8/21/14_2.50 (SPAdes) (version 2) | ecosystem: Environmental > Aquatic > Deep subsurface > Groundwater ... | reverse complement strand
CGCAGTCAGGCTCTGGCCGACTTCGTCGTGTAATTCACGTGCAATACGGCGGCGCTCTCCTTCCTGGGCCTCCACCAGGTTGCGCGAGAGCCGCGCGCGCCTGGCGCGCGCGGCTCTCGCGCAGCGCATCCTCGGCGCGCTTACGCTCGGTAATGTCACGAACGATCGCTAGGTCGGCTGGCTCCCTCTGAAACATAATCGTACCTGCATTTAGCTCGACGTAAGCCTTACTGCCGTCCTTGCGCTTGAGGACTGTCTCGTATGTTGGTATGACATCCTCACCGGCCATACGTCGCTGGTAGCGATCAAGCACTACAGGAAGTTCGTCGGGATGGATATAGTTGGCAAACGGTGTGCCGATAACTTCCTCAACGGTGCCACCCCACAATTCTGCCAAACTCGGGTTGAGGTATTTGACGATTGTGTCTTGAATGATGGTGATACCGTCATTGGCTCGCTCAACCACGTTGCGGTATTTCTCCTCACTCTCGCGCAGCGCCTCCTCTGCCTGCTTGCGCTCGGTGATGTCGCGGACTATACCGAGCACTGCTGTGTTACCATAGTATTCGATAAGTTGGACGCGGATGTCAATAAGCATGAGTGACCCATCTTTGCACCTGTGGACTGAGTCGAATCTCGCCTGACCAGTTTTCAAGAGATCTTTGATTCGTGGCTGTGACAAGGGAGCAAATTCCGGTGTATCAAGCTGGCTAAGATTCATCCCAATCATCTCATCCCGTGTATAACCACGAGTCTTTGCTGCCGATTCGTTGACGTACAGAATGTTGCCATCAAGGTCGTGAATGAAGACAGAATCGATTGCCGCATCGATGATCTGTGACCTAACTTGCACCGCCTCCTCTGCCCGCTTGCGCTCGGTGATGTCTCCGTAGGCAATCGCCACTCCGTAACCCTCGAGCGGAATGGGCGCGGCGGTGACGCTGATCCACGTGATCTCCCCGCCGCCTTTGACAATGCCCATCTCCACATTTTCCACCAAGCGTTTTTCCCTGAGTGCCCGAACGCTGGCATATTCATCTGGCGGCATGGGCAAGCCATCCGGACGCACGATGCGCCATTCGGGTCCGTCATACATGCGCCGGGTATGCTCATCGCGCGGGATGCCCAACAGCCGTTCTGATTCTCGATTTACCTCGATGAGGTTACCTGCCGCATCCGTGACGCTGATACCCAAGGGGAACGATTCGAACAGCACCCGGTATTTTTCCAGGGCGATATACAGTTCTGTCTCCGCTCGCTTGCGCTCGGTGATGTTTTGCATCAGGCTCAACAAAAACTGCTCACCTGCCAAATCAATCACCTCTGCCGAGACAAGCAAATCGCCGATCTCACCGGATTTCTTGCGGAATTGTGTTTCAAAGTCCTTTACTCCGCCTTGCTCGCGCAGCAATTTGAACATCCGGTCTCGATCTTCTGGATGAGCCCACACGTTCAATTCAAGCGTCGTGCGGCCAATGACCTCCTCGTGTGTGTAGCCGAACATACGCAGGAAGGTCGGGTTGGCATCGCTGACCTTTCCATCCGCGAGGCGGGTGATTGAAATGCCGATGGGACTGGAGCGAAAAACGGTCGAGAAACGCTCCTCGCTCTCGCGCAGCGCCTTTTGCGCGGCGCGCTCCGCGGTCTGGTCGCGGAAGACCAGCACCACGCCGACGGCCTCGCCTCGATCGTTGCGGATCGGCGCGCCAGCATCGGCAATCGGGCGTTCGGTACCCTCGCGGGCGATGAGCAGCGTGTGGTTGCCCAGCCCGATGACCACGCCCTCACGCAGGACGCGCGTGACGGGATTTTCCACCGCGCGGCGGGTCTCTTCGTTGACAATGTAGAAAACCTCTGCGAGCGGTTTGCCGCGCGCCTCCGCCTCGCGCCAGCCGGTGAGAGCCTCCGCCACGGGGTTCATCTGCTGCACACGGCTTTTAGCGTCGGTAGTGATGACCGCGTCGCCGATGCTGTAGAGCGTCGTGCGGAACCAGGCTTCGGCTTCGCGCAGCGCCTCCTCCGCCCGCTTGCGTTCGGTGACATCCTGGATATACAGATTGCTGTAACCGGTCTCCGTAATCGGCGCTGCGGCGACCAAAAAGACGCGCTCCCCACAGGGAATGTCGGCTGTCTGGACGTGCTGATCCACGAATGTCTCCCTCATCAATTCTCGCAGCACTTCCGGAACAGCCTGCCCGATTTGCAAGTTCCAATCCGCCAAGAGCAAAAAGGTTGCCTGGTTGGCATACAGCAGGATGCCTTCCTGGTCAATGCGCAGGACGGGATTGGGGTTTTCGGAGGGGAACTTCGCCAGGCTTTTTATTTCTTCTTCCGTCTGCTTGCGCTCGGTGATGTCTTCGTGGTTACCGATTATCCTTACCGCGGCGCCATGTTCGTCACGCTCGACCACCGTTGACCGCGCATGAATCCAACGGTATCCGGCGGCCTTAGTCCTCATGCGGAACTCGTTCTCATAGCGATCCGGTTTGCTTGATAAGTAGTCCTCTGCGACGTGCAATGCGCCTGCAAGGTCATCTAGGTGGATGAGGCTTTTCCATGTCTCATACGTGGCAGGTAATTCACCAGGGTCATAGCCCAGCATCGTGTAGTAACGCGGGCTGAAGAACAGAACGTTGGTCTTGAAGTTCCACTCATAGATGCCGTCGGTGGTGGCGTCCAAGGTGAGTTGCAAGTCCCGCTCGCTTTTCCGAAGCGCCTCCTGTGCCTTCTTTCGCTCGGTGATATCCTGGATAAATCCTTCGTAATATAACACCTTACCTTTTGCATCACGCACGATGCGGGCGTTGGTGGAAGTCCAGATGAGCGAACCATCCTTGCGCAGGTTGCGCGCTTCGAATTTCTCGACTTTCCCCTCCTTCTTCAAGCGCCGGGCGAACTCGCGCCGCATTTCAGGATCGGCATAGACCTGGCGCGCAATATCGGTGACCGCTTCCATCATCTCCTCCGGCGTGTCGTAGCCATAGAGGCGCGCCATGGCGGGGTTGACGCTCAGGTAACGGCCCTCCGGCGTGGACTGGAAGATGCCCTCCGCCGCATTTTCGAAGATGCTGCGATGTTTGGCCTCGGCCTGCTGTAAATCATGAAAGGCTTTGGCTTCGATGGTCACTGCGCTGGCCTGTGGGGTTTTTGGTTTTCCGCTCATCCCGCTTTCTCTCCTGAACCATGTAACTACTCAGCCTGAGTGTCATTCTCCCGAAGGACATCGGGACGATGTGAGCCGCTGGTGTTCTTCCAGCGGCGAAGAATCTTCTCCGACTGGCTTTGAGACCCTTCGGTCGCACACCGTCCTGCGTTCGGTGCAGGGAAGAACGCTCTCTCAGGGTGACAGGCCTGAGCAGTTACTGAACCATTGGATATATATCATAGCATAAAACGATTGCGTGGGGCAATTTTGCGGTTCATTTAGCGGCTCTCTAAAAAAAAGACCTGACAGGTTTGCGAAAACCTGTCAGGTCTTGCTCATCAACAAAGATTACGGCCTGACGTACACCGCGTAATCCAAGATCTGATAACCTGGTAAGAAGTCATACTTGCCATCGTTGAGCGGGGCTATAATGGTGACAGTCGTGATGGCGTGATTCTCGCCGCCTTGCCAATCCGTCAGACCAAGCAAGTAGGCGCGGCATCTCTGTCCATCCGATGAGTCGTAATCCAGCTTCAAGAATTTATCAATGGCGATTTCCTGGCCGTTCAGCTCGAACGTGGCTTTCATCTTGCCCAGGTTGTCATCGAGTGTCGCCAGATCTTTCGCGCACCAACCCCAGGCCCAGATCAAGGGAGTGGATTTGGAAAGGGTAATGGTGTAGGGGAAAGTGGTATCCATCTTGAGCAGGTCTTCGGTACTGTACTGCTCGCGAGCCTTGTCCTCCAGGAACTTGGTGCTGCTATCCAAAGCTGACTGGGTTTCGTCCGGGGTCATCAACTTGGGCGGCGCAGACGGCGTAATGCCCGCGCCGAGCGGCTGCAAAACGGCGCGCTCGCCGAACTGCAAAACTACATCCTCGGTGCTGGTGACATTTTCCAGCGTAATGGGCACTTTCACGGTTGGCTGAACACCGCTGCCTTCCAGGAACAGGCTGCCATCCGGCAGAGTGAAACGGCCAGTGGGAACCTGCATCGAGAAGCCTTCCGGTAACACGATCTGGCCGCGCGCCACTTCGGCAAATGTGCTGGCGGTCGGGTACATGCCGACCACGATCATGCCGGGCACCTGGCTGAAACCATATGCTTCCTCTTCACAGGCGCTGTAGCAGGCCGGGCCAACCAGCAAGACGATTTTATCGAACGAGTATTGTTCGATATTCGGCGTGATCTTCTCGCCCACACCCTCCGGCTCGAACTTGCCGGTCTTTTCGCTGTAGTATTCCGTTTGGCCCAGGGGGATTTCCTGATCGGTCAGGAAGCCAGCCAAACCAAGAGGCGCGCCGCCGCTGTTGTAGCGTAAATCAATGATGATCCCCGGCGCCTCGTTCGCCTGGAAAGTTTCCAGAGCGCGCTGGAACAGGCGGATGATTAGGTTCAAGTCGTCGTAGTTGGAGTTGATGTTGATGTACCCCACGCCCGAATCCAAGATCTTGAACTCCACCGGCAGCATGGGATTCGTGTCCGCGCCGTAATAAACTGATGTACGGCGGAAGGAATCGAGTTCAGCGACGGAAGTAAGAGTGACCGTTTGCGATTTGCCGCCAGGGTTGGTGAAGGCAACCACCGCTTCCGTGCCGGGCGCGGCGCGCAGCAAATAGCGCGCCTGCTGATAGCGGATGGCCCAATCGGTAGAGGCAGGCAAAGCCCAAGGTTTGACCTCGGCGATGGCGTCCTTGACTGGCTTGCCGTTGAATTGGGTCACTTCCGCGCCGATCTGCATCCCGGCCTGGGCGGCCGGCCCGCCGTCGGTCAGGAACATCACGACGAAACGACCATCGTCCAATTCCCAAATGGAAAAGCCGTAACCGCCCGCAATGTCCGCGTTGAAAAGCTGGTTCTGCATGTCGCCGCCGCTGAGACCGGTATGGCCGTCCTTGAAAGCCCAGGTGAAATCGCGCAGCGCCAGGTAATAGGCAGTTGCATCTTTACTCTGTTCCGCCTGTTGGACACGCGGCTGGATCTCGTTGTAGAGGGCATCCCAGTCGGGCTGCTTGCCCTGGATGCCATTGAAGGCGTAATTGGTGCGAACAAACTCGACCATCTTATCGAAGGCTGCCGCGTAAGAAAGGCTCGAGAAATCTTTGATGGCGACATCCTGCGGCTCGTAGAGCGTCAGATTTGGCTCGGCTTCCTTCGTGACGGCAAATGGATTCTGGTCCAAGTCAACGATGCTGTAACCGGCCTGGATCGGGGCGACCGGATCGTCAGCCGTGAAGAGCTTACCGTCATCGCCAAAACCGGTCGGGAAAGATTGCTTGGCGTCCGGCGCCCAGACGACGAGCTTGCCGCCGATCACTTCCTCGTTATTCTCGGTATCCGTCTTGACAGAAGCCAGATAGCTCGGCCAGCCATGCGACGGGTCGTCACCTTCAGAGTACGGGCCGCCCGTCAGATTCGGCCAGTAGGAGACCGCAAAGATCTGCACGCCGCTGCCAGTCTGGCCTGTGTGAGCAACATCTACAACCGTCCCGCTCGGTTTGGCGGGCAGTTGCAAGGTATACTCACCATGCAACTTCTCTTTATCGATAGCCAGGAAACCCAGCGTCTGCGAAGAGAGCGGGATCTCCCACTCCAGGTCGCGGGTCACGAACCCGTACATATCTATCAGCGCAACCGCGTGCTCCACGTAGTAATCGGTGATGATGCTGTTGGAATAATCGAACGAGCCTGTTATCTGATAAGGCTCGTTGGCTGCTGGAAGCGCCTGCGGCTCAGTGGTTGCCGTGGGAATGATCGTACCCAATTGGCAGGCCATCAACGATAGGACCACAACAACCAGCACTGCGATAAGCTTTGATGACACTTTCATGATTTCACCTCTTCCTTGCCAGATTTTCGCCCTATTATAATGCCTTTCAGATTTTGATAATCCTTCCTTTGAGCAAGGGGGGGGACTCAAAGGTTGTCAGTTCTGCTCGCGCCGGATAGCCATATCCGGCGGCTGAGGCCTGGATTTGACAATCCAGGCCGAGCGATGGTGATATTCTCTTAAATTTCCTGACATCTTTTGCGTGCACACTGAGCAAGGCCTTTTTCACCGCGAAAGATACATCCTATTTTCGATATAATTGCATTGTGGAAAAATATGCTCCCCTGCGGCGCGTTCTAAAAAATATCCTTATCCTGTTCGGCCTGTCACTTCTGATAATAGGTCCGGGCCTCCTGGCCGGCTGGGAAGACCTGCGCCAGGCCGAGCGGGCGATGGGCGAGGAACGTTTCGCCGCGGCATCCAGTTATTACAGCCTCGCGGCTCGACGCCTGCCCTGGCAGCCCGCCTTATGGGAACACGCCGCTCAAGCTGCCTTGTCCGGCGGCGACCCGCAGGCTGCCATTCCCCTCTTCGAGCGGGCTGAAGATAAAAAGGCGCTTTCGCCGCAGGGCTGGCTTGCCTGGGGGGATGCCTACCAGCAACGCGGGGATCTCGCTTCTGCGCTTGCGACCTGGCAGGCCGGCATCGTGCAACACGGCCCTTCAGCGGCGATCTACGCCCGCCTGGCGCGAGCCTATCGTCTCCGGGGCGACTACCCGGCCGCGATCACCGCCTGGCACGCTTTGCTCGATTTGAATGCGGGGGATGCGGACGCGCATTACCAGCTTGGGCTGTTGCTGGCCGCGATCGCGCCTGAACTGGCCCTGCCCGAACTGATGCAGGCGGCGCGCCTGGACCCGGGCCTGGACGCGCCCGTCCAGGGCCTGCGCGCCAGCCTGAACGCGGCCCTGTTGGTGGACGACCGTCCCTACCAACTTCTGATTTCAGGGCGCGCCCTGGCCGCCCTGGGAGAGTGGGATCTGGCGGCTGAAGCCTTTCGCCGCGCCGTTGCAGCCCGGCGCGACTACGCGGAGGCCTGGGCCTGGCTGGGCGAGGCGCGTCAGCACATGGGCGCGGATGGCCTGCCGGACTTGCAGAGAGCGCTCCTGTTGGATCCGGATTCGCCCTCGGTCAGTGCCCTGGTTGGCCTGTACTGGCAGCGCCAGGGACGAGCAGATCAAGCGCTGGCTTATTTCCAAAAGGCGGTGCGCCTCGAACCGGGAAACGCGGCCTGGCAAGCCGCGGCCGGCAGCGCTGCTGAACAAACGGGCGACCTGGTGAAGTCGCTGGCGTATTACAAGCAGGCGGTCGCGCTCGATCCGCAGGGCGTGGCTTACTGGCGTTCGTTAGCAGCTTTTTGCGCCCGGTACCAGGTCGAGGTGGCCGAGACCGGCCTGCCGGCCGCCCGGCATTTAATCGAGTTGGCGCCCAAGAACTGGCAGTCGCAGGATGTGATGGGGCAGGTTGCGCAAGCTGCCGGCGACCCGTTGAGCGCGGAAAAGTACTACCTGGGTGCTCTGGAATTGGCTCCTGAACAGGCTGCGCCGCATTTCCACCTGGGAGTGTTGTACCTGCTAATGGGCAGGGCGCAACCGGCGTATGACAACCTGGCCAAAGCCAGGAAACTCGACCCGGACGGGCCTTATGGCTGGCAGGCGGGGCGATTGCTGGAAAGGTATTTCCCGTTATGGTGATGGGACGGTAAAAGTGATAACCGCGAGTTTCTGTCATTCTGAGGGCGGACTTTGCCCGAAGAATCCCCCCCTACAACGGGAGACCCTTCGTTCGCTGAAGAACGCTCACTCAGGGTGACAAAGTAAATTTCTCCTGTATTACGAATTTTGCTTATTCAAGCCACTCTCTGATAGAATTGATGCACACTATGAACCGACTTCGCTGGCTTCTCCCGCTGCTCCTGCTTGCCCTGGCTGCTTCCGCCTGCCAGTCCTACCGCATCGCGGACCTGCTGACTCAATCCGGCGATGCGCTGTTCAAAGACGACTTTTCCGATCCCACCAGCGGCTGGGCGCGGTCGGTCAGCTCCAGCGGCGCGATGGATTACTTCGGCGGCGGTTTCCGCATCTGGGTGGATACCACCGATTACGATCTCTGGTCCACGCCTGGGTTGAACTTCCGCGATGTGCGCATCGAAACGGACGTGTACATGATCGGCGGGCCGTTCGAGAACCGCTTCGGCCTGCTCTGTCGTTACCGGGATGCGCGGGACTATTATTTCTTCATCATCAGCAGTGATGGCTATTATGGTATCGGCAAATTGAGCGGAGGGCTGCGCTCGCTGCTCGGTCAGACCATGATGGCCTACTCCCCGGCCATCACGCAGGGCGTTGCCATCAACCATTTGCGCGCCGATTGCGTCGGCGAGACGCTGACGCTGTACGTCAACGGCCAGCCGGTCGGCATGGCGCAGGATGCCGATCTCCCCGATGGCGACGTGGGCCTGCTGGCCGGGACTTTCGACCAGCCCGGCACGGACGCAGTCTTTGATAATTTCGTGGTAATAAAACCTTGAGGTAAAGAGGTAAACAAGTACACACGTAAACATCTGTGCATTCTTGCCTCTTTTTCTACCTGTCTACTTGTCTACCTGTCTACCTCCTTCCCCATGAAAATCTTCCTCGATACCATTGGCTGCCGCCTCAACCAGGCGGAAATCGAAACGATGGCGCGCCAATTCCGCGCCGCCGGCCACGAGATTGTCGCGACGGCGAACGAGGCCGACCTGGCGGTCATCAACACCTGCACGGTGACCGCCGCGGCTGCCTCGGATTCGCGCGGCAAGGTCCGCCAGGCGGCGCGCCGGGGCGCGGACGAGATCGCGGTCACTGGCTGCTGGGCCACACTCGAGCCGCGGGCCGCAGCCGCGCTGCCGAATGTGTTTCGTGTCGTTGCCAATGATCGCAAGGATTTCCTGGTTGCCGACATCCTTGACCTTCAACCTTCGACTTTCGACCTTGGACCCCTCTCGCGTGAACCTCTCCCCGGCTTGCACATGCGCACGCGCGCCTTTATCAAAGTGCAGGATGGCTGCGACAATCACTGCACCTTCTGCATCACGGCCATCGCACGCGGGCCGGGGCGTTCGCGGCCTCTCCCTGAAGTGCTGGCAGATATTCATGCTGCATTGGATGGGGGGACGAAAGAGATCGTGCTGACCGGCGTCCATCTCGGCTCGTGGGGACAGGACCTTTCGACCGGGCTCAAGGCAGGTTTTGGCTTGCACTTTCGTGACCTCGTGGCCGCCATCCTGAAAGAGACGGATACACCCCGCCTGCGCCTGTCTTCACTGGAGCCATGGGATTTGGATGCCGATTTCTTTGCCTTATGGCAGGATGCCCGTCTGTGCCGCCACCTGCACCTGCCGCTGCAATCCGGGTCTGCGAGTGTACTCCGCCGCATGGCGCGCAAGACGATGCCGGAGGCTTACGCCGCGCTGGTCGAATCGGCGCGGGAGGCGATACCTGATGTAGCGATCACAACCGATGTCATCGCCGGTTTCCCCGGCGAGACAGAGGCCGAATTCGCTGAGACGCTGGATTTCGTCCGCTGCATGGGTTTTGCGCGCGGCCATGTTTTCACCTATTCGCCGCGCCCGGGTACAGCCGCAGCGCGCATGAATGGGCAAATCAGGCACGCGGTGCGCAAAGAACGCAACGCGGTGCTGCGGGCCGCCTTTGCCGAATCCGAGCGAGCCTATCAGCAGAAATTCCTTGGTAAGATAATGTCTGTGCTGTGGGAGTCCACTGACCAGTTGAGTGACGCAGGCTGGCATGTGGAGGGGCTGACGGATAACTACCTGCGCGTCTCGGCGGTTGCATCCGAGCCGAGGTGGAATCAGATAGATAGTGTGAAGTTAGTGGCGTTGGCAGGTGAGCCAGGTGACAGTCACCTGTCCGCCATTCTTGTGCCAAGTGTCACTTTATTGCGTTGCAAAGCGGTTGTATAATTTGCTTGCACTTTCTTTCACACGAAACTTTCAAACGGAGAAGTGAAATGACTGCTCAACTAATTGACGGAAAAGCGATTGCCCAAAAGGTCCGCGACGAAGTCGCCGCCGAAGTGGCAAAACGCGCCGCCGCCGGCAAGCCCCAGCCAACCCTGGCCGCGGTGCTGGTCGGCGACCGGCCAGATTCGATATCGTATGTGACATCGAAGGGAAAGGCATGCCAGGAGCTGGGGATGGGTTCGGTCAGCCATCACCTGCCCGCCGACATCAGCCAGGAAGAACTCGAAAAGCTGATCAAGAAGCTGAATGCCAGCAAGAAGGTCAACGGCATCCTGGTGCAGTTGCCGCTGCCCTCGCACCTGAACGAGGAACGCGTGCTGCAACTGATCAGCATCGAGAAAGACGTGGACGGTTTCTCACCCATCAACATCGGCCGACTGGCGCAGAAGGGCCGCGAGCCGCTGTTCGTGCCTTGCACACCCTACGGCTGCATCTACCTGCTCGAACAGGCGGGAGTGAAAATCGAAGGCGCCAATGCGGTGGTGCTGGGCCGCTCGAACATCGTCGGCATGCCCGCTGCGCTCTTGTTGATTGGCAAGAACGCCACCGTGACCGTCTGCCACTCGCGGACCCGAGACCTGCCCGCCGTTACCAGGCAGGCCGACATCCTCATCGCCGCCATTGGCAAGATGGAAATGGTGCGCGGCGATTGGATCAAGCCCGGCGCGGCGGTCATTGACGTGGGCATCAACTCGGTCCCGGACGCTACTAAAAAGAGCGGGCACCGGCTGGTCGGCGATGTGAAATTCGATGAGGCGAAGGAAGTGGCCGGCTTCATCACCCCGGTCCCGGGCGGCGTTGGCCCGATGACGATTGCCATGCTGATGCGCAATACGCTGAGGGCGGCGGAAATACAGAACCCGTAGTGATCAGTGATCAGTGATCAGTGTTCAGTGTTCAGTGTTCAGTGTTCAGTATTCAGTAACCAGTTACCAGTAACCAGTGAACAGTCCCGCCGGAGAGGCGGGACTGTCTGTTTAATGGCTATTTATCCCTTGACATATTATCAATTTACCATTATTATTAACTTAATAATATACACAAATTGGTTATATGTGCTCCAGGCGTTAGACAGGATTTCTCTGTCAGAAAGGATGTCATGTGGTTGACCAAACTGCGCTGACCAAAAAATTGCAAAAGGAGATGAACGCGGGTATTGCCTCGCTGGTGCTGTTGAGCGTGCTCGGTCAGGCGAAAGAGCCGATGTACGGCTATCAGATCGCCAAACTGCTCGACGATAACAGTGAGAGCACTCCCCTGATGAAGCAAGGCGCGTTGTATCCTGTACTGCGCTCGCTCGAAAGCAGCGGACTGCTCGAAAGCCAGGTGGAACCCTCCGTCTCCGGGCCGCCGCGGCGTTATTACACCATCACCGCCGTCGGGCGGGAAACGCTTGAAATCTGGACCGAAGTCTGGAACCGGACCAAAATCTTCGTCGAAACCATCTTGAAAGGAATGAATCATGGCTAAGACCGTTGAAGAATACCTGGCCGCACTGAAAAAAGAACTGACTGGCAGCGATCAGGCTACCATCCAGGACGCGCTTTCGGACGCCGAGGAACACCTGCGCATGGCTGTCGCGTCCATGCGCGATAACAAGCCCGATTTGAGCGAAGAAGCCGCCCTACAAACCGCCATTGACCAGTATGGCTCGCCCGCCGAGACGGCCGCGGCCTATGTGGAAATCGAACGGCGCACGCCATCTGGCCTATCGCGCGAGAGTGGCAAGCCAGGTCCAATTATCGGCCGCTTCTTTGGCGTCTATGCCGACCCGCGTGCCTGGGGCGCCATCCTTTACATGCTGATCGCCCTTGTCACGGGCACCCTGTACTTCACCTGGGCCGTAGCGGGACTTATGTTTTCCGTCTCGTTCTCCATCTTCATCTTCGGCCTGCCGTTCGCGTTGCTGTTCCTGCTCTCGATACGTGGGCTGGCCCTGCTGGAAGGCCGCATTGTCGAAGCCCTGCTCGGCGTGCGCATGCCGCGCCGTCCGCTTTTCGGGCATCCGGGCATGAAGTGGTTTGAGCGTATGAAACTGCTCGTCACTGATAAATACAGTTGGCTGGCTATTCTGTACATGCTATTGCAGATGCCGCTCGGCACGCTCTACTTCAGCCTGCTAACCACGCTGTTCGTGTTCTCCCTGAGCCTGATCGCCACTCCCGTTATTCAAGTAGTCCTCAAAATACCAACGGTTACGATAGGCTATACCGGGTATTTCTTGCCGTTGTGGGCGCTTGTTTTAATTGCGCTGGGAGGCATTCTAGTAGCAACGCTGACCATGCACCTGGCGCGTGGGATTGGCTGGCTGCACGGACGCTACGCCAAAACTCTGCTGGTGACCGAATAAACGAAAGTCCCGCCAATAGGCGGGACTTTTTATTTGTGATGACTTTCAGCCAGCCACGCTATTCCACCGGCGATATTTTCTACGATGGCATCCGGCACGCCATCCGCGGCTTTGGATTTCAGGCGCAGGTCAATCTGATCGTTGACGTAATCCACGACCAGGAATAAGCCTTCCGGTGTATAGGCAATTTCCGTCGAGAAGATGGACAGCTTGCTGATCTCGGCGATGCGCTGTGTGATCTCGCGCAGCGCGCCTAGGCCGAATTCCGTCTCTTCCGCTGGCTTAACCGGGGTGTAGACGTGACTGTCGGGATTCCACCAGCACGGGTAGACCTGCCCGGCGCCATACAACACGCGGAACCAGGCTGGCCTTCCGCCCAACAGGCGCGGGGTGACGTGCGCCTGCAAGAGGTACTTCTCGTCGGGGTATTGCTGGCGGGCAGCCAGCAACTGCTCCAGCGACGAGGCTTCCAGCACCACGCCTTCCCCGCCGCCGCCGCGCGCCGGTTTGATGACGAAAGGATTGCCCAACGGACTGAGATTCGGCGGTGGGATGTTGGGCTTCTCGGCGAAGGGAGGCAGGATGATGGTGTGCGGGGTATGCAGGCCGTGGGCGATGAACTCCAGGTGCATGGTGGCCTTGTCCTCTGACCAGAGGGAGGCTTCGCGCGGGTTGATGCGGTAAGCATCCTGCGTAAAAGCCCAGGCCTCGACCGGGAGAAAGCGTTCGTCAACCTCCGAGGCGCGGTCGAGGAGAGCACCGAAGGTCGTCTCGCCGCTGTTTAGTTGGTTCAGGCTAGCAGCCAGGTTATCCGGCGTTATCTGAAGCAGGGACAGGCCATGCGCCTGGCAGGTCGACTCGAGCAGGCGCACGAAATCGGTGTCGTATTCCCAGTTCCAGGTCAGGCACAGATCGTAGTGGGGCATTGGGATTATTATTGCAGTATCTTGGAGTCCGACGACTCCAGTCGTCGGAGCGCCGCCGAAGTCAGAGACTTCGGACTCCACATCACACACCGAAGTCAGGAGACTTCGGACTCCACATCACGCACCGAAGTCAGAGACTTCGGACTCCACATCACGCACCGAAGTCAGAGACTTCGGACTCCACATCACACACCGAAGTCAGGAGACTTCGGACTCCACATCACGCACCGAAGTCAGAGACTTCGGACTCCACATCACACTGCCTCGCGCATGTGCGGGAACAGCAGCACGTCACGGATGTTATGCTTATCAGTGAGCAGCATCACCAGCCGATCCACGCCCATGCCGAAGCCGCCGCTGGGGGGCATACCGTAACGCATGGCGCGCAGGTAGTCCTCGTCCATGGGGTGACGCTCCTCGTCGTCGGCGGTGTAGTCACGGCCCATCTCGAGGAAGCGGGATTCCTGGTCGAGCGGGTCGTTAAGCTCGGTGAAGGCGTTGCAAAGCTCGAATCCGGAGACGTAAGCCTCGAAGCGTTCCACCGTAAGCGGGTCGCCGGGTTTGGATTTGGCCAGCGGGGAAATATCGCGCGGGTAATCGTACAGGAAGGTCGGCTGGATCAGGATCGGTTCCAGGAACTCGCTGAGCATGAAGTCAATCAGCTTGCCGCGCGTGGCGCGCGGGTCGGGCATCTTACCGGCCTTCTTCAGGGCCTCGAACAGGGATTTGGCCGTCGGGTGCGCGGCGATGTCTATGCCGGATGCCTCTTTCAACCCCTGGCGCATTTCCAACCGCCGCCAGGGTGGGGTGAAATCCAGCTCATGGCCCTGGTAGGTCACTTTGAGCCTGCCCAGCACCTTCTCGGCCACGAAAGCGACCATCTGCTCGGTCAGCTCCATAACTTGCAGGTAGTCAGCGTAAGCCCAGTAGAACTCCAGTTGGGTGAACTCCGGGTTGTGCTTGTACGAGACGCCCTCGTTGCGGAAGTCGCGCCCGATCTCGTAGACCTTTTCCAAATTGCCGACCAGCAGGCGTTTGAGGTACAGCTCGAACGAGATGCGCAGGTACAGATCCTGCTTGAGCTGGTTATGATGGGTGACGAACGGCCTGGCCGCCGCGCCGCCGTAGATGGGTTGCAGAATGGGAGTCTCGACCTCGAGGAAGCCGCGCCCATCCAGGAATTCGCGCAAGGCGCGGAGAATGGCCGCCCGCGTGCGGAACACCTGCCGCACCTCGGGGTTGACCGCCAGGTCGGCGTAACGTTGGCGGGCGCGCAGCTCCGCGTCCTCCAGCGCGGCGTGGCGGACAACCTGCCCGTCTGCGGTGGTCTCATCTTTGGCGGCGGGGAGCGGCGAGACGGCCTTGGCCAGCATCCTGAAATCCTGGACGTGCAGCGTCGCCTCGCTGGTGCGGGTGCGGAACATGAAGCCGGAGGCCTGGACGAAATCGCCCAGGTCGAAGGCGCGGTTGAAAAGATCGAGTTTCTCTTCTCCGAGATCGTTGGCGCGGAAGAAAAGCTGGATGCGCCCGTCACCGTCTTCGATGTGGGCGAAGGTGATCTTGCCCATCGGGCGGACGGCGCGCAGGCGTCCTGCCAGCGTGACTTTCACCTCGGCTGGCGTGGTTTCACCGGTCTCCTTCTCGGCCTTCTCGAAGGCGGCAATGGCCTGCGCGCTGGTGTGTGTCCGCCCGGCGCGGGTGGGATAAGGCTCGAGGTTATTCTTACGCAGTTCTTCGATTTTCTCGAGCCGAATTTTTTCGAGGGAAGTGTATTCTAGCATGGTGGAACCTTTCTGGCTTATTTTACAACAAAAAAGCCCCGCGCTTCCCAGAAGAAAGCGCGGGGCATGACGGCGCGGCGGCCCCAGGCTTATTTGACCTTGACGATGCGAACTTTATATGTCCCGCCGGGTGCTTCCACCTGGACCTCATCACCCGCGCGGTGATTCAAGATAGCCCTGCCGATGGGCGACTCGTTAGAAATGCGTCCCGCGCGTGGATTGGCTTCCGCTGCGCCGACGATGGTGTACTTCTCTGGTTTTGAGCCTTTTTCCTGAATGGTGACGGTCGAGCCTACCTGGACATTGTCGGCTTTCTCTTTCCCGGAATCCTCGATCACGCGTGCCGATGCCAGGATGACTTCGAGTTCCTGGATGCGGCCCTCTACAAAGGCTTGCTCGTTCTTGGCAGCCTCGTATTCGGCGTTCTCGATCAACTCCCCGCCCTCCATCGCCTCGTGCAGACGGTTGGCAACTTCCTGGCGTTTGACCGAGCGCAGGTATTCGAGTTCATCCTGAAGTTTCTGAAAACCTTCACGGGTCAGAAAATTGGTTGGCATGGCTCTTTCCTGGCTAAAAATACAATGCATCTCTGAAACAGAGATGCGTCCGGTGTGTAGGTCTCCCTACCCGCTGATAAATATAACATGTTTCAATCCCAAAAGCAAGACGCGGACGGGAATTTAAGCTGTTGGAAAGGAACCCGTTTTCTCAGAGAAAACGGGTTCCTGGCAGCACGGACGAAAATTAAGCTGCCTGCCAAAGCTGGATTCCAGCATTGCTTTGCCAATAGGATTGGATCATCGCCTGCATCTTTTCTGGATTTTCGAACAACATGCCGATCTGTGAGGCGTACACGGCGATGCCCTCTTGCCAGGCGCACAAGCCAGCCTCCGAAACGGGCCGGACCTCGGCCTGCATCCCGCTCGTGAGCATCTCCACGGCTGACGGCTGGTTCAGCACATATGGCACGTCGGCGTAATACGTCAGCGGACGCCCCAACGCCTCGACCGCGGCGCGCGTCAGACGGTGGTCCGCGTGCCCGCCGACGGTCAGCGGGCAGACGAGGCAATCCTCTGGCTTGAGGCTGGCGGCCAGGAAGGCGCGCACCGTCTCGACCAGCGGCAGGTCCGCCGGATGGATTTCGCCCATGAACGTGTTCGGGTCATACAGCCACGTTCCATCCTGGGCGGAACGGTAAACACAATCTGGGATGGAGAGGTGACGGTACCTGGCGCCGACGGAGCGACAGGCCGCCACGTCTTCCTCACGGCGGAGGGAGGTTGTCTCTACGCCGGTGCCCCATTCGGCGTGCAGCACCTCGGCGAAGGGTGAAAGAGGCCCTTCGGGTGGGTCCCCGGCGCAGACCGTCCAGATCTCGACTTGGGTCCCGGCGCGGGTCTGTTCCCAGATCAATCCGCCGCAGGAGAGGATGGCGTCATCGAGGTGAGGGGAGATGTATATCCAGCGCATGGGTTTGCTCCGTGATAAGTGATGAGTGATGAGTGATGCGTGATTGGAAACGGCAGGGCGCACGGTTGACGGTCATACACCAGCCCCTGCTATGATAAACGAAATTGCCGAAAAGGAGTAGCCCATGCCTGCCTCGCCGCTTGCCGGAATCCGCATCCTCGACCTGTCGCGCCTGCTGCCAGGGCCGTATCTCACCCAACTACTGGCTGACCTGGGCGCGGAGGTGATCAAGATCGAGACGCCGCGCCTGGGCGATTACGCCCGCATCGCCCCGCCTGAGATGGGACTGGGCGGGATGTTCGAAGCGGTCAATCGCGGCAAAAAGAGCGTGGCAGTCAACTATCGCAACCCGCGCGGGCGGGAAATCTTCCTGAAATTGACGGCCACAGCCGATGTCATCCTTGAAGGCTTCAAACCCGGCTCGGTGAAAAAGTGGAAAATTGACTACGCTGCGGTGCGCACTGTAAAACCGGACATCATATATTGCTCGCTCTCCGGCTACGGCCAGGAGGGGCCTTACCGCGAACGCGCCGGACACGATCTGAACTATCTCGCCGTTGGCGGCGCGCTGGCGCTCAATGCCCGCGCCGACGAAGCGCCGGTTCCTTATGGCCTGCCGGCTGCCGATCTATCCGGCGGCATGTTGGCCGCGATTGCCATCCTGGGCGCGCTGGTAGGACGCGGCAAGACTGGCCGGGGTATGTACCTCGACATGGCCTTGCTGGATGGCGTGCTCTCCTGGATGACGCCGCTGGCGGGAGGCGCGTACTTCAGCGGGTTGGGCATCTCGGCTGCCAGCCATCCTTTGCTGGGTGGATTGCCATGTTTCAATGTGTATGAAACGGC
>Ga0210046_1001576_pt1 | contig 17461 bp, 18 predicted proteins | sample CryGeyCG2114_250_FD_185461 | JGI IMG/M metagenome (GOLD analysis project Ga0210046, IMG submission 185461) | Groundwater microbial communities from aquifer - Crystal Geyser CG18_big_fil_WC_8/21/14_2.50 (SPAdes) (version 2) | ecosystem: Environmental > Aquatic > Deep subsurface > Groundwater ... | reverse complement strand
GATCTAACAAAGCAGATAGCATTCCACCAACCTGAGAACCATTATAATCAATAGTTTCTTTACCAAAAAGTACTAAATCGGCTGGATTGCTTTTTAGGTAGGCTGCTATTTGTTTTGCAACAAACAATGCGTCATTTGTTGGTGCATCAATTCTAACAGCATCATCAGCCCCAATTGCTAATGCTTTTCTGATGATAGGGTCATTTTCTGCTCCACCAACATTTAAAACAGTAACATTACCTCCATTAGCCTCTTTTAATTCTAAGGCTCTAACCAAGGCATACCACTCATCATAAGGATTAATTATAAATTGAATTCCTGCTTCATCAAATTGCGTATTATTATCTTTAAATGCAATCTTTGAGGTTGTATCAGGAGCTTTACTAATACATACTACTATTTTCATTTGTTATATTTTATTGTTTATATATCATTAAATTTTTGAGTTACGAAAGTAAGCATAATGAATTTAAAATTAAATGACTTTTAAAAACAAAAATGAACAATTAATAAAAAACTATTAAAAACTAATGATTTCTTAGGAAAATAGCTCTTCATAAAAAAAATGTTAATACATTCGCAAACTAATTTTAACAACTCTTTTTTTGTGCAACCTAATAAAAAATTCGACATTACGATAGTAGGAGGTGGTATTGTTGGTGCAGCAACAGCATACAAACTACAACTTAAATTTCCAAATTTAAAACTACTCTTAATCGAAAAAGAAGCTCATTTGGCAAGCCACCAAACAGGAAATAATTCTGGCGTAATTCATTCTGGATTGTATTACAAACCTGGTTCGGCAAAAGCCAGAACTTGTGTTGACGGAAGAAAACAATTGGTTGCCTTTGCTAAAGAAAACAACATTAAGCATGATGTGTGCGGAAAAGTTGTTGTTGCCGTGAATGAAAGTGAGCTTCCTTTTATGAACAAAATTTTTGAAAATGGGATTGCCAATAATACCGAAGGAATTGAAAAAATTGATGCTAAAAGATTAAAAGAAATCGAACCTTTTGTAGAAGGTATTGGAGGTATTTGGGTTCCATGTACTGGTATAATTGATTATAAAGCTACAACCGAAAAATTAGCAGCACTAGTAGTTGATATACAACCTCAAAGTGAAATAATTACAGGAGAGGAAGTACTTTCCTATAAACATGGCGATGCAACTACTGAAATAAGCACAACCAAAAATAAATATCTCACAAATTATATGATTTTTTGTGCAGGTTTGCAAGCGGATAGATTAGCGAAAAAAGATGGTATTGATTTAAAAGAAAAAGTGGTTGGGTTTAGAGGTGATTATTATGAATTAACTGATGAAGCCAAACATAAAGTTAAAAACCTTATTTATCCAATTCCTAATCCTGATTTTCCTTTTTTAGGCGTTCATTTTACTCGAATGACAACAGGAGACATTGAATGTGGACCAAATGCAGTAATGACTTTTAAACGTGAAGGATATAAAAAAACTGATTTTAATTTAATAGATACTTTTGATGCTATTAGCTATAAGGGGACATGGAAATTACTTTTTAATAATCCTAAGTTTGCTATTAATGAATATCGAAGAGCATTTTCAAAAAAATTATTTTTAAAAACACTGCAACGGCTTATTCCTTCTTTAACTATGGATGATATTAAGCCTGGAAGAGCTGGAGTTAGAGCTATGTTACTCAATGAAAATGGCGATACAAAAGATGATTTTAGAATAGAATATAAAGATAAAAGCATACATGTGCTCAATGCACCTTCTCCAGCAGCTACAGCCTGCCTTGCTATTGGAGATGAGATAACTAATATGGCAAGTCAACATTTTAAACTTAATTAGAGTTTGTCCATTATGTCCGATTTATTCGTTATTCTTGTTATGACAATGGGTCATGCTCCCTTGTTGTACTATGATTTTCAAAACATGAAAACCTCGAACATTCTGTCTCAAACTCTTGAATTTAAAGATAAACACTAATTAATTATGGAAAATTTAGGAATTTCTACCACAGAATTTATTGGATACTTTGCCTCTTTGCTTGTTTTAGGCTCATTTTTAATGAAAAATATTAAGAAGCTACGTATGATAAACACAATGGGCTGTACCCTTTTTGTTGCCTATGGAATTCTTTTGGATTTTTCTTGGCCTATTATTATTACTAATTTATCAATTATTATTATCAATATTTATTATCTAACAAAAAAAAATATTGAGTGTGTTGTTCCCGAAGAAAAAGAAAATGACACTTCTGTTGTTGATTAACTTTTTACTTCCAGTTTAAACCCAACTCCATGAATATTGTTGATGGTAATGGTATCGTCATTTGCTAAATATTTTCGTAACTTAGATATAAACACATCCATACTTCTTCCACTAAAGTAATCATCATTGCCCCAAATATTTTTAAGAATAAGTTCTCTTGGAGCTATATCATTTTTATGTTCGCAGAGGTAAGTTAAAATACGAGCTTCTTTTTTAGTGAGGTTCCGTTGTTCATTTTTGGAAGAAAGTAATTGATTTTTCACATCAAACTCATAAATTCCAATGGTATAAAAAAGCACCTTTTCTTCTTGAATGTCTGTAAGCAAATTACTTCTTCTGAGCACTGCTTCCAAACGAAGCAAAAACTCCTGAAAATCAAAAGGTTTAGTGATATAATCATCAGCACCAACTGTAAATCCTTTTACTTTATCTGGTTGCAAAGATTTGGCAGTTAAAAAAATAATAGGAATTTCTTTGTTGATTTCTCTGATGGTTTCGGCTACTTCAAAACCTCCTTTTTTGGGCATCATCACATCTAAAATACAAGCATCAAAAGCACCATTTACAAATGTTTTCAAGGCTTGTTCACCATCTATGCACAGCGTAACATCGTAACCTATTGCTTTTAAATTATCTTGCACAACAAATCCAAGATTGGTATCATCTTCGGCTAATAAAATGTGTATTTTTTTTTTGTTACTCATTTTTATGTTCATTTATCCGTTTGTAAAATAGATTATTTTTTAACCACAGCATAACACAGCTTTTTATATTGAATTTCCACATCTACCCATTTTTCTTCAAAGGTAGCTTAATTATAAAAGTAGAACCCTCTCCTTTTTTACTTACTAATCGAACTGTTCCATTATAGGCTTCAACTATTGTTTTTACGTAGTTTAACCCTAATCCAAAACCTTTAATATTATGCACATTTCCTGTTGGTTCTCTATAAAATTTTTCAAAAATTTGTTTGTGAGCTTCATCAGAAATACCAATACCATTATCTCTAACACTTATTTCAATTCCATCTTTATAAGGCGATGTGGAAATGCTAATTTCGGGTTTTTCTGGTGAATATTTAATGGCATTATCAATTAAATTATACAACGCATTAGATATGTGTATTTTATCTCCATAAAAAATAAAATCCGTTGCATTAAAATAAGTAGTTATTACCCCTTCTTGCTGTTTTACCAATAGTTCAAAACTTTTAACTGAGTCAATTATTAATTGATGAATATCTATAGGTTCGTTTTCTAATTTCAATTTATCTCGTTCAATGGTAGCTAATTGCAACACTTTGTCCACCTGATTTTTTAATCTATTATTCTCATCTTGAATTATTTTTGCATAATTTTTTAATCGTTCGGGTTGATTAATGATATCAGGATTTAACAGTACTTCTGCTGAGAGCGAAATAGTAGAAATAGGTGTTTTAAACTCGTGGGTAATGTTGTTTATAAAATCGTTTTTAATTTCAGAAAGCCGCTTTTGCTTCAATATAATATTAATGGTATAGGAAAAGAACATAATAATAATAAGAATGATGGAAGATGAAAAAATCCAAATTCCCATTTTATTCATGATGTAGGATTGCTTGGTGGGAAAATAAACCCCAAAATAGTGTCCGTCTTTATCCCATTCCATATTATAAGAAACAGCTTGAAGTTCGTCTTTATCAGTTTCTGCAATGGAAATGTAATTTCCAAACACAACAGAATCAGTGAAACAATCATAAATCACATATTCAAAATCAATATTCAAATTACGGTTCGTAAAGTGTTTTTTCAATAAGGTTTCTAAGAGGTAGGGATGAACCGTGTCATTGATGATGGTAGTAAAATAATTGGAACTCACTTGTTTCACAGGATTCATCAATACTGATTCATCTTTGTTGATTTTCAACAACTCTCGGGTAACATTGGTCAACGCTAAGTGAACTCTGTCGTTGAATTGCTTTTCTTCTAAATTATAGGCATTTTTTACCCAAAAAATTTGAGTGGCAATCATCCCTACAAGGGAAACCACAGCAAAAAGGATGATGATACGGATGGTTTTGGTATTCATACTGAGCGTAAAATTAAGAAAAATACGAATCGAAAGAACTACTTTTTGAGTTTACTAACTCGTTGACTAAAATTAGACTGTTTTTACTTTATTAACTGTTGCTAAAAATGTAATTTTGCCCTATAAATTAATTCTCATTTTTATGAAGGCATACGTTTTTCCAGGTCAAGGTTCTCAATTTGTAGGTATGGGCAAAGAGCTATACGAAAACTCTGATTTAGCTAAAAAATTATTTGAAAAAGCGAACGAAATTTTAGGTTTCCGCATTACCGATATCATGTTCAACGGCACAGAGGAAGATTTAAAACAAACGAAAGTAACGCAACCTGCCATTTTTTTACATTCTGTAATTTTAGCTAAAACATTAGGTGATAATTTTAAACCCGATATGGTTGCTGGTCATTCATTGGGTGAATTTTCTGCTTTAGTTGCTGCCAATGCACTCTCGTTTGAAGATGGGTTGAGATTGGTGTTAGCAAGAGCATTGGCAATGCAAAAAGCCTGTGAAAAAGAGCCTTCTACCATGGCTGCTATCTTAAATTTAGAAGATGAAGTGGTGGAAAAAATTTGCAGTGAAATTGATGGAGTTGTTGTTCCTGCCAATTACAACTGCCCTGGTCAATTGGTAATTTCAGGTTCAGTGAAAGCAGTAACAACTGCTTGCGAAAAACTTACGGAAGCTGGTGCCAGAAGAGCCTTAATTTTGCCTGTAGGTGGAGCATTTCACTCTCCTTTAATGGAACCAGCCAGAGAAGAACTAGCTGCTGCCATTCATCAAACACAAATTAATGCTCCTATTTGTCCTATCTACCAAAATGTAAACGCTAAACCCGTTACTCATCCTGATGAAATTAAAACCAATTTGATTGCTCAGCTTACTGCTCCCGTTCGGTGGACACAAACCATGCAAAATATGCTCACAGATGGAGCCACCTCCGTTACAGAAGTTGGTCCAGGAAAAGTATTGCAAGGATTATTTAAAAAAATGGATAGAGAATTAGAAGTTGCGAGTTGTTAATTATAACTAATGACACAAATCAGCAATTTACAATGACAATATTTGTCAAATTGATTATTTCATTAATCGATTGAAAAGTGGTATTTTTGTTTTATGAAAACATTAAAGGAAATAAAGGACACATTAGGTAGTCATAAAACTAGACTGTTCCGTGATTACTCCATAAAATCAATGGCTATTTTTGGTTCTTATTCTCGTAAAGAACAAAGTGATTCCAGTGATTTGGATATTCTTGTAGAGTTTTCTGGTAGGATAGGTATTAAGTTTATTGATTTAGCTGAAGAATTAGAAAATATTATTGGATTCAAGGTAGATTTAGTCTCGAAAAAAGGAATTAAGGAAAAATATTTAAAATCAATTGATTCAGATTTAGTATATGTCTAAACGTGATGTTTTATTATTGTTAGATGATATGTTGCAGTCTGCACAAAAGATTAAGCGATATACCAATAACCTTGATTATGATTCATTTTTAATGGACGAAAAAACTATTGATGCCGTTGTTCGGAATTTTGAAATAATTGGAGAAGCTGCAAATCGTATTGACCCAGATTTTAGAACTAATAATCCTGAAGTTGAGTGGAAAAGAATAAGAGGCTTTCGAAATCGAATTGTTCATGATTATTTTGGGATAGATTATGAAATTGTTTGGACTATTGTTGATACATATTTAGATGAAATGATTGTTTGGCTAGATAAGATAATTGAGAATAACAAAGCTACATAACCTATTGATTTAGAACCTACAACTAAATGCCCATCTAATTTCTATTGCCACGGAGTACACCCCCGATAGCTATAGGGGTTACGCAGATTTTTTTACACTGATTAATAAAAACTAAAAAAATGAAACTATTATTATTATCGATTTTACTATTAGGACTTGGAATTGCAGGAATTGCAGTTAAAATTCTTTTCAAGAAAAATGGCAAATTTGCAGGAACTTGTGCCAGTAACAGTCCTTTCTTAAACAAAGAAGGAGAGGCTTGTGGTTTTTGTGGTGCTTTACCTGAAGAACAATGTAAAAAGGAAGATGAAAGTGTTTAACTATACTCAAATTACTCGAAAAACTAAGTGATTTGAGTATATATAAAGAGTATTTTTAACCTTATTCATTATACTTGCCCCGATTTCTAAGAGACACAATATATTTTTAATAAAAGAAACATTTTCTTTGTACTTATCCCGCTTTATTCATGCAAAAGCGAAGCGAATTGTATGAATGTGCGAAGGGCTGTGGGAAGCAAAGCGGTTAATCCATTTCGATAATTATCGGAATGGTAATACCCAAATTTGGACTATTGAAAATAGCTAAATTTGTTGGTATTACTTTTTTCGTAGAAAATTTGTGAACCGAGCTTGCGAGTTCAACGAAGTTAATTTTCTGGGTAAAAACAACTCATTTCTTCTAAAATCCCTCCAATTTTTTCATTTTAAATGAAATTTGAAATAAATTTCACCCCTCTTTTTCGTTCAAAATAATTGCTTAAAACAATTCATTTAAAATTATTCTCATTGATATTCAATAAATTAAAAAATAAATTAGTACTATGTATTGCATAATACTATTTTTTATATATATCTTTGCAATGTAAAATAATAGGTTAAACATTTAAAAAAGATAAAAAATGAAAAAAATAGTATTAATAGCAATTGTATTTGGATTTAGTTTTACTTGCTTTGCACATCCAATAAATGATAATAATGATAATAATAATAATTGTGCACTTGAAAAAAAGCTAAGCGAAAAATTAAAACTTCCAGAAAGATTAAAAAAGAAATCGAACAATGGAATTGTAAAAGTGGCATTTATGATTAACGACCACAATGAAATTGAAGTAAAAAATGTTTCGGGAAGTACAGAAGAAATTCAGGCATATATAAAAGCACAATTTAAAAAATTAGGTTCAGAAATATGCTCATTAGAAAAAAACATTACTTACTACATTGATATTAACATTCAAATTCTCTAAATTATGAATATAGAAAACACCAAAGCCCAAATGAGAAAAGGAGTGTTAGAATACTGCATACTCTCTATTCTTAATAATGGAGAGGCTTATCCTTCTGAAATTATTGATCAGCTGAAAGCCGGAAAATTAATTGTGGTAGAAGGGACACTTTATCCTTTATTAACTCGATTAAAAAATGCAGCATTACTTTCTTACCGTTGGGAAGAATCAACTTCAGGTCCTCCAAGAAAATATTATCAACTCACCGAAAAAGGAGAGAAATTTTTAATTGAATTAGCCTCCACTTGGAACGATTTAGTAAAAGCGGTAGAATTAACTAGAAAATCTAAAAATTAAATTTAACTAAACAAAAACAACGATGAATCAAACACTAACAATTAACATAAGCGGAATAGTTTTTCATATCGAAGTGGATGCTTACGAAACCTTGAAAAGCTATTTAAACAAAATAAAAAGTAATTTCAACAACTCTGAAGAAAGAGACGAAATAATGCAAGATATTGAATCTCGTATTGCCGAGCTTTTTAACGAAGTAATTAGCGATGGAAATCAAGTAATCATTTCATTAGATGTTGAAAAAATGATTGCCATAATGGGAGAACCTGAGCAATACATTACTGAGGAAGAGGAAGAACCTATTCACTCTAAAGCACAACACACACGAAAAGACAAAAAACTATTTAGAAATCCTGATGAACGAATTTTAGGAGGAGTTTCATCTGGTTTAGCTGCCTATATTGGATTAGATACTGTTTGGATTAGATTATTTTTTGTAGCTGCTTTTTTTATGGGATTTGGAGTACTTACTTACATCATATTATGGATGGTTATGCCTGAAGCAAAAACTGCTTCCGACAAACTGAAAATGAAAGGAGAGCCCATCAACATTCAAAATATTGGAAAAACTTTTGAAGAAGAAGCTCAAAAAGTAAATGAAAAAATAAAAAACATGGATACAGAAAAATTTTCTGTAAAAATTGGAAATATCATTGAAAATATTGTTACAGCTATTGGTAGTGTGCTAACTACAATTTTTAATGTTTTAGGTAAAGTTATTGGTATTACATTTTTAATTGTTGGAACCTTTTTATTGGTTACTTTAATAGCAACTTTATTTGGCTCAACAGCTATCATATCAATTACCAATGAGGGTATTTTTTCTATTGCTTCCTACGATTTATTTAATTTATTTTTTAATTCCGAAGATGAATTTTATTTAGCAAGCTTTGGACTTCTTTTAACCATTGGCGTTCCTATTGTTTCTATTATTTATCTAGCAATCAAAATCTTATTTAAAATAAAATCACACTATAGTGTTCCTATTACATTAATTGTTTTATTTGTAATTGGTCTATCGCTTAGTAGTTTAGTGGGAATAAAAGTTGCTAAAGAATTTGCTACTGATGAACACCTAATTAAAACAGAACACATTGAATCAAGTTCAAGTATATTGGTGCTAAAATCAAGCAACACAGAAATGCCTGGAGAAGGAATTGTTGAAGATGAAATCACGAGTATTTCTTTAGATGAAGAACTACTTTATCTTCAATTTGTGAAATTAACAATTAAAAAAAGCGAGTCAGATAGTTTGTTGTTAAAAACCAAATTTTCTTCTCACGGAAGTAATTATAAAGAAGCATTAAAGAATGCTCAAACAATAAATTACAGTTATGATATGTTGGATTCAACATTACAGTTAAATAATTTCTTTTCTACATTAAAAGAAAATAAAATTAGAGGTCAACATGTGAAATTAACACTCTATATTCCGCTTTATCAAGTGGTATATTTAGACAAATCATTGAAGGAGCTTATCTATGATGTGGATAATGTTACCAATACCTATGACAAAAAAATGTTAGACAAAAAATGGGTGATGTTAGAAAAAGGATTGACTTGTTTAGATTGTGAAAATGTGAAAGGGATTAGTAATTTTCAACTCGATTCGTTAAAAAACTACACTTCTATTAATGATTCATTAACTACGAATTAAAATTAAAAAACAGCTCCATATATTAATCTTCTGAACTTTCGGGGTTGGTGTATTTATTTGATTTTAAATAGATTATAAAACAATAAAATTTTTAAATTACTTAATATCAGTAATTTGTAATTTACTTAATTATCTACTATGAACCACCAGAGTAGCCTTTTATATGTTTCGTTCCTACGGAACTACTGTTTATTATTGTTTCTTAACAACGGACTAAAGTCCGTTGTTACAATGTATGCGTTCCTACGGAACTCTTTCATTACTACAAAGAACCTTAGGTTCGATTCTTTTGTAAGGTTGGACTTCAGTCCAATCCTTATAAAAATATCAGCCGTGATGCAAGAGCCGTAGGCTCGGTTCATATTAAATTTAAAACATACCATTCATTTTTAACCTTATAACTATGCCTTGGATCCCTTTAAACATCAACAAAATTGTTACTTTTAAAAATGATTTTTTACAATCACGCAAAAGTTTTGATTTATATAGCATCTTTTATCTCCGAAAGTTCAGTTAATCTTCTTATGGAGTTGTTTTTATCCTTCAAAAGTAAAAGACAACAAAAGCATTTTTGAGCGGAGTTTATCTATGGGAGTAGATAGCTGCGTGCCATCATCATACAGTATATTTCTTAACCCATATGACATTTTTAGCTCTATTCCGAATTTAAAATATTGCAAATAAAATTCTGTTCCAAAACCAATTTCTGCTACAATATCATCGCGTCTTAATTTCACAATAATATCACTTAAATTGGTTGATAAATTATCAGCTTTTACATTTGAAGCTAAATCAATGGTGTAAGCTGCTCCACCAACAAAATAGGCACTAAAATTATTTAATCGTACCGATTTATACTTTAAATTTAACGGTAAATTAATAAGCGTTGATTCAATGTCTTTTTGAAAAACTTTCGGTCCATCAAAGGTTTGATAGGTATAATTTAATGTTCTTGAAGTAAAGGCTAAATTTGGTGTGAATCGCAAATTAAAAAAATCACTTAAATGTAAATCTGAAATAATACCTAAATTAAAACCTGTTGAGCTTGATGGATTAATTGCCAATAAAGAATCATTATTTTCAAGAGGAGGGTTTTTTCTGTTTACAATAAAATTATTTGAATTTATGCCTATCAGAAAGCCAAAATGGACTCTTCTTTTCTCAAATTTAGGCAAATTTTTAGCTTGTTCTTTATTGTTATAGGTATGTGATTGAGCGACTGCTTCTGAACAAATCCAACAACAAAAAATTACGATTATGGTTTTATATAAATTCAAACTACTTTAAAGTTGGTTGTAATAACGTAAATTAAACGATTTTATTTGTTTGCTTTATAAATAGTTGCAATTCCAAACATTAATGGAATTGCTTGTGTATTTTTATATCCAATTTTTGAAAGTAAGGAGGTGAAGTTTACTCCATCTGGAAAAGCATAAACCGATTCTGGCAAATACGTATAAGCAGCATTGTCTTTAGATATTAAATTACCTATTCCTGGTAAAATTTTATTAAAATAAAAATGATATAACTGTTTAATAGGAAATTTTTTAGGTTTTGAAAATTCTAAAATAATTGCTGTTCCATTGGGTTTCAACACACGCAACATTTCCGATAATCCTTTTTCTAAATTTTCAAAATTCCTTACTCCAAAAGCAACGGTATAAGCATCAAAAAAATTGGTTTCAAAACGTAAATTTTCCGAATCACCAACCTCAAGGGTAATAATATTATCTACTCCTTTGACTTTCATTTTTTCTTTACCCACATTTAACATTCCTTCTGAAATATCCACACCAATAATTTGTATTGGGTTTAATTTTAATGCCTCAATAGCAAAATCTCCCGTGCCAGTAGCAACATCTAAAATAATTTTAGGTTGTGAAGGTTTTAGCAAACGAATGGCTTTTTTTCTCCATAAAATATCTATTCCTAACGACAGAAAATGATTTAAAAAATCATATTTATGAGAAATATTATTGAACATGGTTGCTACCTGTTCCTTTTTTGTTTCTGTATTTTCTTTGTATGGAATAACGGTCATTAAATCAATTTAAGTAGAGTTTCTGATTGTAATATTTTTTTATCAATGGGAACAACCCCAACTTTTTCGCACACCAATCCACCAGCAAGATTGGCTATTTTTGCAATGGTTTCTTCATCTTGTTTCAACGCTAAACATAAGGAAGCAACACTAATTACGGTATCTCCAGCTCCTGAAACATCTGCTATTGTTCTAATGTGTGCTGGAATATGAAGTTGTTGGTTTGTTGAATAACTATAAATTCCATTTTCTGACAAGGTGATTAAAGTTATCAAACTATTTAAGTTTTTATTTAGCAGTTGAATTGCCTTTTTAATTTCACTAATTTTTTTAGCATCAATTTCAATATTCAATCCTTCCTTTAATTCCTTTAAATTTGGTTTGAATAGCGTTACATTATTATAATCTAAAAAATTTCGCTTTTTAGGATCAACGGTTGTTGGAATATTTTTTTCATTACATAGTTCCACAACATCCGTAATTAAAGATTTTGTAATCACACCTTTATCATAATCTTCAAAAACAACTACATCAATTTTTTTAGTAGTGATAAGTTTTTTAATTTTTTGAAAAAGCGACTTGGTTTCTACTTCCAAGAGGTTTTCATCTGTTTCCGAATCAACACGCAACAGTTGATGTTTATTTCCTATAATTCTTGTTTTAACAGTAGTAACTCTGGTGTTAACCTTAAGTATTCCTTCCGTTGAAAGAGAATCTTTCTTTAATAAATTTTCAAAAATACCTCCATCCTCATCTTGACCAATTACCGAACAAAGAATGGGATTTGCTCCCAAAGCTTGTATGTTTAGAGCCACATTTGCAGCTCCTCCCAAGCGTTTTTCTTTTTTTTCAACGGCTACAATTGGCACAGGAGCTTCTGGCGAAATCCGATCTACTTTTCCAAAATAGTAAGCATCTATCATTACATCTCCAATAATCAACACGTTAAGGTTGTTAAAATCCTTGAAAAGTTGATTTAATGACGTTTTTGTAAGTGTTTGTTTTTTATCCATTTTTGAGAACAAGAGTTACACTTGCAAAGAAACACAAAATTTATCAATGTCGTATTTCGTTTTTTGTTTTGTATATTCAAATGACATAGTATATGTAACAAGGGGTCATGACCCCTTGTTTAAAATTTGAACTACTAACATTTCTATTTCCTCAAAAAAGTGTAAATTCGAACTTTTATTTTACACTTATGAAAAACCTCAAATACATTGTTTTTTCTCTACTCGTTTTAACTTCCTTAAACCTTATGAGTCAGGAAAGCAAACAAGTGAAGCAACAAAGAAAAAGAATTGAAAAACAAGAAGTTGAAAAGCAAAAAGCACAAGAAAAATCAATTGAAGAAGGTAAAAAACGACACGAAAACATCCAAACAAAAGCAACAAAAAAACGCATGAAACAATCAGCAAAAAAATCAGCAAAAACAAGAGGTGAAAAAAAGAAATTCTTTTTATTTCGAATTTTCAGCAAAAATTAAACGAGTTGCGATTTACGATTTACGATTTTTGATTTTTGATTGAAGTCTGAGAACTGTAGACTGAGAACTGAATACTTAAAAATATGAATATAAAAGAAATTACAACACTATTAGAAAAATTTGCTCCGCTTTCCTTACAAGAAAGTTATGACAATGCAGGGTTAATTGTTGGAAATGAAACGGATGAAGTTTCTGGAATATTGATTTGTTTAGACAGTACGGAAGACATTGTTGACGAAGCCATAGAAAAAAATTGCAACCTTATTATTGCTCATCATCCCATTATATTTTCTGGATTGAAAAAACTCAATGGAAAAAACTACATCGAACGTACCATCATCAAAGCCATAAAAAACAACATAGCTATTTATGCTGCTCATACAAACATGGATAATGCTTTTAATGGTGTGAGTTTTAAAATGGCTGAAAAGTTGGGATTAATAAACTGCCGTGTGTTGTTGCCTAAAAATAATTTACTCAAAAAAATTGTAACTTTTTGTCCTATAGATTATGCGGAAGCTGTTAGAAATGCTCTTTTTGCAAACGGAGCAGGAAGTATTGGGAATTACAAGGCTTGCAGTTTCAATACAGAAGGAATTGGCACATTTAAAGGTAATGAAAAAACTACTCCTTTTGTGGGAAAACAAGGTCAATTACATTATGAAAATGAAATTAAAATTGAAACAATAATTCCAGCCTATTATTTAAAAAAAGCAATTAATGCAATGCTTTTAGCACATCCTTACGAGGAAGTTGCTTATGATGTTTTTCCCATAGAAAATTCTTGGTCAACCATAGGAAGTGGAATTATTGGAGAACTTTCTCATCCAGCAGAAGAAAGCTCCTTTTTAGAACAAATTAAAACAGCACTCAAAACCAATTGCATCAGACACACACCTCTTTTAGGAAAAAAAATACAAAAAGTAGCCTTATGTGGAGGCTCTGGAAGTTTCCTACTTCCAACTGCCATTCAAAAACAAGCCGATATTTTTATTTCTGCTGACTTCAAATACCATCAATTTTTTGATGCAGATAATCAATTAATTATAGCCGATATTGGACATTATGAAAGTGAGCAATTTACTTCCGAATTATTTTATGAAATTCTTACAAAAAAAATTCCTAATTTCGCCATTCATTTATCGGAAAAAAATACTAACCCCATAAATTACCTTTAAAAAATGGCAAAAAAAACTACAACAGCTACAGTAGAAGAAAAACTAAGAGCATTATATGAACTTCAACTTATCGACACTAAAATTGATAAAATTCGATTAATTAGAGGCGAACTTCCGTTGGAAGTGCAGGATTTGGAAGATGAAATTGAAGGATTACAAACTCGTTTAGAAAAATTAACGACAGAAATAGATGATTTAAAAACGGATGTTTCTAACAAAAAAAATACCATTAAAGATGCAAACAACCTTATAAAAAAATATGAGGAACAGCAAAATAAAGTAAGAAACAACAGAGAGTTTGATGCTATTACTAAAGAAATTGAATTTCAAAAACTAGAAATTGAATTATCTGAAAAAAGAATTAAAGAAGGTGATTTTTTATTGATTTCTAAACAAGAAAAAATAAACGAAGCTAAAGAATATTTAGATGGACGAAAAATTGATTTAGACAACAAAAAAAATCAATTAGATGAAATAACTAAAGAAACTCAAGCTGAAGAGACTGTATTATTAGCAAAATCTGAAAAAGCTGAAGCAGTAATTGAAGATAGATTATTAACTGCTTACAAAAGAATTAGAGAAGGAGCAATTAATGGTTTAGGTGTGGTTACCGTTCAACGAGATTCTTGTGGAGGTTGCTTTAACAAAGTACCACCTCAACGACAATTAGACATTAAAAACCACAAAAAAGTGTTGGTTTGTGAACATTGTGGAAGAATTTTAGTGGATGCTACTTTTGATCCTAACTATTCTGTTGAAGCTCCTGAAGAAGAAAAACCAAAAAGAAGAATTACAAGAAGAAGCAAAACAGAAGCTTAATCTTAAAAATATAATTTAAAAAAATCCGATGCTCACCCATCGGATTTTTTTATACTCAAAATTTATAGCTCCCTAAAATAAAATAACTAATTTTATAGAGTTTTTTATACAATTCACACATTATGAAATTAATTTCCACACTTTTCTTTGCTTGTTTAACAATCGTTTCTATGGCTCAAATTAGCCATGGAGGAAAGCCACTAACATTAACAAACAACTCATTAAGCAATTTTATTCCTATAATAACCACATCAACCATAGATAAAACCCCTCTTGAACAAGAAGATTTAATTACGGATAACATTAAAGAAATTCCCTGGCGTTTTGGTGTTGAAATCCCGCTCAACCTTTCTCTTACCAATTCAGGAACTTGGGAAACACTATCCAATGGAGATCGGGTTTGGCGATTAACCATTATTGTTCCTGGAGCTCTTTCTACCAACATCAACTACCAACAATTTTACCTACCCCAAAATGCTACTTTTTTTGTGTTTAACAAAAACACAACATTAGGTGCTTTTAATTCTTCTAATAATAAAGAAAACTTAGAATTTGCAACTTCATTAATTAAAGGAAACGAAGTTACCTTAGAATATTATGAACCTTCAACTGTTTTTGGACAAGGAATTATTGAAATAGCTTCCATTGTGCATGGCTACAGAGATTTATTTAAGCAACTGAAAGCTTTTGGAAGCTCGGGCAATTGCAATGTAAATGCTGTTTGCGACACTACCATTTGGGGTAATGAAATTCGTTCGGTTGTGATGCTACTTACCGCAGGAAACTCTCGGTTTTGCTCTGGAGCTTTAGTAAACAATACGCTAAACAATGGAATTCCTTATGTGTTAACTGCTCAACACTGTTCGCCAGGAACAAATAATATTTTTATGTTCAACTACCAATCTGCAAATTGCACACCTTCTGTTGATGGGCCAACCAACCAAACAGTTGTTGGAGCTACACTTATTGCAAATGATGCTCCTTCCGATTTTCATTTAATTCGTTTGTCAAGCACTCCGCCAGCCAACTACAATGTTTTTTATGCCGGTTGGAATGCCATAGACACTCCTTCAACACAATCTGTTGGAATTCATCACCCTGCTGGAGATGTGAAGAAAATTTCACACGATTTTGACCCTGCCGTCTCTTCTGGATATTATGCTTCTGGTAACAATCATTGGCAAGTACTCGATTGGAACACTGGCACAACCGAAGGTGGTTCATCTGGCTCTCCATTGTTCGATCAAAATCATCGTATTGTGGGGCAGTTGCACGGTGGCGATGCCGCTTGTGGAAATGATGCTTTTGACTATTATGGAAAATTCGCAACCTCTTGGAACACCAATGCTGATACACTCAAACAACTTAAGCATTGGTTAGACCCCAACAATTCAGGAATTACACAACTCAATGGCTATGACCCCAATGGAAGCAATTATTTGGTTGATGCGACTCCTCTAAGCATTATAGGAATTGAAAGAGCCATTTGTGCTGATTCCACACAACCCATTATTACCATACAAAACAAAGGAAACAACGCACTTACTTCACTAACAATAAATTACAGTATTGATGGATTACCCCCTACTCAACTCCCCTGGACAGGAAACTTAGCCAGCTACCAAACAGCTACTATCACACTCCCTCAAATCAACAACATTACCGATGGAAGCCATGTTTTTACTGTGTTTACCTCTAACCCAAATGGAACAACCGACCAAAATATGTATAACGATACCATTCAATTTAATTTTAGAACAACCTCTCAACCGCTGTTTGCCACGCTTAATTTAACTACCGATAATTTTGGTTCAGAAACCAGTTGGATAATTAGAAATACGTTGGGAGAAATTGTGCTTGAAGGTGGAGGTTATGGCAATGTAAACGGAGGTCAATTAATTACCGAAAGTCTATGTCTTGCTGAAAAATGTTACACATTTGTATTAAAAGATGCTTACGGAGACGGCTACTGTTGTGGTTTCGGTTCAGGCAACTTATTGCTAACAGAAGATGCCACCAACGATACCCTTGTTTTTGACAACACATTTAATGGCGATAGTTTGGTCGTTCCATTCTGTATGGGAAATGCAACAGTAGGTTTAAATGATGTTACTTCTGTTTTTTCTGAAGTTAATTTATATCCAAATCCTGCAAACAACCAATTAACAATAAGTGGTTTAGAAACAGCATCTGCCACAGTAATAACCATAACCGATTTAGCAGGAAAAACTATACTTAACCTTACCACCAACTCCACCAATCAACAACAAATAGACATTAGCCGTTTTGCAAAAGGTGTTTATCTATTGCAAATTACGATGAACCCAGCTACTAAAACCATTAAATTTGTGAAACAATGATGCCAACGGTAACATATTATTATAGGAAGGGTTATAGATGTAACTTATTTGCCTAAAATAAACGGTGTAAAATATTACCTTTTTGTAGCAATAGATAGAGCTACAAGAACTTTGTATTACAAAATATATGATGCTAAAACAAGTGCTAATGCAGAAAGTTTTATGTTGGAATGTTTAGACTTTTTCCCTTTTGGAATAACACACGTTTTAACCGATAATGGACTTGAATTTACCAATCATTTGCTTAAAAACAAAAAAGGAGAGTACTGTGC
>Ga0210046_1001572_pt1 | contig 17482 bp, 11 predicted proteins | sample CryGeyCG2114_250_FD_185461 | JGI IMG/M metagenome (GOLD analysis project Ga0210046, IMG submission 185461) | Groundwater microbial communities from aquifer - Crystal Geyser CG18_big_fil_WC_8/21/14_2.50 (SPAdes) (version 2) | ecosystem: Environmental > Aquatic > Deep subsurface > Groundwater ... | reverse complement strand
AAAAGCTGTAGACTTCGTAAAATTACGATACTGTTCTGATATTATTCCAGATTTTTCTAACAATCCGGTAAAAATGTTAGAATATCTTGGAGTGTGTTAAGCTATATGTAGGAGGCCGAAGGTTTACGATGTATTTTCGGTTGACGATATATTGCCGGTTTACCCGTTGGAAACAACAAGGATCGAGCATATTCTCCAACTCTTCCAACGAATAATCGAGGCTGTATTTATCGTTGGTTGCAGTTACTCCGTTTACGATGCCATGGTTTATGTAGAAATATGAAAACGACATGGTTTCAACCGGAATCAGCCTGTCTTTGTAATGAACCAGAAATGATTTTTTATAATTTTTGTCGATCGGGAGAGTGAATTCCTCCAACAACCTTTTGAGTTTAATTACAGACAAGCTTTCATTTTTCTTATCGAGCGATTTGTACTGATCGATCCCAAATTTTACAGTTTCTACACTCAGTGGTTTCAGGATGTAATCAATGCTGTTCACCTTAAACGCCTTGATGGCATATTCACTGTACGCGGTGGTAAAGATGACAGGGAACTCAATTTCTATTAACGAGAATATTTCAAATACATTGTTGTCAGAGAGTTGTATGTCAAAGAACCCCAAATCAGGGGCCTGGTTTTTATTCAGCCATTGAAATAAATCCTTCACACTTTCAACAATCGCAAGGACCTCAATTTGGCAGTCAATTTCATTGAGTATCGAAACAAGGTTTTTTGCCGCGGTATATTCGTCTTCAACAATGAGCACCTTCATATTCATTTCATTAACTATTTTGATTTCTCAATTAATGGCAACCTTACAACAAATTTATTTTGAATTTTGTTGATCACGATTTCCTGATCAGTTAATATTTTATACCTCATACTCAGGTTTTGCAAGCCGATACCCAATCCCGATGAGTCGGAAGTTTTAGGCAGGATGTTGTTTTCGATTACAACATTTTTATTTTCAATGTATATTCTGATATTCACCGGGGATGCATCAGAGAACTCATTGTGCTTCATGGCATTCTCGATGAGCATTTGAATGGTCAGGGGTGGTATCTGATAGGTAAGATATTTGTCGGGGATATCGATTTCGGTTACAAACTTCTTATGAAATCTTTTCTCCAGAAGCCTGGTATAGGAATGTGCAAAATCAAGTTCAACACTGAGTTCCACCAGATCATGGTTGCTTTGTTCCAGAATGTATCTGTAAACAGAGGCCAGATCGTCAACAAATTTCAGCCCCTCCTCTCTGGGTTCATTTCTGATGATACCACTTAGAGTATTCAGTGTATTAAAGAGGAAATGAGGCTTGATCTGGTCTTTTAAGGTAGTCAGCTGAATGGACAGGTTTTCCTCGATAAGCCGGGCATTGGTTAACTCCACTACCCTTTTTTTAACAATTAGCTTTAATAGATACGACAACAAAACTGCGGAAGGAATGAGGTATATATACTTCCACAAATAATACATATAGGTCGGGTGTTCACCAAATGGATATCCCACAGTAAGACCGGCAAAGTACATGGATGCCTCCAACAAACCATAGGCAATCAACAGGTTATAGATGGTGGATAACGGGAAGGTGATGACCAACGGAGCCTTTTTTGGCAAAAAATACTTTTTCCAGTAATAATTAAATACAAAAACCAACAAAATAGAAAATAAACACTGAAGTGTGTACCAGGTGATGTTAGAGGCAATTTTAAGAATCGACCAGTCGGGTCCCGGAGGATCAAAGGAGGGATTAAAAAACAATGAATAATACGGCAGGTTGCTTACCAGCGTTAACAGCAATGAGGTTAAAACCAAAAAGGAAATTTCGTATTTCCTTGAATTTATTACATTCATATGAGCAGTATCGTATTGCATATATCAAAATAGTTAACCGGATATCCTCATCAAAAATAAGGGTTATATTTGAGAATCATACTCACTTTTGGCATATGTTTCACATCGGGGTGAAGGATTACAAAATCGGAATAAATTGGATTTGTTTCTATAATAAGTTGTAGAGCCAGTGCGTATTTTATTGAAAGGTTAGTGATATTATGAGTCCGAAGATTTACACACTACATTCTTAATTGCCGATTTTGATACATTGTTATTTTCCGGTTACAATTGATTTTATAGATTTAGTTAATCTATCGAAGAAACTTACTTTGTCAGTAATTATTTCAGAATTAATTGAAGTTTGTTGGAGTATGTGTAATTCTTTCCCGCTTTCAGTTCTTGTTCCTTTTGGTAAAGTTATTATTGACGAGTAAAATCCACCACTATCTGACACTTCAATTTTATTTGGAATTACTTGTATTTCCGTAAAGATTTTTTCATTGTAAAGGTTTGGGATTTCGTTAAAGCTTAATATGACTAGCTGCCCAATTTTTATCTTATCTATTTCATTCGCGGGGATTTTAATGTCTATTAGCAACACATCTTTTTTTTCAGATATTAAACCTGTAGATTTTATAGTGTACTCATATTTGAAAAACCAAGAGTATATTAGAAGAATAAGTACAACGCAAAAAATAATAGATATTCCCGTCCTGATAATAATTGGAGGGATTTGTCCTATAATATTTCTTACTTTTTCACTCCTAAGTTCTATCTGATCATGTGTTTCATTCATGTAGTATATAATATTAATTGAACTAGTTTCCAAGTTCTAATTGGTTTTTTACAAGTTGAAAATATGCACTTCTGTTTTTAGTTAATTCTACATGGTTACCAATCTCCACGATTTTACCATCTTCAAGAACAATAATTTGGTCCGCATTTTTTACCGTACTTAATCGATGAGCAACTATTACAACAGTCTTCCCATTATAGAAGTCCTTAAGATTTTGAACAATTGTTTTTTCATTATTGGCATCAAGGGCGTTTGTTGCTTCGTCGAAGAAAATAAAACTAGGGTTTTTGTATATCGCTCTTGCAATTAGAATTCTCTGTTTTTGACCTAAACTAAGGTTCTGCCCTTCGTTTCCAATTATTGTATCATATTTTAATGGAAGTCCCATTACGAATTCATGAATATTAGCAATCTTGGCTGAATAGATTAATTTATCTTCACTTATATCTTCCTCATTAGAGGCAATGTTACGTGCAATACTCTCAGAAAAGATAAATCCATCTTGCATAACAGCACCACATTTACTGCGCCACCATGTTGTATTAAAGTCTTGTAAATCATAACCTCCCACCTTGATTGACCCAACAATCGGACTGTAATATTGTAGAATTAGCTTGAGTAGTGTTGTTTTTCCACTTCCACTTGTCCCAACAATGGCGGTCACTTTCCCTTGTGGAATGCAAATGTTAAGGTTATTTAATACTTTTTTCGAGTGGGGCCCCTCATATTGAAACATCAGATTCTCGAATACAATATTACCATTTTGCAAATCAACATTTAATTCTTTATTGGCATTTTCATCTTCCTTTTCATGGATTTCATTTATTCGTTCTAAGCTGATTTTTGTGTCTTGTAAATCATGAATTAAAGCGATAGTTTGATCAATTGGCAAAGATAATTGACCAATAATATATTGTGTAGCGAGCATCATTCCAAGAGTCATATCATTGTTAATTACTGCAAGAGCCGCTACAACAGTAATAACGATGTTTTTTGTCTCGTTTATAAAAATGTTGCCCGCTTCTTGAGTTTGCTGTAGTTTTAAAGATGCTATATTGATTTGAAATAGATCAGCTTGTATATCCTCCCATTCCCAGCGATGACGCTTTTCGGAGTTTTGCAACTTAATCTCCTGCATACCTTGAATAAGCTGGTAGGTTTTGTTTTGATTTTTTGCCCTAGCCTCAAAATACTTGTAATCAAGTTCCCGTCTTTTATTAAGAAAGAGGAGTATCCACAAAATATAAATGCAACTGCCTACAAAGAAAATAACAAATATGGAAATATCATAACTCCATAAAACAATTCCAAAAATAATTAGTGTAAATAGTGAAAAAATAGTGTTAAGTGTCCTGACTGTTAGAAATTGTTCTACTCTAGAATGGTCATCAATTCTTTGCAAAATGTCACCTGTGAGTTTAGTGTCAAAATAACTCATAGGCAATTTCATAAGTTTAATGAAAAAATCGGAAATTAAAGAAATATTTATTCTCGTACTGATATGTAAAAGGATCCATCGGCGAATAAAATCAACAGACATCCTACTAACGTTTAATACTAATTGAGCAATAAGTATAAGATAAATAAAGCTAATATTTTTGTTAACGATACCAATATCAACTATTGCCTGGGTGAGGAAAGGGAAAATTAGTTGAAATAAACTGCCTAATAATAAACCAATAATTAGTTGACCAAAGAATCTTTTATATTTTCTAAAATAGTCTAAAAGAAACTTAAAGGTCCTGCGCTTAGTGGGATCACCTTCCGTTTTGTAGAACTCTTGCGTTGGTTCCATAAGTAAGACAATTCCTTTTTCATCACCACCAGATTTTGTGCTAATCCAATGTTGTTTAAAGTGTTCTTCTGAATAACTAAGTGGACTATGGGCTGGATCCGAAATATATACTTTGGCCTGCTTTCTAAAAATGTTTTTTGATTTTATTCTATTTACTATTACAAAATGCTCCTGATCCCAGTGCACAATGCAAGGCAATATAGCAGATTTTTCAAGTTTGTTAAATGTTAGTTTACCTCCAATTGTTTTAAACCCTATTAGTTCCAAAGTATCACTTATTCCCAATAAAGATACTCCTTCTCTTGTTGTATAGCACAATTTACGTAGATAATTTAGGTCATATTGTTTACCATAGTTCAAAGCAATCATACTAACACATGCAACACCGCAATCCATTGAATCATATTGTTTTACAAAACGAAACACTCGCATAAATATTTTTATATTAATTAATTCTAAATGCTCCTGAGTCAGAATCTGAGTTCGAATTGCTATTTGCGTTTTTCTTAAATCTCAAACCAAAATTTAGATTGTAATGTAGCTTTAAGTACAACATCTGACCATTATCAAATATGTCCACACTACTTTTGTCGTATACAATTGAACTGCTTACATTTTTTGAATCAGTATAAATTGATTTTGAAATAGGATTCCACATTCCAATTATAAAACTCCATTGCTTATATTTATATTGTAAAGATGATCGAGAATCAAAAGACGCAGTACTAATAGTTTGACCTTCTAATTGTCGGTAATCATTTTGAAAGTTGAATTTCAAGGTTAAATTCCTATAATTCAGATCAAAAGATGCGTAAACAATAAAGTCTGTAACAGTATTTGAATAGCCTGAATTATAGTGATTTTGAAAATTGAATATTGCAGAATACAAAGTGTATTGAAACCAATTTGATTTAAATGGATTATGTTTCATACTGAAGGACAGGACAAATTCTTTTTTCCAGCCTTGATTTCTATAAGATGAAAGTATAAAATCATCCTCATAAGTATATTCTGATACAATTGGATCTATGGAGTTGGAAAATTGAAATTGTGATGATAAATAAAATCGTGAGATATTGTAACTGAAATCAATCGATAGGTTATGTGATTGATAAGGTATCAACTCTGGATTGCCTGAGTATATTATAAAATTATCAAGAAGATAGGTATTTAAACTTAGTTGAGAAAGAGTTGGATTGTGTGGGGTTATCCGATACAAGGTTTTGATAACTGCATGCTTATTTATGGGAAAATTCAATCGTATGAGGGGACGAAAGGAAATAAAAGAATATTTATTCGACGTGTTGTTTTCCGAATATGTGTTATAATTTAATCCTAGGCTCACTTGGCATGAGATATTTTTTATTTTCCCAATAGCCTCTGTATAAAAGTAATTTTCGGAAGTTTCCATGCTATAATCATTATTACCTAGAGAATTTTTTGTTTTTTGCATAAAGAACCCTTTAATGAATCTAGCTCCAATAGAAATATCTAGTTTTTTAAGATGCTTCTCGTAAAGGGATTCGATATATATTGAACGTTTTTCACTAGAATTCAATAGCCTATCATTCAAGATCGTGTCATCAATTGTAGATATTTCGTTTCTATAATAATTGTTGTTATTACTGAAATAATTACCTGTAATATCAAATTTGAATATTTGGTTTTTAAAAAGTATTTTTGAAAAATTGAGATTTAAACTTGGGGCGAGTTCCTCAAATTCCGAATCTTTATGTCCAACCCCATTTATTTCAATATCATTAATTTCTTTTCTTATATTATAGCGTGTCTCATAATTACCTGAAGTAAAATTTGGTGACAGCTTTAATCCGAAAGTATAACTGCTATCTTTATTGAAGACTAAATTAACGCCTATAATATTTTGAACATAAGAAAACGGACTTTTAATGCCAATCCTTTCTGTTTTTATGTTTTCTTCATTAATAAAATATTGAGAGGCTTCGTTAGTCAATTTTTCGGTATAATTTCGATAACTAAGATTGTAAAAAAAACTTATTTGAGTATTTTTTTTATTGTACTTAAAACTAAGCAAGTCATTCCCAAATCCGGTGAATAAAGCATTTTCCAAATCCAACACTAAATCTATACCGTCTGTTATCTGCTTAGCAATTACATTGATAACAGAACAATAGTTTGTATTTGTATATCTAGCGGGAGGGATATCATAATACTCAACCTTTTGTATTTCACCTGGATTAATCGCTATCAATTCTTGTGCTGAAGCACGAAGTCCATTTATTAATATAAATACTGCCTTCCCATCCATAGATAAAACTCTATTTGAAGAATAATCAACTCGGACTTGAGGTAATACCCCCATTAAGTCCAATGAGGAGGATGCTTTTTTTCTTTCGATCTTCGAAATAAAGTAGGTTGTTTTGTTTATATCATTAACCATGCTACTCCCTTCTATTATAACCTCTTGAAGGTTACTAACGCTTGGGCTAAGTACAATGATTTCATTATAGTCAGATTCTTTTAAATTTAAAGAATCAAAATATGTTCCATAACCAATCATAGAAACCTTTATTAGTAAGCCATCTTCTAAGACCCCTTCAATAATAAAATGACCAGAAAAATCAGAAATCGACCCATACTTTAAGCTTGAAGAATCTACAATATTTAAAAGCGAAATATTTACGAATGCTAATGGTTCCCTTTTTTGGTCAACAATTGTTCCCTCTACTATATGCTGACTAAAAATAGCTTGATTCAAAACAAGTAACATTGTAGTAATGAAATATTTCATATCAGCGGAAGTTTTTGTCCTTACAAAAATTCAATATAAGTTCCTCATATGTTAGATCTAGGTTCTTTACACATACGGGGTCAATTTTAATGTTAAGCTCTTTTTTATAATCTCTACCACAATTCCCCATGCATAAGGGCAAGTACTTACAAGAGATGCATAATTCATTTTCGAATCGTTTCTTGTAAATTTTATCTAATACACCATCTTCCCATGCAATATTTCCATCATTTTCTAATTTTCCAGGTGGGTTGTTATGCTGTAAATCATCATTAGCCGTACATTTAAGCACATTTCCATTATAATTAATTGCGTTATAATATTTCTTGTCAGCATAACTAGGAATAAAACCATTATCTAAATCCCATCTCGAGGTACAATATCCAGATTCCTCAAAACTATTTATCATTTCGGTAATTTTTTCACCTCTTGTTTCATCAGCTTTTTCTTGCCAAATTCTACGAAAAACTACTTTAATTTTAGTTCTATTTTTCTCTTCTATTAATCCGTTTACTTCTTTTATAATGCTTTCTTTCAGGTTTTTATTACTATAGTTAAGTCGTAAAGTAATTTGAATATTGTTTGAATTGCTTAGAATAAAATTAATATTTTCTAATGTTACGTCAAAAGCTGAATTACCATCTTTTGAATTTTTTACTTTATTATGCTGTATTCTTGTTCCATCTATTGAAATCTGAAAGTGTTTGAATCCTAATTTTTCTAAGGATATCGCACTTGTTTTATTTAGTAAGTAGCCATTTGTTGTGGCTGTATTTCTAAATGGAAGTTCGTGCTTTTTACATAAGTTTAAAGCATAAATACTCAACGGCTTAACTATTTCATCAAAAAACAGGAAAGGCTCTCCACCAAACCATTCAATGTGCAAAGATTCAATTTTTTCTTCAATCACCATTTTTTTGATATGCTTTTTTATATTCGAGAAAGTGATTTGGTCCATTTTCGTCTCTACATGATCTTGAACACAATACCAGCAATTGAAATTACAATTGAGAGTGGGTAATATTATAAGGAAATAATTTTTCGAATTGGAGACTTTATCATTCAGTTCTCTTATCAAATCAACCTCTTCTACATTGTCTTCGATAACAAAACCTTTCATAATGAGTTTCTCGTAGAGAGCGGGAATGCTATTTTTAACTCCTTCTATATTATTTATTAAGTTATTTTCAAGTTTTTTGCTTAAATCAACATCTAATTTTAGAAAAAATTGAGTGATTCCGTTAAACCAAAAACAATCTTTACCGTCCTTAACGTAATAATTATACTTACTTATTTTCATGATTTGTTTATTTTTATTATGTTAGTAAAATAATAAGTACTATTTATTTCTCCATTTGCAATTTAGAGAGATTTAAATAGTACTTATTGATGGGATGTTGTTTTTTTATGTGATCCCGCATGCGCATCCCGCAACACAGTTGCCAGAATATGTGCATCCTGAATTAGTGCATGCAATATCACCGGTACATCCTATATCACCTGTACAAACTTGACCTATCTGTACATCAGAGGCATACATTGCTCTACCTCCTTTAATTTCTAACATTTCCAATGCCAAAACATCTGACTTTGAAAATATTTCCAAACTTTGGTTTTTTTCCATCGTTATTTTGTTTAATAATTGGGCTGCATTTATAGTGGCGTCACCCTTCGCACTTGTTTAGTATAATGGCCAATAGTACTAAAAACGAGTACTAAGGTAAAGAACAAAATCTGGTTTTCGACCAGGTGGTCATCTTGTCTAATAAGTGGTATGGTTTAGCTAATAACTGGTCGATTTTAATAAAAATCTGGTCATTCATGATTTTAATTTCTTGTGTAAATTTTAAATAAAAATGCCTTTCTCCGGCTTACCTTTATTTCGGAGTTGTTTATTTGTATAATTTTCCCGCAATTGGTAGCCAGTATTCCGGTAATGAATCTTGGATTTACTATTGATTTGTGGTTGGCTCTTATAAATCCGTACTCAGTTAGTTCATTTTCAAATTGTTTAAGCAGTTTCGACACGTCAATTTTTTCATGATTAATGAGGTATATTGTTGTAATATATCCATCACATTCCAAATAAGTAATAGTTTCAATATCAATCAGTCTCGTTTTCCTTTTCTCAACGATTGCTAATTTTTTGCCTGTCTGTTTACTGAAATCTATGACCATATATGTAAAATTTTCTTATGTAATTCCAAATTCGGAAGTTGTCCAACCGTATCTCCCGTTTTCAGTAAGAATACTGCCATCATGTTCGATGTATGCGGCTACATCGTATAAATTGAAGTTGTATTTTAAATAATGTCCACCTGCCGAAAAGACAAATGCACCAATACCTTTATTTTGTGGTGGCATGAACTGTTCATTGACTTTAGGCGTGTTTGCTAAAATTGTTTGGCGTGCGTTACTTGAAATAGCGAAGTAGATGATAGGAACCACCCATCTAACATATATTTGAATGTGCGAAAACTGGTTGTATCCTGTTGCATTCCGGCACATTTCAAATATGCTGTCATGGTTGAATTGAAAGTAAGGAAAGGCCTGTTGATCTCCAACAGTATTTGGTAATATGATTGACGCCAATATGTTAACATGATTTTTGAGAGGATTTCCGAATCTTATTTTCATCTCACATCAATTTTTGGGATATATAGGTTCTTCTATCTATATTGTGTAAAAAGCAGGGAAAATTCTATGGTTTTTTTGAGATATTTTTGCTTTATATGCTAATTTATAATGATTCCGAATAGGACAATAGCAATTGATATAACAGTTGCTCCGGTTATTAACCCAAAACAGGCTTGTTTTTTTCATGTGCCCTCTCTAATTCACTATCACAAAAAAAAAAGCTACAAACAGCTTTAAAATAGTCTGTCTGTAGCTTTTAGGCTGAAGAAATATTTCTTTTACTTCGACTTATCCGGGAATTCAGGGATTACAGGAAGTTCAGGATAGTTTTTCATCTGCTCCAGGATTACTTCAATGGCTTTATTGAGCTGTTGGTCCTCGCCTGCATACTCTTTGGCCGGATCGTTGTCGATGACAATATCAGGATCCACACCATGGCCTTCGATGACCCAGTTTCCATTTTCATCAAAGGGAGCAAATTCAGGACGGCGCAGATCGCCTCCATCAATAAACGGCATTGAACCCCGTATGCCCACAACACCACCCCAGGAGCGAAGACCAATCAAAGTGCCCATTTTCAGCTTTTTAAACTGATAGGGGAACAGGTCTCCATCGGAAGCGGAATAATTATCCAGCAACAACACCTTTGGCCCGCGCATCATTTGTCCGGGTTTGGTGCTTACGCCGAAGTTGCGCGTCATACCATAAAGCGACAACTCGCGGTTCAGTCGTTCGATGAGCATGGGCGAAACATTGCCCCCTCCATTGCCCCTGTCATCGATGATGAGTGCCTTTTTGTTCAATTGCGGATAAAAATGCTTTACAAATTCATTCAACCCTTCGGGGCCCATATCGGGGACGTGGATGTAACCCACCTCGCCATTGGTTGCTTCGCTCACTTTACGCGTATTTTCCATCACCCAGTTGTAATAATATAAACCGGCTTCATCGGCCACGGGAACAACCAGAACATCGCGGGAGCCTTCTGCTTTTGGATCTTTGTTTACCGACAACATCACCTGTTTTCCGGCAGTTCCAACCAACATGCTGTATATATCGGCCACCTCTTTGGTCGATTTTCCATTGATCGCCGTAATGTAATCACCCCTGTTCACATCAACGCCTACATCGGTGAGTGGCGCGCGCGTTCCATCATTCCAGTTTTCCCCTTTCAGGATCTCGTTTATGACAAAATAACCCGATTTGTCTTTGTTAATTTTGGCGCCGAGCAGACCTGTTTTTATGCGCTCTGGTGCGGGTTTGTCACCACCGAGCACGTAAGCGTGACCAATGCTTAATTCGCCGATCATCTCACCTATAATATAATTCAGGTCGTTGCGGTTTTTTACATAGGGAAGTAACACGGCGTATTTATCATGAATGGCTGACCAATCAAGTCCGTGCATGTTGGGAGCGTAAAAGAAATCACGCATCTGACGCCACGATTCGTTGTATATCTGTGTCCATTCCTCTGCCAGGTTTACCAGCACTGTCATGTTGCTCACGTCAATAAATTCATCCGCCTTAATTTTACTTTTCGGCACATCAATCACAGCATACTTGCCCGTCATGTTCACCAGCATTTTACTGCGATCGGACGAAATAACGTACGAATTGATATTTCCCAGCTCAGTCTCTTTTTTATCTTTTAGATTGTAAAGTTTCAACTCAGGTTTTGCTGTTTTGGACGACATATAAATATAATAGATGTCATGATCGATGGCCTGGAGGTTCCAGTAATTGCCTGCTGTTACGGGCACTTCGATGATGCGGTTTAGGATGCCATCGAAATCAATTTTTACCGCAAGAGCTGGTTTTGCAGTCTCAACCGCGTCTTTGTCCTTTTTATCTTTTTTGTCTTTGGCATCATCGGTTGTGGCCACTTTAATGGTGACTTCATCATTTTTTGGTTCCAAAGGCGATGGCGTGTCTTTTTGAAGGGTGACAAAATAGAGCGAACTCATATCCTGATAGGCATGGTTCCACTCGGTATTGCTGTAGATGGGATTAAAGTCGCGCTCTGAAGTAAAAAACAAATATTTTCCATTGTTGTCCCACGTTGGATCAGAAGCATTGTACCAGGTGTCGGTAACCGGATTTGATTCACCCGTCTGTGTATCGAATAGGTAGATCCGGTTCACCGTGAACGACTGCGGTTTGGTATAGGCAATCCATCGGCTGTCGGGCGACCAGCTATAGTCCCTTATTTCCCAGCTTTCTGAGTTACCGGCGACCGTTACTTTTTTTGTAGCGATGTCGAGAACATTAAGATTTCCCATTTTATCGGACCAGAGCAGCTTTTTGCTATCGGGCGACCAGATTGGATTGTATTTGTAGGTTTTTGAGTTGTCGGTAAGCTGAATGGCCGCTTCAAGTCCATTTTGGTTTTGAATGTAAATTTCATCTTCGCCGGTTCGGTCGCTGATATAGGAAATATATTTTCCATCAGGCGACCATTCCACATTCCGGTCGTGAACACCTGACGACATGGTCAGGTTGCGGGTAATTCCGGTGGTTGCAGGAACGGTGAACACATCGCCACGTGCGCCAAAAGCCACGCGTTTACCATCGGGTGACAGGGCCCAGGAGTTGATCAATTTGCTCGCATCTTTTATCTCATCGCGGCCCGTAGCAAGGTCGTTCTGGATGAGGACATCGATTTTGGTGATGGAGCCATCCGACAGCTTGTAATTATAAAGGTAACCTCCATTTTCATAGATGATGGATTCATTTCCCAAAGAGGGGAATTTGATGTCGAACAAAGTGTAATTGGTGAGTTTCTGAGTTTGATTGGTTTTGATGTCGAACACGAATAAGTTCATGGTGCGGTCGCGGTCGCTGAGGAAATAAATTTTGTCACCATGCCACATCGGGAAGATGTTTTGGTTGTCGTTGTTGGTGATGTTCACTGTTTCTTTGGTGTCGAAATCATATACCCACACATCATCTGCCATTCCGCCTTTGTAATATTTCCAGGTCCGGAATTCACGGAAAACACGGTTGAAGGCCATTTTTTTTCCATCCGACGAATATGAACACCAGCCACCGGCCGGCAATGGAAGTTCTTGCGACATGCCCCCTGTTTTGTTTACTTCAAAAAGCTGCCCCTTAAACGAGTTAAAAGCTTGTTTACGTGAACGATAAATAATTTCATCGTTGTTCTTCCAGGTCATCACAACATTGTTTGGCCCCATGCGGTCGCTGATGTCGTCACGTCCCAGTGTCGCGGTATAGGTCAGCCTTTTTGGGATGCCTCCTTCAGAAGGAATCAGGAAAACTTCGGTGTTGCCATCGTATTGGCCGGTGAAGGCGATGGATTTTCCGTCAGGCGAAAACCTGGCGAATAGCTCGTATCCATTCATGTCACTGGTGAGTTTACGTGCAATTCCGCCTTTTAGAGCTACTTCATACAGGTCGCCGGCATAGGTAAAAACTACTTTTTCCCCATGTATGGCAGGGAACCGGAGTAAACGCGCTTCGTTTTGGGCACCCAGGTAATGCATGCCAAACAGCATTAAAACAATGGTTAAAATTCTCATTTTCATATAAATGATGTTGGTGTGAATAATAATTGAATTATCAGGTGGTAAAGCCAGCCAAATGTATGCCAAATATTGGTAAATCTTGATAATAGCCTGCTTATGAAAAAGCAGCAGGATCAACCTGTCCGTAAAACAACGGCAAGTGTCCGAAAATGGACGGAGGAAATTTATGATTTATATTTTCGTGATATAGCCTGATTAATTCATATACTTGTTCATGTCACATCATATAAATGTAACATAGAAAAGTTTGTTTTTAAATATGTTAAAAACCCGTGGAAATCTGTTATCCCGATGGCGATCGGGAGTGTCATCCGCGTTCCAATTTGAAAACATCGCAGATGTTCATGAATAATACAGGTTAGGATTTTCGATTTTGGACATTTTGTCACCTTAATTGTCATGGCACATCGTTTGAGTTAACCCACATCAAAATCAAATAATCAAATCATGACAGTACAAAAAGGTAAAATAGGAATTAAAACCGAGGATATTTTCCCCATCATTAAAAAATTCCTCTATTCCGATCACGAGATTTTTCTCAGGGAACTGGTTTCAAATGCTACTGATGCCACACAAAAACTGAAAACACTGGCTTCAATGGGTAAATTCTCAGGCGAATTGGGTGATTTAACCATCCATGTAGAAGTTGACAAAAAGAAGAAAACCATCACCGTTCGCGACCGGGGGATCGGTATGACGGCTGAAGAAGTAGAAAAATACATCAACCAGATTGCTTTTTCGAGTGCCGAAGAATTTGTGAAAAAATTTAAAACCAAGAGCCAAGCCGAAACAAATGCCATCATTGGTCATTTCGGACTCGGGTTTTATTCCTCCTTCATGGTTTCAGAGCAAGTTGAAATTAAAACCAAGACCTATAAAAAAGGTGGACAGACCAAAGCCGTGCGTTGGGAATGCGACGGGAGCCCTGACTATTCGATTGAAGAAATTGAGAAAGATGACCGGGGAACGGAAGTCATCCTGCACATCGACGATGAAAACAAAGAGTTTCTTGACGACTACCGGGTAGAGCAATTGCTGACAAAATATTGCAAATTCCTGCCAATACCCATCCAGTTTGGAACCAAAAAGGAATTTGAAACCATCGAAGGCAAGTTTGACAAGGATGGAAATCCTGAGAAGCAAGAGGTTGAAAAACCAAACATCATCAACAATCCTGATCCGCTTTGGAAAAAGAAACCCGCGGATGCCACGGATGAGGAATATAAAAATTTCTACCGTGAGTTGTACCCTTATACCTTTGAAGAACCCCTTTTCAACATTCACCTGAATGTAGATTATCCTTTTAACCTGACAGGCATCTTGTATTTCCCCAAGCTGAAAAAGGATTATGAGATGCAGCGCAACAAGATTCAATTGTATAGCAACCAGGTATTTGTAACCAACTCGGTAGAAGGGATTGTTCCTGATTTCCTCACCCTGTTGCATGGGGTGATCGACTCACCCGACATTCCTTTAAACGTCAGCCGTTCGTACCTGCAAAGCGATGGAGCTGTTAAGAAAATAAGTGGTTACATCACCCGCAAGGTGGCCGATAAGCTGGACGAACTCTTTAAAAAAGACAGAAAGGCTTTTGAAGAAAAATGGGACGATATCAAGATTTTCATCGAGTATGGAATGGTTTCGGAAGAGAAGTTTTATGAGAAAGCAGAAAAGTTCGCCCTGTTAAAAAATACCGAAGGCAAGTACTTTACTTTTGAAGAGTACAAGAAACACATCGAAAAAACCCAGGAAAATAAAGATAAAAAGCTGGTTTACCTGTATGCAACCAACAAGGATGAACAATACAGCTACATCGACAGTGCCGTTTCGCGTGGTTACGATGTGCTGATGATGGATGGTGTGCTCGACAATCATTTTATCAATTCGCTGGAGCAGAAATTTAAAGATTCCACTTTCGCCCGTGTGGATTCCAACACCATCGATAAACTCATCAACAAGGAAGAGGAAATGCCCTCGAAGCTCGACGACAAACAGAAAGAAACCCTAAAGGAAGTGTTTGAGCGCAACATCAACAAGGAAACTTTCCATGTGGTTTTTGAGAGCCTTAGCGAGTCGGATCAGCCGGTTACCATTACTCAAAACGAGTTTATGCGCCGCATGAAGGACATGGAAGCGCTGGGTGGAAATGGCATGATGATGGGCATGGGCGGTTTCCCGGAGTCGTACGACCTCATTGTAAATGCCAACAACAACCTGATTACCAAAATCATGGGAGAAAGCGATGCCGCGAAACAGGATCAGTTGGTAAAGCAACTGTATGACTTGGCCCGGCTATCAAAAAACCTCCTGAAAGGCAAAGAACTGAATGACTTTGTTAAGAGGAGTGTGAGTATTATTGAGTAAAACACGTATTACCAGAGGATCTAATTGATCTCTGAAAATTTTTATTGGTAAAGCCCTGAAATGTAAAGTTTCGGGGCTTTTTTTGTCCAAAAAAATATTACCCTTTATACGGTTAATTCAATAGTTGTTTTTATTCAATCTTTTTTCAGCGAAATTTATCATTAGAATGTATTGCACATTAAATTTTAATTTTGTTACTTTATAAGATGAATAATTTACAACGAATTATAATACTTGTACCGTTTATTATTTGCCAGTTCATGCTTAATGCACAGCATTGGCCAGTTATTATCGGTGACAACATCAGTACAAATAATGCTTCATTAATTGAAGATTATGATAATGGATATTTACTGGGTAATTGGAATTACAAAACACCAGCCTATACAAATTACGGCTGGATTGTTAAAACCGATATTAATGGTGATCTGTTGTGGGATAAAACCTTTGGGGATGGTGTGTATGCAATGGGTTTTTCCGATGTAAAGCGCAATTCAGATAATGCCATTGTTATCGCAGGCTCTATTGGCAAATATGATAATATTTACCATCTTGACCCCTTGTTTCTAAAGCTCAATGTTTGTGGCGAGGTGGAATGGTGCACGGTACTCCATAAAGAAGGGTCGACAGGAGATGATTATGGAATAAGAATAGTTGAATTGCCCGATGGTGGCTACATTGGCCTGCTGAAGTATTATGGCGTGCAATATCAAACCATCCGCATCAGCCTGGTCAGGATGGATGCTTATGGTGAGCCTTTATGGATTCAACATTTGGCACAAGGTGATACCACCATTTTTAATGAAGAAGCCTATGACCTTATTGTTACCTCCGGCCTTAATTACTTGGTGGCAGGGCATTGTTACAGTTCGGGGTTAAAAGCCTTTTTTATCATGACGGACCAGCAGGGCAATGAGATTTGGGATTTAAAATGGAACAATCAAAATGTACAGAGCGGAAACGTAAATCGGGTCATAGAAAAAAACAATGGAATTTTTTATGCCTCGGGTGGAGGAAAATATGGTTTTTACACTCATCCTGTCTTATTTAAGTTTGATGGTGATGGTAATGAACTTTTCTACAGACTATTACTGGGCGACAGCCTAAAAGGGGGGGGGGCTATGCCACTGGCATTGTTAACCGACACTACATTAGCGATTGGCTATAATTATGGCACCAACTCAAACCCCAATTATGGAAATTCAGAAATAGCCACCATTGACACCCTGGGCAATGTGATTGACCATAGGCGGTTGCAGGAAGAAAACAGACCGCCTTCAAATATCATCAAAACATTTGACGGAAAAATTGTAGTCACAGGACACTATGTCCTGGATGGTAATTGGGATATTTTCCTTTGGAAGATGAACAATCGGCTGGAAGACGACAGCCTCTATACCCGGGCGTTTGTCTACGATTCTCTTTGTTCGTACCCGATAACCTCTGACACCATTGATTTGTCGTGCGGTATTCATGTGGACTTAGACGAAATTCCCACAAAGGAAGCCTATGACCATCCATTGATTGTATTCCCGAATCCGGCAATGCGCAGTTTAAATATTGAAACCAGGCCAGGTTTAAACCAACGTGTTGAGATCATGAGTTCATCAGGCATCCCATTTCAAAAAGTAAACCTGCCTTACACCGGTCAGCTCACACTGGATATTTCCACCTGGCCTCATGGCTTATACCTTGTGTGTTTGTTCGATGAAGGCAGGTATGTGCGGTCGGTAAAG
>Ga0210046_1001570_pt1 | contig 17497 bp, 15 predicted proteins | sample CryGeyCG2114_250_FD_185461 | JGI IMG/M metagenome (GOLD analysis project Ga0210046, IMG submission 185461) | Groundwater microbial communities from aquifer - Crystal Geyser CG18_big_fil_WC_8/21/14_2.50 (SPAdes) (version 2) | ecosystem: Environmental > Aquatic > Deep subsurface > Groundwater ... | reverse complement strand
AGTATATAACGATTCGCTTAATAATTGTCTAATAAGTGCGCTTCTGCCTAAACCCATACATTTTTTTATACCGATTTCTATCATTCGGTATTTATAAGCAGCTGTACCAAGATTAACAAAATTAATTATAGCCAGTAAAAGAATTATGAGTCCAATAAATAAAAAAAGTTTTATTAATCCACTATTTCCATGTTCTAAATCATAATCTTGATATTCCGAGTTGAAATAATTTGAATTCAAAGGAGTTAATTTGACTTGTTTGGGGTATAAAAAATTGTTTGTCAAATTAAGAGATGCAATTTGGTTTTCTATATTAAGTAAATTAGAATGTTTATTTATTTCGACAAAAACATTAAAAAGCACTTTATTTCTAGTTTCTCCGGCTGAAATCATTCGATAATAAAGTCGTTTGTTTATCGAATTTTCAGCACTTACAAAAAGATCAGCTCTGAAACTTAAGTTCTCTGGAAGATCTCTCACAATTCCAGTTACAAGAAAATCGTACTCGTGGTTTAGTCGTAAAGTTTTACCTATTGCATCGGTGGTTCCAAAAATTTTTTTTGATAATGTTTCAGTAATTATAACATCATCCATTGAATTAAGAGCTGTTTCTCTATTTCCAGAAACAAAGGAAACGTAAAACATATCAAAGAAATTATTATCAACTGTAATCATGTTTTCGATTTTGAATACCTTATCAAAGGTATTAGCTTCAACGGAAAAATGGTTAAGAAGACAAACATCTTTCACCCCAGGAATTTTTTCGAGAATTTGATCTTTGATTCTATAATCCAAATTGTAAGATTTATAATCAAATTCAGCAAGCCTGTATATATTATCGCTATTTTGAAAATTCTGGTTATAACTATATTCATGATACAAGTATTGCCCTATTAAAATCATGAATGCAATTGCTAATCCAAGACCAGTAATGTTGATAAACGAAAATAGCTTTCGTTTTGTAATACTGCGTATGTAGTATAAAATTGAAATTCGGAACATTTATATTCTCTCATTAAAATGAATTTGTTATCATAAATTGGTGTAATATTTTTCTACGTCCACACGTTTTATCATTTCTAATTGTCTTCTTCTTGATTATTGGTTATACATGAAATTTTTCGTTAAAATTTTCGGTTACAATATGTCCATCAAATAAATGAACAACCCGGCTGCCGTATTCCGCATATGCCGGTGAGTGTGTTACCATTATTACCGTTGTTCCGGCTTCATTCAAATCGCTTAACAACTTCATTACTTCATCGCCGTTTTTTGAATCAAGATTTCCGGTAGGTTCATCTGCTAAAATTAATTTGGGGTTGCTTACAATTGCCCTGGAAACGGCTACTCTTTGCTGCTGACCACCCGACAGTTGCTGGGGAAAGTGATTTTTTCTGTGGATTATCTCCATACGTTCCAATACCTCATTTACTTTTTTCTTTCTTTCGGTAGCGGAAACTTTCAAATATAAAAGCGGCAGTTCTACGTTTTCAAAAACTGTTAATTCATCAATAAGATTAAAACTTTGAAACACGAATCCGATATTTTCTTTTCTAAAATGAGCTCTTTGTCTTTCGGAATATTTTGCAACTTCAGTCCCGAGGAAATGATATTCTCCCCCGCTCGGGTTATCAAGAAGTCCGAGAATGTTCATCAAAGTAGATTTGCCGCATCCCGAAGGACCCATAATTGAAACAAATTCTTTTTCATTTATTTCGAGACTTACATTATCCAATGCAGTTGTCTCAACTTCTTCTGTTCTAAAAATTTTATTAAGATTTACCGTCCGTATCATTCTGTTTCTCCGATTAATATTTTTATTTTAAAATTAATTTTTCAATTTCGCCGTAATTATCATAAGAGGAAGTAACCACTTTTTCACCGGGTTTTAATCCTTCAAGAATTTCGTAATAGAGAGGGTTCTGTCTGCCGATTTTTATTGAACGTCTAACTGCGTAAGATTCAGTTTTGTCAACAACAAAAATCCACTGCCCGCCGGTGGTTGAATAAAAGCCGCCGCTTTCTACCATCAGTGCTTCACTCAAATCGCTAAGCTGCAGTTTTACATGAACCGCCTGACCGCGCCGGATTCCTTTTGGTTGTTCCGTAACAAATTGAAGATCAATAAAAAATATTCCGTTTGTTACCTGAGGATAAACAGTTTTAACAGTCAGTTGATAAGTGTTCCCATTAAATTCATATTCGCCTATTTGCCCTTCGCGTACCCTGGCGATGTAATGTTCCGCAACTTCTGCGCGAACCTTATATGAATCGGTGTTATCTATTCTTCCTAATTTATATCCGAAACCAACAGATTGACCGATTTCTGCGTTGAGCGAAGTTAGTTGTCCTTTTATAGGTGCGCGCACTGTTAAATTTGCTAACTGATCTTCTATTAATTTTAAATAATTTTTTGATCTTTCAACATTTGCTTTATTCTGTTCTACAAGCTGCACACTTGTTAACGAATCTTTTTTTAATACTTCGAGCATCAGCGCTTTACTTTTTGACAGATATTCATACTGCTCTTTGCTTGCTTCATATTCAAACTTTGTTGTCATTCCCTTTTCAAAAAGAGTTTTATTTGTTTCATAATTTCTTTTCTGGTTTAACAGCCGCACATTTAAATCTAAAAGTTGGTTTTGTTTTGATAAACGGTTTTGTTCAAATGTAAGTTGGGCAATGTTTAGTTGGCTTTCTGCAGCCAAAAAACTCGATTGTGTATTCATAACCTGTAGTGAGAGATTTGCATTTTCCAATTTTATAATCGGGTCGCCAACATTTACAAAACTTCCTTCTTCAATATATTTTTGAACTATTCTTCCGCCATCTGTCAAATCCAAATAAAAAGACTTTATTGGTTCTATCGAACCTGTTATCGGAATAAATTCCTGAAACGGTCCCCGTTTAACTTCGGAAATTGTTAATCTTTCCTTTTCAACATTCAGCTTTGAACTTTTATCACTAAAAAACAAAAGGTAGATAATAAATATGAAAATTAAACCAGCTACGGAAATTGTGGTTATTCTTTTAATCGTCCACGTTTTTTTTTCTATTTGTTTATCCATTTTTCATCTTTGTGCTTTTATTTACTTATTATTAAGTAAAATAACGTGCCATAACAGAATTAAAGAAATTCAATCGATTTTTGTTTTATTTTTTTACTAAGCGTCCGCCCGCGTTCACCGGTGTACGTTAGCGTACATATTTTGTTTTTTTTTCTTATTTTGTGAGTAGTTTTTCAAGGTATGATTATTGAATTAAATGAGTCAACTTATAAAAAAATATTATGCCGAAAATATTAATTGTAGATGACAACGAAGATATTCTTACTGCGGCAAAATTATTGCTTAAGCCTTATGCTTCTGTAATTGTAACAGAGAAAGATACAAGCCGCATTACGGAATTGATTTCCGAGAATAGTTTTGATGTAATTTTTCTTGATATGAACTTTACTCAAAACAGTACAAGCGGACAAGAAGGTTTTTACTGGCTTAAAGAAATTTTGCGAATCGATCCGCTGGCAGTTGTAATTTTAATAACTGCTTACGGCGATGTAGAAACTGCTGTACGGGCTGTAAAAGAGGGTGCTACAGATTTTATATTAAAACCCTGGCACAACGAAAAATTTATCACTACTTTTTCTTCCGCTCTTAAGTTGAGAGAATCGCGTGTTGAGATTAACAGGATGAAATCCCGACAAAAATTTATAAACGAAGAAAACGAAACCGGATTTCATGAAATCATCGGAACTTCTGAGTCGATGCGAAAAGTATTTAATACTATTTCTAAGGTTGCTGCAACCGATGCAAATGTTTTAATCCTCGGTGAAAATGGAACGGGAAAAGAGTTAGTTGCAAGAGCCCTTCACAGGAAATCAAAAAGAGTAAGCGAAGCATTTATTGGCGTGGATATGGGGTCAATCTCTCATTCCCTTTTTGAAAGCGAGCTGTTCGGTCATGTTAAGGGAGCATTTACGGATGCCAAAGATGACCGCGCCGGAAGATTTGAGATTGCATCCGGAGGCAGTTTGTTTTTAGATGAAATTAGTAATATCCCATTAGAACTTCAGGCAAAACTTTTAACATCAATACAAAAAAGAGAAATCACGCGGGTTGGATCAAACAAAGCTATACCGATAGACATTCGGCTGATTTGCGCGACGAATAGTTCTCTTCACGATTTAATTGCGCAAAATAAATTTCGCCAGGATTTACTCTACCGCATTAACACTGTCGAAATTCATCTTCCCCCCTTACGCGAAAGAGCGGGAGATATTCCTCTGCTGCTTCAACACTTCATGGATTTATATAAAAAGAAATATAACAAACCAAATTTGGAAGTTGATGTTACAACTTTACGAAAATTTGAGAATTACGCGTGGCCGGGAAATGTTCGGGAATTTCAGCACGCAATTGAAAGAAGTATAATTCTTTGCGACGGTAATGTTTTAAAGCCATCCGATTGCTTTTTTGCATCTCCAAATTTGCATGAACAAAACGATGACAAGGTTTATTCGACCTTTAACTTGGAATCTATCGAAAAAACAATCATTCAAAAGGCTCTACTCAAATTTGCGGGGAACATATCTAAAACCGCAAAGGAACTTGGATTAACGAGAACATCCCTATACAGAAGAATGGAAAAGTACGGTCTATAGCAGATGAATAATTTTAGAATAGCTTTAATAATCAGAATATTGTTACTCTCGGCATCTATAGGTTTATCGGCGTTTCTTTTTTTTACATCAGCCGGAATTCTTTTGTTCATTCTGTCTTTGTCTGTTGTAGTAACTGGGGTTGTACTTCTTATCAAATATGTCGACAGAACAAACGCTGAACTTGCAAATTTTTTACAATCAATAAATTATTCCGATTTTACTTTACACTACGATTATTCCAAACGCGGAAAGTCATTTAAACAAGTTTCAGATCAGTTTAATAAAATTCTTGAAAAATTTAAAGAAACGCGGAACGAAAAAGAGGAGAGTTTAAATTATCTTACAACGGTTGTACAGCATATAGGGGTTGGTTTAATTTCATTCGATTCTAAAGGTGAAGTTGAATTGATAAACAGAGCATGCAAGAATATTTTAAGAATCAATTCGCTAAAAAATATTTCTACCCTTAATAATATTGGCCCAAATTTTGGCGATTTTATCAGAGACATTAGCACGCGAAAAAAGGTTACGTATAAGTTATTATCAGGCGGTGAGGCAATTCAAATTTTAATTCATGCAACGGATTTCAGAATGCGCGGACAGCCCTATCGTTTAGTTGCTTTACAGAATATCCAATCGGAAATTGAAGAAACCGAGATTGACGCCTGGCAAAAAATTATCCGTGTGCTTACGCACGAAATAATGAATTCTATTACTCCTATTTCTTCCTTAGCATCTACGTTAAAAATTCTATTGAACGAGATGAAAGAGCCGGACGCCGAAACTCTTGAAGATATAAGCTCGGCTGTTAATACAATAAAAAAACGAAGTGAAGGTTTGATGAACTTTGTTGATAAGTATAGGAGCATCACAAGAATTCCAAAACCCAATCGTCATAATTTCTCGGTTGTATCTCTTTTTGAAAGAATAAAAATTTTAATGGATTCTGCACTCGCAGGCAGGAGTATAAAATTTAGAACCGAGATAAACCCAACTCATCTTGAAATAAATGCAGACAGCGATCTAATTGAACAAGTTCTAATAAACATTCTGAACAACGCCATTCAAGCTTTAAGCGAATGTGAGAATGGAATAGTAACACTTTCTGCTATGATCGATAACCATAGTCGTGCAATGATAAAAGTTTCTGATAACGGGCCGGGTATAGCTGAAGAAAATATTGAGAGGGTATTTATTCCTTTCTTCACAACAAAAAAAGAAGGAAGCGGGATTGGGTTGAGTTTATCGCAGCAGATTATCCGCAGACATGGAGGAAATATTTATATTACATCAAAACCTAATGTAGAAACAGTTTTTACTATTCGTTTGTAATTTGCATTTTGACGCTATTGCCCAAAAGAGTATAAAATAATTTGCAGAAAAACATAAAGCCGAAGACTTGCATCTTCGGCTTTTAATTTTTTTGTAGAAGAAAATCACAAAATCAATCCGTTGGTTAACGGAAAATGACAAATGAGAAAAGTCATTGCGAGGACAGCAGCACGAAGCAATCTCAACAAATGAATCAGATTGCTTCACTCGAAGACTCGTTCGCAATGACAAAATACTCTTGGTCATTAGTAGTGACGCTTTGGGGGCAAAGCAATCTCAAAATTCTACTCAGGGATTGCTTTCCCGCATGCGGGATTAGCTAACGGACAATCCCCCTTTTAATTCATTTTCAAGAGATTGCTTCATCAAGAATAATAAATTATTACCATCCTGTCTTATCATCAAAACTTGAAATTATTCCATCAATAGAGGTTGAATTTGCGTGAAGTTCATTCAGTTTTTGAATAATGCGTAAAATTGCTTTCCTTTTTTCTTCGATTAAATCAGAAATAAATCCTCTAACTTCAGGCAGATTACAATCGTCATTCACCCCTTCATAAAATCTTACCATCGCCGCTTCTTTTCGAAGCGCCTCATTCAACATTGCGCATGTGTTTTTACAAGCGTGCATACATTTTACTTCAGGACTATTCATTTCTACCTCAACACGGTGATGTTAAAATGTTTAATATTTTCTAAACATGTTCGGTAAGTTGAGCTAACTCTTTACCGCGATTTAAAGCCTGTTCGTTTACCGGAATTAAATGATGATGCCTCTCGGGCAATACTTTTCTTAATGCTTTTAAAATGCTGTCTATCGAAACAAGCGGCACTTTTTCTAAAAATGCGCCGAGTAAAATCATATTTGCCACTTGCTTTTTGTTAAGCTTCTGCGCTTCTTCATTCCCTGCAATCGCAATTACTTCAATATCGGTTCTGCTTGGAGGAGTTACAATTGTAGATTCTTCATATAAAAGAAGTCCGCCGGGTTTAACACAACTTTCAAACTTTTCGAGTGAGGGCTGGTTGAGAATGACTGCCGAATCATATTTGGAAACTATTGGAGAACTGATACGGGTTGGTGAAACAATAACCGTACAGTTTGCAGTTCCGCCTCTCATTTCGGGACCGTAAGAAGGCATCCAGCTAATTTCTTTGTTTTCAATCATTGCGGCATAGGCAATAACCTGTCCCATAGAAAGAACGCCTTGCCCCCCGAATCCCGCAAAAATTATTTCATGAGCTTTTTCCATTTTAAAACCTTTTTATATACAAACTTTATTTATTAAAATAATGTTTACTAACCGTTAACTAACGGAATTTCTAAACAGCACTCACCCGGACTTTTCTCTCCGGAGATTTTCTGTGCAAAAATATTTTTACTTTTTATTTTCAACTTTTTACTTTGTTCTTATTCTTTCGGAACCTTCAAATCACCAAGGGGATAATTAGGAAACATCTTTTCTTCGAGATATCCTATAGTATCTTTCGGAGTCATCTTCCAGCCGGAAGGACAGTTGGATACTACTTCAATAAAGCAAGTACCTCTTTTTTGTTTCTGATATTCAAATGATTTTAATACTGCTTTCTTCAATTTTCTAACTGCATTTGGAGTGTGAACAGCCTGCCTTGTTACAAACAAAGCGCCCGGAAGTTGAGCAACCAAATCAGTAATCTTTAAAGGGTAACCAACTTCGGCAGGGTTGCGTCCGTATGGCGTTGTTGAAGTGATCTGTCCCACCAAAGAAGTCGGAGCCATCTGTCCGCCGGTCATACCGTAAATACCGTTGTTGATGAATACCATTAAAATATTTTCGCCGCGGTTAACTGTGTGTATTGTTTCCGCAGTACCTATTGCAGCCAAATCGCCATCGCCCTGATAAGAGAAAACATATCTATGCGGAAGCACTCTTTTTATTCCTGTAGCAACGGCGCTTGCTCTGCCGTGTGCGGCTTCCTGCATATCAATATTCATATAATGATAAGCAAAAACTGAACATCCAACAGGCGCAACGCCAATTGTTTCACTCTCAATGCCAAGTTCTTTAACAGCTTCCATCAAAACACGATGAACTACGCTGTGTCCGCAGCCGGGGCAATAATGGAACGGAACGTCCGTTAAAGTATCCGGTTTTTCAAAAACTAACTCTAATCCGTTTGTTATAACTTCTGTTTCCATTTTGCTTCCTATTTAAAACTTACATTTTGTTTTTCAAGAATTGCTTCAATCTCGGCAAACACTTCTTCCGGGGAAGGAATCATACCGCCCATTCGTCCTTTGAAATAAACCGGACAGCGCCCCATTGAAGCAAGTCTTACGTCTTCAACCATTTGTCCTGCGTTCATTTCCACGACAAGCATAAATTCTACCTTCTCAGCAAGTTTTCTCAGCACTTCGGTTGGGAATGGGAAAAGAGTAATCGGTCTTAACAAACCGGCTTTAATCCCTTTTTCTCTCGCCAAATCAACTGCTTTTTGGCAAACGCGAGAAGACAAGCCGAATGCAACAAGCAGCATTTCTGCGTCGTCGCAGTTGAATTTTTCAAAGCGCACTTCTTTTTGAAGTTCGGCATACTTCGCTTGAAGATCGATATTAATCTGTTCCATTTTTTCAGGCTGAATAAAAAGCGAAGTAATAATATTTGCATTTCTGCCTTTTGTTTTGCCCGTTGTTGCCCATGGTTTTTCAGTTTTGGGAAGCGAACCTTCCTCTGGAAGCGCAACTTTTTCCATCATCTGTCCGAGAGCGCCGTCAGATAAAATCATCGCCGGATTGCGGTATTTTTCGGCTAAACGGAAAGCATCAAAAACGTGGTCAGCCATTTCCTGAACCGAAGAAGGCGCAAGAACGATTAAATGATAATCACCATGACCGCCGCCTTTAACCGCCTGAAAATAATCTCCCTGAGACGGCTGAATAGTACCAAGCCCCGGACCTCCGCGCGTAACGTTAACGACAAGACAAGGCAGCTGCGCCGATGCAATATAGGATAATCCTTCCTGCATTAAACTTATTCCCGGGCTGGATGATGAAGTCATTACCCGTGCGCCTGCGCCGGCTGCACCGTAAATCATATTGATTGATGCTACTTCGCTTTCCGCCTGAAGTACAACTCCCTGCCTGTTGGGAATTTCACGCTCAAAATATTCGAGAATTTCGGATTGCGGTGTAATGGGATATCCAAAATAGGCGTCCATCCCTGCACGAATAGCCGCTTCAGCAAGGGCTTCATTTCCCTTCATTAAGCGGGCTTCTTCTTTTTTAATTTTTTCTTCCATTGTAAAACCTTTTTTTATCCATTTAGATAATTTTAAACTGTTTTCTTTGCGCTTTTGGGCTGCCGATACACTCTTATAGCGACTTCGGGGCAAACAAGCGCGCAATTTGTGCAGCCGGTGCAGTTATCTTCAATCAATTCTGCAAAACGATAGCTGTGAACGTTGATCTGTTTCGATAATGCAAGGCTCGACTGAGGACAGGCGACTATGCAAAGTTCGCATCCTTTGCAGGTATCCTTATCGATAATAACAGTTCCTCTAATCATATTAAAACCTGATGTTTATTAATATATAAATCTTTGAACTCCGTCAAACAACATATATGCCAACTAAAATATCACATTTTTATCACTTTATTGTTAGTAAATGATTTTGTCTTCCCGTCTTTTACCAGATATAAGAAGATAAAATGTTTGAAGATTCCTAATATCGAGAAGTTGGGCTATTAACTCACCTTGCGCAATTTGATATTCAAATTTTGTCGGGGCTGTCCTAAAAGTTGAAAAAGTCATTGCGAACGAGTCTTCGAGTGAAGCAATCTTTTGTTTTTAATTCAAAATTGAGTTCACTTCATCCGGCAGCCGCCAATCTGCGTAACACGAGTTATTAATTCACATTATATAGCGCTTTTTATGCGATTAAATATTCAACAATTTGGAGAATATAATCACTCGTTTTCAACTAAAATTCATTTCAGTTAACATTGTCCTTTCAGCAGCGCTGCAAACCTAAAGTGAATGCCCGCACCAAAGTTTAATAACCGACGATGAAATTTATTTTCACACAACTATCGAATGAGTGGATGCCAATCGGCTATAGGATAAAAATATGAACAACAAATCCCCTTCCATCAAGCAGCCGTTAGCTTTCTTTACAACTCCGATTCCATCATTTTTTCGTAGTGAAGTTTGTAATCTTTCACTGCCGAAAAAATTGATTCGGCAATTTCATTCTGCCCTTTTTTTGATGAGAGATATTTAGCATCGCTGTTGTTCGATAAAAATCCTGTCTCAATTAAAACACTCGGCATTGAAGCGCCAACAAGAACATAAAACCCGGCTTGTTTAACTCCGCGCGAAGCGAGAGATAGCTTTTTGCTAAAGTGATTTTTTAACAGTTCGGAAAATTTTTCAGAATATTTCATATAAGAAGAATGAGCCATGCTAACAAGTATAAAATTTTCATCTGTCAATTGCTGATACCTGTTCGGATTATCTTCATACTCAATTACGCTGTTTTCAACTTCTGCAATTGCAATCGCTTCCTTTGTTCTGCCCGGACGAAGCAGGTACACTTCAAACCCGTTTGCATCGCTTGGCTTTTTCTTTGCCGAATTACAATGAATTGAAATAAAAAGTTTGCCGTTTTTTTCGTTGGCAATTTTTCCCCGTTTATAAAGCTCCACAAAGTAGTCGCCAGAACGTGTGTAAACTACTTTTACGTCCTGCATGTTTTTTTTAATCCGCTCACCAAGTTTTAATGCTATGGCAAGATTAACATCTTTCTCCTTTGTACCGTTAACGCCAAGTGCGCCGCCGTCTTTGCCGCCATGCCCGGCATCTATAACTATAACATCCATGTTCCATTTTTCTTTGTGCGAGTTTTTGTTTTCATTCCTTACAAAAACTTTATTATGGATTGTAAGAAGAAGATTATTACCGTCAGCTTTCATTATTTCGCTTGAAGAATATTCGTTCGATACTTTGAATTTAATTTCGGCATACGCGTCGGAATTTTTTGCATCAATTTCTTTTATCAATCCTATTGGCGCATTTTTTTTAATTGCTTCAACGTCAACTTTAACATTACGCAGCACGACGCTAATAATACCGCTGTTATAAGAACTGCTGAAACCGGGAATTTTTGTTCCCGAATTAATTTTAATAAGTGTGCCGTTTGCTTTTTGATCTATCGTTACTCCTGTGACATCAAAAACTGACGGAGTGGTTTTTTCTTCGGGAGTTTTGGGATCATCAACCGGCACTTGTAATTTATCATTCAATGCAATTTTTAATTTTCCGGTACGGGGCAATTTTTTGCCCGAAAGTTTCTCGATCAGAGGCAGCGCATAATCCAAAGGAATAAAAACTATTCCGTCAAATTGATATGTAGAAGTTGGAAGCTGCTTAACTTCTTTCCTTCCCTCCGATTTATAATCGATAACGATAAAAGGATTTTTGGGAGTAATTTTCAAATTGTAGTCGTTAAATTTAAGTTCCACCTTACCCGTCTGCTCATTAACGTAGTAGTTAATGCGGAGCGCATCGGCAAGATGTTTTACCGAAACGTACGGAAGTCCCTGCCGTTCATAAACAGGAATATATATTATGCCGCCTTCAGTATTAATTTCAAAATTATTACTTACCTGTGCATTTGCAATAAATGAATAAGCAATAAAAAATATGTAGAGTAAATGTTTCTTCATCATCCAATGAACGGTATAAAAAATCCTGTTTGTTTTTTATAAGTAAGATATGATTCGCCGAAATGCCTCAGCATAATTTTTTCTTCGAGACGCGCACGTAAAATTAAGAGAGGTATTTCAATTAAAGCAAGCGGAAACAACACAAAACTTAATACAGCGGCAGCCCCGCCCAAATCAACGAGTATTTGTGAAAGATATTGAGGGTGGCGAATTAATTTGAATGGACCTTTTTTTACGAGCGCATGTTTTTTGAATATAATAATTTCCTGCGAGTAACTTTCGCCAAGTGATTTATATGTATATATCTGGAACCAGGAAAAGAAAAGATAAATTATAAGCCCTATTAGTCTTAACGTTTGATATTCGTCAGTGTATTCAAATGTGCCAATTTGAAATAGTGCAAGTATCAGCACAACCAATGTTATTGTGGAAAGCGCAAGAGGCAGTTTTTGAAGATACGTTGATGGTTTTTCTTTTGCCTCTGCTACTGCGGAGCGTAACCCTTTTTTTGCTCCTGAAATATTAGCGCCAAAAGTTGCGATGATGTTTAAACCGATAATAATATTTATTGGATCCATAGTAAAAGCATTTAAAAGTTAGAAGTTAGAATGTAATTTTTTTTTAACTTCTAACTTTGGTGTTATGATCCGTTAGTTACAAAAAACTTACGAATAAATGATAAAACTAAAATTCGAAAAATAAAACTAAAAATTACGTCAACAATGGGAGCTCGTTTCCATAATTGCCATTGTTAATTGTACATCCGTTAGCTAATGGATTGCACATTTTTCCCATGGCGTTTCATAATTTCCGTCCATTCTTCTAATGAGAGCTGTTCAGATTCTTCAATAAGCATTATTGGTATATCGTCTTCGATGCGGTAACGTCGCCGGGTGTTTTTGTCGCACGAAACAAGCGAATTACCATCAAGCACCAAATCAGCGTTAGTCTCGGGGCAACACAAAATATCGAGTAAATCTTTACTAATCATAACATATTTCTTTTTGTTTAGTTTAAATTTAATTTTTTTTATGATGAATAAAAATATTTACGGATGAAGTTCTATGTAAGCGGCTTCCAAATTCATTTTTAATGCGCCATCCCATGTTGCTTTTTGATTTTCAAATCCGGGCACATATCCGGCTTTGGCAATTTCTTCAAGCTGCTTGCCTTCTTTTATTTGTTTACTCACGAAACTTAATAATGCTTCCATATAATTTTTCATGCAGACCACATCGTCGATGTTTCCGGTTACACGCTCTGAATTAGCAGCATGCCCGAAAATAAAAAGCGTTTCGTCATCATACTTTTTGATTATCACATCAAGAAATTTTATCGAGCCGCTAATACTGCAGCCGCCCGCTAAATCCATATAAGGATAAATGCCGTTAAAAACCAGATCGCCAAGATGTGCAATGTTTGCGTTTTCAAAAAACACAATGGCATCGCCCGAAGTATGTGCGGGCGCTAAATGCCAGGCTGTAATTTTTTCATCCGGCAAGTTTTCGTTCCACTCTTTGGTAAAAGTTCTATTAGCCGTTACAAAAATGGTTTCATCTTTTGCATTTTGTTTTTGAAGTTTAACGCAATTTTCTTGAGCAATAATATCTTTTACAAAATCTTTCAAGTAAACATTTCCGGCTGTGTGGTCGTTATGATGATGTGTGTTAAATAGGAAATCAACCTTTGTATTGTGTTTATTCCTCAGATCGTCCATGAAATACTTTGCTGTTTCGGGAAATTGCGAATCAATAATAACAGCCGCATCATCGGAAACATACCAGCCAATTGTTCCTCCTCTATTTGTATAAATACCAACACCTTCCCGCAGCGAGCGGAAATTACCTTCAGCTAATAGATATTTCGCAAAAGTTTTTTTTGAAGGGATCATTAATCCGCCAAATAAAATCCCCGATAATTTCAAAAACTCTTTTCTGTTCATTCCGGTCATACTTTTTCTCTTTTCTATTATTCGCAATTAAAGGAAAATAAAAATCATTTTATTTTAATAGTACAATTTTTTTTATATCGTTAAAATTCCCTGCCGTCATTCTAATGAAATAAATTCCGGATGCATAATTTTTCAAATTAATTCTAATGAAGTGCGCCCCGGCATTCATAAAATTATTCAAAAGAATTTCTTTTTGCTGTCCGGTAATATCAAACAATTTCATCTCCACATGAACATCTTCACTAACTTTAAATTTTACTACCGTTGATGGATTAAAAGGATTTGGGTAATTTTGTTCAAGATAATTATCTACAGGCAAAAGGGCTATCTCACCCTCAACAGTGTTTGGCTGAGCGGGAAAAATTTCTTTTAATATCACATCAATAGTCGCACGCCATAATCCCCAGCTATGACCTTCGGGCAGTTCGAGTTTACTGTAGTTGTAACCTTTTTGAATCAAACTGTCTGAAAATGCTCTCATGTTCTCAAACAAACTTTCGTAAGTTCCCCACACTGAAACCCATTTAATATCCTTCAAAGTGCCGTTTACTATTAAATTGTAGGCTTCATAGTTATTAGCCCAGAATGAGGCGGAATGCAGCCCGCAATTACCAAACACATCGGGATGATTATAACTAATCAGCGCAGATATATTTCCTCCGAAAGAATCGCCGAGGACTAATCTCTGTGAAGCATCTTTTTTTGTTGAATAAATAGAATCGATAAAAGGAACAAGTTCGTTTATAAAAAATAATCTGTAGCTGTTTCTTTTACTGCCGGCATACTCATCATTGCGGTTGTTTGGGCGTATGAAGACTGCAACGACAGGCTCAATTAAATTGCTGTCGATTAAATTATTCAACACCGCAACTGCTTTGGCTAAATCTATGTATTCATAACCATCCTGAAAATAAACCGTCGGATACTTGCTTACTGAATCATACCCGGGCGGCAGATATATTTTGACTGCATAGTTAGCGTTTGCAATAGTGCTGTGAATATTGAGTGTTTCTATTTGTCCCGTTGGAACACCGGAAAAAGTTTTTATTTCCCACGGTTGAACGTATTCCGGCATTGCAAGTTCACTGTTTGGACCAAAACCGCCGGTGCAAGTTTTAGGATTTAGCGGGTCGAGTATCCAGTTGCTGCTGTTAATAACAAACTTGTAATCGAGACGAGCATTCATTTCAAAAGAGCGGGAGTAATAAAAGAAATTTGTGCCATTTAATTTGTTCATCGCTGTTGTGTCCCAACCGTTAAAATCGCCTGCAACCGCAGCTGTACTAACTGAACCCCGGTAGATAAAATTAGCTTGATTACCTTCAAGGTATGGAAATCCGAATGGCGCAACAAAGTTCATAAAACTGTCAACGGCGGCATTTTTTTCGTTTGTAGTAGAAAGTGAATTTACGTAGCTGATAAAATTTTGCATGTTGTTTTGGGCAGAAACCGAAAATGAAATAAAAGTAAAAAGTATAATGAGCTTTTTCATGATCATGAGTAAGTTATTATTTGAAATAGAAATTCGTTTATATAATAGTGAGAACCAATTAAAAAATTTTCACAACAAAAAAAATGTCCACGCCGGAAAACACAGCGGTCATTTATTCAAATATCAATTTTTTATTCAAGAACTTCTGTCTGGTTTTGCTTTTCTTGATCGAGTTTATTGTAATCAAGTTCGGAGCCGAGTACGCTGTGAGGAATTAAGAAAATTATTAACATCAACACAGCGGCAAAGATTACCCAAAATTTGGGTTTACTCGATTTATAAACTGCCCACGTCGCAATCAACCAGCCGATTAAAGCAATTAAGGTTTTATTATCCGTTAGATCATATCCAAATGGAACTCCCGTCCATAATTCACCAAAAGCGTATAGCTGAGTAAGCGGTCCAAAAATCATTCCGCCGATAATTAATACGCCAAGCGTCCACAGAGTAAATTTTTTAAGTGTAGGTTCTTTCTTAAATACTTCAAGCCCGGTTCGGGTAGAAAGCAGCATCGCCCCAAAAATAAAAATAACATGAGGAATTAAAATCCAGAGAGGAACTTCTCCCTTAAATCGGATAACTATCTGTTCCTCATCCGGAACAGTTGTTAAATTATTGTCTTTTATAATTGTCATCCGGTATTGTAATTTCCCGGCGGGCGGCTGCCCCGGCAGAACGGCGGACAATTTCCCGTTTTCATAAAACATATCTACCCGTGTCCATTCGTCTGAAGTCTTATATCTTTTCCATTCCAATATTCCCTTCACAGACGGATCATCGACAGAAATTTTTATTATTTCGTCTGTATTACCGGAGTGACTTCTCGGCAGTGTGTATTCAACATTTGCGCCGCCTATTGATGTTTTTCCCTCATGTGGATAGGATGGTCCAGTTACTCTTTGATAATAAGCGCTTGCAAGAGTGATCAACAAAGCAAAAGTCCACAGTAAAAAAATCTTCATTTAATTTTTCCTTATAACGGATTAAAAAGCATTTGTAAAATTTTTACACTAAATTAACAGTTAATAGAAAACAATCAACCGCTAAAAGAAAGAAATTTTATGAAAATTGAAAAATATTTAATTCGCAAAGCCAAAAACTCACTCAATCGTTTCAAAACCGACGAAACTCTTCTTGTAAAATCAAGAGCAGAGGCAGAAGAAAAGTTAAAGAAAAATATTGTAACTCTCGATGAGCTTCAGGCAAAGTTATATGCTTCTGATAAATACTCGTTTTTAATTATACTACAGGCGATGGATGCTGCCGGTAAGGATGGAATAATTAAACATGTTTTGAGCGGGCTTAATCCTCAGGGTACGCAGGTCTTTAGTTTCAAAGCTCCTTCGTTCAATGAACTTAAACATGATTATTTGTGGAGGATTCATAGATCGGTTCCGGAACGGGGACGAATAGGAATATTTAACCGTTCTCATTACGAAGATGTGCTTGTTGTGCGCGTGCATGATCTTGTAAGAAAACAACAGCTGCCGGCTGAATTAATAAAAGATGATATTTGGAAAAAAAGATTTGGACAAATAAATAATTTTGAAAAACATCTTTATGAAAACGGCACAGTGATAGTTAAAATATTTCTTCATCTTTCAAAAGAAGAACAAAAGAAAAGGTTTTTAAGCCGGCTTGACAAAGAATCGAAGAATTGGAAATTTTCCGTCGGCGATTTGGAAGAACGGCAGTACTGGGATAAATATCAATTTTGTTATGAAGAGGCAATAAATGCTACAAGTAAAAAATATGCCCCGTGGTATGTTGTGCCCGCTGATAACAAATGGTACTCGAGGCTAATTGTTTCCGAAATTTTAATTAACACGCTCCAAAAACTTGATATCGGTTTTCCTTCTCTTTCTGACGAACAGAAGAAAAAACTTCTAGAATATAAAGAAAATTTGTTAGCCGAATAGAGTCCCATAAAAAACTTGGTTACGACAATAAAGATTATACTTTCTTAAATGACCGTACACAGAAGGAATTGCTAAGAAATCTCCATACACTTTAATTTCTAAAGCATGGATGGGAATGTCCGTTAGCTAACAGATAAGAAGATTACTTCTCAATCACAAAGCTTGTGATTGATAAAACCTTTGCAGTATCAACAAGAAAGAAAGTTGTAAAAAGAATCGCTCAACTTAAGCTTATTAAAATTTACATAAAGAATTTGTTTTCTTTTTATTAAATAATCCATTCGTTATTTTTACTCACTCATCAATGAACCGTATGGAAAAAAAATATCGTTACGCCCGAACAGGCAAATTGCTAATCGAAATACTGCCGGATAAATGCGACTTCTGCGGCTGCTGTGTTGGCGTTTGCCCGGAGGATGCAATAGAACTAAAGGAAGCA
>Ga0210046_1001565_pt1 | contig 17511 bp, 26 predicted proteins | sample CryGeyCG2114_250_FD_185461 | JGI IMG/M metagenome (GOLD analysis project Ga0210046, IMG submission 185461) | Groundwater microbial communities from aquifer - Crystal Geyser CG18_big_fil_WC_8/21/14_2.50 (SPAdes) (version 2) | ecosystem: Environmental > Aquatic > Deep subsurface > Groundwater ... | reverse complement strand
TAAAAATCGTTCAAGATGAGCAACTTGTGGATGGCACACCAACATCAAGAACGAATTTTGGTGAACCAGAAGGATTACCAGATTTCCAAGAAGGTACTTTCTATATCGTATCACAACTTGTTAAGAGTGCTTTACCTGAAAGAACAGACCTTCTTGTACCTGCCGAAGTGGTAAGGGATGAAAAAGGGAATATTGTCGGGTGTAAGTCTTTGGGAAGATAATGGTAGTATTTTTTATTAATTAAATATTAGGGAAAAATATGAAAACTGATAAAGATGATGACAGAGAAATTGAATTTTCTAAACAAAGACAATTGCGTGGTTTTGATGATTCTGAAACATGGAGTTTAACAGACACGATATGTCGATTTATTATTCCAAGATTGAAGCGATTTAAAGAAGTTAATAATGGAATTCCACATCCATTGTCAATGGATGAATGGAATAGCATTTTATCTAAAATGCTATTAGCTTTTGAATTGACGGCAAGAGAGGAGGGGGCAAGAATGTGGAATGATAAAGAGGCAAAACAAATAGAGGAAGGATTGGATCTATTTAGAGAATGGTTTCTGGCACTGTGGTGGTAGTTCAATTACCACTAGCGGCTGGTGGTATGTGCTGGCTGGGATTAGAAGTAGAAACTTTCAAAAAAGGACATAAAAATGAATAATCAACAAGAAATCGAAATGTATTTGTCAAAAGTACCTTGTGCTACTATTGATGAGATTTACGCAAATGTATCTTTTAGTTACTATTGCAATGCAAATAAACATCTTGGTGAAATATTGTCAAGAATGGTAAAGTCTGGAAAAATTGAACGTGTCAAAAAAGGAGTGTTTAAATATATTAATACAAAACAATACATTGATAATTTCAACAAGGCAAGGAATCAGCAGTCGCTTTTTTAACATTGATGCTAACACCTGCGTGTATGGTGTCGTGGGATATAAATAGCACTAAATTATCAATCTAATAAAAACATAATAAAAGGACAAAAACATTGAATAACCAAGAAACAAGCCATGCACTATACACGATTTTAGCTGCTGGCTGGGTTAGTTGCGAAAACTCACTACCAGAAAGTGAAGGAGAGTACTTAACCTACAATAAAGCAAATGACAGCCAAACTGTGCAATACTTTGATGGGCAAGTTTGGGGATATTTAGCAACCGTAAAAATCGATGTAACACACTGGACTAAATTACCACCTGCACCAGCATGAAGCATAACGTTTAGTATATGGCAAGTAGCCGAGATTAAGAACAAACGATGCAAAAAGTAAACAAATTTAATAACAGGCAAATAGTTTTAAAAAGACCCGTAACACGGCTATTTGCTATATACAGTGTTATGTGGCGTTTATTCAACGAATTATGATAGATAAAAAGATTAGCCAATTACGTGAGATTACTTCTAATTTTCTTTACATAGAATACTACTCACACGAACAAACAGAATGCTGGAAAATAGATAATGAGTTTACAGCATATAACCGAGATAAATTAGTATTATGCAGACTTGACGAAGGTATTGAGAAAGCACTTGATTTAGCAATTGAACATATAGGACAAAGAAAATTAGAATTTGATAACGTTTCTGAAAATGCCCTATAACGGAATGGGTATAAACGAAGGTGGCATGGTAAACGGTGTACTGTCCCGAAAGGTTGAAATCACCTTAAATAGTGTGGTTAGTCTCGTTCAGACGGTACAGCCACTTTTGTTTATACCTTGTTATAAGTCTGGTGGCACATTTAGGGGATTGATATGGTCGAGGAGGTATATGCCGAAAGGGAAATATCCAAAAACCTAATTCAGTTTCCTGCGCCACTTGCTTATAACGTGCCGAGTATATGAAATGTAGCGTGTAAACAGGCGCGACCAAGATTAAGAACTGAATTAAATAAATAGAATATTAACCAAGCGGGAAGCGATAAACAGCTATATTTTATATACTGTGTTACCCACTTTTAAAATTACGACTTATGGAACACAAAGAATTAAATGAACTATTAGTACAAAGGCAAAAAATGTTAGATGCTGATATACTTGATGGACTTTTTGATAAACTGAAAGGTGAAGAAACCGAAGCAGGTAGCAGGTGTGAGATTATATGGAAAGATTTGGGTACAGACTACCCCGATAGCGGATACTTATTTGACTTACCAATAGGCAATGCAAGTGATGAAGGTGATATATTCATTCACATACCTAAACCACAAAACCCTGATGGTATGGACACACCACCTGCGGTATTTTTGCATTTGTACGATTTACTTACAAACGAAATGGTTGAAAGTATTACCGTGCTCAAGTAATTTTTATTGTGGGTAACACCTAATAAACGAATGTTTAGAGGCATAATTAAACATAGTATAAAAGTATAAATTAGTAAAAGGAGAAAATATGAAATTGTTAGCCACTGTTAATTCTGGAGGTTATAATCTTAAGTTTGACATAGGTCAAACAGTATATCTAAAAACTGATATAAATCAGTTAGAACGTTTAGTCACTGGTATAAACATAAGACCAGATGGAATAACCTATACATTAGTAAATGGGTCAGACGAAAGCTATCATTATGATTTTGAAATAACCCTTGATAGAGATATTGTCAAGAGTATTTAGTCTTAATGTAGTTACTTGTAAATTTAAGTAAAAAAGGAAATTAAAATGAAAAGTTTAAATATGAATACTTATTTTCAAACCCCAAATGATGAAGATGAGGAATGGTCATCATGGACGGGGGTTGATTAAATGATAAACTCTCTTTGGAAACGAAATGTAGCACTTGTACTAAACGAATGTTTAGAGGCATAATTAAACAGAAGAATGGAGTGATATAACAATGGCACTTAAAATAACATTAAACATATTTGATGAAACAACAAACAACTACATTGAAACCCCAATGAAAGTGTTTAGTGAGGAAACAAGAAAAAGTAATTTAAGAGCAAATAATAAAAGAAAGTTAGAAAACGAGGCTAAAAGATTTCATTATCCAACTGATAGTGGGTGTTTTATTCCAAATAACCCATCTTCATATAGAAAGGGTGCATTTTGGATGACACAAGATTTAAAACCAAATAGGCTTTATCCTCTTAATGATAGAGGAATAGATGATTAGTATGATAACCATTAACGGCTACGGTTATGACCAGTAGTGGATTAATAACACAAAACTTAAAACAATGGATAAAATATGATAGTAGAACAAATGCTAAAGAACACACAAACTCCACTATTGCATATAGCAGATGTTAGTGGTAGTCCCTTATTCGATTATATCAAATGTCCACTACATAGATATACTTTTCAAGTGAGAAATATTCGTGAATGGACTGAAAATAATTGTGAAGGTAGAACTTTAAACCTATTTGCTGGTAGAACAAAATTAAACATTGATGAAGTGCGAAATGATTTAGACCCAGAAGCATTGGCAGATTATAGAATGGATGCTGTTGAGTTTTTGAGAACTTGGCAAGGTGAAAAATTTGATACAGTATTACTTGACCCACCTTATGCTTTTCGTAAAAGTATGGAAATGTATAAAGGGTTAAGATGCAGTCCGTTTAAACAAATGAAAGACGAAATTAAAAACGTATTAAAGGAAGGTGGTAAAGTAATAACTTTTGGTTACCATTCAAATACAATGGGTGCAGGTAGAGGATTTAAAGTTGAAAAGATAGGTTTATTTTCTCACGGTGGAGCAATTCACGATACAATTGCATCTATTGAACGATGGGGTCTTTAGTATTGCCCATAACACGTAATATGTATAATAGTATTATCTAAGGTTTAAATAAATATATTCTTTTATCTTCTGAAGTTGGTTTAGAATCAATATGCACCCAACTAACGCCTACTTCCATTCTATTTATGCCATAATATTTATCTTTATTAGCAATTATATGTTGTCTAACAGTTTCTGCAGGAATCCCAATAACAGTTAAATCAAAAGCATTACCAAATCTATGTTGACTGGTGGGGCTACCCGTATTTGATTTACTACTTCTGAATCCTCTTTGAGAATACATCCCTTCTCTATGCCAGTTATTTATTGTAATTGGAGAATTATAAGTTTCTCTTAAAGTATCAATAGCAATCAATAAATCTTCATCAAATAACTTAATAGCATTTTCACCTAATAGGTTAAATGTTTCTTCATCAACTAATTCTTTTGTATCAAAATGTCTTGGAATATACATAACATACCTTACTATTTAATATCTACCTTACTATTTAATATCTAAAAATTTATCTGAAATCCATAACCTACATAAAAATCAAATTCTTTGTGGATTAGTCCATATCCAAATCCACCACCAAAACTATGAGAGAAGGAAGGCATTTTGGTAACACTTATTCTAAATGTGTCTATTCTTGTAGTACTAATTGTCCTGTAAGGATATTTAACTTGTAAATGAGAAAAACTAAACATCGGAGTATCGAAATATACTTTGCCTTTTACTTCAACTGAATCTTTATTAAAATTAAAATCAGCTTTAGCGTGAGTTCCATTAGAATCAACATAGAGCGTATCTAAGATAGTTTGCCATTTATCCATATAAACTATTGAATCCTTCCACAAAGTGTCTATAACAAGCTCTCCTTGAATATAAGTCGTATCTCTATCTACTATCCTATCTGGATTTAATTTATTGTTGACAAATAAATAAGTTAAAATTATAATCACTATAATTGCAATATAATCAGTCGTTTTCATTTTTTCTCTGCAAATTTTTGAACTAATTTGCCTCCAACTGCAACACTTAACAGAGTAGCCCATATTTGGGCAATGTCTTTGTTGATTGCAATATCAATTATCATAAAAATAATAGCGAATACCACTGCTATTAAACCTATAACTCTCATCCAGCTGACTGTTGAGCTTTCTGATACTAAATCCTTAAACCATTGTTTCATTTCTTAGTCCGTTCTTTGCAATATTTTTTTAATATCTCTCTTTATTTCATTTAAGTCACTTTTCACATCAGTCAACTGAGTTTCGTACTCTTTACGAGTTACAAATTTATCACTCATATTTTCAAATGTTACTTGTCTAAGAGTACTTTCGACTCTTATAATATCTATTTTATTTTGTTCTGCACGTGCATCTAACTTATTCATAAATGTTATTAGCACAACCGTGTAGAACAGAAGCATAATCAAGGCTGTAATATTTCTTTTAATGAATTCCATTTATCCACCATTTCCATTTTATAAATATCCCAAACAATTTACTATAAGGTTTCATTCATTAAAGAATGAATCATCCCAGTTATGCTATACAAAACTATTGCCGAAATTAAAGCATATTGTGGCAATAACAATTGTGATGCAAAATAAAAACCTATAAACCTAAAGCCAGAACTAACAAAATGCATTCCATCCAAAAACATAGTAAATATATTTTTTAACCACCATGAATTAGTTTGCCAATTATTTGTAAAGTACCAAGTATAAAATTTAGAGTCCTCATCTAAAAAATAATTCACTACACTAAATTTATTTTGAAAGATTATAAAATCATATTCATTCCAAAATAAAAAGAATAGTATTACTAATATTTCGTTCATTTGTTCTCCCACAAAGATTTAAGGTTTATATCAACCTTATTTAACATATCTGCATTCTCTTTTACTGTTGGCAATTCATTTAACAATTCTAATAATTTAAATATAAACACATAATAATCGGATGAGTCTTTAGCTGTTTGGTATATTTTTTCTAACTTCATTATTTACCTTATTAAATACTGCTACTATCTAATTGAGAGTAGCAGTTATTAAATTATTGTTTTAATCCAACTGCAACTTTTTGAGCATTTACTTCAGTTTTAATAGCATCTACAAAATTATTGTAAGCTATTTTAGCAATATCAGTATCAGCTTTCTTCAACATTGCAATTTCATCATCAATTGAATAAACAGTTTTGATTCTACTGCTTATTGTTTTGTTTAGTTCTTTGCAAAGATGTGATGCCTCTAATTCAGCTTTACAATTATCAAAAGTTACTTCTTGGTAATCATAATTATGTGTTTCACTTTTAATGCCAACTAAATTATCAGCATAATGAAACACTTCAACATCTTCATTAAAGTCTATATCTTCATTTGTTCTGTAATATTTAAAAGTTTTCATTTATTTATTCCTTATATTAAATTAAAGAGAGGCAAGAGCCAGTCCCAGTAGTGTAAAAACTAGTCAACCGAGAATCGCTCAAACCACGACAAGCAAGACCAGCACGGAAAATACCAGCCCAATACAAGCCAGCAAGAGGACACAGATAATTAGGGAATGCGGTTGGAACATAAATGCCATCTTTACCAAAAGTATCTGTTCCAGTTGCGTCGTAACCCCCACTTAAAGGTAGCCCAGCATTAGCTGCTTTGTAATTTAACTGTGTCCTATCTGTTTCGCCAGAGAAAACTTGGTTTACACCAGACCCTAATTTTGACCATCCAGCAGTACCACCAATTTGAGTAAAACTACTTGGGTTAGCCCCAATGCTATCATAATTTGTAACATCAAAAGCATGTGTTAGCCCAGAAACACCATCAACCATATCTTTAAAATACTTACTTTCTTTTAACGTGTAAAGATTATTACCGTCGCTTGTTAGTCCCCAAGTGACCCGATACATATTTCCATTTAGGTCACATATACCGTTTGCTTGCCCATTATGGGTTGTTTTCGCATATGGAGAGCCAGAACCAGTTAAAGCTCTTTGTGCGAAGTCTACATTGCCAGCAGTTGTATAAACTACACTTGTATCATCAACATCCTTCAAGGCATTATTGTTATTGCCTTTTGGGAAGTAAGGCACAACACTATTATATGCACAATAAGTTACATCCAAAGCTGTGCAAGCTTGTTGATGTGCTTTTGTTAAACAGAAAATATCAAAATCGTGGAATGTTGTTGCAGTATAATAATCATTGCCTCTACTCTTAGCTGCTGCAAATGCACCACCGTACGTGTTAGTTGGAGTTTGACCGTTCCCAGTACAATTAGCAAAACCATAACCAGCTATAGCACCATTTGATGTTATAGGAATTGCTTTAGCCTTTGAAACTGCAATATTATTTTCAATTGAGTTATGTGGGTATTTATCTCTAAAGAATCCTTTTATAATTGCACCACCATCAACCATAGCTCTTGGTACAAAATAACCAGCTGCATTTGCTGCTGTTTCATCAACATAATCATATTGAGAAGCGTAATAATAGTTATTTAAATCAATTTTGATGTAATGGAAAGGGATATAAACTAAAATAGAACCACTTGCTATATCTCTATAATTACCAAAATTTGGACTATATGGATTCATATAGCCATCTAATGGAATTAAATAAGATGGGTAATCAAAGGTATACCCTAAAGTTGCTCCCATCAATCCAGCGGGTACAATTTCATTTGGTCTGTAAGTTGAGCCAATTGTTGTTGACAATTGTTCTTGACTTACATAATAATCTCTTTCAATCCCAGTAGGCAAACTTGCTGCATAAGTGTTTGGTATTCTTCCAACTACTTTTGTGCCAATTTTCATTATAATGTCTTCACCAACTGTTCCACCAGCATTTGAATCAGCTTGCAGTGTTAATGCTGTTAGTGAATTAACATCTGATGTTTTGACGGGTGTGCCTTCTTCGGCTCTGACCTCACTTGCTAAATTTTCATAGTTAGTAAAGTAATCCGTTCCAGCAATTGGGCTTGCATCTGCCGTTCTTTGTAAAGCAAAACCATCAACCGTTGTTAATGCTGTTACTTTTGTTCTTTCTTTTATTCTTTTTGACATTTCAAAAACTCCTTATCTGTTTAATAAATAATTGTCTACACCATCATAATAAGTGTCTGTACCATCCCATAAATCATCTTCAAGAATTGGATTTAATGTGTAACTATTTAATAAATAATTATCTACACCATCATAATAAGTGTCTGTACCATCCCATAAATCATCTTCAATACTGGGTTTTGATAAAAATGATGCTTTGGACACATAATTGTATAAAAAAGTAAATAGTGCCATAATTATTACCTATCTGAAAAGGCTCTTAATAAAAACCCACTACCAGATGTTAATGTAAAGCTCTTGCAATTTGGTAATGGTATTTGTCCAGATGATACAGCTATTCCAGCTAAATTAGTTAGAACTCCTGTATTGTTATAAACTTTTGCTGTTACACTACCTATTACACAATTTTCCATAGGTATGAAAGCCCAAGCCTGTATTGTTGATGTTTGTCCTGCAGTTATATAAACTGCACCATTTGATGCGACTCCAAAATTTTCAAACTCTCGTCTTGATGTATTATCTTGTGCCATAATTTTAATTCCTTATAATTATGGTATGAAGGTGAGTTTTGGCAAGAAACTGCTTCACACCTGTTGTGCTAATCGTCTTAACCATTGTAAAATTACAAAATATTTTAATAGTTTGCAACTATGATGTATATGTATTTTCTAAGTCTGCTTCTGTATCTGATACTCTACTATCTAATGTAGTTACATCACTTTCTAATGTGATAATATCACTTTCAGCAATATCTACTCTACCATCTAATATAGTTACATCACTTTCTAATGTAGCAATATCTGCTTCATTAACTCCAGATGTATCTACCCAAGATGTGCCATTCCATACAATAGAACGATTTATAGTAATATCAAAATACTCAAAACCTATGTATCTATCAGTTGGTAATGTAGGTCTACTTGCTGTTGCACCAGATGCCAAATAAGCGGTAGTAGCCCCATTAAAAGGGAAGAATCTAACTGATTCAGTTACTTCTAAATTTTCATTAACATAAACTTCACCAACAAAATCTCTATGAACTAAATCATAAGTATCATCTGATAAAATTTCTAATTTGATTCTTCCTATAGCTTCATTTAAGACAGTAATACCGTTTGATATACTTTTTTGAAATACAGTTGTTCCATTATCCACTAATCTATATGTTACAGATAGCCCTGTAATATCTTGTGCTAAATCCATAACATAACTTTCATTTTTACTTTTAGTTAAAAATCTCATTTTAATTCTCCTTATATATTAGTCCAGGTTGTATCCCACCTACTTGCTAAGTAGTTACCAATCCCATTTATTTCTGTATCTGTTATTATTCTATTATACACAATAAGGTCTAATGTATCTATACTAAATGATGCTGCCGCTAAATCATAATAATAATTATTTAGTGTAAGGGCTTCTTGCGGGTAACCTCCAGATAAGCTCCAACCAGCCACTATAGTGGCTAATTTTTCACCTTTATATATAATAGTAAATGTGTTAGTTGCTTCTTCATATTGAAATATTAAAATTCCTATTTCTCCTATGCTATGTGTAGATGTAGATGTAAATGTTTGTGTAGCCCCTCCAAGTAAATATTTAGTAGTAACAACAAAATGCCCAGTTGCATCAAATCCCCATCTAATCCCCCAAAAAGCCTTTCCTGCTCCACCTGTTAAATCCCAAACTCCCCCACACCAAACGGATGTTACATCAGTTTTAGGTTTTACTACGTGAACAGCAGTAAAAATTGGTTTTGATTGAAAAGGATTATAAAAACCAGACCCTTCTAATACTGCTAAATTAGTATTAACAGTATCGTCCGTTTCTAATACAGTTAAAGCATTAACATCATATAAAGTTCCTCCTAAAGCTGAACCAGTTTTAAGCATTCTTAATGATGTAGGTACAATACTATCTGTCCATTCAATATGATTGCCTGCAATATCTGCAATAGTTACATCAGCCTTATACCACACATCAATATCATCAATAGTTGCAGGGTCTATATTATTATAATGTATATCAGGAATATCCACTAAAGTAAATTTAATCGAAGGTACAGGAAATTGTGATATCTCTTTACCTATAATTATAAATATAGTAGAATTATTCATTGATGTAGGGATTTTACTTGGATAATTTATTTTTACCTTATCCCCTATTTCATATTTAATATGTGTTTTAAGTTCACCAATGTATGTAATAATTGCGTGGTTAACTGAAAACCACCCTACTAATTGACTCATAAACTTATTTGCAGTTGTATCATCATAATGCCATTCTGAATCATATGTATAGGTATTTTTAATACCAAATGTTTTACCTGCTAAATATAAAGCACTTGAATTATATATTGTTTTTTGAATAGTTTTTATAAAATTACCACTTCCAGCATCAAAGTTATAATTCAAAATTATGTTAGTATATACTGATGATAAAGGAGTTAAACTAAGAGTAATTAAACTATTCCCATTTTGTATTAAAGGTTTACTGAATGTATCAATATAAGAATATTCAATAATAGATACTAAAGATAGCCCCGAGTTTCTTTCTACTAATAATGTAAATGTTTCAAATGCTAATTTGCTTAAAATACTATTTGTATCACCTTCGGATGTTATTGATTTACGAACTAACCAATCTTTCATTAAGCCATCTGTTTTATTACCTAAATAATCAAAAGAATCCGTATCAATATTAGAATTTATATCATTTATATAAACATAAGGCGTTAATGCAGCTGCTATACCAGCACTTGCATTTATAACAGATGAATCTATATCATATATTTTTAAAACATTCTTCAAACCACTTTCTAAATTTGGTGTAGTTGTAAAACTTAATATTTTATATTCTTTTTCAACATTTGGTATTCCTAATGTTGCATCCTTGTAATAATTTTCAATATTTGCGTAAGGTAGCTCTTCTATATAAATATACATAGTTTTATCAGTTGGTGTTGTTTCATCATAATAATAAGAGGTTATTTTTAAATCTCCTAATTTAAATGCTTCTTCTCTTAATAAGGATTCCATAACATAAACAGGATTTGTTATTATAGGATTTATCATATAGCCTGCAACAGGGTCTAATATATACCCATTCCCTCTATTTAATATGTAATTATCGTGTTCTGTAATATCTGTACTTCTATCATTAAATATTCTTCCATTTGTATATGCAAATAGACTTGATATATCTCCAGCATCTATTGCTTTTTTTATAAATAAGTCTCTAGGAACTTCCACCCCCATATAATTCTTAGCTGATATATTGAAATTATATTTAGTAGCATACTTGCGTACTACATTATCTCGTATAATATACTTGGTAAAATCCCCACCTAATAATATATTTTCTATTTTAACAACAAGGTTTTTAATGGTTATGTTAGACATTCCAGAAGGACTTGTTAATGTTATTACATTATCGGTTAATGATATTGCTTTGTCTGTATTTACATAATCTAAATCTGCATCAAACTTAAACATCCCAACAGTATAACTAGGCTCTAAATCTGCACTTAATTCATACCCATAATATCCATAATAAGGGGATGTTGTATTAAATATTGAAATTGAACCTGTGCCTATAAGTTGCATACTTCTTGCGTCATTTACTTTTATACTAATAGTCGGTATTGTACCAGAAGTATTAACATAATGTACACCAATTATTACTTTACTCCCAAAATTACTATCAAAACTATAGTTTTTAGCCACATTATTTCCTTTGTTATATTGAATAGCCAATACTTCTGCTTCAGGTAATATAACATCACTTAAGAATCCTGTAACTTTATTTATTTTCGGAAATTCCACCGCAGTTGCTCCATAAAAATATTGCCCTTCTAAAGCATGTAAATAATTTGTAGCCCCCACAAATGCTAATTTATTATCTGCTTTTGGGAATATAAATCCTGAACCATTAACTTTAAACATTCTTTCGGTGTTAATTACTTGGACTACTGAATCATAAGAATCAACAAATATATATTGAGATAAAGCATCATCATATACAACAGGTCTTACTTTATTTACATTTTCTGCACCTAAAGATAATGTGGCGTGTGAGCATACTTTTACTATTGTTTTATCCATATCCATTGCAACAGTTGGCACTGCAGAATCTCTTGGTATATAAATAGGTGATTTATTTATCCAAAAATCAGTACTTAATGGGTCTGCATCAATCAATAAATGGGGTTGAAAAATACCGTATACTAAAGGTATTGTTACACCTAATTCAGTAGTTTCTATTGTGTCTGTATAGCTTATAGCATTATCCATATCACTTTGAGTTTTATACACAGGTAACTTAGAATTTATAAAAATACTTGTTCTTTCTATTGATATATTTATAGCATCATCATAACTATATGATACAATCATACCTTCCCATAGTCTAACTAAATCAGCTATTGAAGTTGTGATACCTTTCCAAGCTATATATACAGTAACATAAGCACCTTGTAATGATAATGTTGTATTTGGATAAAAAGCATTGAAAAAAGAAGTTGATAAAGCATTTGGGCTACTTACAATAGTTAAATCAAAATTGTTACTATAATCTATTGTCCCACCCCCTATAATTGCAGATGCTAAACTTTGTATAATTGATGCATCACCAAATCTTAATGTTTGTGCATCAACTGTCTCACCTATTATGTCCGTTTCTTCTGATGATATATAATAATAATCATTTGGAGTTTGTATCTTAAACACAAAAATAGCTTTATTATCATCCGAAGGGGTTACAGGCAAAGTTATCACATTAACCCCCGTCTTGATAAGGTATTCATAGTATTACCTAAGTTTGGAGCTACTACATAAGACATAAATGTTTTGCTATCAACTTGCAAGTTTATTGTTTGTGGTTGTGAGTTTCCACCACGTGCTAAATTGCCAGGATTCTTTGTTGCAAATAAATAATCAGCAGGGTCTGTTTGTATAACTTGACCTTGTGGGGTTATTACCGCATCACTTACAAATAACTTTTTTACCCAACCAGCTATACCTGTTAAATCCCCACCACCTCCAAATATACCAGCTATTAAACCTGTTGCTATTTGTTGTGTTGCTATTTGTGCTAAGGAAGATGCTAAATTTGCCATAAATTGTTCAAGTAAACTATTAGCTTCCCCAAATATATCCACCCACATTTGATTAAAAGTATCTGTTAAGGTATCCGCTATTCCAGAAACACCCGCCTCTAAGAATGCTGCCTCTTGGTCGAATGTTTGTGCTGATTGCATAAAGGCTTCCATTCCACGTGCTTTAGGTCTTACCCATTCAGGCGAATCATCAACCAGTGTAGGTAATGTAGGTTGTGTTTTATGAGTTGTAGGGTTTAATAACTTTGCTAAATGGTCTTGATAAAAAGTTTCTATAGGAAATAATTTTTTATACAACTCAAGCTCTTTATTTATTTCTACATTTAAGTCTTTATGCTTTGCTGTAATATCCTCAATAGCCTTAGTAAGCCCTGATTCTTTAGCCTTTTTTAATGCTTCAATTTGAGTTATTAAGGCTGCTTGTGTTAATTCATATTGAGTATATATTTCAGGGCTTTGTTTTACAACCTTTCCTGTTGAAGTAATTACACTAAGTCTATTAAATTCCGTTATTTTATTATCAATAAATTTTAATAATTCTTCACTTTGCTTTAAGTCCAAACCACTTATATTAGTCTTTTGCATTAAACTTTTAAGCAAACCCAATTTTTCTTTTGTAATACCTAAAGAAACTGCTTCTAATTGATTTATTAAATCTCTTTCATTTTTTTCTTTTTTATATGTTTCTAATAATTCTTTTGCAACCGGGACTTGGTCGAATGTTATACCTAAAGTCTTTACAGAATTTTGGTATTCTATAAATGCCAAATCCGCACGTTCTTTTGTTAAAGATACTTGGTCTTTGACATTCTTAATAATAATACTTGATATGCCTTTTTCACTTGTATTGAGTTTGGATATTATAAGAGCTGACATAGGTATATCCGCTACAGCATCATCCATACTACGCCATAATTTTTCTGTCTGTAATAATTTGCCATACATAGCATCTAAATTAGCTAACTGCTTATCAGTTATAACATCAATTGTTGAGCTTGCAACTGTTCTTGCTAAGGATTGTATTGCATTATCTTCCTCTTTAATAGCTTCAGTAGCTTTCTTAGTTTCACGTGTATTTTTTTCATTCCAAATTGAGAATGCTAAAATCATTGAAATCAGTAAATTTATTCCAAACATTATACCATTTATACTCATCATTTCAACTTTTAATAGTTTCATTGCACCCCTAAAACTTTTAGTTTTAGATGTTAAGCTTGTAAAGGCTTCTGCAAGTACAGGAACGTTATTTGATATAGCAAGAATACCAAAGTTTATATCCCGCATAAAGAATGGGGTGTCTTGAATAATTCTATTGAATGACATCATTGTAAAACGAGCTTGTTTTACTCCAGGTTGTAGGTCATTCATATAGTGATTACCTGTTGTTTGCACCACCTTTCCAGCATTTATAACAGATGCTATTGATTGTTGAGTTACTGCTCTAAATTTACCATTTTGAAATGCTATCCCTTGTAAGGATGTAGCATATTGTTCATTTGCAATTATTAAAGGGGTTATAGCCTCTGCTTGTTGCTTTAATGCTAATGATGCTTGTTTTACTTCGGCAGTTTGTTGTCTTGATGCTAATGATGCTTGTTTTACTTCAGCAGTTTGTTGTCTTGATGCTAATGATGCTTGTTTTACTTCGGCAGTTTGTTGTCTTAATGATGTGTTGCTAACCTTACTCATTAAGGTTATCATCTCTTGAAGACTTGCATTTATAGAGTTAGCTTGTGCAGTAAATTGGTCATTTAATTGTACTTCAAAATTTATAGCCATTATAATACCCTCTGATTTACTTTAGATTCTAAAATAAGAACTGAATCAAACCATACTTTATTATCAAAAGGGGCTATTGGAGTGGCATTACTTCTGTAATACATAAAGTTTGTAATAATATTTTCTGTTCTTGTGTCCATTAAAGTCCTTGTATCATATAAACCTAATTCATCAATAATTTGTGATAATTTCTTATCTTTATTTAATAATTTAACCTGCTCAACTGATATTGCTTTTATTAAATCATCTAAATTATTATAAGTTACTTTAATAGATGATAAACCATCCACTGCTTTCAATGTGATAGGAAATGGTAATGACTCTCCTTGTAGTCCTTTATCCATCATTAAATCTATCACATATCTGACTTTTTTGAGTCATTAACAGTCCATTCCAATTCACTATTTATAAGTGTAAATAGGTTTATTGTTTGTGTAAATGACCTAACTAAATCTTCCCATAAATCCTTTCGTAACTCATTATTTACTAATTCACATTTTTCAGGGAGACCTTTCCAATCTTTAATTGTATAACGTAAAAACAATCTTTGATATTCTAACATTTTACGTTTATCATCTAAGGTATCATCCATTAGAATGGTTTCAAGTCCTTGCGATTGTTCTAAGGTTGGGTAATCGATTAATAGTTTCTGTCCATCATCCAATTTTATCCAATCTGTTTTAGACCTTTTCTTTTTTAAGGTAAGTTTCATATAATTCCTCTAACATATTTTTGTTATGCCTAATCCAATAGCAACTGTTGCTAATGTGTATCTATTATCACTTTGTTCAGGCTGTTCAAATTTAGGCTGTTTAATAATTGAATATCCTTTGTTACTTTTTAATATTTGTGATACTACTGATAAAAATTCTTCATAATAAGTATCATAATCATTAGTATCATCTATCATATAGTTTACCGCTAAGGTTACTATACTATTTAAGAATACTGCTGAATTAGTTCCAGGTGAGCTAAATTCTGCATTCGGAGTTAATTTATAACTCCTATGATTATAAGCATTAGATACTTCTGATACTAATAGGTTATCGGATATTTCACGATAACCATTAGTACTTAGTACACCAACTAATTGATTTTTACTTTCTTTCCAGGTCATAATCTTATGCTTATAATTCGTGAATCAATCTTTGAATCGGCTTCATTTAACATTTTATCATCATCTATATCTACAATAAACAAACCTGCATTTAATAAATAATTATATTTACCTATGTATTCAACCATTTTAGCTTCCCAAAAATCCGATACACGTCTGCCTAATGTTGAATATATATTTGCTACTGTTTTATATAAATGTAAATAAAAATATAAAGTCTCAATAATTGTTACTTTGCAATTTGGGACAACTAATGGGCTACTTGTGCCTGCAATATCACTAATAATAACCCTGTAAAACCTATAAAAGTCATTTAATAGTACTGAATGAGTTCCTAAAGATACTAAATTTAATGTTGCTACATTAGTCCAAGATACTTTATCATCTGAACCTTGAATGGTAAACCCATTATCTACTACCTTACTATTTAATTCTACAACTACTCTACCAACATTCACAAAATCTTCAGCTGATGCTTCTGATGTGTATGTATTTTCTGTATTTGTAGGAATAATAGTTGTAGTGTCTAATAAAACTAAAGGTATACCTAATTTTCTTAAGTTATAACCTTTATTTTTAATATCCAACAACAATTCAGAATAAGACTTAGCTATAATATCTGTAAAAGATATTTGACCTTGTTGTAGTCTTTCTTGTAATGAAGGTTGTTCATCAACAATATCTTTATGTGTTAAGAATGTTTGTATCATTAGCTAATTACACTTTCTATTGAACCCCAAGTTACACCATCGCTTATCATAACTAATGAACCCCAACCAGCGGTAGGTTTTAATACATTAAATTGTAATTGCTGTGCAATATAATCACCATCTGTTGAACGTGGATTAGCAGTTAATTGAGCCTGGTCTATATCTATTGCTAAATATTTATTAGTAGCTACCGCATATCCGTTTGTTAAATTAAGTGCAATAAGAGCACCTTCTTTATACTGCCCAAATGTTGCAACAGTTGCGGAATTATGAGGTAAATTCAAAGTGCCTGTAATTTCAGGGTTTCCACGTCTAAGGTTTTTAGCCCCAGATGTAGTCATACAAGCTGATGAATAATTATTTGTTATACTAAATTCAAAATCTTTCCAACAAATATCTCCAGAACTAAATGTCGTTGTACCAACTGTTGTAATATTTTTTGTATCAATAGTTAAAGCTAAGTTAAATTCATCATTTTCAACATCATTTTGATTAAATATATAAGATTCAGATTCTTGCCAAGTCCCACTAAATAAAATATTCTCCTGGAGAGATTGTCCTATAAAAGTAGCTGTTATTTTAGCCAATCTTTCTTCACCACCACTTGCATTTGATATTTTCAAGGTCATTGAGTCAACAACCGCATTGGTCAAAATAAAACCATCTGAAGAAGGGTCATCAGCACCTTGAATGCCATATCCAGCTATTGTGAATAATAAACCTGTACTATAAGTATTTGTAACATTATTATTAATAGTGTAATCAATAGTATTATCATAAGGGTTTATTTTCTTGGTTGATGCTGTGCCTTGATTTTGGGATACTTGTTGTAAAGCTCCCATAAAAATGGCAGACGCTACAACAGGTGTTGCGTAACATTCAATTTCAACTTTTGGCATTACTGCTGTTTTATTTGTTTTTGCTCTATCTTCTTCAATAAACATAGTATTTGAAGATATTGCATTTAGAGTATAATTTTCAATTGCGGGGTCA
>Ga0210046_1001559_pt1 | contig 17580 bp, 12 predicted proteins | sample CryGeyCG2114_250_FD_185461 | JGI IMG/M metagenome (GOLD analysis project Ga0210046, IMG submission 185461) | Groundwater microbial communities from aquifer - Crystal Geyser CG18_big_fil_WC_8/21/14_2.50 (SPAdes) (version 2) | ecosystem: Environmental > Aquatic > Deep subsurface > Groundwater ... | reverse complement strand
GATAGAACACCTACGGTGTTCGACTAATAATGCCTAAAGAATTTCATATTACTAACTCCATCATAACAATGCACTAAAATCCCGTTAGGGATTTAATCTTTGTAACATCGATACAAAACAAAAAAAAGAATCCCGTCAGGGATTCAATATTTTTGATATTTCATTAATAACAAAGCTGAATAAGAATTGGAGTAGATGTATTTTATAATAATTATATGGTAAATATTTATTCCCTATGGGAATAGTAATTTAGAAGGAGATATCTTTTACAAAGATAGAACACCTACGGTGTTCGACTAATAAATCTTAATGAATTTCATATTACTAACTCCATCATAACAATGCACTAAAATCCCGTTAGGGATTTAATCTTTGTAACATCGATACAAAACAAAAAAAAGAATCCCGTCAGGGATTCAATATTTTTTGAAGAGATAAGATATATTAAAAATCAATTAGCTCATTCTACCGCGCTAACAGCTTTCTCCACCCCGAATAACTTATATAACCGGTAATTCAAGCTATCATTCAACGCCTGGAAACTTGCTTCGATGATATTCTCAGAAACACCCACCGTCGACCAGCTTTCATCACCATCGCGCGAGGTTATCATTACTCTAACTTTTGCTGCAGTGCCGTGTTTTTCATTCAACACACGCACCTTATAATCAATAAGTTTTATCGTTTTAATTTCGGGATAGAATCTCTTCAACGCTTTCCTTAACGCGTTATCAAGCGCGTTCACCGGACCATTTCCTTCGGCAGCAGTATGCTCTTCTTCACCGTTCACTTCAACTTTAAGGACCGCTTCCGTTCTGTCTTGTCCGTTATGGTCATTTGTTACATTCACTTTTGAGTAGAGAACTTTGTAAAAGGGAGAAAACTCTTGCAATTCATTTCGTAAAAGAAGTTCAAACGAAGCCTCCGCGCCGTCGTATTGATAACCATCGTATTCCAAATTCTTTATACTTGCCACAACTTTTTTGCTTATCTCTTTTTCGTTGAATAGATCAATGCCTAATTCTTTCGCTTTATATTTTATATTGCTCTGTCCCGAGAGATCGGAAACAAGTACTCGTTGTTTGTTGCCAACAATTTGCGGATCAATATGCTCATACATCCTGCTGTCTTTCATCACTGCGCTCACGTGTACTCCTCCTTTATGTGCGAAAGCAGATTTTCCGACAAAAGCCGCACGCATATTCGGATTAAGATTCATTACCTCATAAACAAAATTAGAAAGCGATGTGAGATGACTAAGATTTATCTCTTGCTTTGTTTTATACTTTAATTTTAAAAGAAGATTAGGAATAATACTCGATAAATTGGCATTGCCGCATCTTTCACCAACTCCGTTTATCGTTCCCTGTACATGCACCGCGCCCGCTTCAACAGCGGCTAACGTATTTGCAACGGCAAGTTCCCCATCGTTATGCGTGTGAATACCGAAAGGTATTTTCACGACTTTTTTAAGCTCCTTTATTATTGAAGAAACTTCATGCGGCAGCGTTCCCCCGTTTGTATCGCATAAAACCAATACAGAAGCGCCTCCCTTCTCAGCCGCCAATAACATCTTTAAGGCAAACTTCGCATCATCTTTATAGCCATCAAAGAAATGTTCTGCATCGTACACAACTTTTCTTCCGGCATTTTTCAAAAACTCAACAGTACGAAAGATCAGCTCTTCGTTCTCTTCATCTCTTAAACCTAAACCTACTTTTGAGTGTAGTCTCCACGATTTTCCGAAAATCGAGACAGCCTCCGTCTCCGTCTTAAGCAGCGCATTCAAGTTCGCATCTTCTTCAAGATTAGTTAATGAGCGAGCAGTTGAACCAAACGCACAGATAACTGCATTCTTTAAATGAAGTGAATGTACTTTTGCGAAAAATTCTTCATCACGCGGATTACTTCCGGGCCATCCGCCCTCAATAAAATCAATGCCAAACTCATCCAAACGTTGTGCAATTACAAGTTTATCTTGTATGGAAAGATTGACGCCTTCGCCTTGCGTACCGTCGCGTAATGTTGTGTCGAATAATTCAATTACATTTTTCATTTACATTCCTCAATTTTAAGCGATCATGTCCGTTTGCCGCGCATATTCAAATAAATTTCCGGCTTCAAGTATTGGAAGAATATCTCCAAGCGGTTTCAATTTGAATTCTTCGTTTGTCGTTACATTTTTTAGCACATTTTTTTCAAGATTGATCTGAACTTCATCGCCGGTTTTAATTTTATCATTTAATTTATCAACTGATTCGTAAGGAATTACAAATCCGCCGTCAACAGCATTTCTAAAAAAGATTCGCGCATAAGATTCTGCAATGATTACTTTCGTCCCCGCTATTTGCAACGCAAACGGTGCATGTTCACGAGAAGAACCGCAGCCGAAATTTGCACCGCCGATAATGATCGGAAATTCAGTTTCGAACTTTTCCGCTTCTACATATTTAATTCCACCGTTCGGTAAGCCCGATTTTTCCATTGGTACAGAAGAAAGCGCATACTTGCCGTACATTTTTTTCTCTTCCGGATCGGATAAACTATAAACTAAATGTTCCGCCGGAATTATTTGATCCGTATCAACATTATTACTTAATACGAATGCTTTACCTTCTAATATTTTTTCCATTTGTTTCCCTTTTCAATTTCTGTTTTCAATTATAAATAGTCTCTCGGATCGGTGATAACTCCGGTTATCGCAGATGCAGCAACAGTCAACGGAGATGCTAAATAAACTTCCGATTGCCTGCTGCCCATTCTTCCCGGAAAATTTCTGTTCGTAGTTGATATTACTACTTCATTATCCTTCGCTCTACCAACAGTATCAGCCGGACCGCCAAGACAAGCGGCGCAGCTTGATTCTGCTATAATACATCCCGCTTTTTCAAAAATATCTTTCAAAGATATCCCGCTTATAGTTTCTTCTTCCAACGCTCTTTGCACTTCTGTAGAAGCAGGTACAATGAAAGTGGAAGTCTTAACTTGATTTCCTAAAAGTATTTTTGCAGCCGCTTGAAAGTCTGAAAGTTTTCCGCCGGTGCATGAACCGATATAACATTTTGTTAGCTTTGTTCCGGCTACACTTCGTACTGTTCCCATGTTATCAGGGCTATGCGGCTTTGCAACAACCGGTTCTAACTCCGCAGTTTTATATTTTTTTATGGAATGATATTTTGCATCCGTATCGCTCGTAAATATCTCATATTCTTTATTCGATCTTTCTTTAACATAAGCTTCTGTTACCGCGTCCGCATTGATGATACCGTTCATTCCACCCGCTTCAATCGCCATGTTTGTCAATGTCATACGCTCTGTCATTGATAAAGAGAAAACTCCTTCACCGTCAAATTCCATCGCGCGGTAAGTTGCGCCGTCGGTTGTAATATCGCCGAGAATTCTTAGAATTAAATCCTTCGCCATTATATATGGAGGAAGTTCTCCTTCAAAAATAAACTTCATTGATTCGGGAACTTTCTCCCAAATCTTTCCTGTACCGAGAATAAATGCTGCGTCGGTGTTTCCAACTCCCGTTGCAAACATTCCAAATGCGCCTGATGTACACGTATGAGAATCAGTACCGAATAAAACCGTTCCCGGAAGATCATATCCTTCTTCGGCTAATGCAAGATGACAGACGCCTTTGTATCTGTCCGTGCCGACATCGTAATAGTTTTCAATCCCATATTCATTCGCAAACTCACGAAGGATAGAAACGTTCCTGTTTGCTTGGGGATTTTTTGTAAAGATATAATGATCCGGAAAGATCACTAATTTATTTTTATCCCAAATTTTAGCTGCTTCGCCAAATTCTCTTTTCCATATTTCAAATGTAGGAGGACCGCAAACATCGTGCGTCATTAGTACATCAACATTAAGCCAGATATTTTGTCCCGGCTCCACAAAGGTTTTCCCGGCAGATTTAGCTAATATTTTTTCTGTTATTGTCATTTTCATTAAAATTTAATCCTTTATACAGCTTGTGATATCTCAGATAAATAAGAGGTTGTAATGTTCTCTTTCGAATTATAATAATGTTCTTGCTGATTTAATGCTTGTAAGAACCCTTTCGCGCTCGCTTCAATAATATCGGTTGAAATTCCTCTACCGGTAAAAACGTTTTCATCTTTTTTTATTTTAACGATGACTTCACCAAGCGCTTGTCTTCCTGATGTAACTGAACGAACAAAATAAGATTCCAGCGAAACTTTGGTATTCAAAGCGCGTTCGATAGCATTAAACGTGGCGTCAACAACTCCGTCGCCTGTTGCAGATTCTTGCAGCAATTCTTTTTCTTTTTTAATACGCACGGTTGCAGTCGGAATTGAATTTGTTCCGGAATGGATTTGTAAGTAGTCCAATTCATAAAATGACGAAGTAAATTTGATTGAACTCTCTTCCATCAATATGCGCAAATCGTCGTCATAAATCTCTTTCTTTTTATCAGCGAGTAATAAAAATTTCTCATAAACATTTTGAAGTTCTTTTTCACGTAAATGATAACCGAGATCAGTTAATCGTTCTTTTAATCCATGTCTTCCGGAATGCCGACCGAGAACAATTTTGGTTTTTGGAACGCCTACGGTTTCAGGTTTCATAATTTCATACGTCTGCCTGTTCTTCAACATCCCATCCTGATGAATGCCGGATTCGTGTGCGAAGGCATTGTCGCCTACAATTGCTTTATTCGGTTGAACAACTATTCCGCTGTAAGAAGAAACCATTCTGCTGGTGTTATAAATTTCTTCTGTTTTAATCTTAGTGAAAAATTTAACTAAATCTTTTCTGACTTTCAACGCCATCACAACTTCTTCCAGTGAAGCGTTACCGGCGCGTTCACCGATACCATTTATCGTACATTCAATTTGCCTGGCGCCGTTTTCGATTCCCGCTAAAGAATTTGCAACCGCTAACCCCAGATCATTGTGGCAGTGAACGCTGATAATTGCTTTGTCTATATTTTTGACGCGTTTTTTTAGCTCAGTGATTTTTGCGCCAAATTCCGACGGAAACGTATAACCGGTTGTATCAGGAATATTGACAGTTGTTGCCCCCGCATCAATAGCGGTTTCTATTATGTCCGCTAAATATCCGATGTCGGTTCTGCCGGCATCTTCAGCTGAATATTCAACATCTTTGGTAAAAGATTTTGCGTAAGCAACGGAATCGTAAGTCATTTTTAAAATGGTTTTTCTTTTTTGTTCCAACGATTTTCCATAACGATCGTCTCCGAATTTTCCGAGAATATGAATATCGGAAGTACTGGTGAAGGTATGGATTCTTGGTTTCTTCGCTTGTTTCAAAGATTCGTAAGCTGACTTGATATCTTTTTCTATTGCGCGCGAAAGTCCGGCGACAACAACGTTCACTTCTGCGGAAATAAGCTGCACCGCTTCAAATTGCGCGGGAGAAGAAACCGGAAATCCGGCTTCAATTATATCCACATTCAACCTTTCAAGCTGCTTTGCGATTTCAACTTTTTCTTTTATGCTTAACGATGCGCCGGGAGATTGTTCTCCGTCTCTTAATGTTGTGTCGAAAATAAAAATTCTATTCTTGTCCATTGTTATTCCTTATAAAACTTAATCCGTTCGTCCTTGCTTGCAGAGCCAGAACCAAAGTATTTGTAACTAAAATATTGAATGATGGTAAGGTTAAATGATCGAATGATTGAATGAGATGCATTCATCATCATTCATTCTGCCGAGTTTTTTGTTAATCAAATTAACTAGTTACCGTAATTTTGTTTTTTTTAAAAACTTCTTCAAGCGATTTCAACACTTCATCGCGCATTACCGTTGTTGAAACAAGCGTCATCCCTTCTGAAAAAATATCTGCGGTTCTAAAATTCTTTTCTAAAGTTTTCGCAATTGCATCTTCGATTGATAAACCTATTTCCGGGAGATTGAAAGTGTAACTGAACATCAAAGCAATTGAAGCAATTGATGCAAGCGGGTTCGCTTTATTCTGTCCCGCAATATCCGGCGCGCTTCCATGTACCGGTTCGTACAATGCATACTTTTCGCCAAGACTTGCGGAAGGAAGCATTCCCAAACTCCCGGTAATCATTGCGGCAACATCACTTAAAATATCACCAAATAAATTTTGCGTGAGAATAACATCAAATTGCTTTGGATTTCGCACCAACTGCATCGCTGCATTGTCAACATACATATCATTTAATTTTACATCGCGAAATTCTTCATGAACTTGATGTACAATTTTGCGCCAGAATTGCGAACTTTCCAATACATTTGCTTTATCAACAGAAGTAACCCTTCCGCTTCGTTGACGCGCAACAGCAAAGGCTTTTCTCGCAATACGTTCAACTTCTTCAGTCGAATAAACCAATGTATTCCAACCTTTATGCTCATCATAACCACGCGGTTCACCGAAGTAAATACCTCCTGTTAATTCTCTGAAGATCACCAGATCAGTTCCCGAGAGAACTTCGGGACGCAGTGATGATGCGTCAATCAATGCGTTATAAACTTTTGCAGGCCGAATGTTAGAAAATAATCCGAGTGATTTTCTAATCTTCAATAAAGCAGCTTCCGGTTTTAAATGATGCGGTAGCGATTCCCATTTAACACCTCCGACAGCACCAAGAAAGACTGCATCCGAGTCATAACATGCATTAAGTGTCGCATCAGTTAGCGGCGTTTCATTTGCATCATAAGAACAGCCGCCCATCAAATGATAGCTAAATGAAAGTTCAAGTCCAATTTTTTCAGCAACAAATTGCAGCACTTTAACTGCGGCATCGGTTACCTCGGGACCAATCCCATCACCAGGCAAAAGAACTATTTTATATTTCAATTTAATTCCTAATTCCTAATTCCTAATTCGTAATTCCTAACCTGGACAAGCCAGAACCAATTTATCACATTAGAATGATTGAATGGCTGTATGGTAGAATGAAAAACATCCATCCATTCATTTTCATTCAGTCATTCTTTCGCTTTATTTACCATGTTACTATTCTGCCCAATATTACGCGAACTTTACTGATAAGGTACTATGTTTTTCCCTTTGAAAAGAAAACTAAAGGGAATCATGAATATCGAACAAGAAATTTAGAATAATGAAGTTGAAAGAAAGATTGTACTGACTTCGAGATTCATTTTTCCTTGTTCAATATTCGATATTCAATTATCGTTAACATGTTATTACTAACGACTCTCTAAGAGCCTAATTATTTAAGCGTCAACTTCTTCTTTTTTGTTTTGGTTGAAAAGCCAGCTCATCATTCCGCGGAGTTTTGCACCGACAGTTTCAATTGAATGTTCGCGATTACTTTTTCTCAACTTTTCAAATGAAGGACCGCCGCTTTTATATTCTGCCAACCATTCGTTAGCAAATTGACCGGATTGGATTTCCGAAAGAATTTTCTTCATTTCATTCTTAGAATCTTGATTAATAATTCTCGGTCCGCGGGTCATCCCGCCATATTCAGCTGTATCACTGACAGAATAATTCATTCTTGATAAACCTCCTTCATAATAAAGGTCAACAATTAGTTTCATTTCGTGCATACATTCGAAGTATGCGAGCTCGGGTGGATACCCGGCTTCCGTCAAGGTTTCAAATCCGGCTTTGATCAATTCAGCCGAACCGCCGCAAAGTACAGCCTGCTCGCCGAATAAATCTGTCTCGGTTTCATTTTTAAAATTTGTTTCGATGACTCCGGCTTTTGTCCCGCCGATTCCTTTTGCCCATGCGAGTGCTAAATTTTTTGTGTTGCCGGATGGGTCTTGCTCGACCGCAATTAAACACGGAACGCCGGATCCTTCGGTAAACGTTCTGCGTACTAAATGCCCGGGACTTTTAGGAGCGATCATCATGACGTTCACATCTTCAGGCGGAACGATTTGTTTGTAATGAATATTGAAACCATGACCGAACGCTAAAGTTTTACCGGAAGTAACATGTTGAACAATGTCGTTATCATAAATATCTTTTTGATTTTGATCAGGCAATAAAAGCATAATCACATCAGCCCAAGCAGATGCATCTGAAACAGTTTTAACGCTTAATCCAAGCGCTTCTGCTTTTCCCCACCTAGCACTGCTTTTGCGGAGACCAACGCAAACGTTCATCCCACTCTCTTTTAAATTTAACGCATGTGCATGCCCCTGACTTCCGAAGCCAAGAACCGCAATTTTTTTGTCCCTTAAAAAATCTAACGATGCATCGTTATCATAATAAACTTTCATGATACTTTATCCTTTTCTTTTGTTGTGAAAATTTTAGGTTGAATTTTTGACTGTTCGCCGCGTTTTAACGCAACTGTCCCGGAACGCGCTATCTCTTTAATTCCGTATTGAGTAACAACATTTATAACCGCGTCAATCTTATCCGGCGGACCGGTTATTTCAAGAGTTAATGTTCTATTATTTATATCAACGATTTTCCCGCGGAAAATATCGCAGATATTCGTCAGTTCGGGTCTTGTCCCTTTTTGATAAAAAACTGTAATCAAAGCAAGTTCCCGCTCAACGCGCGGCTGCCCGGTCAAATCAACAACTTTGATCGTGTCAATTAACCGGTTCAACTGTTTCACAACTTGCTCAATAATTTGATCATCTCCCGAAGTTACCAGAGTCATCCTTGAAATATCTTGATCTTCAGTTTCTCCGATAGAAATACTATGTACGTTGAAGCCTCTGCCGCTAAACATTGTTGCTACGCGGTTAAAGGCTCCAAAACGGTTTTCGACTAATACAGAAATTGTGTGTTTCATTTGTTATACCATTGTTTTGGGATTTAATCTTTTTGTCATCATGTCTCCGATAGAAGCTCCAGCAGGAACCATCGGGAACACCATGTCTTCTTTAACGACTTTAAACTCAATAAATACCGGGCGATCATTGATTGCAAAGGCTTCATCAAGCAACGGCTCAACTTCTTTAGGATTGTCTGTAGAAAAAGCCGCAAGTCCAAATGCTTCCGCTACTTTTCTGAAGTTGGGATTGCTCTTAGAAAGATCGGTAAAACTGTATTTTTCAGCATGGAAAAGCTCTTGCCATTGTCTTACCATCCCTAAGAAACTATTATTGATAACAAAAAATTTGATCGGGAGTTTGTAAGCAACCGCAGTAATAAGCTCTTGAATATTCATCTGAAATCCGCCATCTCCGCTGATAGAAATTATTGGACGATCTTTTACTCCGAAGGCAGCGCCGATAGATGCAGGGACAGAAAATCCCATTGTTCCCAAACCACCGCTGGTTAAGTGAGAACGAGGATGAACAAATTGATAATGTTGTGCTATCCACATTTGATGCTGCCCGACATCGGAAACAATAACAGCTTCACCTCGAGTTTTTTCCGAAATTTTTTCTATGACAAATTGTGTTCTTAATTTCCCGTCATGTGCATCAATTTCAAAGGGACATTCTTGTCTCCAGTGATTAATTTGCTTCCACCAATCTTGCAAATCAGGGTGGATATCCATCTCAGAAACCAATTCAGCAAGAACATGTTTAACATCTCCGACAATCGGTAAATCAACAATAACATTTTTATCAATTGCTGTGGGGTCAACATCAACATGAATTTTATATGATTTGGTAGAAAAAGATTCAACTTTTCCCGTAACTCTATCATCAAAGCGTGCGCCTAAAGCGATGAGCAAGTCGCAGCTGTTTACCGCTTGGTTTGCCCAATAGGTTCCGTGCATTCCAAGCATCCCCAGAGAAAGCGGATCGGTTCCGGGGAAAGCGCCCAAACCTTGAAGTGTCATTGTTACAGGTAAATTATTTTCTTTTGCGAGAAGCGCTAACTCACGCGTTCCAGCTGACATTATAACTCCCCCACCAACGTAGAGTAACGGTCGCTTTGCTTTTTTCAACATTTCGGCAGCTTTTTTAATTTGATTTTGATGCCCGATAAAGGTTGGTTTGTATCCTCGTATTTCCACTTTTTCAGGATACTCAAATTCGCAGACTGAGTTGATAACATCTTTTGGAAGATCAACTAACACGGGTCCAGGTCTTCCTGTTGAGGCTATAAAAAATGCTTTACGAATTGTCTCAGCTAATTCTTTTACATCGCGGACAAGAAAATTATGCTTTGTGATCGGTCTTGTTATTCCCATTATATCAGCTTCCTGAAAAGCGTCATTACCAATTAATTTTGTAGGTACTTGACCCGTAAAAATAACAACGGGAATTGAATCCATGTAAGCATCGGCAATTCCCGTAACAGTATTAGTCGCGCCTGGACCGGAAGTAACAAGCACCACTCCGACTCTCCCGGTAGCTTTTGCATATCCCTCCGCTGCATGGATTGCACCCTGCTCATGGCGGGTTAATATATGTTCAAGGAAATCAACATCGTAAAGTTTTTCATATAGCTTCAGTACAGCGCCCCCCGGATATCCAAAAACATATTCCACCTTTTCTTTTCTCAAACATTCAAAAAAAATGTCTGCGCCGGTTATTTTTTGTCTGCTCTCTTTCATATAGTTTCCTTTCAAGGTTCGTTCTTTTATTTATCTTAAAATCGCACCGGTGTTGGCAGAGGTTACCATTCTTGCATACCTACCTAAATAACCTTTTTTAATTTTTAGTTCGAAAACCGGGAGTTCGGTTAACCGTTTTTGAATTTCTTCTTTCGATAGCTTAACGCTTAAATTTCTGTTCGGAATATCAACGGTGATCAAATCTCCTTCAAGTAAAGCAGCAATTGGACCACGTTCAGCGGCTTCAGGTGAAACATGACCGATACAAGCTCCGCGCGTACCTCCGGAAAATCTACCATCAGTTATCAAAGCTACTTTATCTCCCAGCCCCATTCCCATAATCGCTGAAGTTGGAGAAAGCATTTCAGGCATTCCAGGTCCCCCTTTTGGTCCTTCGTAGCGAATAACCACCACATCACCGGCTTGAACTTTTCCGGCTAAAATATTTTCCATCGCTTCGTCTTGTGAGTTATAAATTCTCGCCGGACCTGTATGCTTCATCATCTTCGAATCAACTGCGCCGGTTTTCACTATGGAACCTAAGGGAGCTAAATTTCCAAACAGTATTGCCAGTCCGCCTGTTTTTGAATAAGGATTTTCAATTGAACGAATAACGGAGGAATTTTTTATTGCCGCTTGAGCAATGTTTTCACCAAGTGTTTTTCCAGTAACAGTAAGTCTTGATAAATCAAGAACTCCGTCAGCTTTAGAAATTTCTTTTAAAATTGCTGAAATTCCACCGGCTGCATCAACATCTTCCATGTGGACTTCTTTTGTTGCCGGACTAACTTTACAGATATAAGGGACTTTTTGCGAAAGCGTATTCAGTTCAGCAAGATCAAAATCAATTTCAGCTTCGTTCGCAATGGCTAATGTATGAAGAACCGTGTTTGTGCTTCCACCCATTGCCATATCAAGCACAAAGGCATTCATTATAGATTCTTTTGTTATAATATCTTTTGGCTTAATATCCTTTTCAACTAAAGAAAGAATTTGTTTCGCCGCTTTTCTTGCTAATTCATGTCGTTTGGGGTCAAGTGCGAGGATGGAGCCGTTTCCGGGGAGAGCCATTCCGAGCGCTTCCATCAAGCAGTTCATCGAATTGGCGGTAAACATTCCGGAACAGGAACCGCATGATGGACAACCGAAGTTTTCTAATTCTGTTAATTGCTCGTCATTTATTTTACCGGATTGATATTCGCCGACTCCTTCAAATACAGAAATGAGATCTACTTTTTTACCTGATGGGGTTCTGCCGGCTTTCATCGGTCCGCCGGAAATAAAAATTGTTGGAATGTTTACTCTAACAGCAGCCATTAGCATTCCCGGAACAATTTTATCACAATTTGGGATGCAAACCATTCCGTCTAAGCGATGGGCTTCAACAACTGTTTCAACACAATCGGCAATCAATTCTCTGCTTGCTAACGAATAGCGCATTCCAATATGTCCCATTGCAATACCGTCATCCACACCAATTGTATTAAATTCAAATGGAACTCCGCCTGCTTCACGAATAGCTTCTTTCACAATTCTTCCAAATTCTTGGAGATGCACGTGTCCGGGGATTAAATCTATATAAGAATTACAAACTCCGATAAAGGGTTTTTTAAAATCCTCATCACTCTTAATTACACCGGTGGCTTTCAGCAAACTGCGGTGCGGAGCTTTATCAAAACCTTTTTTTATTAAATCAGATCTCAAGTTGACCTCAAGTATATTAAATTGACAAACAAGAAAAACCTTCCAATTCTCGTCAATCCCGAAATCTTAAGTATGTGTGTGTTGTAGTCTTATATTTTGATTTGGGATTGACTTATTATTAGCCTAGAATAATAATGCTAAGGAGGCTAAGAATAACAGGAATCCCAATAATGACAGAAAAAATCGGTAGGGTTATTATTGGAGAAATCGCAACATTAGGAGTGCCGGGGATGCTGGCAATTCCATTAAAATTATTTTTGATACTATGTTGTGATTGATTTTTCATTTTTTTATTGATGCAAAGATAACAGAAGGAAGATTACTAGTCAAGTTTTCGGACTCTTTTTTTTATCGTTTCTGGAAATAAATTAACATGAATGTATATCTTTCCATTAAAGTTTTTATATCAAAGCCCGATTGAGCTTAAAAAATATGGTTCCACAGTAGTAAAATATACTTTGCTTATTTACGTGATTTGGTTAATATGAATGGAAATTCTAATTTATAATAAAACATTTTTGGAGTATCTAATGAAACCGACAATTTCTTTTCAGTTGTTTGCAATCATCATTTTATTATCATTTTCTTCTCTTACTGCACAAGTTTATAAATCAGATTCTCCTTTCGCACATACCTATTCCATCGTTGCATATGATGAACAAACGGGTGATATGGGCGTTGCCGTGCAGTCACATTGGTTTTCTGTTGGAACGATGGTTACATGGGGTGAAGCCGGAGTTGGGGTAGTTGCAACACAGTCATTTGTGAATCCAGCGTTTGGACCAGAAGGATTAAATTTATTGAAAGCTGGAAAGTCTGCCGGTGATGCTGTTGCCGCATTACTTTTAAGTGATAAAGGGAGGGAATTCCGGCAGCTCGCAATATTGGATGCAAAAGGAAATGCTGCATCATTCACCGGTGAGAAGTGTATTCAACCGGCAGGGAATATTGTCGGGAAAAACTTTTCTGTTCAGGCAAATTTAATGGCTAACGATAAAATTTGGCCGGCAATGGCTGAAGCATTTCAAAAAGCAAAAGGATCTCTCGCAGAAAGAATGCTCGCTTCGCTTGAAGCTGCTGAAAAAGCCGGTGGCGATATTCGTGGAAAACAATCTGCTGCAATGTTGGTTGTTCGTGGGAAAGCCACAGGAAAAGTTTGGGAGGATCGCTTAGTTGATATACGTGTTGATGATAGTCCTGCACCGCTTCCTGAATTACGAAGACTCTTAAAAATTCATCGCGCTTATGATCATATGAATAACGGCGATCTTGCAGTTGAAAAGAACGACATGGACTCAGCAATGAAAGAATATTCCGCCGCGATGAAAATGTTTCCTAATAATCTTGAAATGAAATTTTGGACTGCTGTTGCACTGGCAAATAAGGGAAGGATGAAAGAAGCTCTCCCAATGTTCAAACAAATTTTTAAAAAAGATAAGCAGTGGAAGACTCTAACTCCACGGTTAATTCCGAACGGATTGTTAAAAGTTACAGAGGAACAGTTGAAAAGAATAACTGAAAGTTAGCACGGGTGTGAATAGTTGGAAATGTTGTGACAGATAAATTTTTCGGGTACATGTCACTCGATAGAATGTCGGTATCAACCTCTGTTAAACTGGCTCTACCTAACCTGGACAAGCCAGAACCAAATTGTTCTTGGTCGGCAGTCAACAGTATGCAAGTCGGGATGATTTTTATGAATCAGTTTTTATTTTTGTTCATAACCCCATCGGGGTTATATCTTTGTAAAAAATTTAAAAGTGCAATCAAGAACTCCGTAGGAGTTCAATGTTTTTTTGAATCAATGCAACAATTCAATAAAACAACATCAATCACCGTTATATAATATTCTGCCAAATATTACATGAATTTCAGTGTAAAGGTACTATTAGCTATTCAATATCTCCGTTTCTCGAACTTAGTTTTTATCTTCCCGACTAATTTATTTGTGCGCTCCGTTGATTTAAAATATCAACTAATATTGTATGTTTGCTTTTGAGATAATAATGGAAATAATATTAACAATATCTTCATCGTACAGAGGAATATATCTGAGTTTCTAATTGATATTCATTTCTAATTGTCCTTTAGCGTTTATGTAACTTTCTAACTCAAACCAAACAATTATGATTTCGCAAAGAGAACCAACAAAACTTACAGCATTAATAGTTGACGATGAACTTCACGGCAGGGAAAATCTTAGAAAAATATGCGAGACCTATTGCCCTGAGATTAATATTTTGGCTATCGCCGATTCTGTTGTTAACGCTAAAGAACTCGTCTCTATCCATAATCCCGATGTTGTTTTTCTTGATATTAGTATGCCGGTGTTAGACGGGTTTGATTTTCTTGATGAATTTGATGAACGAAATTTTATGGTAGTATTTGTCAGTGCTCATGAAGAATTCGGCATTAAGGCAGTTAAAGCCGGTGCTGTTGATTATCTCCTCAAACCAATTAATATAAAGGAATTAAAACTAACTATTAAAAAACTATTAGTCCTAAAAAATAAAAAGGTGGAAGTTGAGTCATCAGCCGAATCCGGTAAACTGATGCTGCCTGCTTCGCACGGTTTTGAGGTCTTACTAACTGATAACATTATCCGGCTCGAAGCTCAAGGATGTTATACAAAAATAGTTACAAACGGCGGTAAGAATAAGACCGTTTCCCGCACATTGAAAGATTTTGAAGAGACACTTCCGAAAGATTTATTTTTCCGAACCCACAAATCGCATATTATTAATTTAAAGTTCATAAAAGGGTATTCAAAATTTGGCGGTTACTATGCAATAATGATGGATAACAGTAAGGTCGAAATTTCCCGCCGAAAAGTTTCAGAATTTCTTCAAAGATCAAAAGCAGTGATGAAAACAGTTTGACAATGGATAAGCGCAAATTCAGTGAAAAGATCATGAGAGAGAATTTTAAAAAAGCCCTTCCCCTTGGGAAGGATTGGGATATGATTTTTTATTCATTGTTGATTTTTCTTTTCTCTTTTCAATATCTCTACCCTCAGACTCCTCCATATTACCACTACACCTCATCGGACGGATTGCCATCTTCTACCGTTTTTGATATGCTTCAAGATAAAGAAGGATTTATGTGGTTCGGAACTTTGAATGGCTTAAGCAGATTTGACGGGAAACATTTTATAACTTTTAATGAAAAGGATGGACTTAATTCAGCAGTAATTACAGCGTTAATGCCCGGAGACAACGGCGATATTTTTATCGGCAATTATGAAAAAGGGATCAACGTTTTACGCAACAGTAAAATCGAAAATTTTCGGAGAAAAGTAAAAGGGATGAATTTTAATACGGCTTTTTTTTTAAGGCAAAATGGCAAAATTTACTCTTCTACCGCCTACGGAAGAATATCTGTTTTTCATGAAAAACCAGATTCAAGTCATGACGATTTTATCGCGGTTCCCGCCTCAATATTCGTTCATAGATTAGCCAAATTATCAGACGGCAATATACGCGTATTAACTTCAAAGGGAGTGTTTCGCATAGAGAATAATAAACTTATTAAAGTGTATATAACCGGATTACCAGATGACTATTACTATTGTCTTGCTCAACGAAGCGACAGCAGTTACTTTATTGGAGCAAAAGGGGCTGTTTATCAAATAAAAAATAATAGCGTGATAAATAAATTTGTAATGGATTCATTTGCCAAAAAACTTTTTTATGCAATTTTCTGCGACAGCAAAAACAATATTTGGTTTTCAGTGTTGGGCAAAGGCTTCTTTGTAATTCCCAATGGAAGCGATAAAATATTAAACATCGGCGGCAAGATGGGATTGGAGAACACGCAGATCGATGGTTTTTATGAGGATAATGAAGGTAATATCTGGATTTCAACTTTTGGCAAGGGAGTCTTTTGCTTGAATAATCTTTATCTAAGAAATTTTTCGGAAAAAGATGGATTGACGAATAATAATGTGAATTGTATTGAAAAAGATAAGTCGGGCAAAATTTTATTCGGAACTATAAACGGCATCAGCATTTTAGATAACGGAGTTATAAGCCCGCTTAGAGACAACAGCGGTAAAATTTTATCGGGATATATAAACGATATTAAATGTTTCGACGAGGAAATATATGTTAACTGGGCGCCTGAAACTCCCGAAATAAAAAATGTTTCTTACAGAGACTTGAATTTTCGTTTCGTCAATTTCCCTTCGTTCTATAAAACAAAATCCGGACTTTATATCTTAGGTAACGTTGGAAATGATTTGCGAATATTTTCAGAGTATCCTCCAAACCTTAAGAAGATTGTGCCGGTTACAATTTTTGGTGACAGTATTTACGCAAATCGTGTAAATGCTATTGTTGAAGACTCAAAAAATAATATTTGGGTTGGTACAAGCCTTGGTCTGTGCAAACTTTCGGAGTTAAATGCAAAAACCACTCCGGTTAAATTCAAGAAAACTTTCTTCACGGAAAATCCTGTTCTTAATTCAAAGATTAATTCGATTTTTGCTGATAATAAAAACCGGGTCTGGTTTACAGGCGTTAAAGGTATCGCATATTATGATCTCGAAACTGATTCGGTTGTAAGTAATTTGAGCATATTAGATCTTAATAATTCGGTTCCAACTTCCGTAGTGATGGATAGCAAACAGAGGATCTGGATCGGAACGATGAAAGGACTTTATCTGCTGGATAATGGAAAAACTAAATTTCTGAATAGAAACGACGGTTTGCCTTCAAACGAAATACTTTCACTTTATTTTGATGATGAAAATAATTCTTTATATATCGGCACAAGTGATGGAATTTCTTTTCTCGATATGACTTCATTCGATTCTTATGTCCATGCTAAACTCACCGTAAAAATGATCAACATAAAAGCAGGTGACTCGGTTTATACGAACTACAGCAATTTGGTTTTTAATCCTGAGCAACATGACGTCTTCATTAATTTCAAAGCGATAAGCTATTCCTCACCTGGGTCAATTAAATACAAATATCAACTTGATGATGGCCAATGGATTGAGACGGAGAATGACTTTTTAAATTTCATATCGCTTAAACATGGAGAGTATAAACTTCGGATAATCGCAAAAACGCAGAATGCTGATTGGAGCAAACCCTATTTTCTTTCCTTCAGTATTCTGCCGAGATTTACTGAAACAATTTGGTTTGACTTCTTACTCATAATCGTTCTTGTATGTATACTTGTGCTCATCATAATTTGGCGGTTTAAACTGAACAATCAAAAGATCAGAGCGGAATTAGAACTAACCGAGAAAATAAACGACCTCAAACATCAGGCGCTATCGGCAATGATGAATCCCCATTTTATTTTTAATTCGCTTAACTCGGTGCAATACCTCATCAACAGCCAGCGAAATGAAGAAGCAAATGATTATATAGCAATGATGGCGAAACTGATCAGGAAAAATC
>Ga0210046_1001541_pt1 | contig 17719 bp, 8 predicted proteins | sample CryGeyCG2114_250_FD_185461 | JGI IMG/M metagenome (GOLD analysis project Ga0210046, IMG submission 185461) | Groundwater microbial communities from aquifer - Crystal Geyser CG18_big_fil_WC_8/21/14_2.50 (SPAdes) (version 2) | ecosystem: Environmental > Aquatic > Deep subsurface > Groundwater ... | reverse complement strand
GCATAAAAACCGCTTCTTTATTTTTTTTAATTCTTGTTTTACTTTTTTGAGATAGTATCTGAAAAATTGGTCTAAAACATATCATTGACTATTTGAAAAAACTATATTCTCGGACACGCTCCTAGTTTCTCCTTTTGTTTCATAAAAACATTTTTACTATTTTAATGACTCATAAGTATCATTTTTTAGTTGGAGGGTTAAACTTGCACAACTTCATAATTATTCACACCAGAAATCTTATACTAGGCCAAATTATGTTCAAAAAATACCTTGAAAATATTTAGATATCCATAAATGCCAATTTTCAATAAAGACATATTGTTATCTGACCCAAAGTTCCTAAACGGTAATCTTCAACTTATAGCTTGTGCTGGTTCCGGTAAAACTGAATTCGTTTCTGAACGAATTGCATACCAGATTAATCAAGGTATTGCAAAGCCAGATGAAATAGTTGCATTTACTTTTACAGAAAAAGCTTCTGAAGAATTAAAGTTTAGAGTAAGATATAAAATAAAAGAGGTTATTGGTCACCAACCTGATATTGGGGATATGTATATTGGAACAATACATGCATTTGCTTTTATGATTCTTAAAGAATTTATTCCAAAATATCGAGGGTATGATATGCTCGATGAAGTTGGAAGAATTGCTTTTGTTAGCTCAATCAAATATGATATGGATGTAAAATATCTTCGTAGTTCTCTTAGTAGTATATTTAGAAAACCTTGGGGTCGTAACGAAGAGAATTGGACGTTTTCTGTTTTTATAAATGATCTTGATAAATTTGTAGAAGAAGGCTGGGATGTAGATTCGGTTGCTACTTCAGATAGTTTTATTAATGCATATAAGATTTATTGCGCAAAAATGGAGGAAAAGAAATTTCTCGATTTCTCATCGATTCAAAGAATAGCGGTTGATGTATTAAAAACTAACAAACTTGTATTGGATATAGTTCGTTGCAGATACAAATATTTTACAGTAGATGAATATCAAGATGTAAATCCTATTCAAGAAGAACTAATTCAGCTTGTTTCAGGAAAAAAGAATGTTTGTGTTGTTGGAGATGATGATCAGTCAATCTATCAATGGCGGGGAGCCGATGTAAACAATATACTTAGTTTTGCATCAAGATATCCGAAAGTGAAAATTCACAAGTTAGAAATAAACCGCAGAAGTCATGATCGAATCGTTAAAGCTGCTAGTAATTTAATTGAAAGAAATTCTCCAAGATTGGATAAGGCAATTATAGACCAAGGTTTAAGGTCTGAAGATGGTGATCTTTATAAGATTGTATTTCAAACACAAGAAGATGAAATAACATGGATTGTTGAAAAAATACAAACTCTGATTGGAACAGAATTAATTGAAAATGGAAAACCTCGTAAATTAAAATATTCTGATATAGCACTTCAATTTCGTTCAATTTCAAATGAAGCTCAACCCTACATTGATGCATTAGCTAGTATAAATATTCCCCTTGTTTATTCTGGGGTTGGTGGGCTATTTGATACACCAGAAATAGATTCTATTCTTAAAATATTTGGATATATTTCACAAATTGACTCAAATGAAGTTTATGATGACTTCTCTTTAGAATTGTTGCATGATAATTTAAAGTCAATTTTTAATGTGACTAAAAAGAGCTTTATAAATGGGGTAGCAAGCATTGAGGATTGGGCTCGTAAACAAAAACGACTTTCTCTTCAAGCTCTATATGGTGAAATACTTTCCCTACTCGGTCTTGCTAAAGAAGTTTACCATGAGAACGAAGATGAAGTGCTTTTATATAATCTAGGACGGTTAAGCCAAGCTATCACTAAGTATGAAAGCTCATGGGAATACTTAACATTTAGAAGTATAAAAGATTTTATTTGGTTTATACGTTTACATGCACAACGTTCGTTTGATGCAGGGCCAACAGATTCAACAGCCAACTTAATTGATGCTGTTCAAATATTTACAATGCATGGAACGAAAGGGTTAGGCTTTCCAATTGTTTTTCTTCCGGGGAATTATCAAAAACGCTCAAATAATAGTATTAGTCCAAGCTGGATTGACGAATCAAAAGTTGACCTTAGTAGATATGGAAATTCAATCGAAGATGAAAGACGACTATATTATGTAGCAATCACTAGAGCAAAAAAATATCTTTTTGTTACACATGGAAGAGTAAAAGCTGGGAACCAAAGACCAACTAATGCAAAAGACTTTTTTCATGAGCTGGATAATGAATATTTCATTTCTACTTTAGTCGCAGATCCAACCAAAAGAATACCTTGCTCAATTGAAGGTATTTCTGAAGAAGCAAAATTCCCCACATCATATAGCGAGATGGCTTATTATATATCTTGTGGTTATAACTATAAATTGAGATTTATTTATGGTTTTGATCCTGGAATTGTTCAAGCTCTTGGTTTTGGTAATCAAGTTCACAACGTTATAAATCTTTTGCACAAACAGTTTGAAACGGATAATAAAATACCTTCGCGCAAAGAAGTAGCAACTATTCTTGAAGATAATTTTTATATGCGTTATGCTTCAAAATCAATTTCCGATCGATTAAAAGTTGCCGCATTTAACAGCATTGCAAAGTATATAAAACTATGGCAAGATGATTTTTCTCTTTCAGTCAAAACAGAACGCCCATTCGAATTAGAATTTGATAATGCTCTTATCTCCGGTGCAATTGATATGATTAAGAGAGATAAAGGCGACAAAACTATTTTGGAAATAATTGATTTCAAAACTGGGAAACCAGAAAATGAGCTAATGGAGAAATATGAGTTACAAGTTCAGCTATATACTATTGCAGCTAGAGAGGCTCTTGGGCTAAAAATAGAGAAAGCACATGTCCATTTTCTTGATGCGAACAAAAATGAACGCTTGGAAATTGGAACTTCAGATTATGCAATTGATACAGCTAAAGAACAAATATCATATGCAATTAGCGGAATTACCCAAATGAACTTTAAACGTGATGCGCGGAAAGATAAAACTTGCAATACTTGCGATTGGAATCATATTTGTCCAAAACGAAAGGGCTACAAATGTAAATGAGTAAAACGATAATAAATAATTCTGGCCATCGACAAAGACTAAGAGAACGTTTTGCTAAATCTGGTTTTTCAGGCTTTCATGATTATGAAGTATTAGAATTCTTGCTCACTTATATTTTTAGGCAAGGAGATGTAAAACCAATTGCCAAAAAACTAATTAAAGAATTCGGTTCATTTACAAAAGTGTTAGATGCTGCCCCAAGTGAATTAGAAAAAATAGAAGGTATGGGTAAATTTTCAGCAATTTCTTTATCAGCCTTAAGAGGAGCTTTACAATATTATTTTGCAGATTCTGTTAAAATCAACAAAATGCAATTATCTAAAATGACAGATTTAGTTAAATTTGTTTCTAGCCAGATTGCTAATAAGAAAAATGAAGTATTTATTGCTATATATCTTAATGCAAAGAATGAAGTTTTAGATGTGACTGAGTTTTCAGAAGGTACCGTTTCCCAAGCTGCAGCTTACCCACGTAGGATTGTTGAAGCAGCTCTAGAGTATAAAGCTACTAGTATCATTTTATCTCACAACCATCCAGATGGTGTTGCAGAACCATCTGATTCAGACATACAAATTACTGATGAAATTAAAAAAGCCTTGCAGTTAGTTGAAGTATCTTTGCAAGAGCATATAATTATAGCTAATAAAGATTATTACAGTTTTAGAAGAGAAGGAATATTATGAGCAAAGAAAAGAATACCCCGGATTTACCACTGGGCTTGTACTGGAAAAATAAACGAACAACTGTTGATAGAACAGTTTTGCCATTCCAAAAACTAGAAGTAATTGAAACTATAAATGAAAGCCGAGCTACACGCGAAGCCGAAAAAGATGACATGTTTCGTAAAAACCCAGATGCTATTGATACAACGTGGCGAAATAAACTTATTTGGGGGGATAATAAATATGCAATGGCAGCACTTTTAGAGAAGTATGTCGGGCAAATAGATTTAATTTATATTGATCCACCTTTTGCCACAGGGTCAAATTTTGAGACAACAGTAAATATTGGGGAAGATGAGTTAGAACACACAAAGGAATCATCAGCTATTGAAGAAATAGCGTATCGGGATACTTGGGGTAATGGACTCGATAGTTTTTTGCAAATGATGTATGACAGACTAATAGTAATGAGAGATTTATTATCTGAAAAAGGGTCTATATATGTTCATGTTGATTATCGAGTACATGCTTACTTAAAGATACTTATGGATGAAATATTTGGTGTTAATATGTTTCGTAACGAAATTATATGGTTTTATAGAAGATGGTCTGCTGCGAGTTCAACTTTTCAAAAAATGCATGATGATATTTTATGGTATAGTAAAACAGATAAATTTAAATTAAATCAAATTCATGTTGAGCCAACTGAAGGTCAAAAAGTTAAACACGAAAAAGGGTGGGATAGAAACTCAGTTTATATTGAAGGGAGAAGGCAACCACAATTAATAGTTTATAACAAGCAAAAAGTTGATAAAGCAATTAAATCTGGTCAAATTGATGAATCTGAATATGCACGAACAGTTTATGTAGATATTTCAAAAACCATTGCACCTGATGTTTGGGAAATTAATTTTATCAATTCTCAAGCGAAAGAAAGACTTGGATATCCAACACAAAAACCCGAAGCATTATTGGAACGGGTAATAAAGGCTAGCAGTAATGAAGGAGATCTAATTGCAGACTTCTTTTGTGGCAGTGGAACTACTGGGTCTGTTGCTGAAAAACTCGGAAGACGTTGGGTTATGGCTGATTTAGGACGCTTTTCGGTTCACACGGCCAGAAAACGTCTATTAGAAATTGAAGGTTGCAAACCATTTGAGATACTTAATATTGGTAAATATGAACGCCAATATTGGCAAAGCAACATTTTCAACAAGAAGTCCAAGGAACAAACTCTTGCAGAGTACATTTCATTTATACTGCAATTATATAAAGCTAACCCAATTCCCGGTAGTCAGTATGTTCATGGAGAAAAAAACAAAGAACTTGTTCATGTTGGTAGTGTAGAAGCACCTGTTACTTTAGAGGACATTCAAAAAGCAATTGAGGAAACTCTAAGAATGAAACAGAAAAACCTTACTATTCTTGGTTGGGAATGGGAAATGGGTTTACATAACGTTGTTGAACAAGAAGCAAAAAAAGCCGGTGTAAAATTAACATTGCTAAATATACCTCGTGAAGTAATGGATAAACGTGCAACGGATGCTGGTGAAATTGCATTTTATGAATTAGCATATTTAGAAACAGAAATTAAGAACTATAAAAGTGGTGAAATAGCCATTGTACTTAAAGACTTTGTAATCCCAAATTTAGATTTAATACCCAAAGAAGTTCGCTCTAAAATAAAAAAATGGAGTGACTATATAGATTACTGGAGCGTGGATTGGAATTACCAAGGAGATACATTTCATAATATGTGGCAAACATACCGAACCAAGCAAGACCGAACATTATTATTAAAATCTGATCCATATGAATATGCTAAAAAGGGTAAATATCAGATAATGATTAAGGTGATAGATATTTTCGGTAATGACACAACCCATTTAATGAATTATAAGGTAGGGTAGTTTATGGCACGTAGAAAAACCCAACAGCATACTTCAGTAATTGAATTAGACCAGGCACTACCTGAAATACATGGACGTAAGGCTTGGGAAATTCCTACTCAATATTTAGAAAAAGACGGCAAGGGTAGCTATAGAATAATTGATGAACGCCGACCGAGTAAAACTTTATTAGTTAATAAAATTAGAGAAGAAGTTGATGTTTGGCGAGATAACGAATATTCTGGGGCAAGTAACACCTCTATCCAACTTCTAAACTTCTGGTTTGAAAAAGATCACATTGTTGATAGAGAAATATTCAGATTTCGTTTTGCCCAGCGAGAAGCAATAGAAACGATTATTTATTTATATGAGGTGAAAAGGCAACGAGATAATGTCCTTTTAGCTGAAACATATTTAGAAGCTGCCGCTTTAGGTGATTCTCTATTTTCTGATCATGACACAACAGTATCTGAATTAAAAGCAACCAGAATTCTGCGTAGATTAAACCCTGCAAACAACAGAGAAGTGCAACAAGAACTACCTCCCGAAGACTTAACACGTTATTGTGGAAAGGCAGCAACCGGTTCGGGCAAAACTTTTGTTATGTCCTTTCTTGCAGTCTGGTCATATTTCCATAAAAAGTACGAGAGAAATTCTCCACTTTCGAATACATTTTTAATCATTGCTCCAAACGTTATTGTATATGAAAGATTAAAAATTGATTTTGAAAATGGCAATGTATTTCATCTTTTCCCGTTTGTTCCGGATGAGTGGAAGCATGATTGGCAGATGAGTTTTATTATGAGAGATGACCAAGTTAAAACCAGTACGGATGGCACCTTATACTTAACCAACATTCATCAAATATATGAAAGTCGTTTAGAAAATGAGGATGAAGACCTTGGCCCAATAGGTAATTTGCTTGGAAGAAAACCTAAAAAAGATAATGAGGCTTCGTGGTTTAAAACAATTCTTGAAAGAATAATGCAGCACGATAATCTCTTAGTAATAAATGATGAAGCACATCATGTGCACGATGAAGAACTTTCGTGGTATAAATCAATTATGCTTCTTCATGAAAACCTTAAATCGAAAGGTAAATCTGGCTTATCCCTATTATATGATTTAACAGCAACTCCAAAAGATCAAAATGGTACATTCTTTCCCTGGATTATTTCAGACTATCCACTTGCTCAAGCAATTGAGGACAATATAGTTAAAACCCCTCTGATTGTTCACCAGACTGATAAAACGAGTCCAGATAATAAGCATATAAGTAATGCATTTAATGCCTATCAAGAGTGGATTCAAATTGCTTTAAAAAGATATGACGAACACTTTAAAGCATATGGTAATTTATTTCAGAAACCAGTTCTTTTTATAATGTGCGAAGAGACTAAACAAGCAGATCAAGTTGCAGAAGGATTAAGAAAAATATCCGGCTATAATAAGAAGGATCAAGTTTTAGTTATTCATACTAACAAGGATGGTTCGCTAAGCAAAGACGATAAAAAAATAGAAGAGCTTCGTGAGCAAGCTCGTTTAATAGATGAACCTAAATCTCCGGTAAAAGTAGTGGTCTCTGTATTAATGCTACGCGAAGGATGGGATGTTAAAAATGTTAGCATAATCCTTGGGTTACGCCCATTTACTTCAAAAGCAAATATTTTACCTGAGCAAGCTGTTGGTCGCGGTCTTCGGTTAATGCGCGATTTGGGTCCTGATTACACACAAATTCTTGAAATAATTGGAACAGACAAATTTGAAGAATTTATTAAGCAATTAGAACTAGAAGGGGTCGGTATAGGTGTTTCTAAAGCTCCTCCTTCACCAGGTCGTTTAATTATGCCTCTAAAAACCAGAAGTCAACATAATTTTGAAATACCAGAATTAACTTCCTCCTTTACTCGAAAAATGTCGGGACTAGATAAATTTGATGTTTCAAAATTAAAACAGCTTATTGAACTTGATAACAAGGGAAATTTCAGAAACATTAAACTTTCCCTAATTCATGGAACAACAGAAAAACTTGTTGGAACAAAACAGGTAAACATTGAAGACGATGATTTTATCTCTTCACATGAACTTTTATCTAGTATAACACATCGAATAATTCGTGAAGGTAAATTTAACACTAACTTTAATTTAATATATAGAATAGTAAAATCATTTATTCGTGATGTTTGTTTTGGTAAAAAAGTTGATTTAGATGAAATAGTTGTGCGTAAGAATTTAGCAAAGGCAAATGTTTCAGATGCAATAAGCATATATCTTTCACGTAATCTAGGCGAACATACAAAGGTTGAAACTACAGTAAAAGTAAAAAATTATCCTATTTCCTTATTAGAATTGGATGGTTTTTATTGGAAAAGAGACATCGCTGAATGCAAGAAAACTATTTTTAATTATACTCCGGTATATAATAATCTTGAAAAGGATTTTGCTTTCTTTCTTGAAAAGGCTTCTGATATTACAAAATTTGCAGCGCTTGCAGAAACATATACAAAATTTAATATTACTTATCTAAACAAAAAAGGTAGCCAAAGTCTTTACTATCCAGATTTTATTGCTGAGCAGAAGTTAAAAAATGGTTCCTTTGTTAATTGGATTATTGAAACCAAAGGCTATGAAGACGAAAACGTTGCCTTGAAAGACGCCGAAGCAGAAAATTGGTGTAAAAAAGCAACTGAATTTACAGATAAAACTTGGAAGTTTTTGAAAGTCCCAGATAGAAGTTTTAGAGCAATACAAAAAACAACAAATACTATGTTCGAACTGGTAAATAAACTTTTGAAAACGAAAACTGAGCAAGGAAAATTAAAAATATAATTTGGGAGGAATTCACATGAAGAAAATTAATGTAAAGTCCTTTGAGTATGAAAGAGACTTTATAGAGGTTTACTCTAAAGAGAATCCCACTGGCCAAATAAATCTACTTGTTGATTGGCGACAACATCAAATAAATATAAACCCCAAATTTATAAGTCAAATAAAATTGATAGCTAATGAGCAGTATTCAGATTTAGACCATTTCATTTTAGAACTATTACAGAATGCTGATGACAACAAATACTCAACCAATACACCTGAAGTGAGAATCGTATTGTCAGAAGAAAAATTTGAACTTTATAACAACGAAGATGGTTTTACATCAGATAATCTATTTGCAATAACTTATTCCGCTGCATCTACAAAAACAAGAGATAAGACAGCCGCTACTTACATTGGAGAAAAAGGCATTGGATTTAAGTCGGTATTCAGTGTTGCTGAAAACGTTGAGATTCACAGCAGTCCATATCATTTTAGATTAGATAATAATGAGTTTATCATTCCGCATATTCTCGATAATGGGGAAGATACAAAAGGGACAACTATTATAGTGAACTTCAAGGATAACAAAGCAATACCAAATGTTTTATCAAAAAGTTTAAGATCCCTAGTTGATAACGCTCAAGAATTTACTCTGTTCTTACAAAAAATAGAGAGACTTGAAATTGTTGATAATATTTCAAATAAAAAAAGTACTGTTCAAACAATTAGAGACAAAGAGAATGGTTTCTATATTGTTAGAAGTGAGGAAAAAGAGATTGAGTATATTACCAAATCATACAAGAAGACGATACAGAATGATGTAGTAAAAACACGATTTAATGAGATAGAGTCCGATTTAGACCGAGAAATTATTTTTGCAGTTCCTATTATTGATAAAAAGCGATCATATTCACTACCAAGCGGGAAAATATTTTGCTACTTGCCTACGCACATCAAACTTCCAATCCCGATTCACATTCAAATTGATGCTAAAACATTGACGAATAGAGAAAATATTGCATCATTCAATGAATCAACATGGAATAAAGAAATATTTTCTAGTTTTGTAGACCAAATGTCTGACATGTATGTTGCCTTAACAAAAGAAGAAAAAATTAAAGAAGTACTTCCTGAGTATCTACCATTTAATATTGAAAATGAGGAAATCATAAATGCAGATATTAAAGATTTACTTATTACCGTGACTGAAGAATTAAGAGAAAAGCCAATCTTTTTAGATCGACATGAAAAGTTTAAACTAAAAGATCATTTATTAATACTTCCAAAGGGATTAGAAATTTTTGCTGAAGACATATACGAAAATGAGATTAGTAGAATCTATAACAATTGGAGGGATAATGATAATAGCTACTCGTTTGTCTCAGTTAATTGGACAGAGAGATATAAAGACGTACTTAATTATTATGAATTAAGTGAAATAGATAGTCGTGACATTATTAGTCTTTTAAAACTTGGGCCACCCTCAAAAATCGATGTTAATAATAATGAAAATGTTAGAGAGTTTATGGCTCTTATAATAAAAACTTGTAATGATTACAGTCTTAATAAAAATGATATTTTAGATTGTCCCATATTCCCAATATTGGTAGGAAAAGAGCGTAAATGGGGCAAATTTGATTCCGAAACATTCTGGTTACAAACAGATAGTCCATCTAAAAGGGTGCAAAATACTAGCAATATAATAGATCCAGAATTTACATATTCACCCGGTGGTGGTCTGAGTAAAAAAGAAGGTGGAGAAATAATAAGAGGGTTTAATAAAAGATTTAGGGAATATCTTATTGAAACGCTTGAGAAGAAACCTTATAGCATTGCTGAGTATTATAAAAAAACAGTAATCCATGAATTGCAAAACATTGAAATTGATGTTAGAAAACCATTTGAAAGAAAGAGAGTAGAAGAATTGTGGAGTAATTTATATTCACAAATATGGAATAGGAAAAAGACAATCATTAAGGAGGAAGATGAAATATATTGGAATAATTTAACGAACTTACTTTCAGAGTGTAAAATATTGGTAAGAATACCCAAAACAAACGAATGGGATTTAATACAAATAAAATACTCTTTTCTTGGACCTCAGTTTAAGACAGAGCACAATTTACAAGAAATTTATTCAAAGACAAATGCGCCAATCATTAGATTTCCTTCTATGCAAAAAATATTAAAAACCAGTAAATCAAAAAGGAATCGAAAGATTGATTGGGAAGATTGGAAAAACTTCTTACTGGAATGTGATGCAGAAGAGGGGGGATATTTTGTTAACCAAAAAATTGAATATGGCAAAGAATATGGAGGCAGTAATGCTAAAGAATACGAGGACAAAGAAAATATTTTTGCAAAAGAAATAATGGATTCGATCAACTCTCATTGGGAATATAAGAACGAAGGATATAATAGTTTTATTATTGGTCATAATTCAACTACCACAAACTTAGACAAATATAGTTTAGATTTAATAGGAAGCGAATCTGATGACTTTTTAGCTAAAAGGATCAGCGAAATATGGAAAAGATTATCAAATGACAGAACAGTTATTTATTTTATTTGGGGTTATAAAAAGGGTTATCGAGACATAAGAATTAATCACCTTTTGGTTTATGAGCAAATAAGAAAAGGATTGTTACTAAAATCTACCATGGGGTATAGAAATTCTACTGAATGTTTTGAGTCTAGTTCTATTACGGAAAAAATTCTTAAAAATATTGCCCCTCTTGTTAATATTGAAGCAAACAATTATAATAGAGCCCTCTTAAAAAAAATAGGCTTTAATGAGATTGTTGATATTGAGCACCTTGAGAATATGATAACCCAATGGTTTAGTTTAGATTCAGACCATACGACGTTAGAGTTTATTCCATACTTAAAGGCAATAGTAGAGTTTTGCAAAGAATTCCCGAATAGAGCACACGAACTGAGGCTAAAGAAAATATTCTTTTCACAACAAGAAAATAAACTTCTTTCACTTTTAAAATGGCAAGAAAATATTGACATGATGGAATATCCAGAGAGTTTGATAGATGATTTAACAAAAACTTTTAATATTAATTCTCAACAGGATTATCATGATGTTTTGAATATAATATTTAGTCACAATAAGATATCAGAAGAAATTTTTGAAGTTATAATTGACTTAAGTAAATATTTGTTTTCAGAAAATCCAGATAAAATTGCTTTTGAGTTTAATTCAAAGCTTGAAGCGATAGGACTTACTTTTAATGAAACAAAAATTTATTCAGTTAAAGAGTTGCCAATTATTTGGAATCGCGCTCCAGTCATTACAACTGATGAAAATATTATAGTCCTAAACCAAAGATATTGGGATAATAAAGAATTGTTAAATATCCTTGATATTATTGGCTGGGATACCCTAACTAGCTTTGATATAGAAGTTGAGACTGATAGGAAAATAAACCTTAGAAATAAAGAGATTAAACAAACATTCTTCGTTTTACAAGAAATAATTGGTCCATCAAAATACGATGAACATTTTCAAAAACTTACAAAATTAAAATTGTTTAATTCACAAGAGATCATAAAGGAAAGGGTGCTCCGTTGTGAAAACATTTTAGTCCTTTTTGAAAAAAACAAGAAAGAAATTTTCAGAAAAGTCCCATACTGGTTTGACGGTGAAAAATTATTCATAAAGTCCTCTGAGAGACTAGAAGCTATTCTTCCAGAATTTATTGATTTATTATGTAACACTACATTACGAAGTACTTTTAGATATGTTTGGAATGATGGCGAAATATTAGAAAAAACAAACGCTGAGCCTCAAGTAAAAAGCGTAGAAAAAAAACTTGACACATCAAAGTATTTTGGTATGGATCAAACTGTATCAGATAATTATACTAATGGTAGTGGCAATAGTAAAAACAATAATGCAACAAAAGAGAGATCGTCAAGCGAAAGTGAGCATGTTCCATCTGGTACAAGGAGGAATCTTTTTAGCTATGTGCAATCAAAAGAAAGCGAAGGCAGCGAGGGGCAAGGCAATTCTACTAGTCAAACACACAATAAAATAATTGAAGAGGCTGGAGTAAAGAAGTTCAGAGAGTATTTTAGTATAAGAAATATCGAAGTTAAGTCAGTTGAAGCAGAAAATAAGGGGTACGACTTTGAGGTTGAATTTGGGAAAGATCTTTATTTTATCGAATTAAAAGCTAGTAGGGATAAATGGACAACTTGGGAAGAAAGCTTAACACCTAATGAGTTCAGAAAGGCACAGCACTACAAAGATAAATATTTCCTTTGTTTTATTGATAATGTTCTCGAAAATGATTCAGAATTCTTTTTTATTCAAAATCCAGTAGCACACATAGATGCATTCTTGTTCGATTCCCCTTGGAAAGAAATGGCAATTGATATGGACAAATTCATTAAATAATTAAAAGAGGAGGTTTTATTTTAGTGAATTTTCACAACATAAAACAAATGTTTAGCTCTTGAGAATGCTGTGTATTTAGCCATATCAGTATTCCATCGAGGATCTTCTTCATCAAAATCCACCAATATTACAAATTCGGAATTACACCCTTTATATTTCATATAAGTAAAATATGGTATTTTGTTTGTGTCGGCTTTCCCATTTTCTGCAATAGTAAATTTCCCAACTTTATCCGAACCATCTAAACATGTATTGCTCATTGAGTGTCCACCAAGAAGGACAATCTGATTTTCTTTTATTCCTTTATTGGCAACAAGGTCATGAAGTATTCGGCTAATTTCATTTCTTCTTAATCTAGGGTCGGCTGATTCAAAATAGTAAATGGGCTCACCAGTTGGCAATTCTTTTCTGGTTTCCATCTCAATAGAAGAATATTTTTTTACTTCATCACTTATTGTCCTTGTGTTTCTGCAATTTTTCTTTAATGAAAAAGAATCTCCCAACTGTGGTAGTTTTAACTTTGTTTCATACAGATTTTGCCCTTTATCATAGAAAATATAATAATATCCGTTATCTGCCAAAAGATCGTTTATGCTAATCCAATATTCTTCAAGAAAATCTTGTCCTTCATCAATAATCAATGCATCAAATTTTATTGGTTGTTGTTCAATGAGATTAGCAAATTCATTAGGAATATACTCAGTCCAGAATTTTGGATTTGTTCCGTTTTCCGTAAATTCTTTATTTGCTTCACGCAATTTAGCCGTGCAGAACTGATGATATGTTGCTGCAGTAATTTTATCTTCATACCCCTTTATTTCTTCTCTTAGATTATCAGCAAGTAGATTATTGTAACACATAAGTAAAACCGTATTTCCTTTATCTGCAAGTTGCTTCGCTTTTTTTACAGCCATAATTGTTTTTCCCGAACCAGCACATCCCTCAATGAGAGCATGTTTTTGATTAGAAATAAAATCTAAAAAATTAAACTGCTCCTCAGTTAAATTGAAAAATACTCTTTCTGCTTGACCAAATTTATCGACTAGGGAAGAGCCCAGCTCAAAAATTGGCATTAAAGCTTTTCGGATAGTTTTGGCCATTCTTTCATCAAGACCATTATGCTCGTTTCTATGAAAACTATCCATAATATCAATAATAGCTTCATTTATATAATTTAATTCGCGACCGGTAATTGTAATATCCTTTAGTTCAGCAGACTTTTTACAAATATCATCAAATACGTCAGGCAAGCAAATTGAATGTCCAAATGAAAGAGGCGGTTCAGCATGCAAATATTCTTTTAGAAAATTCTTAATACAGTATTTATTCTGTTTGGCTTGTGTTACAGGATCTGGATTCATTGCATGACCGTTCTGATACCAACCATTCTCAGAAATTGAAATTATGCCTCCTTTAACTTCTAATACTAGGATTCCTTTTGCTGGATGGAATAGCAAGAAATCTATTTCAACATCAATAAGTTTTTTTTCTAAGTTATGAGATGTTAAATCAAAGGAATGAAATATTGTCCAAGAATCATCAAATGCTTTACGAAGCTGATTATATACAGCAATTTCTCCTTCACTTCTCGTATTAGGATTACATTCCGTTGGAATCATTTGTGCCATTGATTGACCTTTAGATAATTAATTTGTTAAGTATACTCACTATTCTAAAATTATTATAGGTCACGATTTGTAACCTAATATATAATAATTGTAAAAACCCTTTTTCTTAAAAGCGCGCCCGTTCTTTATTTAATTCTTTAAGAATATCATCATTGCTTTTTTCTGGAGCTAATTGCTTTTCAACTCCTAATATTTTCAATATCGCCAATGTTTTTTTGAGACAGATACTAAAAAAACACATCACATTTCAAACTTCCACCTTATTTGTTAATTCATCAAAAATTTCATTTATTATTATTATAAACTTGTTTTTGATAAGAGCAAGCTCCTGAAGTTGCTTATTCAGTTCAGTAGGATCCATACTTTTTTTCATTTTATTAAGTCTATTATTTAATTTGCTATTATCATTGTCATAACCTGTTTCTAAAAGATCAAGTTCTAAAGAATTGATATTCGCTTTATATTTTTTAATATCTTTGATATCAGTCTTAATCGCGTTATTATACATTTTGAAAACAACATCGACTTTATCAAGAATCGTTTCTTGAATCATAACTGGATTATTTTCTTGTTTTAGAAAATCAAAAAGTGACTTATCTGAGTACAAATATTCTTGTTTAGTATTTGCACTAAACGCGCTAATGCCGTGATGCTCAATATCGTAGTCATTTAAAGATTCCTTTATTTCTTTCACAATTTTTTTAAGATCATTTTCGGCTCGTAAATCTGATTTGTTAGCTACAATAAATAATTTTTTACCAAATAAATTTAATTCATTAATAAACTTCAAGTCCGATTCTGGAATTGTTCCGTTTGAATCCAGTCCAATCATCCAAATTAACGCATTTGCTTGTTCTAAGAACTCGAAAGCCGTTTTTTTATCTTCACTTGTAAATCTATCAGAAGCTGCTGGATTATAGCCTGGTGTATCGATTAGACATATATTCTCAAAATATTCATTTGACAATGGAGTACTTATAGTCATAAACGGCATAATATTTTTCAAATTAAATTTGAACGACTTTACAAACTCATGTGATAATTTTTTATAAAACTCTTTGTCTATATCAATTGCATTGCCATTTTGAGAAAAACCCCTAATTACACTCTGTGATCCAGAAATAACGTAGGTAGGAATTGCTGTTACTGGTTCAATACCAATTGGTAATTCTATGCTATTTTGTTCAAAGAACGAATTTATAAAGGCGGATTTTCCGCTACTAAAGCCTCCACCGATTGCTATTATTGATTTACTATGAACGGAAGGAAAATTTACTATTAGCTCAAGTTCTTTTTCCACCCCTTGTAGTTTTAATATCGCCTCTGCTTCTTCAGCAAGCGACGATTCTTTATTGGCAAATTCAAGAAATTCACCATATAGAATTCCCTTGAATTTTTTCAAACCATCGTTTACTACCCCTTTAACATCAAGAAGATTACTAACCAGGTCATATTTATCTTGAATTCTCAGCAAATTCCTTTCTACTTTATTAATTGTCTTAGAAAGATTTTTATTTTCAATTATTATCTTTGAAAATTCCTCTTCTTTATCGGCTATTATTTTTTTAGAAGTTATATTCTCTTTTTTTAATTTTCCATTTGCTTCATTCAAAAAATCAACGTGTTTATCAAGATTGTGTAATAATTTTTCTATTTCTTTTTTTATTTCTTGTCTATTAAACCTTACAAATTTTGCTACTTGAGCTAATTTGAGAAATATCTCGTCTACTATTTCATTTTTCATTTGCTATCCAATATTTTGTAGTTCTTCGATTAGGTTATTTAACCTTTCAAGGGTAATTTCCTTATACTTCAACTGTTCTTCAAGGTTTTTAATTTTATTATTATAGGTTTCAAATATTTTAGATGATGGATCTAGTGAATTTAAAACATCAATCAATGTTTTGACATAGCCTGAGATATCATTATTTATTCTTGTTTTTAACTTTGTCAGATATTCACGAGCATCATCAATATATTCTTCGGCACTCTTACTTTTTAAAATGCCTTTCACTCTTAATGACTCAGGTAAACTGGCACCATATTCAATATTGGGATAGTCAATGTTATTTAAAACATTTCTAATTGTACTTCTAATAATCTGTGGATCAAGATCATCGTCATCAGTTCCTCTACGCAATTCTTTTATCAAACGTGAATAAAGCGCCTTTTTCCATTCGTGAATAAATTCTTGTGATTTTATTGTAACTGCATTTTCGATTTCAGAAGTTAAATTTTCTAAAGCACTTCTTACCGCACCAGTTCTCACCGAGGATACTGTTCTACTTCTTGTTTCGTATCTACTACCTGTTAGACTTCGCCAAAAAATGAATCCTCTTCCTTTGTCAACCGTGTATTCTTCAGTTGTAGTATCTTCAGCTTCATCAACTAATATCCTTGTTTCAGTAAAATAAGTGCTTAATATTTTTGATAATTCTTTTTTTATATTAGTTTGTAATTCTTCGACTAAATCATAGTATGTTTCATTTAATGAAATCGAAGCTTGATTCCTAACTTTTTCTAAATTCTTTTTTTGCTTCTCAATTTCCTTGATACTGGTATTATTAATTCTCTCCTCATTCTCTTTTGCAAAAGAAATAAGTCTATCTTTATATTTGATTAGGGCGTCTGATTTTTTTATAATGAAATTCTCTTTTTTCCCCTTTAAAATAAATTCCTTCTTATTCCTAACATTGCTAATGACATCAAAAGGAGCCGAAATATTTGCTAAAAGTCTTAGATTGCTTTTTGAAAGTACAGAATCATCTATATTGAAATAATCTGGATAATATTTTGTCAAATTTTCCCAAACTTTTAATTCACCACCTTCCCAAGAATTTGGATTATTAAATTGATTATAAATAGTTTGGCAAATACCTGAAGTATGAAGAACCTTTTCTTGCCCCTGTTTTATTAACTGGTCAAAAGTATCCTCAATTTCAGGATTGCTTTCTTTCAATTGAGATAAGGTTGAACTGAGTTGATTTCCCAAAATATTTGTATTGATGTTTTGGAGTATTTTGGGTAATTCCCCCCCAAATTTAGCTCTTTCGCTACCCATTAGTTGTGTGTCAATTTGACTTGCAATAACTACTAACTCTCTTATTCCTTCTTTTGAAGTTATTCTATCTAATAAACCCAAATCCGTCGATAGGAATAAATTTCTAATGACGGTCATTAGGGATGATACATTGTAAGTGGTTATTATACATATAGTTAGAGTAGATAAAATTCATTAAATTAGCAAGAAATTAAAAATAAGAT
>Ga0210046_1001524_pt1 | contig 17836 bp, 13 predicted proteins | sample CryGeyCG2114_250_FD_185461 | JGI IMG/M metagenome (GOLD analysis project Ga0210046, IMG submission 185461) | Groundwater microbial communities from aquifer - Crystal Geyser CG18_big_fil_WC_8/21/14_2.50 (SPAdes) (version 2) | ecosystem: Environmental > Aquatic > Deep subsurface > Groundwater ... | reverse complement strand
GATGGCGCAGGAACTGGGACCAAAGGGAATCCGCGTGAACAGCATCGCTCCGGGCGCCATTCAAACACCCATCAACCGCGACGCCTGGGAAACTTCCGAAGCCTTGGAAAAATTACACAAACTCATTCCCTATAAACGTATCGGGCAAACCACCGATATTGGCGCAGTGGCAGTGTGGCTGGCTTCCGACGAAGCCGATTACATCCACGGAACCACCATTGTTGTTGATGGCGGGATGACACTTTACCCCGGATTTACCGAAAACGGGTAAAAAACCTTTGCGCCTTCGCGTCTTTGCGAGAGAAAAGGAAAACCTCACGCGAAGCCGCTAAGCCGCCAATAAAAATATAAAAATGAAACTGTAATAAATAAATCCTTTGCGAGAAATAAAATAAGACATTATGAAGAAAATTTCTGCTGAAAAAATACGCCTCGAAGAACACTATTCAGGCAAAAAGAACTGGCTCAAATGGGGTCCATACCTCAGTGAGCGCCAGTGGGGAACTGTGCGCGAAGATTACAGTCCTGATGGCAGCGCCTGGGATTTTTTTCCGCACGACCACGCCCGTAGCCGCGTTTACCGCTGGGGCGAAGATGGCATTGCCGGAATCAGCAACGAGTTTTCCAACCTCTGCTTTTCGGTGGCGCTGTGGAACGGCAAAGACCCCATTATCAAAGAACGTTTGTTTGGGTTAACGGGTTCGGAAGGCAATCATGGCGAAGATGTGAAAGAGCTTTACTATTACCTCGACAGCACGCCCAGCCATTCGTACATGAAACACCTGTACAAATATCCGCAGGCCGAATTTCCGTATGAAAAATTGGTGAACGAAAACAGAACCCGCTCGAAACTTGAAGGCGAATACGAATTATTGGACACAGGTATTTTCGATGAAAACCGCTATTTCGATGTGTTTACTGAATACGCCAAAGCCAGCGATGAAGATATTTTAATCAAAATAACCATTCACAACCGTGCACAGGAAGAAGCAGCGATTTCAGTTTTGCCAACACTTTGGTTCCGAAACTTATGGAGTTTTGGGCTGATGGACGAAAAACCAGATTTGCAACTGATTAACGAAAAGAAAGAAAAATATGTAAAAGCAGTTCATCCAAAACTGGAGGATTACTTTTTTTATTTCGATGAAAATTCAAGGACACTTTTTACTGAAAATGAAACGAATGCCGAACGGATTTTTGGTTTACCAAACGCCCATCCTTTTGTAAAAGATGCCATTAACGATGCGGTAGTGAATCATAAATTCGATTTGTTTGAAGGCAAAACCAACGGTACAAAATTCTCACCGGTTTACGAATTGGTCATCGCAGGAGGTGAAAGCCACGAAATCAGGCTGCGATTATCAAAATTGAAATTAGACAAAAACGCGCTGACCAGTAATTTTGAAGCGGTTTTTACTGACCGCTTGCAAGAAGCCGATATTTTTTACAATGAATTGTGCGTTCAGGATGCTGAATTGAAAAACATACAACGACAGGCATTTGCCGGCATGTTGTGGAGCAAACAATATTACAACATCGACATTCCGCGTTGGCTAAACGGCGACCCCGGCCAAACCTCGCCGCCCGAAAACCGCAAAAAAGGACGCAACCACGAGTGGGCCAGCCTAAACAATGAAGACATTATTTCGATGCCCGACAAATGGGAATATCCCTGGTATGCCGCGTGGGACCTAGCGTTTCATTGCATTCCGCTGGCCATGGTTGACCCCGGTTTTGCCAAAAGCCAGTTAATTTTATTTTTGCGCGAATGGTACATGCGCCCCAACGGCCAACTGCCCGCCTATGAGTGGAAGTTCAGCGATGTGAACCCACCGGTTCACGCCTGGGCCTGCCTTCAGGTTTACCGGATTGAGAAGAAAAACACAGGGGAAGGCGACATAGATTTCCTGAAAAAAGCGTTTCAGAAACTGCTCATCAACTTTACCTGGTGGGTGAACCGCAAGGACCACAACGACAACAATGTTTTTGAAGGCGGATTTCTCGGGCTCGATAACATAGGTGTGTTCGACCGCAGTTCGTTTATTCACGGTGGCGGCCATCTGGAACAGGCCGACGGAACAAGCTGGATGGCCATGTACTGTCTGAACATGCTCGATATGGCGCTTGAAATTGCACAGGTTGACAACACTTTTGAAGACGTGGCCACCAAGTTTTTCGAGCATTTTGTCTATATCGCCGAATCGCTCAACCGAATGGGCGAAGACTGGACTGGAGCATGGGACGAAACCGAAGGTTTCTTTTACGACATCCTTGCAAAACGCGATGGAACCTACATTCCGCTCAAAGTGCGCTCACTGGTGGGCTTGAGTTCATTTTTTGCCACGCTGGTTTTAGACCGTGAACGGCTGAAAAATGTTCCTGATTTTATGAAACGGCTTAAATGGTTCCGCAACTACCGAAAAGCCAACAACGCATATCTTGCCATTGAAGAGCTCAATGAAGGGAAAGATATTTTATTGTCGCTCACCCCGAAAAAAAGACTCGAAAAACTACTCACGGCACTGCTCGACCCGGCTGAATTTTTATCGCCGTTTGGCATTCGCAGCGTTTCAAAAATCCACGAAAAGCCTTATTCAGTAAAAATTGATGGCGCCGAATACGGGTTGCAATATGAGCCGGGTGAAAGTACGAACTCACTTTTCGGGGGAAATTCCAACTGGCGTGGTCCGGTTTGGATGCCCATGAATTACCTTTTAATCCAGTCAATTCTGGAACTCTATAAATATTACGGCAATTCGGTAATTACTGCTTGTCCGGCGGGGTGCGACCGCTTGGTGAACCTCGACCAGATTGCCAAAGATATTTCAATCGGCTTAATTTCGATTTTTAAACCCGATGCCGAAGGAAAACGGCCTGTTCACGGAAACAATGCGAAGTACGCCAACGACCCGCATTTTAATAAACTCATCCTGTTCAACGAATATTTCCACGGCGACACCGGGCACGGAATCGGCGCCTCGCACCAAACAGGCTGGACTGGGCTGGTTGCCGAGTTGATTGACAGGTTGTTTAAGAAATAGTCGAATTGCCTGTCTTTGGATTAATAGACGGCCAAATATCTGGTTCATGTGTCAGCTTTTGGCTTTCTGCCGACTAAACATAAAAATTATTTACCATGCTTAAATTCAACATAGACAATTCAGAGGAAACATTAGCCAAAGAATGGCTCGTTACAAACGGCATCGGTGGTTATGCTTCCGGAACTATTGCAGGTGCAAATACACGTCGTTACCATGGTTTGCTGGTAGCATCCCTCAATCCGCCTGTTCAGCGGCAAGTGCTGGTAACCAAAATTGAGGAATCGGTTATTTCAACAGATGGAAGCAAACATGACCTCTCCTCAAACTATTTCCCCGGAGTGATACATCCTGATGGATATCATCATATCGAAAGTTTTGAACGAAACCCACTACCGGCTACAGTTTTTGAGGTAAAAGGATACAGGATAAAGAAAACTATCTTTATGGTTCATGGATCAAACACCACGATTGTAGAATATGAAAACATGGGCAAAAAAGCTTCAAAGTTGTCGCTAAATCCCTTTTATGTTTACAGGGATTACCATAGCCTGTATCATGAAAATGACGATTTCTGTCAATATTTTGATATGGGCGGAAATACGTTGAAAATTTATACCTGCGAATTTTCCGGCCCGCTGATTGTTAAATATTCCGGAGGAAAATTTATTGGAAACTTTAACTGGTACAAAAATTATGAATACCCGGAAGAGAATAATCGTGGCCAGGACTATTTGGAAGATGCCTTCACCATTGGTAAAATTGAACATAAATTAAACCAGGGCGAAAAGCTTTATATTACCTTTTCAACTGATGAAGAAGTGGCTGCAATAGATCCTTCAAAACATAAGCGTCAGGAGTTAAGCCGTTTGAAAAAATTGGCTCCAAAAAATTCAGTAAATAAATTTTTACATGATTTAATTGTTTCTGCCGATCAGTTTATTGTTGATCGTAAAACAACAGGAGGTAAATCAATTATAGCCGGTTACCATTGGTTTACCGATTGGGGCCGGGATACCATGATTGCTATGCAGGGATTAACCATAGCCCCTGGGAAACAGGAAACCAGTAAATCAATCTTAAGTACTTTCTTGAAAAGCATTGATCAGGGTATGTTGCCCAACAGATTTGCCGATAACCAAAAAGAACAACCTGAATATAATACCATTGATGCCACCCTATGGCTTTTCGTTTCGCTTTATAAATATTACAAGAAGTTTGGCGATGCTGAATTTATAAAAGAAAATATCCATTACCTTGAAGCCGTTTTGCAGGCACATACCCGAGGTACACGCTACAACATCCATGTTACCGAACAAGGGTTCCTTTATGGAGGCGAAGGTTTGGCGCAACTTACGTGGATGGATGCCCGTATTGGCGATTATGTTGTAACACCCCGGCATGGTTGCCCTGTTGAAATTCAGGCTTTATGGTACAATGCGCTCCGGATTTACCTGTTTTTTGGAAAAGAATTTCCGGAAGCAGATTTCAAGCTTTTATCCGAATCCGAAAATTTATCTGAAAAACTGCATGCCAATTTCTTTCCCAATTTTGTAAACAATAACGGATACCTTAACGATGTTATCGCATTAAATTTCAGGGGAGATGCTACCATACGCCCAAATCAAATTTATGCACTCAGCCTGCCTTTCCCTTTGATTGATAAAAAAACAGGCAGGGGAATTCTGGAAGTAGTGGAATCACATCTGTTTACTCCTTATGGACTGCGGTCACTTTCACCCGATAGCCCCGATTTCAGGCATTCATACAAAGGAAACCAATTTGAACGAGATACGGCTTATCATCAGGGAACCGTTTGGCCTTTTTTGCTTGCCGATTATTTTCAGGCTTGCCTTTATGTATATGGCAATACAAAGGAAGTTGGCAAAAAATTAAAAACATCACTTGAAGTATTGCGTCTCCATTTTTACGAATCTGATTGTATAAACGGGGTGTCTGAAATTTTCGACGGATTAAAACCTAAGGAAGGCCGTGGCGCTATTCATCAGGCATGGTCGGTAAGTGCATTGATCCAACTGCAATTGATGAGTATTGAAACGAAATAAACTTAGAATGAGGCCATTAATTTCGGCATTTCTTAAAAACTGGCAGACCTATCTCATCGAGGCCTGGGCATTAGGGATGTTTATGGTTTCGGCCAGCTTGTTTGTTATTCTTTTTGAGCATCCGTCATCGCCACTCAGGCATTTAATTGAAGAAGTCATTATCAGAAGATTCCTGATTGGATTGGCTATGGGTTTAACTGCCGTGCTCCTTATTTACTCTGGATGGGGCAAACGTTCAGGCGCACACATGAATCCGGCAGTAACACTTGTTTTTCTTACCCTCAACAGAATTTCAAGGGAAGATGCTTTCTGGTATATACTGTTCCAAATTACAGGCGGATACCTAGCTATAGCCGCGTTCAGATGGACGCTTTTAAACTATATTTCTGATCCATCGGTAAATTATGTAGTTACGGCGCCTGGTCAGCAGGGATATTGGGTTGCATTGGCCATGGAATTTTTTCTCTCGCTAATCATTATCTTAACCGTACTTCTGAGTAGCAATTCAGCAAAAGCAGCTCCATATACCGGATATTTTGTTGGTGTTTTACTGGTGCTGTTCATAACATTCGAAGCGCCATTTTCAGGAATGAGCATAAATCCGGCACGCACATTAGCCTCGGCTTTAGCAGCAAATGAATGGAATGGATGGTGGATTTATTTTATTGGCCCCATTTCAGGGATGTTGCTGGGAGGGTATTTATACCGCGTTTGGTATCGCAGCAAAAACAATGGTGATTGCACTTCAATGAGCATGCACCTTTCGGGTTATAAGTATGATTGCACCACGTATGAAGTTTTGGGTCCGAAACGTCTTTTATAAACAAAGATCAAAACAATTGCCAGGGATTTTTGGCATTTGAATTTTTCTCAACTTATTTTGTCAGCAATGGAATTTTCTTCGTCTATTAATTTGTAAATTGAATTTTTTGGTAACAAAATCAAATGTTACGTAATTTTAAACAGTTTAATAAAGAATCAAAGTATTAAGAAATTATGTCAAAAATAGAATTCATTCCAAATTTGCCTGAATCGGATAAGAAAAGAGTGGTTGTGGCAGGAGGAGGATTTGCAGGGTTTAAATTGATAAGGAAGCTGATAGGTAGAGGTTATGAAATTGTTTTGCTCGACAAGAACAATTTTCATCAATTTCAACCCTTACTCTACCAGGTGGCCACAGCAGGACTTGAGCCTAGCTCCATTTCATTTCCGGTAAGAAAAGTATTTCAAAAAATAAAAGATGTTCATTTCAGAATAGCCGAAATTCAGGAAGTGATTCCGTCACAAAATGAAGTCGTTACTGATATTGGACGGCTTAAATACGATTATTTGATCTTATCCATAGGTGCAAACACCAATTATTTCGGGCAAAATGAAATTGAAGAAAATACCCTCTCAATGAAAACCGCTTCGGATGCCATATTGATAAGAAATACCATTCTTGAACATTTTGAAAAAGCATTACTGGAAACACAACCCGAAAAAATTGAGCAATACCTCAACATTGGCATAGTAGGCGGAGGACCAACCGGTGTTGAATTGGCAGGAGCTTTGGCAGAGATGAAAAAATATATTTTTCCGAAAGATTACCCCGAGCTGGATTTATCTAAAATGCGGATTATTATTTATGAGGCGGCATCGCGTCTGTTGGCTTCCATGTCGGAGGAAGCCTCGGCATGGGCACTCAAATACTTAAAAAAACTGCACGTAGAGGTTAATCTAAATACGCGGGTAGAACATTACGATGGCAACTGCATCAGGTTGTCCGACCGCAGTATCGTTTCATCAAAAACTGTTATTTGGTCGGCAGGAATTAAGGCCAATGGAATTCAAGGCTTGCCTGCTGAAATTACAGGACGAGGAAATCGCATGCTGGTTGACCGGTATAATAGGGTAAATGGTTTTGCAAATATTTTTGCCATAGGTGACAACAGTCTTATGGTTACAGAAAAATATCCGAACGGACATCCCCAAGTGGCACAGGCCGCTATTCAGCAAGCTAATCTGCTGTCTAAAAACCTGGTGAAATTGGATAACGGTATTCAACCTAAAGAATTTGAATACAATGATAAAGGCTCCATGGCAACCATTGGTCGCAACCTTGCAGTTGCCGATCTTCCTTTTGTGAAATTACACGGCTTTATTGCCTGGATTCTGTGGTCGTTTGTGCATCTCTTTCTAATAATGGGTGTTAAAAACCGACTGTTGATTTTTTTAAACTGGACATGGAATTATTTCACCTATGATCAATCGCTGAGGCTTCTTATTAAACCTAAGCCTTTTTTAAAGGAAAAAAATGAAGTGAGTTGTATTACTCCGAACGAATTAATAATTAACAATAATTGAGTCCACTGCGAAAAGTCAAGAACCCCAAAAGAGACTAAAGGCAACTTTAATAGTTTGTTGATTTTCAACGAATTTCCCTTTAGGGGTCTGGGGTAAATGATTTGAAAATCAATGAGCACATACTTTTCAGAGGGAACTCATAATTAAAACTTAAACAAATGAAAATTGGATTTATCGGACTTGGCAAAATGGGCTTTAACATGGTACACCGTTTATTGATCAACAACCACGAAGTGGTGGTTTGGGACAGATCAGCCGAAAGTATTAAGGAAATTGAAAAATTGGGGGCCATCGGGGCAAACTCTTTAGAAGATCTGGTGAAAAAACTTCCCGAACGGAAAGTTATCTGGCTGATGGTTCCTGCCGGAAAACCTGTCGACGAAAACATAGATTTATTGCTTCCCCTTCTGCGAAAGAATGACATCATAGTTGATGGCGGCAATTCCTACTGGAGAGAAACACAGCAGCGTGCAGAAAAAGTGGCAGCAAATGGTGCTCATTACATCGATTGCGGAACAAGTGGCGGTGTTTGGGGACTTCAAAACGGCTACAGCCTGATGTATGGTGGCGACAAAGGAGCTGCTGATTATATTGAGCCGATTATCAAATCGTTGGCGCCTGAAAACGGATATGTTTATTGTGGGGTTTCCGGAACAGGACACATGGTAAAAATGGTTCACAATGGCATCGAATACGGCATGATGCAAGCTTATGCCGAAGGCTTCGAAATTCTTGAAAAAGCACCTTACGACATTGATTTAGCCAAAGTTGCCGATGCCTGGCAATATGGAAGTGTAGTGCGCTCCTGGTTGTTAGAACTGGCTGTAAATGCACTAAAAGATGATCCGAAATTAGAACAACTTCAGGACTATGTTTCTGATAGTGGCGAAGGAAGATGGACTGTACAAACAGCTATGGATTTTGATGTGCCAGCTCATGTGATTACGGCCTCATTGTTTACCCGTTTTCAATCGCGGCAAAAAGAATCGTTTGCCATGAAAATGCTGGCGGCTCTGAGGAATCAATTTGGCGGTCATGCCGTGAAAACCAAAAAATAATCAACAGTATGAAATCAAATGATAATCATATTTATGTCATTTTTGGAGCTTCGGGCGATCTTACCAAACGAAAATTAGTCCCTGCTTTATATTCACTTTTTGTTCAGAATTTGCTTCCGGAAAAATTTACCCTTCTTGGAGTTTCACGGTCTCAGTTCAGCGATGCTGAATTTAAGATTGCCATGGAATCTGCCATCAGCGAGTTTAAGGAAATTGACGACACTACACGGATTCCTGAGTTTATCGCAAAGATTCACTATCAATCCATCGGTTTTGATGATGTTTCAACTTATTTGCTGTTAAAACAACGGCTTGAAGCACTACGGGTTGAAAATGAAATTAGCGGAAACACCGTGTTCTATATGTCAACGCCACCAAGTTTGTACGGCATTATACCGCAGCATTTGGCTTCTGTTGGGTTGAACGCTCAGGATGATGGCTGGAAAAGATTGATCATCGAAAAGCCTTTCGGCTACGACCTTGAATCGGCATTAATACTAAAAGACCAGTTGCTGAAGGATTGGCAAGAAGAGCAATTGTTCAGGATTGACCATTACCTGGGGAAAGAAACTGTTCAGAACCTGATGGTAACCCGGTTTTCAAATGGTATTTTTGAACCCCTCTGGAACCGGAATTATATTGACCATGTTGAAATCACATCGGCAGAAAGCATCGGTGTTGAAAAACGTGGCGGCTATTACGAAAGTTCAGGCGCTTTGCGCGACATGGTGCAGAACCATTTGTTACAGGTAGCGGCTATCACAGCCATGGAGTCTCCTTCGTCGCTCGAACCTGTAGCCATACGCAACGAAATCCTGAAAGTATTTCAATCCCTTCGGCCAATAAAAAGAGAAGATGTTAAAACCAATGCCATTCGTGGACAATATCTTAGCTCTACCATAAAAGACGAACATATAGCAGGTTACCGTGAAGAAGAAGGGGTTCATCCCGAATCTGTAACCGAAACTTATGCCGCTATAAAATTTTATATCGACAACTGGCGTTGGGGAGGTGTTCCATTTTACATTCGTTCAGGCAAACGCTTGCCTACGCGTGTAACCGAAGTCGTTATCCATTTTAAACCTACTCCTCATTTCCTTTTCTCGAGCGGATCTGTGTGTAGTTCATGTAATCAATTGGTCATCAGGATTCAACCCGATGAAGGTGTGCTTTTAAAATTTGGTATGAAAACACCCGGAGCGGGCTTTGATGTTCAAAATGTCAATATGGATTTTCATTATTCCGACTTGTCACATCAACGTATGCCTTCGGCCTATGAACGTTTGATTTACGATTCGATGAAAGGAGATGCAACTCTTTTTGCCCGCACCCAGGAGGTTATCGAAGCCTGGAAGTTTTTAGCACCCGTTATTGATTGTTGGAAAAACGACCGGGAAGTGCCACTTTATGGATATCCGGCAGGTTCATGGGGTCCCGAGTCAGCAGATGACCTGATCGAAAACAAAGAAATGACCTGGCGTTATCCGTGTAAAAACCTTTCGGATGATGGTATTTATTGCGAACTGTGACCATGGGAAAAATTATCAAAATATTTAAAAACACCGATGATCTTTCTCAATTTTTTGGAAAGATACTATCAGCACAAATTCAGGATATTCCTGATGGCAAGTACTTTTCGATTGCCTTATCGGGCGGATCAACCCCAAAGGCAGTTTTTCATTATTTAGCGCTTAATTTCAGGAAAAAAATTAATTGGGATAAACTTCTGATTTTTTGGAGCGACGAACGTTGTGTTGCATCTGATGATCAGGAAAGTAATTTCAAAATGACAAAGGATAGCCTTCTGGATCAGTTGCCTGTTCCTGCCAAAAACATTTTCAGAATAATGGGCGAAAACGATCCATCGGCAGAAGCTACCCGGTATGCTGAAGCGGTGAGGCAATTTGTTCCTGATTATTATGATATTCCCCGTTTCGACCTCATGATGCTGGGTCTTGGTGAAGATGGGCATACAGCCTCTATTTTCCCCGGAAACCTGCATTTTTTTAACAGTGAAAAACTTTTTGATCTTGCTATACACCCATTAACCAATCAAAAAAGGATAACAGCTACCGGAACACTGATAAATAATTCAAAAATGGTTGCTTTTCTCGTTATCGGCGAAGCTAAATCCGAAATGGTAAGCCTTGTCCTCGAAAATAAACCAGGGAGTGAAAATCTTCCTGCTTCACTGGTGCAGCCTGTCAATGGAGAACTCTTTTGGCTCCTTGACGAAAAAGCTGCAGGAAAATTAACTTCAAATTATCAACAATAATACGCATGACACAATATCTCGATCAACTTTGCATCAACACAATTCGCACCCTTTCCATGGATGCGGTACAACAGGCTAATTCAGGGCATCCGGGAACCCCAATGGCTTTGGCGCCCGTGGTTTTTACGATCTACGACCGTTTTATGAAATTCAATCCCTCTAAGCCGGATTGGATCAACCGCGACCGGTTCATACTCTCAGCTGGACATGCTTCCACACTCCTATACAGCACTTTGCATATTAACGGATATGGTGTTTCGTTGGATGATATTAAAGCATTCAGGCAATTATACAGCAAAACTCCTGGACATCCCGAATACGGGCATACGCCAGGCGTGGAAACCACAACCGGCCCACTGGGACAGGGTTATGCCACCAGCATTGGATTTGCCATAGCCCAAAAGTGGTTGGCGGAACGCTTCAACAAACCCGGTTACAAGCTGATTGATTACAAAATTTTCGCTCTCGGAGGCGATGGCTGTATGATGGAAGGAATATCCGGTGAAGCCGCTTCACTCGCCGGCCACCTTGGATTGGATAATGTTGTATGGATTTACGACAACAACCATATCACCATCGAAGGAAAGACAAGTCTGGCTTTTAATGAAAATGTGGCCGCAAGATTTTTAGCTTATGGCTGGAATGTTCAAAAAGTAAATGATGCCAATAATTTGGAATTGCTTAGCGATGCCATCATAAATGCTGAAAACGAAAAAAACAAACCAACACTCATAATTGTTGATAGCCACATTGCTTATGGCGCGCCTACAAAACAAGACACGCATGGTGCACATGGCTCACCTTTGGGCGAAGTAGAAATCAGTGCCACTAAGGCTTTTTATGGTTGGCCTGACAAAAAGTTTTTCGTTCCCGATGAGGTTAAACAATACACTTTGGAAATAGCCAGGCGCGGCAAAAAGCAGAATGACGATTGGCATGAACTTTTTAGCCGTTACAGAGATGAATATACTGAGCTGGCCAATGAACTTGAATTGATTCAAAAAAATGAATTGCCCCAAGGATGGGATACCTCAATTCCAACTTTTGAAGCCGGGACAAAAATTTCGGGTCGGGCAGCAAGCGGAAAAGTATTGAATGCCATCGCTTCAAAAATACCATTTATGATTGGCGGATCTGCTGATCTTTCGCCTTCAACACTCACCGATTTAAAAAATGAAGGAAGTTTTCAGAAAGGTAACTTTGGTGGAAGAAACCTCCACTTTGGAATCAGGGAACATGCTATGGGTGCTATTGCCAACGGCATCGCTTTAAGCGGATTGAAAACCTTCGCATCTACTTTTCTGGTATTTTCCGATTATGCCCGTGGTGCAATCCGGCTTTCCGCTTTGATGAACCTGCCAGTGACTTACATCTTTACCCACGACAGTATTGGCGTTGGTGAAGACGGACCAACCCACCAACCCATCGAACATGTGGCTTCGTTGAGGGCAATGCCAAACCTGGAAGTTATCCGCCCGGGCGATGCCAATGAGGTTGCTGTTTTATGGAAATATATCCTTGAATCGAAAAATACGCCAACCGCAATGATTTTAAGCAGGCAGGATTTACCGGTTCTGGACAGAAAGAAATATGCGCCTGCCCAAGGTGCATTGAAAGGTGCTTACATATTGGCCGACAGCAATGGTACTGTTGATGTGATTTTGATAGCTACAGGGTCGGAGCTTTATCTTGCCATTGAGGCTTATGAATATTTAAAGTCCGAAAGTATAAATGCCAGAGTGGTTAGCATGCCAAATTGGGAATTGTTTGAGCGGCAAACTCCTGAATATCGTGAGTCTGTGCTACCTGCCAACGTGAGAGCACGCATAGCCATTGAAGCCGGCTCAACCTTTGGCTGGAGAAGGTTTGTGGGATTGCCCGGCGATGGCGAAGTTATTGGGATGAGAACTTTCGGCGCCTCGGGGAAACCGGGTAGCATTTACGAAGCATTCGGACTTACGGTTGACAATGTAGTAAACACAGCTAAGTCGCTAATTGATAGATCTTAAAATACATATTATTATGAAAATCGGCATCGCTTCAGACCACGGAGGTTTTGAGATAAAACAACAATTGAAACATCGGCTTATAATGTTGAAATATACCGTCATTGATTTTGGAAATACTATAAACAATCCAGTCGATGACTATCCTGATTTTGTAATGCCACTCGCCAAAGCAGTTGCGAAAGGAGAAGTTGAGCGTGGCATTGCGGTTTGTGGAAGCGGTGTCGGAGCATCAATAGCAGCCAATAAAGTAGATGGGGCCAGGGCTGCATTGGTGCACGATCATTTCTCAGCCCATCAGGGTGTTGAAGATGATGATATGAATATCCTGTGTTTGGGCGGTCGTATTATCGGGATAGAAAAAGCAGCCGAGCTGTCTGAAACATTTCTAAAAGCAAAATTTTCACATGCAGAAAGGCATTTGCGCCGACTTAGAAAAATTAGTTATCCCGAAAATTTTATTTCCGGTTATTACTTTTAACCTAAAGCAAAAAGAATCTTTAAACTATAAAAATTGATAGAATGAATCAAAACACACACAAACTTTACCAGAAAGGCGTGAGCATCTGGCTAGATAATATTACACGTAAAATGCTGGATAATGGCGTACTTCAAAAGTATATCACTGAGCTTTCGGTAACCGGTCTCACATCTAATCCTTCAATATTCGAAGCGGCCATCGCAAAAACAAGCGATTATGATGCAGCTATTGCTAGAATAAGCAAACCGGGAATTACGAATGAGGAGGTGTTTTTTGATCTCGCTGTTGAAGATATTCAACGGGCTGCCGATTTGTTCCTGCCTTTGTTCGAAAAAACCAATGGTCTCGATGGATATGTTTCCATCGAAGTTTCACCATTGTTAGCCTACGATACTGAAAACACATTAAAAGCGGCTAAAGATATTCACCAAAAAGTGAACAGGCCCAATGCATTTATCAAAATACCGGGCACTCCCGAAGGTTTGCCGGCCATAGAGAAAGCAATCGCTGAAGGCATTCCAATTAATGTTACACTCTTATTTTCGGCTGAACAATATGAGGCGGCTGCTTTAGCCTGGTTAAAAGGTGTTGAAACCAGAATCAATTCAGGCCTTAACCCGGATGTAAGATCGGTGGCCTCGGTTTTTGTGAGTCGCTGGGATAAAGCAGTAGCCGATAAAGTACCTGCGGCACTTCAGAACAAACTGGGAATAGCCGTGATGCAGAAAACCTACCATACCTATCAAAACTTTCTGAATTCCGAACGGGTAAGGCGTGTCATGAATTTTGGTGCCTTTCCGCAACGCCTGCTCTGGGCAAGCACCGGCACCAAAGACCCAAAGGCTTCCGATGTGCTGTATGTTACAAACCTCGTGGCTCCTTACACGGTGAATACGATTCCTGAAAATACCCTCCTGGCTTTCGCCGACCATGGCGAAACCGGCGAAACAATACCAAACGATACTCATGCCGCCGACCTCCTACTAAAACAATTTGAAGAATATGGAGTAGATTATTTGCAATTGGCCGGGCAACTTCAAAAAGAAGGTGCCGAAGCATTTAACAAATCATGGGACAACCTGATTGATAGTATTTCAACAAAAAGAAAACATTTATAATTTGGATAACATGAGTACTGTATTAACAAATTCAGAAGGCTGGAAAGCACTCGAAAAACATTTCGTAGAAATAGAACATACCCATATCAAAACCTTATTCGAAAAGGACAAAAACCGGGGACAACGTTTGACTGTGAAAGACCTTGGAATTTATTTTGATTTCTCAAAACACCGGATAACTGACGAAACGCTTGATTTGCTGATAAACCTGGCTCGGGACAGGGGTCTTGAAGCCAAACGAGCGGCTATGTTTTCAGGCGAAAAGATCAATATTACGGAAAACCGTGCGGTATTGCATACAGCATTGCGCGCACCCAAAGATTCATCCATCAAGGTGGATGGTCACAACGTTGTACCCGATGTGCATGAGGTATTGGATAAAATGGCCGGATTTGCCGCTAAAATAAGGAACGGGGAGTGGAAGGGATTTACGGGAAAGTCCATTAAAAATGTTGTAAATATTGGCATTGGCGGATCGGATCTGGGTCCGGTGATGGCTTACGAAGCGCTGAAACATTACACCGACCGCTCATTAACTTTCCGCTTTGTTTCGAATGTAGATGGGAGCGATCTTGCCGAAGCCCTAATCGACCTGCGTGCCGATGAAACACTTTTTATCATTTCCTCAAAAACGTTCACTACCCTCGAAACCATGACCAACGCGCAATCAGCCAGATCCTGGGCATTAAAGCAGTTGGGTAATCCTTCAGCAGTTGCCAGGCATTTTGTGGCTGTCTCGACCAACGAAAAAGAAGTCATGAAATTCGGCATTGACCCACAGAATATATTTGGTTTCTGGGATTGGGTGGGAGGCAGGTATTCCATGAGCGCTGCCATCGGCCTTTCGACCATGATTGCCATTGGCCCCGATCACTATCATGAAATGCTCAATGGCTTACATGAAATGGATGAACATTTCCGTACTGTGCCGCTCCATAAAAACATTCCTGTAATTATGGGAATTCTGGGCGTTTGGTATAACAACTTCTTCGGAGCACAGACTCAGGCCGTTTTTCCTTACGAGAATTATCTGAAACGTTTCCCGGCTTATCTTCAGCAACTTACCATGGAAAGCCTCGGTAAGCATGTTACACTTGGGGGCGAAAAAACGAACTATCAAACCGGAATTATTTACTGGGGCGAACCCGGCACAAACGGTCAACATTCATTCTACCAGTTAATTCACCAGGGAACTAAAATAATACCTGTGGATTTTATCGGGTTTAAGAAATCCCTCAACACTCTTACTCCCCATCAGGATTATCTGATTGCCAATATGATCGCACAGGGCGAAGCGCTCGCTTTTGGGAAAACCACTGAAGAAGTTAGAAAAGAAGGAGTTGATGAACAGTTGATTCCGCATAAGGTTTTTGAAGGTAACAGGCCTTCTTCTACTTTCTTCCTCGATACGCTAAGTCCTGAAAACTTAGGCAAACTGGTGGCCATGTATGAGCACAGCGTTTTTGTTCAGGGCGTTATCTGGGGCATCAATCCTTTCGACCAAATGGGTGTGGAATTAGGTAAAGTTCTTGCGCAGAACATTATTCCCGAATTGCTAGATAAGCAAAAACCGATTGCGCACGACAGCTCTACCAATGCCTTGATTGAATTTTACCGCCAATAACAGCACTATGATCAAAGCCATCATTTTCGACCTCGACGGAACATTAATCCAAACGGAAATCCTTAAAGCCGAATCATACGCACAGGCCATCAGCACCCTTACGAAAGGGGCTGTTTATGCTAAACAGGTGCTGGACAAGTTCAGTAGTTATGTCGGTTTATCGCGCCATGAGGCTGTTGCTGGTCTGGTCAATGAATTTTATCCGATGCTTTACGACCAGTTCATAGGAAAAAGCACTGTAGAAATTCAACAACTGGTTTTGTCAGAACGACTGTCGGTTTATCAGCAAATGTTGCAAGACAGCGAGTTGCTGTCTGCACATTTCTGTCCGTTCAATCTTGGATTGCTACACGCGCTTTTCAATGATAATTATTCAATTGCACTGGCTACCATGTCGCATAGCAAGGAGGCCGAAAGTGTGCTGGGGGTCATGGAGATACAACAGAAATTAAATTTAATTGTTACGCGCGACATGGTAATCAATGGCAAACCCAATCCCGAAATTTATCTTGCGGTAAACAGCAGCCTGAAAATTCAACCACATGAATGCCTGGTTATTGAAGACTCGGTGAATGGCATCAAAGCCGGACTGAATGCCGGGATGCATGTTTTTGCGGTTACCAATGATATCACCAGGGCTTCGGTGCATGATTCAGGCTTACTAAACGATGAATTTATCGTTGATGACCTTACCGGGCTTAAACCGAGAGTTTATCAGTTTTTAAAAGAGTTAAACGTTAAGTTATGAAATTTGTAACCAATTTGGGCATTGAAATCCCCGCTGTCACCACCCGACAAATGATTGAGATTGACCGTATTGCCATGGAAGAAACCGGCCCTAACCTATACCAGATGATGGAAAATGCCGGACGCAACCTTTGTATGCTTACCCTTGAAAAACTTGGGGACAATTGGCATACCTCACGTATTTTGGTTCTTGCCGGAATCGGTGGCAATGGCGGCGGAGGCATTTGTGCGGCCCGACATCTAACCAACCACGGTGCTAATGTTACCGTTTGTATTTCTGACGCAGGTAAGTTAAAGGAAGTTCCAGCTTTTCAGCTTCATATTTTACAGGCCACGTCCGCAAAAGTGATAACTGTGGAAGAGCTTAAAAACGAATACCCTGATATCATACTTGATGCCATTATTGGATATAGCTTAACCGGTGACCCGACTGGCAATGTCTTAAAAATGATTGAATGGGCTTCCGGGAAATCGACCTTTATTATTTCACTCGATGTGCCCTCAGGTATTGATTCTACAAGCGGAAAAAGTGCCCTGAACTATATAAAATCAAGCGCAACGCTCACGCTTGCCTTGCCTAAAACCGGTCTTCTTCCGGAAGTGAGTGGGGAACTCTATGTTGCCGATATCGGGATTCCAATTAATGTGTATCGTAAACTTAACATCAACTATATTTCGCCTTTTGGAAAGGATTTTTATGAGAAAATACACCTTGTTTAAAAAATATATAATTAGACCATCAATCGTATAATACACATTAAAATTATTTTAAAGCCAGAACGATCGTTTTCTGGCTTTTTTTTAGACAAAAAATGAAACCTTTATGATTTTTTTGTCAGGAATAGATTTGATCCCGACTGTTTGTCTGAAACTAAATTTTATTCAATATTAAAAACCATGACACCGAAAAAGAAAAAAATCTTGAAAATTGGAGCAATCCTGCTGATAGTAGGTTTGCTCATCGGTGGTGGAACAGTTTTATACATGTTCAATATGCCACACCGCAATGTTCAAAATGCTTCCACCGATTTTAGCCTTACCGCTTCTCAATTGGTGACAGAATATTTAGAAAATCCA
>Ga0210046_1001518_pt1 | contig 17881 bp, 7 predicted proteins | sample CryGeyCG2114_250_FD_185461 | JGI IMG/M metagenome (GOLD analysis project Ga0210046, IMG submission 185461) | Groundwater microbial communities from aquifer - Crystal Geyser CG18_big_fil_WC_8/21/14_2.50 (SPAdes) (version 2) | ecosystem: Environmental > Aquatic > Deep subsurface > Groundwater ... | reverse complement strand
ACAAGTGTTTATTTCGGGTATTTCTAAAGGTGTGCCGGCTAATTCTTCCGAGGAGTTCGATTTTCTATTGTCTTTTGAGGCATTTGAAAAAGACATCATGCAGATGGAGGTAAAATGGGATATGCCAGAGCCCTTTTATACCTATGTAGTTTTAAAAGAAGGCACAAACGTAAACTTATTTAACCAGAAAGTAGCCGGATTTATTCAAAATAAAACCGATAAGGCCTCGCACCGCACCTTATTTCTAACGCCTTATGCTGATAATTATTTATACGGCAAATTTGAAAATGGCGTACCCGTAGGCACCCGCATAGAATATGTAAAGCTGTTTTCGATTATAGCAATCTTTATTCTGGTTATTGCCTGCATTAATTTCATGAACTTATCCACGGCCAAAGCCTCCCGCCGCATTAAGGAAGTGGGTATTAAAAAAGCTTTAGGTGCCAGCCGGAAAACTCTGATTGCGCAGTACCTGGGCGAGTCGTTATTAATGGCTTTTTTGTCGCTGGCCCTGGCGCTTTTACTTATCCAACTTGTTTTACCGCATTTTAACCAGATAACCAGCAAGCAGCTTACTATGCATTTCAACCCTGACCTAGTAGTGGCCTTTCTGGGCATTACACTCGTAACCGGGCTGGTTGCCGGCAGCTACCCGGCGGTTTACCTTTCGGGGTTTAAACCGGTAATGGTATTAAAAGGACAGCTACCCCGTTCGTGGTCCGAATTATTGGCCCGGAAAGGATTGGTGGTATTTCAATTTACCTTATCCATTGTTTTTCTGGTATCGGTATTGGTGGTGTACAAACAAATTCAATATGTACAAACCAAAAATCTGGGTTATGATAAAGATAACATCATCACATTTGAGGTAGAGGGAAAAGTAACCACCAATGTAGATGCTTTTCTGGCCCAAATAAAGAAATTACCAGGGGTGGTAAATGCCTCGAGTAAGTTAGATAAGTTTATCGGTGGATTTGGCGGCCCTGGCAATGGTCAGGTTACGCTGGAAGGCAAAGAAATACCCATAAATAGCATCCGGGTTAATTATGACATGGTAGAGACCTTGGGTATACCGGTACTGGCCGGGCGAACATTCTCGCGGGAATTTGGGACCGATACGAAGCGGAGAGTGGTAAATGAAGCCTTTGTAGCCGCGCTGGGGCTTCAGGACCCGGTAGGCAAAGTGGTGAAGGGCGAGGGTGATACGGAATTTGAAATTATTGGGGTAGTAAAGGATTTTCATTACAAATCACTGCATGAAAAAGTAGTGCCCTTTATGTTTACTTTAGAACCAGAAGCTGCTACCGTTATTCTGGCCAGAATAGAAGCCGGTCAGGAAAAAGAAACAATTGCTACCATTCAGCAATTCTACAAAACGTTTAACCCAGGCTTTATTTTCGATTACCAGTTTCTGGATGAAGATTACCAAGCCCAGTACGTAGCCGAACAGCGGGTGGGTGTGCTTTCCAAGTACTTTGCCGTTTTAGCAATTGTAATATCCTGCTTAGGGTTATTTGGTTTAGCGGCTTTTACTGCCGAGAGGCGGCGCAAAGAAATCGGTATCCGCAAAGTATTAGGAGCCAGTGCCCGGAGCGTGGTGATGATGCTTTCCAAAGATTTCCTGAAGTTGGTTTTAATAGCGGCTGTTATCGCGTTTCCGGTAGCGTGGTTCGGCATGCACCAGTGGCTCCAGGACTTTGCTTACCGCATTAATATAAGCTGGTGGATATTTGGGTTAGCCGGCATAATGGTCTTATTAATCGCCTTATTTACGGTGAGCTTTCAAGCCATTAAAGCAGCCATTGCCAATCCGGTAAAAGCTCTGCGCAACGAATAATAACTTTTACTTTTAAACCAACTGAATAATGATAGTACAAAAATTAAAAACATTGCTGTTCCGCGTAAGTTTTTCGCTCTGTGGTATTTTATTAGGCGGGCAAACTGCCTACGGGCAACAAAGTATCAAGCAAACCATTGATTTAAAAAATATTAAAATCCTCCAGGCCGAACTGCAGATAAATGCCGGCACTTTTAAACTCACTACCCAAGAGCAACCTAAAATAGATGCTAGTTTTACTTACACGCGGCCGAATTGGAAACCAGTAATAAAATTTACCGCGGCAAACGGTATGCTCTCTATTAAACAGCCCGAAGAAAAGAATACCAACATGCAGGATAAAGACCGCAACGATTGGAATATTAAACTAGCGCGCGCCGTACCAACTAACCTGAAATTCCGGATGGGGGCCGGGGAAGGAACCTTAGATTTAAGCCAGGCCAAACTGAACCGCCTGGAAATAGAAGCCGGAGCCGGAGAGTTTAACGTGAACTTAGCTAACACTTCGATTCCCAGCCTTAAGGTGAGCGCCGGTGTGGGTTCTTTAACCATAAACCTGACGGGCAACCGCACCCAAAATTTAGATGCTGATATTAGCGGGGGCATTGGCGACTTAAACCTAGTGCTGCCCCGCAAAGTTGGGGTACGGGTAAAAGTATCGGGGTTAGGAAGTATAGAAAGCGGCAGTTTGCGCAAACAAGGCGGCTATTATGTAAACGATGCTTACGGCAAAACAACATCATCCTTAAATATTAACGTGAGCGCCGGTTTAGGCAGCATTAAAATAGAATTAGAATAATAATGCGCTGGCGTGGGTAGCCATAACTAGTTGGCTGGCGGGTTTTGCTTATCGCATCGGCCTGAAAGTCGGTATTTTCTTACTGGCTTGTTTTACGATCCTCATTATTGCCTGGCTAACAATAAGTTATAAGGCCATTAAAGCAGCTATTATGAATACGGTGAAGAGTTTGCGCAGTGAATAATAATTATTTCACAAGTTCTATACCATTTTTAACCCATAAATTATGCTGAAAAATCATCTGAAATTTGCCTGGCGCAACCTGGTAAAAAGGAAAAGTTATACTTTCATAAATATTCTTGGCTTGTCCTTGGGTTTAGCCAGTGTAATGGCCTTGGGATTATTGATCTATCAGTATTACACCATCGATAATATTCAGGTAAACAAAGACCGGATGTATTACCTGAAAACGTATGCGCCCGATGGCAACGGCTACAGCCAAACCTCTTTCCCGTTATTATACGAAATACAGAAAGCCGCTCCGGAAGTAGAAGCCGCTACGCACATCCAGAGCTGGAACTGGCCCTGGCTGAAATACGGCAACCAGGAGGCGCAGGAAAATACGGCTTATGTAGATACCGGTTTTTTTAAAGTATTTTCCTTTAAACTAAAGGAGGGAAACCGGGAAACGGCATTAAGCCAAAAGTTTAGCATTGTTATTTCGGAAAACTTAGAAAAGCAATTGTTTGGCAGTGAAAAAGGTCTGGGAAAAATTATAGCGGCAGATGATTCCATTCTGCTTACCGTTACCGGGGTACTGGAAAAAATACCGTCTAATTCTACGATAAAAGCCGATGTATTGCTGCCCATGCGGCTCCTGAGCGATACGGAAGATTTTAAGAGAGGCGCCGACTGGTATAATACTTTTGCCTATAATTACCTGCTTTTGCATAAAGACGCCGACCCTAAAAGGTTGGACCAGAAAATAAATACCATTTTTCAGCAATATTCTCCTCCGGAAGCTAAAGTAAACACGGTTAGAACGGCGCCTTTTGCGCAGATTACGCAGGAAGGCAATACCACTATAAGCACCATTATTGCCGGGGCCGTTGCGGCGGCGGTATTTATCTTATTAATTGTAATTGTTAATCTGCTTAATCTTAATGCGGCTACCATGTTTACCCGCACCAAGGAAGTGGCCGTACGGCAAATGCTTGGTTCGGGTAAACGGAGTATCATCACGCAGTTTTGTGTAGAAAATGCGCTGATTATTCTGTTTTCCTTATTAGCCGGCTATGTGTTCTTTGCCAACTTCCTGTTGCCCGAAATGAATAAAATAATAAGCGTCAGTTTTGGGGAGTTATTATTTCGGTGGCAGCAAGATTATCTGCTGTTTCTTTTATTTGCCCTAAGTGTTCTGGTACTGATTGTTATGGCCGGTTCCTATCCGGCTCTGCATTTAACCGCCGTAAAAGTAACTAGCACCATAAAAGGCAACATTAGTAGTCAGGAGAATAAAAAATCGGTTAGAAATACCTTTATCGGCTTACAGTTTACCCTCGCCATTATACTCATTTGTGCGGCTGTTATTCTAAACCGGCAGATTGGTTACATGAAAATGGCATCGCTGGGTTTCGACAAAGAAAACGTTGTATTAATTAACCTTGATTTAGCCTTTAAAAATCCCAAGACTGCTGCCAGCCGGTTAGAATTAATTCTGCAGGAGCTAAAGAATAATCCTTATGTAAAAGCCTTTTCCACCACCCAGGAAATTCCCACCCAATACTGGGATAATTACAATGATTATATAGATGTAGAAACGAATAAAAAAATTAAGCTCCGCCAACCCGGCGTAGATGCCGGATTTGCCCGCACTTTTAAGATACCGGTTACGCAAGGCCGGAACTTTAATGATGATTTAGCGGCCAGTGAGGGAAAAAGCATCATGCTGAATGAAACTGCCGTGAAGGCATTTGGCTGGACCAATCCGGTGGGGAAGCAAATAAAACCGGGCGGCGAAAACAATGAAACCCTGACGGTTATCGGGGTAATGAAAGATTTTCACTACAGCGATTTACAAAAGCCTATTGAACCTTTGGTGCATGCTTATCGCGGCAAACCCGGCCTGAACTATAATAAATATCTAAGTATAAACCTGGATATGCGCCATAGTAAAGAGATTTTGGCCGGCATCGAAAAGCAATTTAAAGATATACCGGCCAAAAGGCCTTTTACTTATCATTATATGGATGAACTGGTTAGCAACCAATACAACTTGCTTTCGGGCATTTTAAGAATAACCAATTATGTAGCCTTGCTTACCATTTTTATAGCCTGTATGGGTATGCTGGGGCTTATTGCTTTATCTACGCAGCGTCGGGTTAAAGAAATAGGTATCCGCAAAGTGTTAGGAGCAAGCGTACTGCATATTACCGGCCTCATTACCCAAGATTTTGTTAAGATAATATTGGTCGCTTTTATTATTGCTACGCCCATTGCCTGGTATGGCATGAATATATGGCTACAGGACTTTGCCTTTCACATAAGCATACAATGGTGGATGTTTGCCCTGGCCGGGGTACTAGCGGTAGCAATCGCTTTCATAACCATAAGCGTTCTGGCCGTTAAAGCGGCGGTTGCCAACCCGGTAAAATCATTACGCAATGAATAACTATTAAACGTTTAAAATAAAGGATACGATGTTCCGGAATTACCTAAAAATTGCCTTCCGTAACCTGTGGCGCCATAAGGCTTTCTCGGTTATTAATATTTTTGGTTTAGCTGTTGGTATAGCTACTTGTTTGGTTATTATGCTGTTTGTGCACAACGAATGGAGCTACGACCGCTTTAATAAAAAGGCTGACCGCATAGTACGGGTTATATTCCGGGGATCTATTCAGGGCGAAAACATGGAAGAAGCGCACGTGATGCCGCCGGTAGCGCAAGCGCTCCGCGCCGATTACCCCGAAGTGCAGGAAGCTACCCGCCTCCGCACCTATGGTTCGCCGCGTATTGTTTATGGCCGCAAATCTTTCCGCGAAAGCCCGTTTGCGTTTGTAGACTCTAATTTCTTCCAAGTATTTACGCTGCCTTTTGTGCAGGGAAATCCCCGAAAGGCTTTAATCCAACCTAATAGCATTGTAATTACCCGCGAAGTAGCCCGGAAGTTTTTTGGCCAGGAAGACGCGATGGGGAAGATACTCTTCTTTAAAGATTTTAATACTTCCTTAAAAGTAACCGGCGTAATAGAGTCGGTTCCAAGTAACTCGCACTTCCATTTTGATATTTTTGCTTCGATGGCCACCTTCCCGGATGCGAAAGCCCCCTCCTGGATGATTTCTGAGTTTTATACTTATTTGGTGCTGCCCGAAAGCTATAATTACAAACAGCTGGAAGCCAAACTACCCCAGGTCGTAGAAAAGTACATGGGTCCGCAGCTATTGCAGGCTATGGGCATGAGCCTCGCTCAATTCCGGCAAAACGGCAACGACTTGGGTTTGTTTCTGCAACCCCTCACCAGTATTCACCTGCGCTCCCACCTGAAAGGAGAATTGGGTACTAACAGCGATATGCAGTACGTGTATATTTTTGGGGCCATTGCGGTAATCATGTTGCTTATTGCCAGCATTAATTTCATGAATCTTTCTACGGCCGGGGCTTCTAAACGGGCCAAAGAAGTAGGTATCCGCAAAGTACTGGGCTCGGTAAAAAAAGAATTAATCCAGCAATTCCTAACCGAATCTATCTTACTCAGCGCTATTGCTTTAGTACTCGCCATCGGGTTAGTTATGCTGGCTTTACCAATTTTCAACAGCCTTTCCAACACGCATTTAACCCTTAATTTTACCGCTAGTCCTTGGCTGCTGCCGGGCTTTTTATTATTTGGTTTGCTGGTTGGCGTTCTGGCCGGCAGCTATCCGGCTTTTTTTCTTTCGAACTTCCAGCCGGTAACAGTCCTTAAAGGCAGGTTAACTTCGGGTAAAAAAACGCTGAATTTACGCAGTGGCTTGGTGGTTTTCCAATTCTTTATCTCGATCATGCTCATGGTAAGCACTACGGTGGTGTACCGGCAATTGCAGTTTATGCAAAGCAAAGAATTAGGTTATAATAAAGACCAGGTATTGTTATTCCCGGAGCAGGATTTAGGTAAAAAAGCCGATGTATTCCGGCAAAAACTGCAACAAGACGCGCAGGTAGTAAGCGTGAGTACCTCGGGTTACCTCCCAGCCGGTCCCTCTTATAATAATAACTACACCGTTTACCCCGACGACAACACTTCGCAATTAATAAAAACCCTGCGGTACGATGTTGACGAGCAGTATATTCCTACGCTGGGCATGAAGCTGGCAGCGGGCCGCAATTTTTCCAAGGATTTTGCCACCGATTCTGCGGGTATTATTTTAAACGAAAAGGCGGCGGATGTATTTGGCTGGGGCAAAAATGCCTTGGGGCATACGCTTACTTACGCCAATAACGAAGGGGTGAAATCTACTTACCGGGTAATCGGAATCGTTAAGAACTTTCATTTTAAGTCGCTGCACGAACCTATTTCTCCCTTGGTAATGACCTTAGGTAATACGTCCGGCTCTTTGATTGTAAAAGTTAAAACCTCGGATATTACGGGCTTATTAGCAACTTCCAAAAACCTCTGGCACCAGTTAACCGCTGAAGAGCCGTTTTCTTACGATTTTCTGGATGACCGATTTAAACAGACTTACCAGGCCGAACAAAAAATCGGCCGGGTGCTGGCTATTTTCGCCGGACTCACCATTTTGGTGGCTTGCCTGGGTTTGTTTGGTCTGGCCACTTTCACCGCCGAACAGCGCACCAAAGAAATCGGTATTCGCAAAGTACTGGGCGCTTCGGTTACCGGCATTGTGGCTATGCTTTCCAAAGATTTCCTTAAACTAGTATTACTGGCTAATCTCATTGCCTGGCCATTGGCTTGGTGGGGCATGCACCAATGGCTCCAGGATTTTGCTTACCACATTAACCTAAGTTGGTGGATATTTGGCCTGGCCGGCGTAACGGCCATATTCATTGCCTTGATAACCATCAGCTTTCAGGCTATAAAAGCCGCTATTGCTAACCCGGTTAAGAGTTTACGGAGTGAGTAATTCTAGTGTTTTAGTAGATTTTATGTTTCTCTAATCCTTAAACCTATGCTAACGAACTACATTAAAATCGCCGTTCGAAACCTGACCCGGCAAAAAGGCTACTCTTTCCTGAATATTGCCGGGCTTTCGCTGGGTTTGTGCACTAGCTTACTTATCTTACTTTGGGTAACTGATGAGCTACAATACGATAGGTTTCATAGGCATATAGATAAGCTGTACATTGTGCTGAATAACCTGAATTTTACCGACGGACAGGTGAGAACGGGGCCAGATACCCAGGGGTTACTAGCACCCGCTTTAAAAGAAAATTTTCCAGAAATAGCCGATGCCACCCGGGTATCTTTTGCTCATGAAAGATTATTGAAAGTAGGAGAAAAAGCTTTCAAAGAGCAAGGCCATTTTGCCGACCCTAACTTCTTTCGATTATTTTCCTTCCCTTTAGTAGCGGGAGATGTTAAAACCATTCTCGAGGATGTATCTTCTATCGCTATATCCCAAACATTGGCCCGCAAACAATTTGGCAATGTACAAAACGCCTTAGGCAAAGTAATTCGGATAGGTGACGAAGATAAATTTGTCATATCGGGCGTGTTCCGTGATGTTCCGGAAAATTCATCCTTGCAATTCGACTATGTACTTCCCTTTGAAGTACTGTTCCAAAATAATCATTGGTTAAAGGATTGGGGAGCCAGTTCTATTCAAACTTTTGTTTTGTTAAAGGAGAAAGCTGCTTCCGAAGCAGTGAATAGTAAAATAGAGAATTTCATCAAAACGCAATCAAAAGGGTCTATTTCCACTTTGATGCTTCAGCCCTTAAAAGAATTTCATTTATATAATAAGTTTGAAGACGGTAAGCAAACAGGGGGGCGGATTGTTTATGTACAATTATTCTCAGTTGTAGCGGCCTTCATTTTGTTAATTGCCTGCATTAATTTCCTAAACCTGGCTACCGCGCGGGCTGCCAAGCGCGCCAAAGAAGTAGGCGTCCGGAAAGTAATTGGCGCGAACCGGGTATCCTTGGTAAGTCAATTCCTGACCGAATCATTGTTCCTGACCTTTATAGCTATGGGTATTGCTTTGCTGGTTATTACCTTGGTTTTACCATATTTTAATCAATTAACCGGAAAACACATTAACCTACCTTTTGATAATCCTTCATTCATTTTTATTTTAATTAGTATTACGGTAATTACCAGCTTACTAGCCGGCAGCTACCCGGCATTTTTCTTATCAGCTTTTAACTCTGTACAGGTATTTAAAGGCGGGATTAAGACTGGTACTGGCCCTGCTTATTTGCGACAAGGATTGGTCATATTTCAGTTTGTGTTATCTACCAGCCTGATTATTTCTATTTTGGTAGTGTACCGGCAAATTCAGTTCATAAAAAACAAAGATTTGGGTTTAGTACAAGAGAACCTGATTTATTTTCCGGGCGAAGCTGATATTTTAGAACATTTTGAAGCGTACAAAACAGCTTTACTGGCCCAACCGGGCATTAGTAAGGTAGCACTTTCTAGTCAGGATTTATTAGGCGGAGTTAATACCACGCAAAACTTGGAATGGGATGGCAAGAACCCCACCGAAGTGGTTTCTTTTCAGGTTATTAATGCCAACCACGATTTTGTACCAACCGCCGGTTTAAAACTTAAACAGGGCCGTAATTTTTCCCCTGAATTCATAACGGACAGCCTTCATTATTTGGTTAATGAAGAAGCTGTAAAAGTGATGGGCATGCAGCAGCCTATCGGGCAGCGGCTACGCTTTCAGGGGCAGGAAGGAAAGATTATTGGTTTAATAAAAGATTTTCATTTCAGTAATTTGCATGAACCTATCATGCCGGTTTTTATAACGCTGCGGCCGGAAGCAGCCGGTATGGTTTATGTACGCACCCAGGCCGGGCAAACCCAGCAAGCTATTGCCAGCTTGCAAAAACTACATACGCAATTTGAACCAGCCGCGCCGTTTGAGTACCATTTCCTGGACCAGGGTTTTGAGCAGATGTATCGCAGCGATATACTGGTAAGTAAACTAGCTACTGGTTTTGCTTTTATCGCTATTTTTATTTCCTGTCTGGGTTTATTTGGTTTGGTTACTTACACCGTGCAGCAACGCACCAAGGAAATTGGTATCCGCAAGGTATTAGGCGCCAGTGTGCAAAGCGTAGTTATTATGCTCTCCAAAGATTTCCTGAAGCTGGTTTTAATCGCCGCCCTCATTGCTTTTCCGGTAGCCTGGTACGCCTTGCACCAGTGGCTGCAGGACTTTGCCTACCGCATCGATTTGAGTTGGGAGATATTCGCTTTAGCGGGCAGTTTGGGTGTTTTGATTGCCTTGTTTACCGTTAGTTTCCAGGCTATAAAAGCAGCTATAGCCAACCCGGTAAAATCCTTGCGGAGTGAATAACCGGGATATTCATCTTTTTATATTTTACAACCATGTGGTACAACTATTTTAAAATTGCCTGGCGTAATTTATTCCGGCAAAAGGCCTTTTCGTTTATTAATATTTTTGGATTGGCAATTGGCATGGCTTGTAGCCTGCTCATTATGCTGTGGGTGCAGGACGAAATCAGCGTAGATGCTTTTCATGCCAACAAAAAGCAACTGTACCAGGTTTACGAACGGCAGTTTGCCGACGGCAAAGTGGAGGCCACTTACGTAACCCAAGGCTTGCTGGCCGATGAATTAAAAAAGACAATTCCGGAAGTACAGTATGCCAGCCCAATGGAGCATAACCTGCTCTATACTGTTGCCGCCGGCGATAAAATTAATAAAATGATGGGTACCTTCGCTGGCAGCGACTTTTTCAAAATGTTTCGTTATCCGCTGCTCCAAGGAACGCTCGCTACCGCTCTAAATAAACCCGCCAGCATTGCTATCTCCCGCAAAATGGCCGAGCAATTCTTCGGCAACCCGGAGCAGGCAATTGGCAAAACCATGCTCTTTGAAAACCGCGACAATCTACTAATTACTGCTGTTTTCGAAAATTTACCTTCAAACTCATCGCAGCAATTTGATTTTTTAAGAAACTGGGAAGATTTTTCGAAAGAAAATGCTTGGGTAAACACTTGGGGAAGCGCCAGCCCCGCTACCTACGTGCTACTACGTCCGGATGCCGACCCATTAACAGTAGAAGCAAAAATCAAGGATTTTATTCACCGGTATATCTCCAAAGGCCAAGGGGGACATGTGGAACTAGCATTACAGCCCTATACTGAAAAATTTCTGCATTCTACGTTTAAAAACGGGCAAATAGATGGAGGCCGCGTGGAATATGTGCGGCTCTTTAGTTTTGTAGCCGTGTTAATTTTACTCATTGCCTGCATTAACTTTATGAATCTGGCTACTGCCCGGTCCGCTAAACGGGCCAAAGAAGTAGGCGTGCGCAAGGTTATTGGGGCCATTCGCTCGGCCATCCTGGGGCAATTTATGAGCGAGGCGCTCTTGCTCACATTCTTTTCAACTCTGGTAGCCCTTATTCTGGTAGTTTTACTGCTGCCAGCCTTTAACCAGCTTACCGGTAAGCAACTGATTTTGCCTTTTGAACAACCTATTTTCTGGGCCGCGTTGTTTGGTTTACTCTCTCTGACTGGTTTAGTAGCCGGTAGTTATCCCGCGTTCTTCCTGGCTTCCCTGAATCCTGTACGCGTGTTAAAAGGCAGTTTAGCTTTCAGTTGGGGCGCTACGTTTTTCCGGAAAGGCTTGGTAGTTTTTCAATTTAGTCTTTCCATCATCCTTCTGGTAGGTACGGTTGTTATTTATTGCCAAATGAACTACATCCAAACGAAAAACTTGGGTTACGACCGCGAGAACCTAATTTACATTCCGATGGAAGGCGACTTAACGAGTAAGTATGACTTATTTAAAGAAGAAGTGGGTAAAATGGCCGGTATCCGGTCGGTTTCCAGAATGCGGCATTCGCCAACCGTCATTGACCACTCAGTGGGCGATATTAGCTGGCCCGGTAAAGACCCCAACCTGGTGGCCACGTTTTCGGATACCCGGGTGGGCTACGATTTCGTGAAAACCATGAAATTGAAAATAAAAGCCGGGCGTGATTTTTCGTCGGATTTTAAGACGGATGCTGCCAGTTTTTTAGTAAACGAAACCGCCGCCAAGAAAATCGGCTACCCGAATGCTGTTGGTCAGCCGCTCAGTTGGGGCATGGATAAAGGCAAAATTATTGGGGTACTGGAAGATTTTCATTTTAATTCGATGCGCGAGACCATTGAACCGTTGGTAGTGCGGTTAGATAAACAACCCAAATGGGGTACCATTCTGGTGCGCACGAACGTGGGCCAAACCAAAGAAGCACTCGCCAGTTTAGAGCAGGTTTATAAAGAGGTAAACCCCAAATTTCCGTTTACTTACCAGTTCTCCGACCAGGAATACACCAAGCTTTACCAAAGCGAGCAAGTCGTTAGCCAGCTTTCCCAATATTTTGCTTTTCTGGCTATTTTTCTTTCTTGTCTGGGCTTACTGGGTCTAGCGGCTTTCACTGCCGAACAACGCACCAAAGAAATTGGCGTGCGCAAAGTACTGGGAGCCTCTGTTGCCTCAATTGTGTCATTACTTTCCCGGGATTTTCTGAAGTTGGTATTGCTGGCTAATGTAGTAGCCTGGCCCCTGGCCTGGTACGGTGTGCACCAGTGGTTACAAGATTTTGCTTATCGCACTCCACTCAGTTGGTGGCTATTTGTCCTGGCGGGATCCGGAGCGTTGCTTATTGCTTTTATTACCATCAGTTTTCAGGCGTTTAAAGCGGCCATATCCGATCCGGTAAAATCGTTGCGTAGTGAATAACCTGAGTTTTACTCCTTTTATATTTTACAACCATGTGGTACAGTTATTTTAAGATTGCCTGGCGTAACTTATTCCGGCAAAAAGCTTTTTCGTTTATAAATATCTTGGGCTTGGCTATTGGTTTGGCTTGCAGCATCCTGATTTTGCTGTGGGTGCAGGACGAGCTTAGTTACGACCGCTTTCATGCCCAGGCCGATAACCTGTACCGCCTTACTTGTACCACGCCCGATATTAAAGCGGCGGTGAGTACCGCCCCCATGGCCGCGGCGCTAAAAGCGCAACTACCCGAAGTTAAAAATGCGGTCCGATTAAGTAGCTCTACCAATGTATTTAGCGTAGGCACCCGAAAATTTGCAGAAAAGCGGGTATTTTTTGCCGATTCTACCTTTCTGGAACTATTTTCTTTCCCGCTGCTGCAAGGAGACCCTCAAACAGCGCTGCAACGCCCGGATGGCATATTAATTACTGCCGCCATGGCCGAAAAATATTTTGGTAAGGCTGAGGCTCTAGGCCAAATTATTCGCAAAGACAACCAAGATAATTTTACCGTAACCGGGGTGCTGGCCAACGTGCCGGCTAATTCGCACCTGCAATTTGATTTTATCTTGCCCATGGCTTTTTTAGCCCGCACCAACCAGGATTTACAAGAAAACCGGTGGGGTAACTTTAATTTTTATACCTATGTGCAGCTCCAAGAGAACGCGGTTACGGCCGATGGCTCCTTACCAAAACTAAGCAACCGCGTAACCCAAATTTTTAAACAGCATGTACCGGAAATGCAGGTCAGTTTCCAACTGCAGCCGCTAAGCCGCATCCACTTGTATTCCGATAATTTATTGCGCGATCTACCCGGCAGCGGGAACATCCAATATGTCCGGATATTTCTGGTAGTAGCGTTTTTCATCCTGGCCGTTGCCTGCATCAACTTCATGAATCTGACTACGGCCCGTTCGGCCCGCCGGGCCAAAGAAGTAGGTTTGCGCAAAGTAATTGGCGCCCGCCGCCATCAGCTCATCGGGCAGTTTTTAAGCGAATCTATTATTATTTCTTTATCGGCGCTGGTGCTGGCCATTATCATCATCGTAACCTTGCTGCCCCTGTTTAATAACCTCACGGATAAACAGCTTACTATTAACTTCCGGGACGCAAAATTCTTGTTTAGCTTGTTGGGCGTTGCGTTGGTAACCGGCTTGGTTTCTGGCAGCTATCCGGCTTTGTTTTTATCTGGTTTTCAGCCGGTAAAGGTTCTAAAAGGACACGCTAAAAGCAACACCGGCAATATAATTTTCCGCAACAGCCTGGTAGTGGCGCAATTTGTAGTTTCTATTATCTTGCTGGTGGGTACCGCCGTGGTGTATAAGCAACTGCATTATATCCAAAACAAGCATTTGGGCTTTGATAAAGAAAATCTGGTATATACGCCTGTTACCGGCGAACTATGGAATAAAAGACAAACCTTAAAAACTACCTTAACCCAAAACCCGCTTACCAGCACTTTTACCATTGTATCCGACTTACCTACTAATCTTATTACCGGCTCCATTAATGTACAATGGGAAGGCAAAGATCCGGAAGCGCAGCCGGTTTTTCCGGACATTGCGGTAGATGAAAATTTTATTTCGGTCTTTAACCTGAAACTCTTGCGAGGCCGGGGTTTTCTAAAAACCTTAAAATCTGATACGGCCAATTACTTGGTAAATGAAACGGCTTTGCGTATTATGGGCATGGAGGCGGCCACGGCGGTTGGCAAGTCGCTTACTTTTAATAACGTTAAGGGTACCATTATTGGCGTGGTACAGGATTTTAACTTTAAACCCATGCAACATGCCATTGAGCCGCTGGTTTTGCGCTACAGTACCGCGGGCAACACCATAGTAGTCCGTACCCAGCCCAACAATACCCAAGGCACCATTCAAACCTTAGCCAAAATACACCAACAATTAAATCCGGCCTTCCCTTTTACCTATGATTTCCTGGACGAAGATATAGCTAAACTTTACCAGAGCGAACAACGCATGGGCACCATTTTTAACGTGTTTGCCATTTTAGCCATTTTTATTTCTTGCCTGGGCTTATATGGTTTATCGGCCTTTATGGCCGAACAGCGCACCAAAGAAATTGGCGTCCGCAAAGTATTAGGCGCTTCGGTGTTTGATATTGTGTATTTACTATCGAAGAATTTTACCCGGCTACTGGTCATTGCTATGGCTATTGCCATTCCGCTGGCGTGGGTAGCCATGAATAACTGGCTGGCGGGTTTTGCTTATCGCATCGGCCTGAACGCCGGCATTTTCTTACTGGCTTGTTTTATGGCCCTCTTTATTGCCGGGCTAACGGTAGGTTATGAGGCTATAAAAGCGGCTATTACCAACCCGGTGAAGAGTTTGCGCAGTGAATAGGCTGCCCAAAATACTTGCTGTAAAAATGTGGAATCCACGCTCCATTAAAATACCCTTTTAAAGCTTTGCGCCACTATTAAGGCAGTAGGTCGGTGATCAGAATAGCATTGGTAAACCTATAATTGTTAAAGATATGCTTAGTACATCCTTTCTCGTCGGTATCCGGAACTTACTCCGCCACCGGTATTATACGCTGCTTAACGTGGTTGGCTTGGCCGTAGGTTTAGCATGTGCCTTGCTCATCTGGGTTTTTGTGCGGTTTGAAAGCAGCTTTGATCAGTTTCATGCACAAAAAGACCGAATTTACCGAATAGTAACCGAGTTACGTTTCGAAGACCATACCGGACATCAATCTGGTGTGCACATGCCTTTTCCGGAAGTTTTGCGCACCGATTTTCCCGAAGTGAAAGTAACGCAATTATTTCATTATAGTGGCAGCCAGGTTACTGTGCCGGACGAACGAAAAAACGCCACTCCCAAAATGTTTCACGAAGAGGCCGGGGTATTTTTTATGGAACCGGAATTTTTTAAATTATTTAATTTCTCTTTTGTAAGTGGCAATGCCAAAGTCGCCCTTTCGGCACCTAACCAAGTAGTGCTTACTCAAAACACTGCCCAGCAATATTTCGGCTACTGGCAAACGGCCGTGGGCAAGTTTATTCAAATAGATGATAAAACCTTACAAGTAGCGGGCATTCTGCAGAACCCACCACCCAATACCGATTTCCCTTTAAAAGTGCTGGTATCGTTTGCTACGCTGGACTCTTCTATTAAAAATAAAGGCTGGGAGGGTATTGATAGCGATTTTCAGTGTTTTGTGGGCTTACCGGAAAACTTACCGGCAAGCCGGTTCCAGCAAATGCTCACCGCTTCCCATAATAAAAACGTGCCTCCTCCCAAAATTACCCATCCTACGCTGCAGCCTCTAGCGGATATTCACTTTAACCAGGAGTACGATTCTTTTGCCGATTCCAATATTTCCCGCCAAACTTTGTGGCTATTTACGGGCATTGGCGTTTTTCTCATTATTATGGCCTGCGTTAACTTTGTGAACTTAGCCACTGCCCTGGCCGCGGGGCGTTCTAAAGAAATTGGTGTCCGGAAAGTACTGGGGGGCAGTCGGGGGCATTTGTTTCGCCAATTGTTGATAGAAACCGGGTTAATCGTTATGGTGGCTATGGTTTTAGCAACCGGACTTGCTTACCAAAGCTTCCCGTGGCTGAAACAACTCTTAAAACTGCCGGAAAGTCTTCCTCTTTTTTCACCTGAGTTATTATTCTTTATGCTAGGTGTTTTGGTACTGGTTACCTTACTGGCCGGCACTTACCCGGCTTTGATATTATCGGGTTTTCAGCCGGTACTGGCTTTAAAAAACAAAGGTATTACCCAAACTGTTGGTGGTATTTCGTTGCGCAAGGCTTTTGTAGTGGTACAATTTAGTATCTCGCAAATCCTCATTGTAGGAACTATTCTGGTAATAAACCAGATGGATTTCGTACAAAACCAGGATTTAGGTTTTCAAAAAGAAGCTATTATTTTTCTGCGGATGGATAGCGACAGTTTAAGCCAACTGAAACACCGGGCATTTAAAGAACAGTTATTACAAGATCCGCAAATTCAGCAAGCCAGTTATAGCCGGGCTTTGCCCTCCGATATTGACTATAACTCGAGCTGGGGCATTGAACAGTTTGATAATAAAAGCTTATCTGCTTACCTAGAGCCGCAGGTAAAACTAGCTGATACTGCTTATTTTCGTACTTATAGCCTGCAATTACTGGCCGGACGAAAATACCAGCAGGCCGATACGCTACGGGAATTAGTGGTAAACGAAACGTTTCTACGGAAAGTGGGCATCCCAAGTCCGGAACAAGCCATCGGTAAAATGCTCCGTTTCTACGGCCGACCGGCTTTGCCTATTGTGGGCGTGGTTAAAGATTTTAATAACTATTCGCTGCACCGCGAAATCTCGCCCATTGTAATGAGCACCAGCACGGATAAATACCAAACCTTAAGTCTGAAAATCAGCACCCAAAATATCTCCCAAACGCTTGGTTTAATAAAGCAGCAATGGCAGCAAACTTTTCCGGAAAAGGTATTCGAATACCAGTTCGTAGACGAAAAACTGGCGCAGTATTACGAACAAGACGAAAAAATGCTGCGCTTGTTTAAAGCTTTTGCCGGGGTAGCCATTTTTATTAGCTGCCTGGGCTTATTTGGTTTAATGGCTTATACCGCGCAGCAACGCACCAAAGAAATTGGTATACGCAAGGTACTAGGTGCTACGGTAACCAGTATAGTATCCCTGCTTTCCAAAGATTTTTTAAAATTAGTATTGTTGGCTAATGTTATTGCCTGGCCGCTGGCCTGGTGGGGCATGCAAACCTGGCTACAAAATTTTGAATATCGCACTTCCATTACCTGGTGGATCTTTGGCATTGGTGGGGCACTAGCCATTATAATCTCCTTAACAACCATCAGTTTCCAGACGCTAAAAGCGGCTTTGGCCAACCCGGTAAAGAGTTTACGGAGTGAGTAATTAAAATATTCTTAATCAGTTTTTCAAATTAAAGCTATGCTTAAAAATTATCTGAAAATTGCCTGGCGAAACTTAATGCGGCACCCCTTATACAGCCTGATTAACATTGGTGGTTTGGCCGTTGGCTTAGCAGTTTGTATGCTGATGATGGTGTACGTGGCCCATGAGCGCAGTTTTGATCGCTTTCATACGGATGCCGGGCGCATTTTTGCGGTACACGCCCGCCTGAACATCGGCGGCAATCCCATCCAATTTCCTACCCTGAGTTTTACCACCGGTCCGGCCGTACAGCAAAACACCGCGGCCGTAACGGGCTACCTGCGCACCTATAAACCAGGCCCACCGGATAAAAAAGTAATTGTGCAAAATCCGGTTGCGGGCCAGGCTCCCTTTGCTGAAAATGATTTACTGTTTACCGATGCCGGTTTTTTCCGTTTTTTTACTTTTAAGT
>Ga0210046_1001517_pt1 | contig 17883 bp, 18 predicted proteins | sample CryGeyCG2114_250_FD_185461 | JGI IMG/M metagenome (GOLD analysis project Ga0210046, IMG submission 185461) | Groundwater microbial communities from aquifer - Crystal Geyser CG18_big_fil_WC_8/21/14_2.50 (SPAdes) (version 2) | ecosystem: Environmental > Aquatic > Deep subsurface > Groundwater ... | reverse complement strand
AGTTAGAGATTACCTCACCCAGGCTTACGACGAAGGCATTTTGAGTATTCCGCACCGCAGCGACCGCTTTGTGCATTTAACCAAAAGCCTGGTAGCTTTGCTTCGCAAAAAATTAAACATTCCGCAGGATTATTATATCTATTTTGTATCGTCGGCTACCGAGTGCTGGGAAATTATTGCCCAAAGCCTGACCCGCCACAAAAGTTACCACCTCTACAATGGGGCTTTCGGCGAGAAATGGCTGGACTATGTAAAAAAAATAAAGCCAAAATCGGCTGGTACCAAATGGGACCTGAACGAGGAACTGAATGTACCGGACCTGGTTGTTGAGGACGATGCGGAGATCATTTGCATCACCCAGAACGAAACATCTAACGGTACCCAGATAAAGGAAAATACCATTCTAAACTTATTTAACCGGTTCCGCGATCAGCTTATAGCCGTAGACGCTACTTCTTCTATGGCTGGCATGGCTTTAAAATATATAAAAGCCGATATCTGGTTTGCTTCTGTACAAAAATGCTTTGGTTTGCCTGCCGGCTTAGGCATTTTGGTTTGCTCGCCCCGCACTATTTTCCGGGCCAAAGAAATAAAGGAAAAAGGCCACTACAACAGTTTAGTAACTTTATACGAGAAGATGCTGAATTACCAGACTTCTATTACGCCTAATGTGCTGGATGTTTACCTCATGTACAAAGTAATGGAAGAACGGGAAGCTATTAAAACCATCGATCAGCATTTGGTAAAACGGGCCCAGGATTTTTACCAGTTTCTGGAAGAGTTAACAGATTTTCAGTTGCTGATTACCAATCCGGAAGTACGCTCCGCCACCGTTATAGCCGTAGAAGGAAAAGAAAAGGTAATCGACGAATTAAAAAAGAATGCCCTGCGCAGCGATATTATGCTGGGGAATGGCTATGGTGCCTGGGCTAAAAACACCTTCCGGATAGCCAATTTCCCGGCCCATACCGATGAAGAATTCGATACCTTAAAACATTTCCTCCGCACTAATTATCAATAAAAAACAAAGTTGTTGTTAAGGGGCACTTTTGGGTACTAATAAAATTAAGGGGTAAAACTTCTTTTTATTTTGAATAGCATTTATCCAAAAGAATCATTAGCCGGCAGATAAATTTAATTCTGTTTTTCTTTGTTAATATAGCTTGCTATCATGCTGGATTTAAAACAAATATTTTCAGTAACGCTCATCTTGTTTGCCGTTATTGATATTATGGGCTCTATTCCTATTATAATAGAATTGCGCCGGCGCGAAGGCGTTATTCATTCGGAAAAAGCTACTTTGGTGGCCGGAGTATTAATGATTGTATTTTTATTTCTGGGCCACGAGATTCTGAAACTGTTTGGTTTAGATTATGCTTCTTTTGCTATGGCAGGCGCCATTGTTATATTTTTAATGGGCCTGGAAATGGTGCTGGGCGTTCATATTTTCCAAACCAACACCACTACCGGGGTTGGTTCTATTGTGCCCCTGGCTTTCCCGTTAATTGTAGGGGCCGGCACCATGACTACTTTATTATCTTTAAGAGCCGCTTACTCCTTGCCCAATATTATTGTGGGTATTATACTAAACCTGATTTTTGTGTACGTGGTACTAAAATCGTCGGGTTGGCTGGAACGGAAATTAGGGCCGGCCGGCACCGATATTCTGCGTAAGGTTTTTGGCGTAATTTTACTGGCTATTGCCATTAAGCTGTTTAAAAGTAATATTCAATTTTAGGTTAGAATATAAGTTAGAAATTTTAAAGTAAAAGCTAAAAACTGAATATCAGGAAATTCTTTTAAAAGAAATAGTTAACCCTAGCTCTCTTAAATATAAGATGAGCGTTTTTAATACTTTCTATTTTATACAAAGTAATTTCTATGTACCATGGACTGTAGACTAATATATGATTGAAATATTTACCGATGGTTCCTCCCGCGGCAATCCGGGTCCGGGCGGATACGGCAGCATTTTGCGTTATAAACAACATACCAAAGAGCTTACCGCGGGTTTCCGGCTTACTACTAATAACCGCATGGAGCTTTTGGCCGTGATTGTGGGGCTGGAAGCGATAAAGACGAATAATATTCCGGTTACGATTTACTCCGATTCTAAATACGTGGTAGATGCCGTGGAGAAAAAATGGGTATATGGCTGGCAAAAGAAAGGCTACGCCGGCAAAGCCAATGGCGATTTATGGGCTCGGTTTTTACGCATTTACACCCAGCACCAGGTAAAATTTGTCTGGATTAAAGGGCACGCCGGTCATCCGGAAAACGAACGCTGCGATACCATAGCGGTGCAAAGCGCCCTGTCCCCTAACCTGCTTATTGATCACGGTTACGAAGCCGCTGCCGCTATAAAGTAATTAAGCGTGCCCAATCATTATTTCCAGTTTAAGCAGTTCCGGGTAGAACAGGATAAATGCGCCATGAAGGTATGTACCGATTCGTGCCTGCTGGGGGCTTATGCTGCCGTAAACAGCGCCCGGACCATATTGGATATCGGTACCGGTACCGGCCTACTCTCGTTAATGGCCGCTCAACGTTCCGAAGCCCACATTACCGCCATAGAAATTGATGCACAAACAGCCCGGCAAGCCCACGAAAATATACTGCACAGTCCGTGGGCGGACCGCATTGGGGTAATACCGATCAGCTTACAGGCATTTGCTTTAAATAACCAGGAGCAATACGATGTAATCTTGTGCAACCCGCCTTTTTACCAGCGCTCCTATAAGTCGCCGGACGAAGCCAGAAACGTAGCCATGCACAGCCACGAACTTTCTTTTGCCGAAATCATTCAATTCTGCTCGGCATCGCTTACGGAAAAAGGCCTGTTATATATGCTATTGCCGCCACACGAGAGCAAACATTTCGAACAATCGGCAAAAGAGAAAACTTTATACGTGCAGGAAAAGCTACTGATTTTTACCAAAGCCGCCGGTAAACATATTCGTACCATTCAGTCTTTCGGCCTTACTCCTGCTGCCAATCCGCCGGAAAAAATGCTTTGTATTCATCACTCGGATAACACGTACACTTCCGAATTTGTCCATCTATTAAAAGATTATTACCTGATCTTTTAGATTTTTCAGTAGCTCCAGAACAACCACACCGGTTAATATTTACGCCAGCTTTTTCCTATCGCGGGCGTCCCGCCCGTGATGCTATTCTTCCGGCCTCTGGCCGCTATAAAGATTGAAGCATAATTTGCTTATGAAGCCGGGAGACCAAACCAATAAATGGCCCAAACGAAGTATTTTAGCAGCAATTCTAGCGAACACAAAAATTACTTTAAGTGCTTTTTAAATATAGATTGAAAGCAATTTCTATATAAATTGTGAAAATATATTATTCCAAAACTTGTTCTTCTTCCACAAAATGTAACCCATATTTTTCCAGTTCTGCCAACACCGGCTCATAAATAGCCGCTAAAGTCGGAATCACTATCCCGGTATACGGAATCAGGTTTTGCAGCATTAGTTTAGCAATAATACCTACCGGTAAACCCACCGTTTTCGCCATGGCTGTTCGCTGGTTATCCTCTCCTATTACCACTAGCGAAGAAATCAATCTTCTTTTTTGATCACCCAACTTATACTCAAAAATATGCTGCATTACAACCATGTCTTTATCTTCCGGCCGCAATTGCCATTTCCGGGTTAACAGCTTTTCGAGAACTTGGGCCGGAGTAGCGTTAGGTAATCCAATGGGTTCTTCCGGAAATTCTAACCATTTAATCCGGGCTATTTCTTCACTTTCCGGAGGCAAATTCAGATAGCCTGCTAATTGTTCGTGCCAAGGTTGATTTGGCACTTGCGGGGCCGGCAGATACGATTGTATAAACGTTCGGTAAGTCATATTGGCGTTGTTTGGTAAAGAGTACGAATCATCGGTTAAGCCTAGTTGTACCAATTGGTGCCAGGCCCGGCAATATCCTTTGCGGCGTAAAGTGCCCCGGATTAAAGTAGCAACATCCTGTACTTGGTAAGCTTCCCGGTACGGCAACGAATCGCGATTGGCATACCCATCAAATTCTCCTAAAGAAAGAACCGATAAGCTTTCGGTCCGGTTAAATAATTGTTGATAAGGAATAAATTTAATCTGGCCGGTTTCCAGGTACTTCGCCGTGCCTTGTCCGGCTACTATTACATTGCGGGGATTCCAGGTAAATTTATAGTGCCAGGGATTGGTATTGGATTCGGGCGCCATTAAACCGCCCGTATAAGATTTAAAGACATTTATATCTCCGTCCTGTTGCTTTATTTTTGCAATAATAGCCATAGCCGACATGTGATCGATGCCCGGGTCCAAGCCGGCTTCCATCAGGAAAGTTAAACCGGCATCCCGCGCGGCAGCATCCATGGCTTTTATTTGTGGTGTTACATACGAGGCCGTAATCAGGTTCTTTTTCATCTGCAAACACCATTTCGCTACCGCCGGATGAAAAGCTGCCGGCAACATCGAAATAACCAAATCGGCTTGTGTTATCTCGGCTAAAACTAAATCTTCGTCCTGAATATCAAACGGTATTAGTCGCACATTGACAGGTAAACCGCGTTGCGCCATCTGCTCTACCGAAACATCCGCAATGGTCAGGCGCCAGCCGTATAGCGTAGCTTGTTCTATCAGGTAAGATATAAGTACGGTAGCCGAACGGCCGGCACCCAAGAGCAGGATTTTTTTCATTTTACTTATTTTATGCGGGTAAAATAAGTTTTTGCGCGAGCTTTATCAAAAATATACCTGGCTTTCTGGCGATAAACTTATACATTATTGCCCCTGCAGTTTTCCGGGCAGAACCTGGGGTAATAAATATATAGCTTCTTAAAATAGTTGATTACTTTGGGCCTAAATCTACATCAGAAGGCTATCTCTCCGGAAAAGCATGGCTATAAACCAGTTATTTCTCCCACATACCGGTCATGACAATCTCTAATACATGCTGATCGGGATCGCGGAAGTAGAAGGATAGAAAGCCCCGGCCCCAATCATATTCCATTTCAATGGGTATTCCCAAGTTCTCTATTTCGGTTTTACGGACGGCATAATCTGCCGGTGAAACCTCGAAAGCCAGATGCATATTGCCTTGACCAAAGTGCGGAGGTACCATCTGGCTTTTAGCCGATTCGGCGGCAATAAAACACAGCAGCACCGATTCGCCGGCTCGGAAAAACAGATGCCGCCCGGCTACTTCCCCGATCACCTTCAGTCCCAGTTTACCCTGATAAAAATCTTTGGTTTGTTGCAAATCCTGCACGTACAAACAAGTTTCTTTTATCCTGACAAATTGCATCGGGCTTTAGCTTTTATGCACTGTTGTAGCCGATGCCTGGGCGGTAGGCAGAATAATAACATCGGCAATGTTGACGTGCGCCGGACGGGTAACCATAAATAAAATCAGGTCGGCGATATCTTCGGCTACCAGCGGCTGAAAGCCTTGGTAAACAGAGTCGGCCCGATCGGTATCGCCTTTAAAGCGCACTTCCGAGAACTCCGTATGGACCAAACCCGGGTTTATTTCCGATACTTTTATGCCTTCTTTATTCAGGTCGATGCGCATACCCTGCGACAGCGCATCAACCGCAAATTTAGAAGCACAATACACGTTGCCGTTGGCGTATACTTCTTTGCCCGCAATCGAACCAATGTTAATAATATGCCCTTTTTTCCGGTTGATCATTAAAGGCATTATTTCTTTCGAAACGAAAAGCAGGCCTTTCACATTGATGTCCAGCATCATTTCCCAATCCTGTTCATCTCCGTTTTGTATGGGGGCTAAGCCGTGGGCATTGCCCGCATTATTTAAAAGCACATCAATGTTTTTCCAATCGTCGGGCAAACTTGCAATAGCGGCTTTTACGGCGGCTTTGTCGCGCACGTCAAACACCAGTGTTTTTACGCGCACATTGGTAATCCGGCCTTCTAACTCCTGTAAGCGTTCGGTGCGCCGGCCGGTAGCTATAATATCAAAATTATGCTGCGCCAGCAGTAATGCGGTGGCCCGGCCTATACCCGATGTAGCTCCGGTAATAAATGCTATTTTATTCATCTTTTAATTCTCGAAGTTGAAATAAAGGGTAATGGTATTGGAACGCAGGCTTTGCGTACTCAAGCTATACGGGTTTTTATTGGTGGCGTAGCGGTTTAGTAAGCCATTGGAAAACCGCAGCTCGGGCGCAAACTTAAAATAAGGATAAAATAGCTCTAAACCCACGCCGTATTCCACGGCCACATCCTGGTTTTTAAATCCAAGCTCCACGCTGGCATTATCTTGCTTTTTATTGCCGAAATCGGTGGTACCTTTTACGCCGCCTACAAAATACATCCGGACGTTGCCGCGCCGCAGCGATTTCAATTTAAACTGCAACGGAAACTCCATGGCTATTGAAGGCATTTCCTGGGCTACTTCGGTTCCGTTATCGTTAAAAACCATCGAGCGCGAGTAAAAAGCCACACCTGGTACAAAACGCGCATCAATAAAATCGGTTAAGCGGCGGTTTATAACAAAGCCGCCCATAAAGCCCGGACCGAAACGGGGATTAACCAATAAGGTATCTTTTTGATTGTTGACGTAATATTGCGAATGCTGTAATTGAAACCGGGAAACGTTTAGGGCCAGGAACAAACCGTAGTGCATGGGTTTTAAATCATGGCCCGGCAAATTTTGCCTTACAATGTGTTGCGCCGCCACCGGTGAATAAAAACCTAAAAAAAGAAAAAAGCTGATCGCTATTGTTTTACACCGGTGTAAATGGAACTGATGCCAAAGGTAAGTGAATGCCATTCGGTTGTGTTAAATCCTACTTGTTTTAAAATATGAATAAAATCCGGCCCGTCCGGAAAGGCCTGCACCGACTCCGGTAAATACGTGTAAGCGGCGTGGTCTTTGGAAATGAGCTTCCCGAAAACGGGTAGTATATTTTTGAAATAAAAATTATATCCTTGCTTAAATGGAAATGCCCGCGGTTTGGAAAACTCCAGAATGACTACTCTGCCGCCCGGCTTTAAGACGCGGTATATTTCGCTTAAGCCCTGGTGCAGGTTCTCGAAATTCCGGACGCCAAACGCTGCGGTTACGGCATCGAAAGAATTATCCGGAAAGTTCAGATTTTCCGAATCGCCTACCTGCAATTCTATTTTGTCGGTCAGGTTTTTACGTTTTAGTTTTTCCTGACCAACGGCTAACATGCCTTCCGAAATATCTACCCCAATAATTTTTTGCGGCTGCAGGCGCAAGGCTTCAATGGCAAAATCGCCGGTGCCCGTGGCAATATCCAACAACAATTGCGGCCGACTGGATTCTAAAAGACTGATTGCTTTTTTGCGCCAGTAAATATCAACGCCCGCACTTAAAAAATGATTGAGAAAATCGTATTTACCCGCTATGCTGTTAAACATTTGGGCCACCTGCGACTTTTTATTCGCCTGCACATCTTTATATGGAACTACCGACATCGTGTGTATAAATGGGAATGAAAAGTCAAAAGTAGTAAACTCATAACTGCATTTTCCAGAATATGTTGTAAAAAAATAGGCTAAACTTTTGTTTAGCCTATTTAATACTTTAGGTACAGTTGGGTTTACTTATTTTCTTTTAGGGATAAGGCGCCCTTCATTATTCGTACCGCCCTCAATTTTAATATCTTCTACTTTTTCGCCGGCGCGGGGTATAATGGTAAACTCGGTGCGGCGGTTTAGTTGCATATTTTCCGGAGAATTGTTAGAGGTTACCGGACGACGTTCGCCGTAGCTTACTACAATCATGCGGGCATCGGGAATACCGTTTTGTAATAGATACTGGTATGCCGCTTTAGCCCGGTTATTGGCTAATTCCTTATTATGTTGTTCTGTAGCGCGAGCGTCGGTGTGGCCATCAATGGAAATATTAATGGTAGGGTTTGCTTTTAAAATAGCGATAATATTATCCAGTTCCTGAATGGATTCCGGACGCAAATCATATTCATCGGTATCGAAATATACTTTGCGGAAAGCAAAACGGGTGGTGCCGGCCGAATCGGTAAACGGCACATAAAAGTCTTTTTCGAATACGGTAGTGTCGTTGGTGATAACCGGCACTTCCAAGGCTTCGGTGGCAATATTGCGGCCATCTTTGGTAACCGTAACCTGGTAAGTTCTTCCGGATAACAAGTTTACATTATAATCACCGGCAATCGGTTTGGTTACATCGCGGAAGCTAATGGCTTTTTTATCGGCTTGTTGGCCGCTGAATACCAGTTCAACGCCCGGAATAATAGATTTATCGCGCATGTTATAAACTTTACCCCGCACCAGCACATTCCGGATATAATTAATGGTCCAGATGTCTTTTTCGCCGTAACCGCCCATGCGGTAAGATGATAAGTAAGCGTAAGAGCCGTCAGGACTTAAACGGTAATACGCATCATCATCGGGCGTATTTACCGGGTAACCCATGTTTTGCGGTTTGGTCCAGCGGCGGGTTACCGAATCAATATGGGTTTCGAACACATCGTAACCACCCATAGAGTTATGTCCCCGCGAAGTAAAATACATGGTTTTGCCATCGGCGGTTAAGTACGGGCTATCGTCGTCTTCGTTGGAGTTAATAACTTTGCCTAAACTTTTAGGTTTTCCCCAATTGCCGTTTTTATCGCGCAAAGAAACATAAATATCTTTGTCGCCATTTTCGGAGTAATGACTGGTTGAATAATAGAGTTGTTTGCCATCGGCCGTGATAAAGGCATCGCCCTCGTAGTTACCGGTATTAATATTAGAGCCGATAGATTTAGGCTCCGACCAGGTATCATTTACGCGGGTACTCACATAAAAATCGCCGTTGTTTTCGTCGCGGTACAATAGCAATTTGGTATCGTTGTCGAAAAGCTGAATCGCAGCATCGTGAAATTTAGAGTTTATATTGGGTACCGGGGCTGGTTTCTCAAAAGCATCGGTTCCGGTCCGGTGCGTTTCAAAAACATCTTCAAAATATTCGCCGTAATGATCGGATCTACCACCGGTTACGTTTTCGGCGCGGGATGTAAACAGCAGGTAATTATCGTCGGAAGCAATTACGGGGCTATGCTCAGAGTAACTGGTATTAATGTTGCCTCCCATGTTCTGCACGAAAATATCCTTCGGATTATTGAATTGAGTTTTCGCGTTTTTGCTCTGCTGAATAAGCCGGGCCAGTTCAACTTTTCTTTCGTCGTTTTTCTTCAGGCTGGCATCGTATAGGCGGTAGTGAGCAATTGCTTCGTCAAATTTATAGTTCAGGTGATCGATGCGGCCCAACCAATATTCTACATCCGAAGAAACTTTGGGCTTCAGCCGCTGGGCGCGGTAAATGTAATCGCTGGCTTTTTCTTTATCGAAAGAAATATAACTTACCCCGGCCCGAAACAAAGCCGTGGCATTGTCCGGATCTTTGGCCAGTACTTGTTCGTAAAAAGGAATAGCGGAGCGATAAATTTCTTCGCCATAAAGTTTATTGCCTTTTTTAATTAACTGGCGGTTACTTTGGGCGAAAGCCGAAAAACCCAACAGGAAAGAAAAAGTAAACAGAAAAGAACATTTTAAAACTTTCTGTAATGGTTGGTTCATAAGTATGAAGGTTAATTTATTTTAATAAGCTGGTCCTTTCTAAGCCGTTGCAATCTTGCTCCAATATAAGAGAATATATATATAATATAAAATTTTGCCTTTTGTTTTACCTGATCTTAATTTAAAGCAGATAAATGCCTCATGTTTTTAAGCTTTTATAAATAGCGGGGTTATTCTTAAGACAATAAGAAAAATAATTTGGCTTATTACTGGTATGTTAAAAACAGCAATACCGGCTTATTATTTACCGGCTATTGTTTTATCTGTTAGTTTTGCAATATATAACCACTGCATCTTAAATATTTTAATTTGCAAATATATAGCTATAACTGAAAATACAAACTTAAAAGCATGGTTTATACCTATGTATATCCATAAAATATAAAGATCAAATTACCTGGCTAAAGCCTTGCTTTTAAAGCTGAAAAGACTTTGGGCTAAACATCCATTTTAAATTAAACCTTATGATAATTAAAGAGGCCACTTTTATTTCCAGCAATACCACGGTTGCCAAATGCCCCGCCACTGATTTACCCGAATATGCCTTTATCGGGCGTTCTAACGTGGGCAAGTCTTCTTTAATTAATATGCTGACGAATAAGAGCAAATTAGCCAAAACCTCTTCTTTCCCCGGCAAAACGCAGCTCATCAATCATTTTAAAATAAATGATAATTGGTATTTAGTAGATTTGCCGGGTTACGGCTGGGCGAAAGTAAGTAAAGAATCGCGGGAAAAATGGCTAAAAATGATAAAAGCTTACCTGCAACAGCGCCAGAATCTGGCTTGTGTTTTTTTGCTCATCGATTCGCGCCATGAGCCGCAGAAATCGGACCTGGAGTTTATAGAACTTCTGGGTAGCTTACAAATTCCTTTTGTGCTGGTATTTACCAAAACCGACAAGCAATCGGATTTAAAAACCCAGCAAGCCGTAGCAACTTACCAGAAAAAATTGCTGGAAAGCTGGGAAGAACTGCCGCAGATATTTATAACCTCTTCTTCCGAGAAAAAAGGGCGCGACGAAATTTTAAACTTTATAGATCAGGTAAACGCCGAACTAAATAAATAAGTAGTAACTTGGCACTAAAATTGGGATAAGAACTGTTTAGTTTCTAGTTTCAAACATTTAAACTTATTATGAAAATTAAATTTTTCTCCTTTTTAGCCTGCTTGTTTTTAACTTTTTCGGCCGCTTCGGCGCAAACCGCTACTCCGGTAGCTAAGACCAACAGCCCCGCAGTAACCGACAAGAAATTACCGGTGGCGGAGCATTACGAAGGTGGCCAGGCGGCTATGTATGAGTTCGTTGGTAACGAAGTTATTTACCCGCCTACCGCCAAAAGAAACCGCATGCAGGGCCAATGCATTATTTCGTTTACGCTTAACGAAGACGGTTCTACTGCTAACCACAAAATTATTAAAAACATTGGTGGTGGTACCGGCGAAGAAGCCCTGCGGGTTGTAAAGCTTTTAAAATTTAATGCTCCTGGTTATAGCATGGTGGCCAGCCTTCCTATTAACTTTAAACTTTAATTTAACCTTTAAACTTATTTATGCCTGTTGATTTAAAAGAAATTGCCTCTATTGCCGGTATGAGCGGATTATATCGCGTGGTTAGCCCTTCGCGCAATGGTATTGTGGTAGAAACCTTAGATGAAAAAGGAAACCGGTTTGTGGCCCAGAGCAAACATCGCATTTCCCTTTTAAGTGAGATTTCGGTTTATCAGGAAAATTCAGAAGATACTTTACCTCTGAGCGAGGTTTTTGATCGGATACGGAAACAATATGGCCTGGACATTACCATCAACAGCAAATCTTCTAATCCCGAACTGGCATCTTTTATGGAATCGGTAGTACCGGATTATGACCGCGAACGCGTTTATATGTCGGATATAAAAAAATTAGCTGGCTGGTACAGCATTGTAAGCAAACACCTGCCTTTTACCGAAGTCGAAACAACTCCTGATACCGGAAACCAAACCGAAACCGTTGCCCCGGCAACACCGGATGCTGAAACCCAGAACCAACCGGAATAAAATAAAAAAGTCCTCTTCCCGAGGACTTTTTTATTTACCTGTTTTCCCGTTTATACAAGGTAAACTAACCGCTTCTTCGTTATCTCTATTTAAATTTCAGGGCAGCTTTCTGCGGTCTGCTCCGTGGCACTTAACTTTACAGCATGAAAGTATTTAAATTCGGAGGCGCTTCGGTAAAAGATGCGGCCGCAGTGCGCAACGTTACTTCTATTGTTTCGCAGTACAGCAATCCGCTGGTAATAGTGGTATCGGCCATGGGCAAAACCACCAATGCCCTCGAAGAAATATTTAATTTGCGGTATGCCGGCCAACCCTACGAAACCGCGCTGCAGACTTGCCAGGATTATCATTTAGGAATAATAAAAGATTTGTTTCCGGATGTTCGATCCGAAGTGTATACTGCGGTAAACGAACAGTTTAGTTTTTTACGTGCTTATTTAGAAAAGCTGCTGCCGGGCAATTATGACGAACATTACGATCAGGTGGTAAGTGTTGGCGAGTTGGTTTCTTCTATTATTGTACAGCATTATTTGGCGGCCCAGCAATTTAAAACGACCTGGCTCGATTGCCGCCCGCTTATTTGCACCGACGATTCCTGGCGTGAAGCCAAGGTAGACTGGCCCAATACCGAAAGAAATATCCGGGAAAAAGTACAACCGCTTTTAACTACGCAATTAGTAATCACCCAGGGCTTTTTAGGCGGCACTACTCAAAACCGCACTACTACATTGGGCCGGGAAGGTTCCGATTTTACGGGAGCCATATTTGCCTATTGCCTCCGGGCCGAATCGCTTACGATCTGGAAAGATGTAGCCGGTTTTTTAAATGCCGATCCGAAGTACTTTGAAAACACGACCAAATACCCCCAAATATCATATCACGATACCGTTGAAATGGCTTATTATGGCGCTACGGTTATTCACCCCAAAACCATCAAACCGCTGGCTAACCGGCATATTCCGCTGCTGGTAAAATCATTTCTGGATCCGGCGGCAGCGGGAACGCTTATCAACGATAATCAAAACGAAAAACTAATACCGGCTTTTATCCGCAAAGATCAGCAGTGTTTAATTTCTTTTGGGGTGCGCGATTATACGTTTATCTCCGAAAAAAACCTCAGCGTTATTTTTCATGCGCTGGCCGATTTACGTTTCAAAATAAACCTGATGCAAAACTCGGCCATTTCTTTTTCGGTGTGTACCAACTACCACGCCGAACGGCTACAGTTATTACGGGAGCAATTGCAGGAACAATTTATTATTCATTATAATACCGGCTTACTTCTTTTTACCATTAAAAATTACGACGAAGAAAGCATCCGGTTTTTAACCCAGGCCAGGGAAATATTGCTGGAGCAACGCACCCGTACCACTTACCAGTTTGTTTGCCGCGATAATGAAAAGCCAAAACAAAGTATATAGCCGGGGCTTACCAAAGCCAGTTTTAATTTTTAATGCATAGTTTTTAATTTCTAATTGTATCCCTACCTTTGCCGTAATATTTCTTAATTAAGAATTTTTCTTATTTAGATCATTATAAATGGCAGGCACCACCCGTACGGATATCAGAGCGCGCATAGTAGCAGTTGGTTTAAAAGCTACACTGCAACGCATCATTATCTTCGAAAGCCTCCTGAACCTGCACGATGCCCATCCTACTGCCGAAGAAGTTTTTCAGCAATTGAAAACGGCCCATCCGGGAATTTCTTTGGGTACCGTTTACAAAACCCTGGACAGCTTTGTGGAAGCAAACCTGGTAAAACGGGTGCTTTCGGATAGTAAGCGGCGTTTTGATGTGAATGAGCAACCGCACGGGCATATTTACTGCACCAATACTAAAGAAATCATTGATTATACCGATCCGGAACTAGAGAAATTAGTGGCCGATTATTTCAAAGCAAAAAACTTCCGGAATTTCAATCTTCAGCAGGTATCGGTGCAGATTATCGGATCAAAATCCGATCCGAACGAACAAATAAGCATTTCATCCATTTAAATACATTTTAAACCTTAAACATTATATAAAATTATGGCAGTATTAGTCGGAAAAAAAGCCCCTTCTTTTAAAGCTACCGCCGTTATAAACGGCGAAGAATTTGAAGAAAACTTCTCCTTAGATCAATATATCGGTAAACAATACGTGGTATTTTTCTTTTGGCCCTTCGATTTTACCTTTGTTTGCCCAACCGAAATTATTGCTTTTCAGGACCGGATTGCTGATTTTGAAAAGCGTAATGTAGCCGTTGTTGGTTGCTCTACCGATTCTCATTTCGCGCACTTTGCCTGGTTAAACACGCCCAAAGATCAGGGTGGTATTCAGGGTATTACCTTCCCGTTAGTAGCCGACACCTCTAAAACCATTGCTACAAACTACGATGTGTTAGCCGGCGAATATACGTACAACGAAGAAGGCGAAATGGTATTTAACGGCGAACCAGCCGCTTACCGCGGTTTATTCCTGATCGATAAAGAAGGTCTAGTGCGTCATCAGTTAATAAACGACATGCCACTGGGCCGCAGCGTAGAAGAAGCGATCCGGATGGTAGATGCTTTACAACACTTCGAAGAAAAAGGCGAAGTTTGCCCGGCCAACTGGGAACAAGGAAAAGACGCCATGCAAGCTACCCGCGAAGGCGTTTCTAACTACCTGGCTAACCACTAAGCTTAAGTATTTTGTTTTATTAAAAGGCTTCTGCTCCCCCAGAAGCCTTTTTTATTTACTACCTTTGCGCTTTCATTTTCAGGTATGGGGTCGGTATAAACGCTTTGTACGGGGAAACTTTCATTTCACGTAATACTTCTCAATTTTCAATATTTAACAAGATTTGTCACGGCTACTGTACCAGGTTGGAATAAATGCTTACTCGCTCATACTGCATGGCCTGGCGCCTTTTCATGCGAAAGCAAAAAAGATGATTGCGGGCCGGCGGCACCTTTTTGCGGAGTTAGAAAGTAAATTAGCACCAAACAAACAACCAATAATCTGGTTTCATTGCGCTTCTTTGGGTGAATTTGAGCAAGGCCGGCCGGTGCTGGAGAAAATAACGGCAGATTATCCGGGCTACAAAATTGTATTAACCTTCTTCTCTTCTTCGGGTTACGAAGTACGAAAAAATTACCAGGGAGCTGATTTTATATTTTACCTGCCCTTGGATAGCGCTGCCAATGCCCGGCAGTTCCTGGACCTGGTAAAACCCACTATGGCTATTTTTGTAAAATACGAATTCTGGTACTATTACTTATCCGAATTAAAGCAAAGGCACCTACCTGCTTTTTCTGTTTCGGCTATTTTCCGCCCCGAGCAGTTGTTTTTTAAATCTTACGGAAGCTTTTACCGCAACCTGCTGCATTGTTTCACGCATATATTTACGCAAAACAAAACCTCCGCCGATTTACTGGGTTCAGCCGGTATTAACCACGTAACCGTAGCCGGCGATACACGTTTCGACCGGGTTTTGCAAACGGCTGCCGCCGTTAAGAATATACCGGTAGTTGAGGCTTTTAAGCAGGATAAACTTATTTTTGTAATTGGCAGCAGTTGGCCCCAGGATATGGAAGTTTTATTACCTTTTATCCAGAAATGGGCCGACCAGGTAAAATTTATCATTGCCCCGCACGAAATTCACGAGAAGGAAATTACCAGCCTGGCCGAAAAGTTATCGGGCCGGGCTTTGCGCTTTTCCCAGGCTGCGCAACAAAACCCGGAAAATTTTTCGGTACTGCTAATTGATAATATTGGTATGCTGGGATCGCTGTATGCCTACGGCGATTATGCCTATATTGGCGGCGCTTTCGGGAAAGGATTGCACAATACGTTAGAAGCCGCCGTATTCGGGTTGCCGCTTTTTTTCGGGCCAACTTACCATAAGTTTCAGGAAGCAATTGACCTGGTTTCTGCCGGGGTGGCTTTTCCGATTACTACTACCGCAGAATTAGACGCGGCGTTTTCCCGTATTTTTGCCGATGCCAGCTTGTACGGTACCATAACTACCCAGGCTAAAAATTACGTTAAACACCAGGCGGGCGCCACCGATATTATTTTAAATCACCTCCAACCATGGCTACAACTGGTATAAAAGGCATCGTTGTTAAATCTACGGGATCGTGGTACGTGGTGCGCGACGAACAAGGTAATCTGCATCCGTGCCGCCTGCGAGGCAAATTTAAACTCCGCGATGTTAAAGTAAGTAACCCGCTTGCGGTGGGCGACAAAGTTTTATTTGCTTTGGAAGAACAAGGAGAAAGCACGGCGGTTATTACCGAAATCGAATCGCGGGAGAATTATATTATCCGTAAGTCCACGCATAAATCGGCGCACAGCCACATTATTGCAGCTAACCTAGACCAAGCCTTTCTGGTAGTAACGCTGGTATCGCCCCGCACTTCTTTTGGCTTTATAGATCGTTTTTTGGTTACCGCCGAAGCCTACCAGATTCCGGTGGTTATTATCTATAACAAAACCGACCTGTACGAAGCCGAAGACCAGGAATACCAAAGGCAAATTGCCAACATGTACGCTAATATTGGTTATCCCGGCATAGCCTGTTCCACGTATTTAAACCAGGGGCTTAGCGCCATTCAGGAGCAAATGCAGGCTAAAACTACTTTATTTTCCGGCCATTCGGGTGTAGGCAAATCTACTTTAATAAACGCGTTAGTACCGGATTTAAACCTGAAAACTTCCAAAATTTCGGCCTTTTCGGACAAAGGCGTGCACACCACCACCTTTGCCGAAATGTACGAAGTAAACCCCAGCACCTATATTATTGATACGCCCGGTATAAAAGAACTGGGAATTGTAGAAATTGAAAAAGCTGAGTTAGGGCGCTATTTTCCGGAAATACGGGAAAAGATGTCGGACTGTAAATACCATAATTGTTTGCACCTGAAAGAACCGGGTTGCGCGGTAGTACCGGCCGTAAAAGCCGGCAAAATTTCGCTCACCCGTTACGAAAGTTACCGTAGTATGCTGGAAGAAGAGGACAACCGCCGCTAGAAACAAATTAGTTTTTACCTGTTCAGGCTTTGCTGGCTTACATATTTTCTGTTCGTGGCGCTATTAATATAGAACAATAATACTTATAGGTTGATTTAGGATTATAAGCAATACCAATGCCTACGTGCGTATTTTCTTTGAAATGTTCCAGCCCCAGTAAATGTTTGCGGTGGCCTAAATTGCGCACACCCTGATCGACGATTAATTGTTGGATAAAACCTTCCGGCCCTTCGGTGTTAGCCGCAATTGATTCTACCCCATTATCGTTGGCTTTCTTAGAAAAATTTGCCGGCAAAGGATAATTTGCTTTCCATAAATAATAATTCATGCCCCGCCCTTTTTTATCCTGGTGGCTAAAATAATTATGTTTGGCCATGTCGTCGGCTTTTTGTTGCGCCAGGCGGGCCAGAGTAGTATCCCAGGTTAAAGCATGTATTTTAGAGATTTTCTTTAAAGCCGATAATTTGTATTTAGCGGCGTAAAGTGCCGGATTTTGCCGCACCTGGTTTAACTCATAAAAGCTTTTTTTAACTGCTTCCTGCAGATAATCCGTTTGGGCGCCCAATTTACTTACCGGCAGCACCAATAAATAAATGAGGCAAAAGAAAGTAAAAGTTATTCGATAGTTTCGTAAATATAAGTTTTGGTATTTACCGGTATGCATAATAAAATTTAAAATCAGAATTATTATCTAATAAACTGGTTTATAGATGGTTTATTGTTATTTTAGCCAAAACAAACCTGCCAGTTGTCCGCATCGGGAACTCCCGGCTTAAACTTTTCTGTTCCAGACTTAAAATAAGGATAATATTTAAATATTACCTTTGCGGTATTATTTAATTAAATAAAATTTATATAAATGAAAACAGCAGATATTTATACCCCGAAGGGGATGATGAAAGTTGAGTTTTACGAGCAAGATGCGCCGAAAACAGTTAAGAATTTTGTTGATCTGGCCCAGAAAGGCTTTTACAACGGTTTAACTTTTCACCGGGTAATTCCGGATTTCGTTATTCAGGGCGGTTGCCCTAATTCGCGGGAGGGTTCTAAAGGTATGCCGGGCACCGGTGGACCTGGTTACAAAATTGACTGCGAACTGACAGGCGGCAATCAATACCACGACCGGGGCGTATTGTCGATGGCCCATGCTGGCCGCAATACGGGTGGCTCACAATTCTTTATTTGTCATAGCCGCCGCAACACCGCGCACCTAGACCGCAACCATACTTGCTTTGGCAAAGTTGTAGAAGGCCTGGAAGTAATCGACCA
>Ga0210046_1001513_pt1 | contig 17920 bp, 20 predicted proteins | sample CryGeyCG2114_250_FD_185461 | JGI IMG/M metagenome (GOLD analysis project Ga0210046, IMG submission 185461) | Groundwater microbial communities from aquifer - Crystal Geyser CG18_big_fil_WC_8/21/14_2.50 (SPAdes) (version 2) | ecosystem: Environmental > Aquatic > Deep subsurface > Groundwater ... | reverse complement strand
ATTATTATAAATCCAATGGAAGAGGGGATAAACAAGACAGCAAATTTTATAGCAGACGGGATAAACTGAAAGAGAGTAACATAACCGAATAAATCTGGCGGGAGAAAATTTGCAATATCGAGAAACAAGATCGAAGTGAATAAAAGAAAAAAAATAGAAACAGCGATCCGTATTTTCCTAAGTATAGAGTGTTTCAATCGGTCACAAAATTTTTCTGTAAATTGAAAGTTTGTCTAAATTCATACTGCCGAGTTTCATTTCATTGGCAATTCTTATGTGATCAATTTTAGAAGGATCGACACCAAACAACTTTGCTGCTGCAGCATCAGCCGCCACAATATCCGTAGAGATGATTTGTGATTTCATTGTCAAAACATCTTCCTTAGAAACACCGCGAGGACCATTCTTCTTCATCACGTAGTAAGCATCCACAACAGTTAGATCTGGTTTGCGGAATGAGGCAAAATCTGCGATGCACTGGTGAAGATCGTTAGCATGCCAAAATCTGCGATCCCAAACGTTGCCCATTAAGTTTTTCATTCCAATTGTCACATCTGCCGATGAATGATGTTTTAGAATTGGTACGTTAATAAAAACATCCGATTCAAGAATCAGCTCATGCACTTTAGCTTTTTTGAGTTTTTTCCCCTGCTTAATGGTAACTTCCTGATAATAACTTTCGCTGGCTCCGGAAACAATTTTGCCTTTTGCATCTTTTACAGCGCGCTCAATTCCGCTATTTGAATAACATTTATTCCAGTTGTCACATGTATGATCGAATACATAAACATCTTTTGCGCCGGCATTCAAACAGTGTTTTATAATTCGGTTAATAAGAAGTGGATTTGTATTTCCTCCTCTTTCAGGCTCAACATCCCACCCTATATTTGGCTTTATTACAACGGTTTGTCCTTTTTTTACAAACTTACTTATTCCGCCAAATGCTTTGATTGCTTCATCAAACATCGCATCAGGTTCGCCACCTTTTATAGCCGCTAAATCAAAATCGCTTGAAAATAAATTTGAAGGCGAAGGGAATAGTTCAGAGTAGTTACCGACGGAAAGAGCTGTGCCTGTAACTAAACCTGCTTTAATTGTTTTTGAAATAAATTCTCTTCTTCTCATAATACCTCTTGGTAAAAACGATTTCTGAATTTGGCTTTTTAAAAATAAGTAAATCCACACTAAAAAAAGATAATAATTTTATTTCTTTGAATAAAAAAAGATTTGAAGTATTTTTATTTCGGTAAATATTAATTATGGATGAGAAATGGAACACGCATTAAACCTGATTGATTTAAAAGCAAACATTAAAACATATTTGATTGATCTGAGTCTTTTTTCGTTCATTTATTTCTTGCCTGCTATGTCGCATTTAGTAGCATTTCCAATTTATTATCTTGACCCGATGCGCATCGCATTAGTTGTGGCGCTCATTCATTCTTCAAAAAGAAATACGTTTATAATCGCATTAACACTCCCCTTGTTTTCATTTTTTATTTCATCACATCCTCAACTTATAAAATCTTTTTTACTTAGCGCAGAACTGTTAATGAACCTGGGTTTATTTTTCTTATTGAAAGATAGAATGAAGAATGTTTTTTTGTCACTTTTACTGAGCATAATTGTAAGTAAAGCAATTTATTATTTACTCAAATTTGTTTTTATAAACTATGCTTTGCTTGATGACAAATTATTTTCAACACCTTATTATTTCCAAATAATATCAGCATTAATTTTAAGCGCTTATTTGTTTTTGATTAACAGATTTGATCTAAAATCTTAAGATAGAGATTTTGTGAAAGGCGAGCGATTTTGTCATGCCCGGAAACCTGCCGTAAAAGCTGAATATCAATTGCATAATTAATTATGCTTCAAACCGAAGTTAATAGGCTTGACAACCGGGGATTACAATTATAAAATTCCAAGTATAAATTCACTATTTTTAATACGTTAATTTTATGGGTTATTAAACAAAGTCCAACATATAAGGAGAAGTTTTATCATAAGGATCCAAAAAATATATTTCTTAGTATTAGCGCTGTTACTTGTTATTCTTTCTGCGTGCAGTGAAGATACACAAAAAGCCGGTTGGTTAAATAAAAAGCTGAACTTCACTTTATCCGAATATCAGACGCAAATCCGCTTTCATTTATTAACAGATGAATCAAAAAACTTGGACCTTCCCGGCTTATTTTATAAAGACACACTGAAAAGTTTTTATGCCGCAAGAAACTATAAACCTCTTTTTATTAAGAGTTTTGAAGAACAACATTTTATTGATTCACTTTTGAATTTTATTGGTAAAGCTGACGAACATGGGTTGAATATTAACTGGTATCATTATAATCAAATTAAAACGGAGTTTTCTCTTTCGATAGGGGACAGTATAAAGCATCATGGACAATATAAAAATCTTGCCAACGCCGAGCTTCTTGTTTGCGATGCAGTATTGAGATATGCAAATCATATTAAATATGGAGTGGTTAATCCAAAAGCAATATTATATGACCGTTATAATTTACCTGTTCCCGACTCATCCAATAAAGATTTATTTGAACCGCTGAAGAAAGAAAATTTATTTAAATATCTTAATGAAATTCAACCGAAAAGTAAAAAATATAAACTACTGCAGGGAGCGCTTCGGCGCTTAAAACCTTTGGCAAATTTCAAGTGGCACAAAATTCCCGTTCCTTCGAAAAAAATCATATTGGGAGATTCGGATTCATCTTTAACTCAAATTAATGAGCGGCTTATTACTCTCGGATTTATCGATACTTCTAAAATAAGAATTAACAATTCTGCCATTTATGATTCTCTGATGCTGAATACAATAAAAAAGTTTCAGAAAGTATACGGTTTAGTGGAAGACGGGGTAATAAGCAAAAACACAATTGAAAAACTTAATATCACACCTGATGAATATATAGATAAAATAAAGGTTAGTCTCGAAAGATTTAGATGGATAGATTATTCCGACACAGCAAGTTATATACTTGTTAATATTCCAGATTTCAGATTGTATTTAATAGAAAACGGAAAAGAGAAATTTGATATTACTGTCTGCACGGGTAGAAAACGGTACGCCGGTTTTGAAAAACAATATTTATTATATAAAAGAACAAGACGCTGGCAAAATAAACCGGACGATTGGGAAACACCAACTATGTATGGCGAGATTTCTTATTTGGTTCTGAATCCCACATGGACAGTACCGGTGAGCATCATGCGCGAAGAAATATCAGCAAAGATTAGAAAAGATTCGACGTACCTGCAAAGCACGAACTTTAAAGTTTATAAAAGTGGCAAAGAGATAGACCCATTGGAGGTTAATTCTCATGATTTATTAAAAGCTAATATACCTTATACAATTGTTCAGGATCCGGGCGCTGGCAATGCTTTGGGAAAAATTAAATTTATGTTTGCTAATCCATTTGGAATTTATCTTCACGATACGCCAACCCGCGCGCCTTTCGGTTATCAAAACAGGGCGGTCAGTCACGGTTGCATTAGAGTAGAGAAGCCGCTGCAGCTCGCCGAATATATTCTTAATAACAATTCAAAATGGAATATTGATTATTTAAAACTTGAAGTAGGGAATAAGATAAACAACAATTCAGTTGTAGAAGAATTTAGAAAAAAAAGAAACGAGCTTAGGCGAAATTCGAGTTACGGAAAAACCACAGAAGTAAAGCTTAATAAAAAAATTCATCTTTTCGTAGATTACTACACAGCATGGGTGGATAATAGAGGATATTTGAACATTCGGGACGATGTTTATGATCAAGATAAAATTGTACTTGGTTATTTGAAGTAACTGAAATTACAATTTCCCGGTTATCTTTGATAAGTGTGAATTATCTAAGAGTCCATTCTAAAAAGGTATCACTTATATTTGTAATTGCGAACGGAAGTGAAGCGATTTTTCTATTTTGGAACAAAATCAACTTTGGCACAAAATCAACAGATCGCTTTCCCTCGTGCGGGATTAACTAACGGACTACTTGTAATGACAGCGACAATTTTTTTAGAATAGATTCATATATGAGTTCACTCTAAAAAGCAAATATTGATTATTTGTCATTCCCATCCGTTAACTAACGGAGGAATCCATTTGAATTACACAGATTTTTGGAGTCCCGTTTTAAGAAGGATGACCTTTTTAGAGTGGACTCATATACTTTTTATTTACTCGATGTTTGAAGCGATTTTAGTTTTGCCATTCTATCATCAAGTTCTTTAATTTTATTTTCCAGTTCCTCAATCTTGGCATCAAGGCGGTTTTCATATTCTATCGTGTCCCAGTAACCGCGCTGTTCAAAGTAATTTTTGAAAAGCCAATTGTGTTTCAACGCTTCCATATTTTCAGCAAGCCGCGATGCTGCAAGTTTTGATTCTTCTGTAATTGATAAAATGTTTTGAAGAGATCGGTTTACGACAGTATCTATGCCGGTACCTTCATTAATCATCGCACCAAGCAGTCCTTTCCCCTTATTAATGTCGGTTACGATGGAATCAATTTGGAGTACCACATGGTCAACATTATTAACTACATCTCCAACACCCGCGCCAAGTTTGTTAAATATATCTGACAGATCTTTGAATTCAGTTGTAATTGCTTGAAGACTTACATCGGCGCTTCTTGTTAATTGATTAGCATTTTTGTAAAGTTCTTCATCAACAAGTAGCTTTCCAATGCTTCCCTCACCGCGATTTACACGGCCTACAATTTCCGCAAGGTCTTTAGTCATCATCTTTGTATACTGCATTACGCCCTGTGTTTCTTCAATGATGTCGGAAAAACTTAGCGGATCTTTTGCCTGTATAGTACCGCCGCTTTTAATTGGTTCCGCATTTGCAGAACCTATTTTAAGCATAACTACTTTATTGCCAACTAAACCTTCGGTTTCAATTGTTGCCTTGGTGTCCGCTTTAATAAACTTCTTAACATCTTCAACAAGTTTCAATGTAACTTCCACACTGCCTGTGCTATCTGTGCCGATAATTTCGACGCTGCTAACAGTACCGACATCGATACCACTCAGGCGCACTGATGCCCCGGAACGAAGTCCCTGAATATCTTTGAAGTAAGTTTTAATTTCAAACGTTGTACTGAATAGGGCATCTTTATCGCCAATTAAAAAAATTGAGATTGCTAAAATTAAGAGCCCTAAAAAAATAAAAATTCCAAGTTTAACTGTTGATGTTTTTTTAGCCATTATTACTCCGGTTTTCTTCAATTATCTGATCGCTGAAAAAATTGCGCAGAAATATATCATCACTTTTAAGCAAATTTTCAATCTCGCCTTCAAACCTCAGTTTGCCGTCTTTTAATACTACGGCACGGTCTGACACAATTCTTGCGCATAAGATATCGTGCGTAACTACAATAGAAGTAGTCTTTAATTCTTTTTGAAGAGTAGTTATCAGTAGACTTATTTCTTTTGTTGTTATCGGGTCAAGCCCGGTGGTCGGTTCATCATACAAGATAAGTTTAGGCTTAGTAATAATTGTTCGCGCAAGCCCGATTCTTTTTTTCATACCGCCGGAGAGCGACGCCGGCATTTCGTCAATTGCTTTTTCTAAACCAACCTGTTCGAGTACGGTTACAACTTTTTGATTAATCTCTTCATCCGAAAAATTAAAAATACGCCTTAGAGGGAATTCTAAATTTTCACGCACCGTCATAGAATCATATAATGCAGCGCTCTGAAATAAAAAGCCTATTTCCTTACGCATCTCGTTTAATTCATTTATTGGTTTATTTAGAACTGAATGCCCATAAAATTTAATATCGCCTATGTCCGGTTCAAGCAGACCGACAATACACTTTAATAAAACACTTTTTCCGGTGCCGCTGCGCCCGAAGATAGTGACATTTTCACCCTCTTCAATTTTTAGCGATAGATCTTCGAGCACAACGTTAGAGTCGAAAGCTTTTGAAACATTTTCTACTTCAACTACTACGTCCATAACCAAACCGTAACTTTAACAAGAATCATATCAACCAAAAGAATTAAAAGAGATGATAACACAACTGCGCTTGTTGAAGCTCTGCCTACGCCCACCGTGCCGCTGGTTGTATTATATCCTTTATACGATCCGACAGAGCCTACAATAAATCCGAAAAAGAATGTCTTTAGTATTCCAGGAATCAGATCAGCAAATTCGAGCGACTTAAAAACAGAATCAATGTATAATTGCCAATTCATTCCGTCGGAAAGCAATATAGCAAAATATGCCCCAATTAAAGCAAGTAAATTTACGTATAATGTTAAGATGGGAAGAATAAGCGTACATGCAAGAATTCTTGACACAACTAAATATTTATACGGGTTAATTGCAGATACTTCCATCGCGTCAATCTGTTCGGTAACCCGCATTGAGCCAAGTTCAGCTCCAATACCGGAACTAACCCGACCGGCAAAAATCAAAGCTGTTAGAACCGGTCCAAGTTCCCTTATTACTGAAAGGGAAACCATAGTAGGAAGGAAAGATTCGGCTCCAAAGCGGGCAAGCACCGGCTGGCTTTGCATAGCAAGCACAAGCCCGATAATAATTCCTGTTACGCTTACTATTGGCATTGTCTTAATACCAAGTTCTTCCATATGCTTTTTTATTTCGCCAAATTCATACGGGGGAATAAATACTTCTTTGAAAAATCGAAGCGAAAACATTGTGAGACCCGCGATAGTTTGGAAAAAGCTAATGAAGCTTTCGTTTAAGTATTCTTCTGGTTTCTTTTTAAGTAAATTCACATAAATATTATTTTGTTGGAAGATAGATTATTGCTGCTACTTGTAAAGCAATAACAAAAACAGGGCTAAATTTAACAAATCATTTGGTAAAAAAAAGAACTCGTAGGATTTTTTTTAATCTCAATTTCATTTTTATTTACGAAAGAAGTTTATTGCTATAAATAATTTATTCCAGTATCTTTAAAACAATTATTGGAGTCAATAAATTAATTACTCCTCTCATGTATCTAATAATTTTAATAATTAATTATTGAAGGGAACAAAGATGAATTTTGATTTCACAGAAGAACATCTTTTAATACAAGAATCAGCAAAAGATTTTGCACAATCTGAAATTGCCACCTCTGCCGTTGATAGAGATATTAATGCAGAGTTTCCTGGCGAAATTGTTAAGAAGATGGGCGAACTTGGTTTTCTCGGAATGATGGTTGCGCCGGATTACGGCGGTGCAGGGCTTGATACTATCAGCTACGTATTGGCTATGATTGAAATATCCAAAGTTGATGCGAGCTGCGGGGTTATAATGTCTGTTAACAACTCTCTCGTTTGTCACGGGCTTGAAGAATATGGCTCCGAACATATCAAACAAAAATATTTAATCCCTCTTGCTAAAGGGGAAAAACTTGGCGCGTTCGCATTGTCCGAACCGGAAGCTGGAAGTGATGCGACAAAACAAAAAACAACGGCTGATAAACAAGGTGATTATTATCTTCTTAACGGAATGAAAAATTGGATTACCAATGGTATTAGCGCTGATTATTTTCTTGTGATGGCAACGACGGATAAAGCAGCCGGGCACAAAGGGATTTCCACACTGCTTGTTGAAAAAGGCGCTCCCGGTTTTGGTCATGGCAAAAAAGAAGATAAAATGGGAATACGAAGTTCCGATACTTGTTCGCTGACTTTTGAAAATTGTAAAGTGCCGGTTGAAAATCTCGTTTGGGATGAAGGCAAAGGTTTTAACTTTGCGATGAATATTTTAAACGGCGGAAGGATTGGAATTGCCGCACAGGCAATTGGTATAGCCGAAGCTGCTCTTGATGCGGCAATTAAATATTCAAAAGAAAGAAAAGCGTTCGGACAAACAATTTCTAATTTCCAGGCTATTCAATTTATGATTTCTGATATGGCGGTTAGAGTTGATGCCGCAAAACTATTAACATTAAAAGCCGCCGCATTAAAAGATGCCGGAAAAAAATATTTTAAAGAAGCAGCCGAAGCAAAGTTATACTCTTCAAAAATTGCCGTTCAAAATGCTCTCGAAGCAATTCAAATACACGGCGGTTACGGTTATGTACGTGAATATCTTGTTGAGAGATATCTTCGTGATGCAAAAATTACAGAAATATATGAAGGAACTTCCGAAATTCAGAAAATTGTAATTGCCCGCGAACTGCTCAAAGATTAAAATGGTTAAACTATTTTTTCTTCTCCTGTTTTTCCCGGTGGTTTTATTAGCACAAACTGATTGGCAGAAATGGGAGAAGAAAGATGTGTCCTATCAAAGAATTGCTCCCTTTTTAGAGCGCGATTATTCTCTTAGTGGAGAAGATGTTTTTGGTAGTGTTACTAAACTTTTCATTAATACTTACTGGGTTTTATTTTCAAATCTTGATGGCGATAATTGCCCGTTTAATCCAACCTGTTCGAGTTTTCTGCATCAGGCGGCAAAGCGAACCAATCCAGTAAAAGCAGTTTTAATGTTTACAGATCGCTTTACAAGGGATATGAATCCTTTTAACCGAGGCAGTAATTATCCAGTGCATATAGCCGGCAAATTTTACGATCCCGTTGAGTTATATTTACTTGAAGAAAATTCCGTTCACTATCTTTCGCCATCACATATGGTTCAATAAAATGAAAATTATTTCCATTTTATTCTTTTGTTACAGCCTGTCTTTTGCTCAATCACAACTGTTTAATTCGCCTCAAGAAGTTAAGAAGTTTGCCGATTATCTTTACTGCGAATTTGATTACCTGCGCGCTGCGGAGGAATATCAAAAGTTTTTAAGGACAGACAAGAATGACACTGTGATCTTTAAATCTGTTCTATCTTACTATATGATGGATAGATTTAGTGATGTACTTAACTTCTCGGTTTCGTCAAGCAGAAATTTTGTTTTTTATGATGATACTCAATTCTTAAAACTTATCTCACTTTTTCGTTTAAATATGTTTAATGAATTTGATACTACTGCAGCACTCATTAAAATGATAGGAAGCAAATTAGAAACAAATAGCGAAAAATTAATTCGATTTACTTTCTTAATGCGGGACTCGATTTCTTCAAAGGGTTTTATAGTTTCGCCGTTTGATGAAACTGAAAAAACTACAATTGAAAAATTCTACGATCGAAAACAAAATCCGCATTACAAATCGCCTTTGCTTGCGGCGGTTTTTTCCTCTATTATTCCGGGTAGCGGAAAAGTTTATGCGGATAAATTGGGAGACGGAATATTCGCTTTTCTTACAACCGGAGTTTTTACTTTTCTTGCTTACGATAATTTTAAAGCGGATCATAAATTCAGAGGCTGGTTGTTCGGTGGATTAGCCGGACTATTTTATGCCGGAAATATTTATGGTTCGGCAGCAGCGGCACAAATTTTTAACGCCGGTGTTCAATTTAATTTTCAAAATGATATTCAAATTTACCTAACTAAAAAGAAACACTATTTACCGGAATATGATTTTTGCAATTAAAAGAGCAACACTTTTTCTCTCTATTTTCACAACTGCTGCCTTCTCACAAACCGCATTGCAGCAGCAGCATGATTATGCAATTTGCTTATATAATTCGGAAGAATACTTCGATGCTATTACCGAGTTTAAACGCCTTCTTTTTTTTGATGGAAAAAACGAATTCACTTTTGAGGCAAATTCGATGATTGGCAAAAGTTATAAAGCCGGCGCAAAATTCGACGATGCCATCCGTTATTTTGTACTTGCTCAAATTGCTGCACCGTCAAAAGACAAAGTATTTGAAACACAGATTGAAATTATCCGCTGTAATATTTTAAGAAGAACCACCGATCGTGCCTTAAGAATTTTATCAGATTTAGAAGCTGATCCATCTTTTATAAATAACAAGGCTGAAATAAATTATTGGCGCGGCTGGGCTTTGATGTTTGACGACAGGTGGAAAGATGCCGCAGCCGAATTTAAAAAGATTGAAAAAGCTCATCCGCTTAACGCAATTGCCGAAAACATAAATGAGCAAATTTATTCGGTAACGCTCGCCAAAAGTTTGTCATATATTATTCCCGGCGCCGGACAATTTTATACAGGTCATTATTTTAGCGGCGCTCTTTCGCTTGCATGGAATATTCTTTGGGGATATTTAACTGTAAACGCATTTATTGGTAACCGCATTTTTGACGGATTAATGGTTGGGAACTTACTCTGGTTTCGTTTCTACAGAGGTAATATTCAAAATGCTGAAAAATTTGCTCTTGAAGAAAATTTGAAAATCATAAATAATGGGTTAAAATATCTGCAAAATGAATATAATGGCGAAAAACCATAAAACAATTTATTTAATTAGTAATTAAAATTGGATATTATCCTAATTTCATTTTAAATTGCAGTTCAAGAATCACCAAGTATCAATATTTTTTAACATCCATTACTTAGGAGGCTAAATGAACAAAGGGATGGTTATCGGCTGTGGAGTAGCAGGTTTTTTTTTACTGCTCTTCGCAATCGCCATTTTCTGGGGGATTGGGGCTTATAACAACCTTGTTAATTTAAATGAGACTGTTATTGGAAGTTGGAGCCAGGTTGAAAATTTGTATCAGCGGAGAGCAGACCTGATTCCCAATCTTGTTAATACTGTAAAAGGTTATGCTGATTTTGAAAAACAAGTGTTAACAGATGTAACCGAAGCCCGTGCAAGAGTAAGCCAGATGACTGTAACTCCGGAAGTGTTAAATGATCCTCAGGCTTTTCAGCGTTTTGAACAATCTCAGAGTCAGTTAACCGGAGCACTCAGCAGGCTGCTTGTTACGGTTGAAAATTATCCCGAACTAAAAGCGAACGAAGGATTTCTACAATTGCAGTCGCAGCTTGAGGGAACAGAAAATCGCATTACGGTGGGGAGAAGACAATTTAACCAGACAGTGCAGGAATATAACACAACTATAAAACGTTTTCCTACTACATTTATAGCTGGATTATTTGGTTATTATCAGAAAGAGTATTTCAAAGCGGCGCCGGGAAGCGATGTTGTTCCCAAGGTTGAGTTTTAATCTTAATGAGATATCTTTTTTTTATATTTCTCATCAGCGCTGCGGCGCTTGCACAGCCGCATTTTCCTACTTTGACTAAATGGGCAACTGATTTATCGGGCACTTTAACAGCGCCGCAGATTAACACACTCAATGTCCGTTTAAGTACTTTCGAGGATTCAACGAGTACTCAATTATTAATGCTGATGATCTATACTTTGGACGACATTCCAATAGAAGATTATGCTTATGAAACCGCGACAAAAAATAAAATTGGCTCAAAAGAATTTGATAATGGCGCTCTTTTTTTAATAGCCAAAAATGATAAAAAACTTCGCATAGAAGTTGGTTACGGATTAGAAGGAGCGCTGCCTGATGCTCTTGCAAGTTCAATAATTCGAAATGTTGTAGTCCCTCATTTTAAAAATGACGATTATTATGCCGGGATATCGGCAGGCATAGATGCCATGATTTTGGCTGTGAAAGGAGAATATACAGCCGACCCTGCTTCCGGAGATGATGATGAAGGCGGGTCAATAATCTCAACGATTATGTTTATTATTTTTATTATAATTATGGTGCTTGTAAGAGGCGGTGGCAGACGACTTGGAGGTTCGATTTATTATGGAGGTGGTTTGGGAGGAAGGTCATGGGGCGGCAGTTCATCTTCGGGGGGATCTTTTGGAGGTTTCAGCGGCGGCGGGGGCTCCTTTGGCGGCGGCGGCTCAAGCGGTAGTTGGTAGAGATAAATTTATTAACCTGTGCCTTGCGAATAAGGTGAACATTGTTAATATTATAACCCGATAATAAAAAATATGGAAAAATTAGCTTAGTCGGGTTGTTGTTTTTAGAAATTTGGCTAATCAATCACTAAATGATAATACATTAAAGTATTACTGAAATTAAAAACTAATGGAGTATGAATTATGGCAATAATGATAACCGATGAATGCATCAACTGTGGCGCATGCGAACCTGAATGTCCAAATACGGCAATATACGAAGGCGGCGCAGAATGGGAACTTTCCGGGAAAAAATATGGAGAAGGAGATGCTGCTCCTTCCGGTGCAGCGGGATTCTTCTCATCTGATTTCTTCTATATATCGCCCGATAAATGCACCGAATGCGTTGGTTTCCACGATGAACCACAATGTGCAGCCGTATGCCCGGTTGATTGTTGCGTGCCGGATCCGAATCATGTTGAAGACAATGAATCTTTGCTTAAGAAAAAAGAATATCTCGACAGTCTCGGAAGATAAATTCAAAAAAGAATGGTTGCTATCTCAATAGAAGTATAGCCCGAGCATTGAGCTTGTCGAAATGCGGTTTTTAATTCAAATTGCTAATCTCGACAAGCTCAGTTAGCAAGAATATTGCCTTTAGAGCAGCCTCTTTTCTCATTCCGTTAATAAGAGAAAATTTATTTTTATTCTCATTTATGAAAAAAAAATTTTCCCCTTTCTATCAACTCAATTCTAAATAATTAATTCTCGATTAATAATCTTAATATTTTCTCTAACTCGTATCAAAAACTGATGGCATAATTTTAGTAAACAATTAGAAACTAAATTTGAAATCATTTAATAATATTTTTTATAAGGAGTTAAAATAATGGCTTACAGAATTACTGAAGAATGTATCAATTGTGGCGCATGCGAATCAGAATGCCCAAATAATGCAATTTACGAGGGCGGCTCTAATTGGGAGATGGAAGGAAAAACTTATGGCGAGAACGATGCGGCACCTTCAGGGGCAACAGGATTTTACTCATCTGATTATTTCTATATAATACCCGACAAATGCACCGAATGTGTGGGATTCCATGAGGAACCGCAATGTGTTAGTGTTTGCCCTGTTGACGCGGTGGTTAAATTATAGTTTTTGCAATCGGGAATTTCGGCTGGGATTTGAACAAATCATAATCCGCTAAGTGCTTTATACTCATGGCGGAAGGAAGAGATTATTCCTTTACTAATTAAGGACATTTCAAGATGTCCTTTTTTAGTTTTAAAGACTTTATTAAAAAGTAAAAAAAGATTAAATTCGCCATAGGAATCAGTATTTTATCCCGTATCCTAATTTATTAACCATAATAAACGGGAGGTTACAATGTTCGTACATGGCGCTTTCGAAAAAGCAAGAAGATATATCATTACTCAATCGGAAACGAAAGAGAAACTTAAGGAAAAAATAGAGCAGGGAATCTGCATCACAATATCCCGGCAGGCAGGTGCTGGAGCAAACACTGTTAGCGAAAGTTTAACAGACTTACTAAAACCGTTCAGAAAAAATAACACACCGGAATGGACTTCGTTCGACAAAAATCTAATTGAGAAGGTAATTGAAGATCATCATCTTCCCCGAACGCTTGCAAATATAATGGAAGAATATAAATTTACTGCCGTATCTTCTGTGGTAGATGAATTAATGACAGGACTACCCGATACTTGGGCGCTTATTCACAAAACTTTTGAAACAATTTTGCAGCTTGCACAAATGGGCAATGTTGTAATCATTGGCAGAGGCGCTAACTTCCTTACTGCAAATAATCCATTCGCTTTTCACGTAAGATTAACTTCCCCGATTGAGGAAAGAGTTAAGCATGTTGAATCTCATTTCAATATTACTCATAAGGAAGCTTTGGATGCGGTAAAAAAAGATGATGCCGACAGGAAAAATTTTGTGCGAAAATTTTTTCACAAAGATATTGAAGATCCAGTTAACTACGATATTGTAATTAATACTTACCGTACGGGTTTAGAGGGTGCGGCAAAGATTATACGATGTGCAGTTATGAGCAGATTTCAATCACAATTCGCTAAAGATTAAAAGAGTTTAAGAAACAGAGGGCGCTTCTAAAGCGCCCTCTACTTTTAGCGACCGTGTGAAAATCCTTAGCCCACAGGAAAATAAACCGAAAACGAACAATTAGAATCCCGCGTAAGCGGGATTTTTATTGTCCGTTAACTAACGGATTAACACAAACTCTAAAGATTGTGGCAATTCAATTCAATATTCTGCGTAAGGTGACATTTAAACTAATGTTCTGCCAGTCTGCGATAGTTAACTACTAGAATATGAAAGTTAAAGTACTTCTTTAAAATTAGTTTTATCTTCGTTAACTTAAGACAGACTAATTGCGTAAGGATTTTAGAAAAGATGTACATCGGAAAATATAAACTCTACATTATCGAGACGGGCTATTTTTATCTTGACGGCGGAGCAATGTTCGGGATTATTCCCAAACCGTTGTGGGAAAAAACAAACCCGGCAGATGAAGTTAACCGGACAAAACTCGCTGCTCGTAATCTTTTGCTTGTTTCGGACAATAAAAAAATTTTAATCGATACCGGTATGGGGGAGAAGTGGGATCAAAAATCTACAACTATTTATAAAATTGAACAGCAGCCTGCAGCAGTTGAACTGGCGTTGAAAAATTTTGGTTTTTCATCGGGCGATATTACAGACGTAATCCTTACCCATCTTCATTTTGACCATACAGGCGGTTCAACAAAAATTGAAAACGGCAAACTTATTCCCTCATTTTCAAATGCGACTTATCACGTTCAAAAGAAAAATTTTGATTGGGCTATGAATCCATCCGATCGGGACAAAGGTAGTTATCTAAAAGAAAATTTCGAACCGCTGTTAGAAAATGGAGTTATCAATTTTTTAGACGGCGAAGATAATTTTGATGATGAGATAAGTTTTAAAATAATTAACGGTCATACTTTTAGCCAGCAAATTATAAAAATAAACGATGCTTCAGACACTTTACTTTTTTGTGGTGATTTGTTCCCATTTGCCGCACATATCCGACTTCCGTATATAATGGGTTATGATTTGCAGCCTCTTGTGACGCTCAAAGAGAAGAAAGAAATTCTTCAAAAAGCCGCGGAAGAAAACTGGAAGTTGTTTTTTGAACACGATCCTGTAAATGCTTATGCAACCGTTAAATTTACTGATAAAGGAATAGCCACAGATAAATTGTTTAGAAATTTTGAATAAAGAAATCTTATATGACCACATAAAACTTTGCCGCGATGAACTTCTAAAAGAAAATGAAGGCAAACGTTTTTTGATAGATGACATTGAAGTTGCCCTATTCAAAGTGGGCGGCGAAATTTATGCGCTCGGTAATATTTGTCCTCATCAGCATAGCGCCTTGATATATGAAGGTTTTATTGAAGAAGGATGTGTTATCTGCCCTCTTCATGGATGGAAGTTTCAACTAAAAGATGGCATAATGCCTTCGGGAAATAGGGGTTTAGCATCATACCAGGTTAAAGTTGCTGATGGGGATGTTTATGTAAAAATATTAAAAAAAGAAATGAACTGGTGACTCATTCATCGCTCGATAATATGGTTGTAGTTAAAACTGCGAATGATCTTGGCTTCGAATTGGTTGGTTTTTCGCCTGCAATTGAGTTAACAAATGAAACTTTAAAACTTCAAAAATGGCTCGATTCAGGTTACCAAGCCGGGATGAAATACATGGAAAGAAATACCGAGCGGAGAAAAAACGTTAAGGAGATTTTATCAACCGCAAAAAGTGTTATTTCACTCGGCTTAAATTATTACACTTCCGAAGAATATTCCGGCGAAAAAAGTAAAGGGAAAGTTTCGCGTTATGCCTGGGGAAAGGATTATCATCTTATCATTTGGAAAAAATTAGATGAATTAATTAAACTATTAAAAAAAATAAATCCAGCTTTCGAAGCTATAAGTTATGTTGATACCGGACCTTTAATGGATAAAGCCTGGGCTGTTAATTCCGGACTTGGATGGCTCGGGAAACACTCTAACGTAATTAACCGCAATTACGGAAGCTGGTTTTTTATTGCTAATATTATTTGTAATACAGAGTTTAATTATTCAGCCGCTGAGGTTGATCATTGCGGTTCTTGCACTGCCTGCATTGATGAATGTCCTACATCCGCAATAGTAAGCGACTATGTTGTTGATGCAAATAAATGTATTTCTTATTTAACAATTGAAAACAAGGGAGATATACCTGAAAAGTTTAAAGATAAATTCGACAACTGGATATTTGGCTGTGATATCTGTCAGGATGTTTGTCCGTGGAATAAAAAGTTTTCAAAACTTACAAATGTTAACGAATTTATTAATGTTGGTAATGGTGAATTATCTCTGGAAGAAATAAAAAATATGAGCAGAGTAGAATTTAAACGGCGGTTTAAAGATAGTCCGATTTTAAGAGCTAAGCTTAAAGGATTATTGCGAAACGCTAATTTCGTTTTAAAATAAAAATGAATCTAACCTAAACTTAATGAATCTTAATGTTGTACATTTATTAACTTTGAAAAAAACAATTTAAAATATTACTACGGAGAAATAATGTCAGATAATCATCATAAAGTTATAATAATTGGTTCCGGACCAGCCGGATTTACTGCAGCACTTTACACAGGACGCGCAAATTTAAATCCGGTTATTTTTGAGGGGATGCAGCCCGGCGGACAACTTACTATCACTACCGAAGTAGAAAACTTTCCGGGTTTTGAAAACGGTATTCAAGGACCTGCATTGATGGATGTTATGCGTAAGCAGGCTGAGCGTTTCGGCGCAAAATCAATTTACAAGGAAGTGACAGAGGTGGATTTTTCTAAACGTCCCTTTACAATTAAATCTTACGACGAAGTTTACACTGCAGATGCTGTTATAATTTCAACAGGCGCTTCGGCAAAACTGCTCGGGATCGAAAGCGAAAGTAAATACATGGGCTATGGCGTTTCAGCTTGTGCAACCTGCGACGGGTTTTTCTTCAAAAACCAAAAAGTAATTGTTGTTGGCGGGGGCGATACAGCTATGGAAGAAGCGAACTTCCTTACAAAATTTGCTTCCGAGGTTATTGTTATTCACCGGCGGGATGAATTCAGAGCATCGAAAATTATGTTTGATCGCGTTCTTAAAAATCCAAAAGTTAAATTAGTAACAAGTAAGATAATTAAAGAAGTGCTCGGTAAAGAAGAAAACGGGCGCAAAACAATGACAGGAGTTATTCTTGAGGACACTAAAGATCACTCAATTCAGGAACTGCAAGCCGACGGTTTGTTTATGGCAATAGGGCATAAACCCAATACAGACATTTTCAAAAACATACTTGATATGGATGAGACCGGTTATTTAAAAGTTAAACCGGGCACAACACATACAAATATTGATGGCGTTTTTGCAGCCGGGGATGTTACGGATAAAGTTTACAGGCAGGCTATTACAGCGGCTGGTTCGGGGTGCATGGCTGCTATAGATGCTGAAAGATGGCTTGAAATGTAGGAGTCTTGATAAAAAAGGCTGCTTATTTGAGCAGCCTTTTTTAGTTTAATCCTCACTCTATATTTTTATCTTCAAGTTTTCTAACTACTATATTGCCTACAACAAATCCTATTCCAGTGAATAAAAAGATTAAAAACGGCACCCAATATTCTTTTGAAGTATAATCTTCGAGCATCAGACCAAGCCCGAGACCAAGCCCGAAAGCGATGGAAACGATTCCGATTTTGAACATTAAATATTTATCTTTTTTCTCTTCATAAAAAGATTTGATTGTCTGGGCATCCATTCCTTTTTCTATCAGCATTTGTTTTTCTCTGGAACGGAAGTAGAAAAATGTTACGAAAATTAATCCGGTAACCAATGTTATGACTATAGGGATAAAAACAGCTATAATTCCTGGATTCATTACTTATTCCTTTCTTTAAAATTTTAACAACATAATTTTAATCCGGATAAAAATTTGTTCTCTACTGCTTCTGACTAAATAACTAATGCGCAGGTTACAATAAATTAAATTTAAAATTGCTTTTGAAACTGCGGCAAAGTATTTTCAGATAGAAGAAGTGTTATTGTTGTAACCTTTGACTTATGGTTGAGGTCTAATAAACGGATGATAAAATTAACCGACTCTGAAATAATCGA
>Ga0210046_1001512_pt1 | contig 17943 bp, 9 predicted proteins | sample CryGeyCG2114_250_FD_185461 | JGI IMG/M metagenome (GOLD analysis project Ga0210046, IMG submission 185461) | Groundwater microbial communities from aquifer - Crystal Geyser CG18_big_fil_WC_8/21/14_2.50 (SPAdes) (version 2) | ecosystem: Environmental > Aquatic > Deep subsurface > Groundwater ... | reverse complement strand
GCCGAGAACGTCTTTGAAGTGGAGAGCTGCTGGTCGCCAGGGTTGAGCGAGTTACTGTTGTCAGCGTCAAACCACAGCTTAATTCCGTTTTGGGCGGTGTCACTGTCGGTCGCTGTTCCGGTGCGGTTGATGGTAAGCGTTGTCAGACCCACGGTATCTTCAACCGTAGAGAGGTCGAGTACCTGCACGACGTGGTCGCTTGTTCCGGCGGTGATATTCCCGCCGTCTACGGCAGTCTGAGCGATATCCAGCGTATCCGGCTTATCCTGGATGGTCAGGACGGCGCTGCCCATAACGCCGAAGGGTGTAACGGTATCAGGGTGGCACATAGTAAAGTAACCAGCATCCACTATATTTGATTTGACAGTGGCGCCGATATTGGCGGTATTCGATAGGTGTGCCGTAACAAACAGCGTCTCGGTCGAATCACTCGCGATTTCAAAGGAAGAGAAGGGGAAATCTGCCCTACCGCCTGAAAACGTAGTTGATGCAAGCTCGATGTCGACTCCCGGATTGAACACACCGTTTGCGTTGCTGTCACGCACCAACGCGACAGAGGTCAGGTCGGAATCGAATGCGGTCCCGACCTCATCGATGCGGAGACCGTTAATCACGACGCCGTCCCCAGCGGGCGCATAAAGGTTTAACGTATCCAGCAGTTGATTTTGCGAACCCTGATCGGCGTTAAAATCAGGCGGCGGCGTGTGGGAAACCTCCAGCGATTCGGCAGATCCGCTAATGGCCGGCAAATTAGAGTTCAGGTTTGCAAAGGGCGCCACTGTATCGGGGGGTGCTATTGTAATGCAGGACTCGTCGACAATACTTGAACCGAGGGTATCCCCGGTTACAGCGGTATCCGAAATATCGTAGGCGACCAGAAGATAGCTTGGTGCCGTGGTAATAACCTGCGGTGACGATAAGGTGATAGTTACCTGTCCGCCGGTAAAAGTGCCGCTTCCGGTTTCGGTATCGGCGCCATTGATGACCCCGTTGCCGTTGAGATCGGTAAATATTTTTACCGCCGTGATGGTGTTATCCGGTATCGTACCGAGCTTAGCCACTTTTATTGCTGTCAGCGAAGCAGTGCCGTAATCTGTTGAGAAACCCAGCTTTTGCATGGTAGTATTGCTCTGGCCCCGGTGTGCAACGGTTGCTATAGCGGTGCTGGTGACGCTTACGGTGTCGCTGGCAATGTTGGGAGTATTCGAGCCGTAATTCGTAAAAGCCGCCACCTGGTAAGCGCCGCTGGCGCTGATTGAGTTCTGATTAACTATGTTTGATCCGGCGGTAACCGAGGTATTCGACGAGCCGGATATATCATAAACCACGAGCAGGCAGGATGGGGTCGTTGTTATGGTCTGGGGCGTTACGGAGAGCGATGATGACCCGCCGCTAAACGTACCGCTTCCTATTTGCGTATCCCCGCCATCGATGACCCCGTTGCCGTTGAGATCTGTAAATATTTTTACGCTCGAGATATCGGAGTCGGACGCCGAGCCGGTCCTGTCGACCGTCACCGAGTTAAGCGTTGCCGTTGAGAAATCGGTGCTAAAGCCGAGTTTTTGCATGACGACTCCGGCCTGTCCCTGGTGGATGGTATCGGTCGCCACCGGTGAGTTGGTGACGGTAATCGTTGGGCCCGGGGTTCCCGTATCCGCGTTGATTCCGGGCGTAACGGTTGTGTTCCAGTTGCCAACCGCGTCGCGGGTAAACACAGAATACTTGTATGCTATGCCGTTTGTTAGCGGCCCGATATCGGTGTAGGTTATGGCGACAGGGGTTGTGGTATCTTCCCAGACTTGCTGGGCCAGCGGATCGCTCGGCCCCGTTGGATAGACGCCGTCACTGCGGCGCATAATCCTTATCCCTAAGAAATCGGGATCGGTCGGGTTGGTCCAGGACAGGTCGGATTGGGCATCGTCACCATCGCTTGCAAAAAACCCGGTTGCCTGGCCGGACGGCGTGGCATCGATGGTTATGGTGGCGCTTGACGTATCACTTCCCTGGAGGGTATTAGTGCAGGTGATCGCGGAGACGGTTCCGGTAACTGAAACATCGGTGGCTGTACCGGCTACGTCAAAGGCCACTAGGTACTGGGCGGTGGTTTTACCGATATCGACGTTAAGCCCGGAGAAGGTGGCGGTTGTGCCGGCAATTGAGCCCGTGCCGAGGAGGGTATCCGCAGAATCCCACTCGTTGGGTGTGCTTCCGTTATCTTTGAAAAGCCGGACGTTGGTAACGTTGCTAGAGATAAAGTCGGCATTGCCGGCGAAGGTAAGGTCGGTAACCGTATCGATGCCTGAATTCGTGTTAAGCGTGAAGGTGTCGAGCGCGATGTTCGTTGAGGTTTTTGCCACTGTTTTGTTTGCCGGATCGGTACCGTTCGCTTCGTTTGTGATCGCATACCTGTCGAACGTAAAGTCAAAGGGAACCGATGATGCGCTACTTAAATTTGTCGTAAGAGCCACCCCACCGTCGGCGTTTGCCCATGTCGAACCGTCATACGTCATCGCCCACAAGTCGCTGTTGCTGTCACCTATGGTAACCATCGCCTTGTTTTCGCCGGGCTGCCGGTCGATATTGATGCAGGCCAAGTAGCCGATAGCGTGCCCCGGGTTCCAATCGGTCTGTATGCCCCAGCCCGAACCGTTCCAGCGCGACCAGTGGATGGCATTGGTGGCGTTATCCGCATAAACGACAATAGCCCACGGCGAGGCACCGGTTCTTACCCAACCGGCCGCAATCGGCATTTCACCCATCACGCCGGCTAAGTCATACATGGAGTTGTCGGCGTTGGCCACCGGGTTTATCCAGGCTGAGGTTGCTCCGTCCCAGATGGCGTACTGCATATCATCGCTCTTACTGTCCGCTGATACAGCGGCGATACGGTCTCCTCCGGGTTCTGGCGCAAGCTGCATGATAGTCGCCTCATCCTTCCAGGTGGGAAAGGCGGTAGGCGCTCCCCATGCGCCACCGGCCGGCTTTGTTACATACCGGGCGGCAAGTTGGTTATTAGGGGTGTTATTCCAGCCGAAAGCGACCAGGAGGTCGCCGCTGTTCTCATAAGCCGCATCAAAACATTTGGTGTCGCCGGCTGCGCTTGCGTATGCGAGGTTGGTCTCTAGGGCCGCCGATTGGTTTCCCCAGGCGTTTCCGTCCCAAATAATGCCTTTCAATGTGTAGCCGCCCGTACCGTCGTTAATCGCGTAGAGAAGGGCGATTTCGTTGCTGTTCGGCCTTGAGGCAAGCTCGATCCACTCGACGTTGGTGGCTTCATCCGCGGGGAGGGTGTTGGCGGCGGCCGTCCAGGAGTTCCCATCCCATATGCGGTATTGGGGATTGGTGCCGGTTGAGTAGACGACCATCGCGTGGCCTGAGGTATCCTCATAGGCGACATCAAAGCTTCGCCTGCTCGCAAAGTTGGCGTTGGCCGTACTCACGTTCCATTCGTTAGACCAGGCGGAGCCGTTCCAGCGCTGGATATAAAGGTTGCTGCCCGCGCCGGCGTTTGTTGTCAACGTGCCTGCGATGTTCTCGATTCTGTTTGGGGCCGCCTGGTTTATCGTCCAGTTTATTACGGTATTGGCGGCCTGTGTACCCGCCGGCGCCCCGGTAGCCGACGTTTCCTGATCCCATAGCCGGGCTTGTGGGGTGGCGTTTCCCGATGCTCCGTAAACCATACGGCCATCTGTCTTGTAAGCAAAGCTGGTCGTCTTAAAAGCAAGGACCAATATCGCGGCCAGAATCAGCGGAACAATTATTAACGATAGCTTGAGCTTTGTTTTGTTCCGGCGGCCTTTTATTCGTGCTCGCATTAACCTACCGCCTCACTTTCTGAGGCTGCTTTTCGTAATGATTCCGCGTGCTGTTGACAGTATTCGTAGCAGAGGCTTTTCTATATGCTTTTTTAGCCTTGCCGGGCTCCTCTAAGATTGTGTAGATATCGCCGATTTTTTTGTATACGGCGGAGCGGGCGGGGCTATTACCGGGGAGCGTTTCTAGAGTAGCACGCCACTGCGTAAGGGCCTTGGCGTAGAGCCTCCGGTTTGTATACGTTTCGGCCATCTGGTAATGGAATTGCACGACGCTTGGGTCTATCGTTGTGGCACGTTTGAAGTAAGCTATAGCATCCGCCGACCGGCCGAGTTGGTTGGATAGTTGACCGGCCCGGTAGAGAGCCCCGGCGTCATGTGGCTTTGCCTTTACCAGGGTCTCGTTTTCTTTAAGCGCCGCTTTAAGATCGCCGACCTGGGCGTAGCTTGTTATAAGGACGTTTCGCGCTTCCTGATCGCTACCGTTATTCTTCAAGTAGGCAGTCAGTTTTACGATAGCGCCCCTAAAATCGCCGTTGCGGTAGGCTTTATATGATTCTTCTTTTAACTGTGGCGTCGGGGATATGTGCGAGCGGGTGCCAAGGACGTAATATGCCGTCCCTATCGCTGCGGCAATAAGCAGAAAAAATCCTAAATATTTTACTACTAACCATCTATTAAATAGGCGCTTGGGTGGCTTAGCAAAGGCGCTCGTCACTGATGCTCACCGGCCTGTTCCGTATATGTTCTAGAACTATTTGTAAAAATGTTCGTAAAAATAGTCTTTTAAAAGCTAAAAGCTAAAAGACTAACGAAATAATTACTACCAACCTAATAATCATGACTGCTACAGCCGAAATTATGCACTAAGTAACCGCTTGGTTTCCGATTTTGAGGGTTCTGACATAAAAGCTTGAATTCTAAGTAATATACCAGTTAATGGCCCATTTTACAAGCCGTGCAAACTACACGGTGGGGTTAAAAGTTTAGGGACCGCGCGCCTATCTAGCTATGGTAGGGTCACTGTATTATGGCAACTCGTGCAAACGCCGTCCATCCCGCGCTGCGTGATACCCGACCTGAGCATGCCGGGCACTGAGCCCGATGAGTGCGGGAACTCGCTCGTGCCGATACGCCCGTCCGCCGGGTGGCATTGCTGGCAGGTAGGCCCGGTACCGTTAAACTTTACGTCTGCGTAGCCGTCAGGCGTGGTGGTCGAGCCCTGCGAAGAGGAGCTGTGGCCGGCAACCCGACCTGTCTTTGAGCCGAAGAGCACCGTCTTTAAATCCGTGCTCGGCCCGAAGTTGGCATTGTGGCATGTGGAGCACCACTGGCTTATGGTCTGCGTTGTTTCTCCAACTACGGGAGTATAATATAAGTAGTTCTTGTTCTTTAGCGGATTCGGATCGGCTTTTAGCAGCTTATCCGAGCTTAAGCCCGCCAGTTTAGTTGTCTGCTTATCGTGCGCTGAGTGACACTCAAGGCATCCCCAGGATTTGGCGTTTTTACTGTACGGTATATCGGTATCGCCCGGCGCCGTCACTTCGGCCCGGCCCGGGTCCGCACCGTGGCCGTTTTGGTCGAGGGTGACCTGCTTGCTTGCAACGCCGCCGATCCCGTGGCAGAAATCACAGGTCTCGTTTCTTGCGTTAACTCTGGTCAGGTCATACGTGCCGATCGCCAGGTGCACCGCATGGCATTCTTTGCATTTGTTGGTCGTGCTGGTATAGTTGCCGTGCGGTCCCGCCGTTGCCGTATCGGTGTATTGCAGGGGGTAATTGTACCCGCCGAAGAATATCTGCGCCGCGGCATATCCTGAGAAGCCGGTGATATTGGTGTAGCCAATATCAAACGTGTTCATATTGGGAACCGCCACGGTGCTATCGGTGCTGAAGAAGTACCGACCGCCATCGGCCTGCTCCCATTTGCCGAGATTCGTGTAATGGTAAATAGCGATATCCTGCATACCGGTAAGCGAGCTGTCGCACCGCAGCACAAGCATGAGCGCCGGGTTGAACGGCTGGGTTGCAGTAGTTGAAAAGTCGTAATAGAACCTGCTTACTACTTTAACACCGGACGGTTTTGGCGCACTGCGGATGGTAAATGTTTTACCCAAATAGGCCGCACTCGGCGGAATAATGAGCTTTACCGTCGCGTTGGCGCTCTCGATAGTAGTCGTTGTGCCGGTCGTATCGACCGTAACGGTTATGTCAACCTTGGTTGCGGTCGCACCCGCGCTCTTTACGCTCTCACCGGTCACGTTTTTCGCCGAGACCTTGTACCAGTAGTCGGCCGCAGACGGAACCGCGTTTACGAAATGCGGTTGGGTCGGCGTGGTCGTGCCGACCGGGCTATAACTGCCGAACTCGGTGTCGGACCTATAGACATCATACTCGGCAACGTGTTCGCCGGCCGGATTCGTATTCCAGTCGAGCGCGTATTGCATATTGGCTCCCGCCGTTACCACCAATCCGGTTGGTGCGGTCGGCGGTACGGGCGCAATTGTATGCAACGCGCTCGCAAGCGATGGGACCGGTCCGGATGTTGATTCAAGTGAAACGTAATCCGGCGGGGTCACGCCGACGCTACCCGTCGAGTCGACCGAGGCGCCGATGGTTACACCGATATTTGCGGTGCTAGAAATCGAGTACGTTACGAGCAACTTTTTGGGCGATGTGGGTGAAATCGGCGCAAGCTTGATGTTATCAAAGGTAACGCTTCCGCCGATAAAGGTCTTCGCGCTTGAAAGCTGCCAATCCGCCAGGGTAATCGAGTTGCTGTTATCCGCATCGTACCAGAGCTTAATCCCGTTTGTTGCGGTGTCGCTACTGGTTGCCGTACCCGTAAGGTTGACCGAAAGCGATGTGAGCGTGACCATATCCTGTGGCACCGAGAGGTCGAGCACCTGCATGACATGGTTGGTCGTCCCGACGACCACGTTACCGCCATCAACCGCCGTTTGTTTGATTACAAGCGTATCCGGCAAGTCCGTAATCCTTATCGATGCGCCCGAGAGGGTGCCGAAACTGTTGGTGTAGTCCGGATCGGCCGCCTGTACGCCGCTTTGGGCGGTATCGGTGCTAAAGGTAACATTGCTGTTGATAATAGCGCCGACTTTAGCCGTTATTGAAAGATCGTATGCCACGAGCACGGTCTCGGTGGTATCCGGGTTGATGAACAGCCCGCCCGGTATGGTAAACCGGGCCATCATCCCCGGGGCCGTGCTGGTCGAGACAAGCACGGTGTCGGTAGACGAGTCATAGATGCCGTTGCTGTTTTTATCCCAGATGAGTTTGACCGCGCTTATATCGGAATCCTGCACCCCCGTAAGGGCGACGTTAATACCGGTAAGGTTTACACCGTCTCCCGGATCTGCGTGAAGCGCAAGCTCTTGGCCCGGGGTATTCGTTGTACTTTGCTGCGCATCGATGTTGGGCAGTAAAACATTTGAGACGGTGAGCTTATCCCCCGACAAGCCGATCATCCTGAGTGTCGACACCAGCGGCGCTGCCGCCGAGACGGTATCCGGGCTTGAGACGACAACCGATGAAGTCGCATCCAGACTTGTTCCGATATTGACCCCCGTCTGTGCGGTGGGGGAGATATCCATGGTGACGTAAAGCCGCTTATGCGCCGGGTCTTTTACATCCAGGTAACTATCCAAGTTGCTAAAGATTGCCTGCTCGCTTGCAACGGTGGCAGTGGCTATTAACGTATCACCAGTTGCGGTAAAGGTACTATCCCCATCATCCAGCCATAACTTTATCCCACCGGGTTTGATATCGGTTGTAAAGCTTGCCTGCGGCGTTGTTGTCGATGCTTTTGATAGCGTTATCCGGCTTACCGTTGACGAATCGTTGTCTACGGATAGGTCGAATATTTGGATAAGGTTGTTGTTCGATGCCCTCGATATTTGTTCGCCGCTAACAAGTAGCTGCGCCACGTTTAAGGTATCGGCTTTATCGCTAATCGTTATCGCGGTTCCGTTAAGCGCTGAGAAGTCGGCAACGAGATCGGGTGAATCGACCTTAATATCGCTTAACGCCATATCGGGATTGTAGGCGATGTTGCTCTGAAGCGTTTTGCCGATCGACGCGGTGTTCGATACATTAAACACCGCGAAGACCGTTTTGGTTGAATCAACCGAGATCGGAATATTCAAGTTAGAGAACGTCACGCTTTGTCCCGTAAGAGGGGATGACGTGGTTTCGGTATCTAGCGCCGGTTCAAACGACCCGTTGTCGTTACTATCCACGAAAAGTTTAACCAATGTGATATCGCTCGCCGGTGCGCTGCCGTTTTGCCGTAGGGTGATCGTATTTACATTTACGCCGTCTCCGCCGGCCGGATCATGCAAGTCGATCTTTTCGGCCAGTACGTTGGCGCTTCCTTGTTCAACGGTCGCCGTAGCCACTGAGCTATGCGATACCTGTAGCGTCTCGGTGGCGTAGATAATCTGCTGCGCGTTTGATGTGGTCGGTGGGATAAGGTTTACATTATCCGGGCTTGCCGCTGTTGCCGTTGCTATCGTAGACCCGAGCATCGCACCGATAGTCGCGGTAGGCGATATCGAATAAGTTACAAATAGCTTCTTCGTCTCTCCTTGAGCCAATCCTACCGAGATCGGGAAGGTTGCAGATCCTCCACTAAGCGGCGCGGACCCGATGACGGTATCGGTCGTATCGAACGTGCCGTTCTGGTTGCTATCGAGCCACAATTTAACCTGGGAGACGTCGGTATCCGTACCACCTGTTCTCTGTACCGTAACGGTTGAAAGCGTTGCCGCATCATAGTTTAGACTATCGAATGAGAGGTTAACCGTTTGTATCAAGTTATCCGCCGAGGAACGAGAAACCGTTGCCGTTGCGGGAGAAGTCATCGAAAGAGAAATGGTATCGGGTGCATCCAAGACGGTAACCGTTGCGCCGTTTATAAGGTTGTAGTCGGCTACAGTATCCGGCAATAAAACCGAGATGCCGTTTGTGGCAAAGCTTATGGAGCTTTGTATGCTTTGCCCGATCCCTGCCGAGTAGGAGAGATTATAGCCGACAAGCAGCGTCTCGGTAGAGTCCGGTGCAATATTGAGCGCCAGACCGGAAAATTGGGCTATTCCTGCTGCGGTCGTAGTCGAGCCAAGCTCCTCACCGGTGTCGATAATGTCATTGTGATTGATATCATGGGCAAGTTTTACCAGCGATACGTTTGATGGTGCCGGTGTGTTTACCGTGATATTTGCAGCGGTAACTGTAACACCATCCCCGATTGGGGCATGGAGCAGGATTTTCTGTCCTACGACATCCTGCGAGCCCTGGGCGGCGGCGGTGTCGGAGATACTCGATCCCGAAACAGTTAACGTATCCGCCGCGTAGGCGATCTGCTGCGTATTCGATTGTGTCGGCGCGATGAGGCTTACCGAGTCGGGAGCCGCCGCGCTTGCGGCCACATCGGCACCCAGGGTCGCCCCGGCCGTTGCGGTGGCCGCGATCGAGTAGCCCACGAGAAGTTTCTTGGGGCTTGCTTGGGCGACCGGCACGGACACGCTTAAGTTCAAAGCCCCGGAGCTAAAGACGCCCGATCCAAGGAGGGTGTCGGTGGCATCGATGCTGCCGTTTTGGTTATCGTCTAACCAGAGTTTGACCTGGGAAACATCCGAATCAGCGCCGGTGCCGGTTCTCTGGATGCCAAGCGCGGTCACGGTGGCCGCGTCGTAGCTCGGGCTATCAAGCGACAGGTCGATGCGCTCGATGAGGTTGTCGGACGAGGCGCGCGCAACTGTTGCCGTCGCCGGAGAAGTCGTTCTAAGAGAGACCACATCGGGGGCGTCGGCGACGGTTGCCGTGGCGCCGAGAAGGGCCCCGAAGTTGTTCGTCGCGTCCGGTTGGGCGACGACGACGCCGCTTGAGGCGTCCGCGGCCCAGCTGACGCTCGCGCTTACAGTGTTGCCCACCCCTGCGTTAAACGGGATGTTTACCCCGACAAGCACCGTCTCGGTCGCGTTTGAAGCGACCGCGAGACTCGTCGCAAAGCGGGCAAACCCGCCCGCGGTCGTGGTCGAGGCAAAGGCTTCCCCCGCATCGATCCGATCGTTGCCGTCTATATCACGGGCCAGCTCGACGGATGAGACATCCGAGGCGAGCCCGTTGATGGCGATGTTTAGCGCGGTGACGGTTACCCCGTCACCGGCGGAGGCGTGAAGCAGAAGCTTCTCAAGGGGCACGTCGGAGGTGCCCTGGGCGGCGGCGGTGTCGGAGATACTCGATCCCGAAACAGTTAACGTATCCGCGCTAGGATTAATAGTAGCAGATGTACCGATAAGGCTAGAAAAAGCGTTAACCGTGCTTGCGACATCGACCTTGATATCGCTAAGTGACGGGTCAACATTATATTGGATAGTACTCTGGACCGTGTTGCCAAGTGTCGCAGAGCTAGAAATATCGAATGCTACAAGTAGGGTGGCGGTGGTATCCGGTGAGATATTCAAGTTCAACGCAGAAAACTGTGCGGTATTGCCGGCAGTGGTGGTTGATGCAAGCACCGGCTCACCGATATCGATAACACCGTTACCGTTGGTGTCTGATATAAGTTTAACTAAACTGATATCAGAATCGAGTGCTGTGCCGTTTTGGCGAACCGTGATGTCGGTAACGGTCACGGTATCGGGTGGGGAAGCATAAAGCCTTAAAATGTCGGCAACGTGGGTTTGGCCACGAACGGCTATACTGTTGCCGGTTGAAGAGTCGGAGACCGTGAGGGTTCCCGCAAAAGCGCTTGCTGTGTCTACAAAAAATACCAAAAGCAAGGCAACCGCAAAAAACAGGGTCAGCCTTGCTAGCTTATCGTATGATAATTCGCGTAAGAGCCTTTTAAAATGGAACATATCACCCAATTATGAAATGGGTGCAAAAGAAGCTTCATAGCCTGTGTATCACCTCTACTACAACATGAACTGCTACTTGTAAACCACTATTACTGCTATTACTAAAACATGTTAAATCTGAAAAACTAGGTCTTGCTTCTTGCACACAAACTTATTTTCTTGAAACCGGATAATCCCAACCAAGTCTACTACTGCTTACTACTTAAGGCCTGCTATAGCCTCCTTATTATTCTTGTCTAACTTTAAGGCCTGCTCGAACTCACCCCTGGCATTACCGCTCTGGCCCATCTGTTTAAAAACTAGCCCTTTGAAGCTATGTATGCGCGCCAAGTAAAGGGTATCGGAGGAGCCTATGATTTTCGCCAGCCCATCATATGTAGCAAGGGCTTTTGCAAACTCCTTTTTCTGCGCGTAAGCATCGGCCAATGCGACGTAGTCAGCGGTGAAGTTAGGATTCGTTTTTGCCGCTGTTTCAAATTCGGTGATAGCTTTGTCAAGCTGCTTTTTTTGCACCAAAATTCTGCCCACACTATAGTGAGCATCGGCGGACCCTTTATTCACCTTAAGTATTTCACCGTACTGCTTATATGCGTCGTCAAGCTGCCCTTTTCGCTCGTAGGCATACCCAAGTTGAAACTGCACTTGCATGTCTTTCGGATCGCCTTCCGCAGCTTTTTTAAGCTCCGGTATCGCTTGGTCAAGCTTGCCTTGTTGATATAACTGCGTACCGTTCTTTTTTGCCTTTGCTATGTCGGCTGGGGAAAGCTTTGCCTCGTTTTTGCCTTTGCTGCCGCAACCTCCAAGAAATCCGGTTAGTCCAATAATCGCAACCAGCACGACCGCAGCTGCGATTACCAGTGTTTTAGTACTAAGGATACTAGATTTGCCCCTATGACCCATTTATAAAAACCTCCTGCAGTTAATTAAAAGCCAGGCTGAAACAATTCCTTAAGCCGGCTCTCTAACACGCATTCTTAATGTGGCTGGGTGATCTTTGAAGGTCGAGATTGATATGGCGGGCAGTTATTGCATGCAGTTAAAAATCACCACCAAAATTGCTTATTCTTGCGGTAGTTACCACAATAATATTATCGCAAAAATCGAATTCATTAGCAAGCGCATAGATTATGGTAAACACAGGTTAAGCTGGCTATTTATATGCTAGCCGTACGTGCGGTTGTCCCTGCTACTGAAGGGAAGCGGTATTGTGGCACGTTTCGCATACCTTGTCGAGCTGATTCGGTATTGTGCCTGCCATTAACATGTCTGGAGCAGTTAATGTGCCGGTTGTCGGCGTGTTTTCCGAGGAATGCGGGAAACCGCCGCCGATACCTGTCGCCTTGTGACATTGTTCGCAGGTCGGACCTTCATTTGATGTGTCGTCCGGTGTAACTACTGCGTATCCTGTGACAGAATCGGTACTGTAGCCCCCACCGGAGCAATCATGACCGTAGACCGTCGTAGTCGTAGTGCCGAGCATGACGTTTTTCACGGTTTGCGTATCGTCGTGGCGCCCGAAATCAGCATTGTGGCAGGTTGAGCACCAGTCAGACATAGTTTCCGAGGATTCGCCGGTCGTGACGGTATAGAAGAGGTACGTCTTACCGGGATTCGGATCTGATTTTAGCAAGAAGGTTGATGTTTCCCCAGTAAGCTTAACCGTTTGGTTATCATGCACCGAATGGCACTCGAGACAGCCCCATCTCGAGGTCTGTACCTGATATGAGGGGATAGTGTCGTCCGGGGCCGTAATTGTGGTCGAGGCCGTCTGTGTGGTATCCAGGCCGTGGCCTTCTGCATTCATAATAACATCGGTTCCAACGCCCGGTCCGCCGTAGTTATGGCAGAAATCGCAGGTATCGGCCCTTTTATCGGCCCTGGTCAGCATGTAGCTGCCGGTTGCAATATGCACCGCGTGGCATTCCTTACATTTATTTGTTGTTGTCGTGTACCCACCGTGCGGCGTATTCGTGCTTGAGTCGTATATCTGCGGCCAATTATAGCCCGCCACTGTTGTGGTCGGCTCAATCGCCAGGGCTGTAGATGCTGTTGCTATGATAAAGGAGAAGACTGCTGCTACGAGGAGTACGCTTTTAATCACCAAACGCATAGAAACCCACTTGCTAAAACCTGTGTAATGCCTAAACACCGAAAAAGCGAACTAACGAATTTATACTAACATAAAGCTTGCTTGCATACAAGCCCATTCGAATAGATTGTAATTCGAGTAGATTTTTACGTAAGGCAATACGGCATAAATATACCTTAATACTGGGTCCAAGTACCGGGTTGCTACTCAACCGTTATCTTAACGACCTGCACTCTATCGTTGAATTTATCAGCGATGGCAAACACGCCGTCCTGATCGTAAGCAATGCCGGATGGTAGGTTCAGTTCGCCTTCTCTCGAGCCCTGTTTGCCAAGCGTCGCGATCTGGGCGCCTTTCGTATTGAGCACTTTTATCGTGTTATCGAAGGCGTCTATCAGGTAAAGAAGGTTTTTGTCATCCATGACGATACCGCAGGGCAGGCCGAATGTTCTGTCCGCCGCTTTAATATCCTGGGCCGGCTTACCTTTAACCCACAAGAGGTCGCCATCACGTGAAAACGCTTCGAGCCGTAAGTTTAACGTATCTGATATGAATACGCTGCCATCTTTACCGACTGTCAGGCCCGAGGGCGAATCCATATCACCCTCAGCACGCCCCTGATGGCCCCACTTTGCTAATACGTGTCCCTTGAGATCGTAGACTATGACGTGGCCGTAGGTCGAAAGATAGAGTTTTCCGTTTGCAACATACGGCTTAAACGGCACCATAACTTTAAACTCGCTTAAGTAGTGACCGCCTCTATCGTATATTACGACCTTGCTTAACGCCTTGTCGGCAACATAGAGCTTACCGTCTTTGGAGGTGGTAATGCCGACCGGCTCCATAAGTTCGCCCGGCCCGGCGCCTTTGCGGCCGATCTTGCGTAAGAACTGTCCGCCCGAGCGAAACTTAAGTACTCTTGCGCGCCCGGTATCGGCGATATAGATGTTGCCCTCATCATCAAAGCACACATCGGTCGGCCGATAGAGAAGCTCATCGTCTTTTGTGCCGTAACCGTAAATACTATAGAGGTGCGTCATGTATTTGCTTTGCACCGCGGGCATACCCGGCGGACGTGAGATGAGGTAATACAGGTAAAGCAGGATTAGCGTCATCACCATAAGTATTGCCAGCAATGTGATTAGAAAACTTCTTAAACTGATTCTCTGCATATCTCTTAAACCTACACTTATATCAAGGCTTATATATCTATACTATTGTTCGAGCCGCTTCAATGCCTTTTCGGCCTCCGGGTAACTCTGAACGTATTTTAACGCTTCACGATACTCTTTTATTGCGAGATCGCTCTTGTTGGTCTTTTCGTAGCAGCAGCCCAGGAAGTAGTGGGCATCCGCAAGCGTTGGGTTTATTTTTAGGGTTCTTTGAAAAGCTTGAACGGCCTGGCCGTATTGCTTTTGGTCCTGGTAGAGCTTGCCAAGCTGGTAGAACGCGAGTTTGTTGTTCGGATCGATCGACGTCGCCTGCCAAAAATGACTCGCGGCGATATTGGGCTCCTGTTTGCTGATATAGGCCATACCGAGTTCAAAATGCGCGTTCCATGAGCGCGGTTCTATCTCGATGGCCTTATCAAGTTGCCCGATCGCTTTGTCTACCTCCTCGATCTCAAGGTACACACCGGCGAGGCCCACATACGCCTCTGCGTCTCGGGGGTTTAGTTTCACGGCTTCCTTGTACTTAATCAGGTCTCTCTCGACGGCGGTTCTGACAACGGGCGGTTGGAAATAGACTTTTTGTACGATTAACGCTGCAACGGCAAAAACAATTACTAAAAAGAGGATAATGGAGCCAGCCAGCCAGAGGCTTATTCGCTCCTCTGTTTTGGTTTCTTGCCGCCCAGCTTGTTCGTCAACACCGGTTTTAAAAAAGTCGGATAATTCCGTATCTTCCTCATGAGTCATACAAAGCACCTTACCGAAAAGAGTATAGCAAACTCAAGGTTTTTACAAGCGGTCATACGCCGCCTTCGCTTCGCGCAATCTCGGGTTTAGTCGCAACGCCTTTTCGTACGCCTGTTTTGCCTGCGCGCGATTGCCTTTTCGCTCGTATATCCACCCGAGGTCGTAATAGGCACGGTCGCTGCCGGGCTCGATTGCGAGGGCCTGGTTCCATGCATTGATGGCGTCATCGTAATTGTTAAGATAAGCGTATGCGACACCCATGTCGATGTATGCATCGACCATTACCGGGTTCAGCGCAAGACCCCGGCGGTCGTTCTCGATTGCTTTTTTTAAATAGACGGGTTTGCCGGCACGACCTGCAACCAGGTACGAGGCGGCTGCCGTGAAGTAGGCCTGCTCGTTGATGGGGTTGATCTGCTGAGCTTGCTCGAACGCCGCTGTGCCGAGGCTTAAGTACTCCTCTTTAGCGGTCTTTTTCCCAAACCTAAAGAGCGCCTGGCCAAGCGTGGTTTTATACAGCGGCTCGGTCACATTAAGCGATGACGCCGTCTTGTATTCGCTGACTGCCTGGGAAATTTTGCCGATACTCTCAAGATCACGACCCCGGGCAAAGTGGATGTCGGCCACAAGCGGTATACTGCTGAGTACCGCGAGGTAGGTGCATGCGAGCACTATAAAGCCAATCGCCAGCGGTTTTTTCGATTCTTCCAGCCCTGTCTCAACTATCCGGCTCTGGCCCCGGGTGAAGAGCAGCCTGCTTTCTATCCCTAAGAAAATCCAAAACAGAGGGGCGATCGAAAAGTGGCTGAAGTTAAATTGCAGTTGTATCCAGTATGCGAGTAGTGCGCCGAGGAGACCGACGGCGAGCCAGCCCTCACGCATAGGTTCTGCCGCACGAAGCCTTTTTATCCCGGAACCGATGAGCAAAATAAATATCCAAAGGTAAGCGACTAGGCTTATCATGCCGTCTGTCACCGCGGTCTGCAATGCGTCGTTATGCGCTCTGTCGAGAAGGGGGTCGTCGGCGTGCTGCGTCCATCCCTGGGGTTTGTATTTGCCGAAAACATATTTAAACGTATCGGGCCCCGACCCGAGAAGAGGAGTGTCGGCCACGAGGGGAAGCGATGCATTCCACATTTGGATTCTGGTAAGCGAGCTTCCTTCGATTTTAACTATCGAGACGGCCCTGTTGGGGAGGGAATACGTCTTTCCGGTTACGCCTACGCCGACCAGGGCGATGAGTAGAATTGCCACCAACGGGATTATCTGATACTTCGACCTCTTAATAGTACTCCAGTTAAACCAGCCCACCAGGATAACCCCGGCGGCGGTTCCCAGCCACGCGGCCCTGCCGAATGTTACAAGCAGCGCGATGGTTGAAAGAAGGAGCGCAAGGTAGGGAAGGGCTCTGGGAACGGTATCCTTATCCCGCCATAAAAGGTAAGAAACTATAAGGGGGATGATAAGCGTGTAGTAAGCGCCGAGGAACATGGCGTTGCCGAATGTGGCCATGCTCCGTCCGGATTCAAATGCGTTAGGTCGCCCAAATCCGGCCGCGCAATACACTCTGGCAAATAATAAAAACGGGTTCGTCCAGAAATACTCGACGATGGCAACCGTTGAAACCAGTATCGAGGAGATAATTACCGCTAAAAACAGCGGTTTTAGCAGTTTTTTATTGGCTGCAACGTTATGTGCAACCAGGTAGAGCACAAGGTAGCACGCCAGCGTTGACAACCCTTCCCACCGGCCATATTGGCCCTGCAGGGAGGTGAGTGGACTTACCGATTGCAGACCGGAGATAAACGCAAGCGTGAAGAATGCGGCCAAGGAAAGCCGCATAGTCGATACCGCCCATGTAAACCTTCCCGTCCGAATCGAGCGCGCCAGGTAGAGCGCTATGATTGCCAGCGAAAAAAGCTTAAGAAAAGTAAGCTTCGGAAGCCCGAAGACCGGCGAAGAGAGCGGGTTGACGAGAAGCGGGTACACAACAACAAAGCCGATAATGCCGACCTCGATGATATTCAACCGCTGCTTTTCCTGAACCGCAGGGGAGCTAATGGCCTACCTCTTTCTCAAAGTATCTGGGAACTCTATTGGAAACTCTATAGCTACCGTGTCGCACCAATAAGATTGATGCTGTATTCACCCTGGTTGGATGCGTTAACCGTTGTCGCGATATCAAAGCTTTTCTTTTCGCCGGCCGGCAGGTTTTTAACCTCTACCTCTCCAACCTTTATGCCCTGGCCCCTCTTGCCGAAGCTAATCGCAAGGGTAACCGATTTCAAATTTTGTTTACTGCCGTTTGTCACCGTGCCGTAAACGCGCGAAAGGCCGTAGTTGTCCGGATAATGGCCGCCTACCTCGAGGCCGAGCATGCCTTTTATGTCGTTGAGATCTTTGCTGCCCAGCGCATTTCCTCCCCCGGCATCCGGGGATTTCACGGTGCTTTCTAAAGATGAACTGCTGCAGCCTGCTGCAAGCAGAATAAACGCCAGCAGTACTAGGCTGAGCAATAGCCTGGCAAAGCTATTCTTCATGATAAAACTTCCTCCTGTTTGATGCTGTATTACGGGCAAGAACTGCCCCTTTGATTATCCGTAGCCGTTGCCATAGCACATGGTTAAAACACATGGTTATAACAGTTGCTATAACATGCTGTTATAGCAGGCTCATATTATAGATTGTTAAGATCACCTTAAAGGTAGCAGCCTGCAAGAGTACGGTCAATAAATGCATCGTAAACGTGTCGCAAATATCTCCTCTATCTCTCTTACGGATGCTTGCTGTTTCTTGCTGCGCCCATGATGAGGGATACTTTCCAGTGGCCCCCGGCATCTTTTGCCAGACCCAGCGCCCACTCTCGTTTTACGTTAAGCGGTTGGCTTACCGGTTGGCGCGTTTTGGTATCGATGTAGTAGCTGTTATCGGTGAACTTGTAGATGGCTTCAGGAACGCCAAACTGCATACCGATGACCTTCACATCAATGGTTTTGTAAACGCGCACCCGAATCTTGCCGCCGTCAAAGTCTTTTTCATATGCGGTCTGGAACTGGCGCAGCGCCCGTCCCGTTAAACCCTCAAACGTGTCCGCCGAAAGATACGGGGTCATTACGAGGGGCAGGGCGATTACGAGCGCTAAAAGGCCGAGGTAGAGCCATCTTTCTAAACGTGCACCTACGGATAACGGTTCGATGTCATTGGTTCGCTCGCTCAAATTACTTTTTCACCAACTGTATCTAATAT
>Ga0210046_1001505_pt1 | contig 18018 bp, 16 predicted proteins | sample CryGeyCG2114_250_FD_185461 | JGI IMG/M metagenome (GOLD analysis project Ga0210046, IMG submission 185461) | Groundwater microbial communities from aquifer - Crystal Geyser CG18_big_fil_WC_8/21/14_2.50 (SPAdes) (version 2) | ecosystem: Environmental > Aquatic > Deep subsurface > Groundwater ... | reverse complement strand
CCACAGAGAACCCGGAGGAAAACCACAGAGTAAGTAGAGAAAATTTGTGTGCTTGGTGTTAACTCTGATTTTATCTGTGGTAAAAAATTAAAGTGTAACAAAAAAGCAAGAGAGCAGGAATGAGCGATGCAAAACAACTGGTAACGCAACTTTTCAAAATCAGCAATATTAACGTACCGGCTAACCGGATGCTTTTGTTCAATCAGTTTTTACAGGACGAACAGAACCAGGCCATTATAGACCAAATTATTCAAAACCAAAATCAGCTTATGGCTAAATGGCAAACAGAAGAAAGAATAGCTGAAATTTTAGAGCAGCCAATTCGCATAGCCAATGCTACCGTGGGCAAACCTTACGAAGCCAAACTTGATTTTGGAAAGTTTGGCTGGCAGGATATTATAAGTTATCAATTGGAAGGGCTGGAACCAATAGGTTTAAAGTACGATGAAAATACCGGTCTAATAACCGGCGTTCCCACGCAAAGCGGCGATATCCTTTTAATATTTAAATTCAAAATAAAGGACCAGCCCGAAGAAGCACCGGCTAATGAAAAACAGATTACGCTTATTATTAATCCCGACCCGAAAAGCTTATGGAAAATACTGGAGAGTGATAAAAACGACCCGCATTGGAAAGAAGATAATGTAACGGTATTTGCACCTTTAGGTGACCGGCATATTCTGGTTTCATCAAAAAGGGGCCGTTCGCATGCCAATATTGGTTCGTTCCGGGAAGACGACTTTGCTTTTCAGGATTTGGCAAATGGCTGGAGCCTGGTGGTAGTGGCCGACGGCGCCGGCAGCGCGAAACTTTCCCGCAAAGGTTCGGCTTTGGCCTGCGCTACAGTTGTAAATTATTTTCAGGAGGACTCTGCGGCCGAAAGCATGCGGGAGTTTGATGAATTGGTGCAACAACACGCCGGCAAAACCGGCGAAGACACGCAAAAAAAATTAAACCGCTTGGTTTATAATAACCTGGGCAAAGCGGCTTTTCAGGCGCATAAGCAACTGGAAGTTTTTGCCACCGCGGAAGGTGTTACGCTTAAGGATTTAAGCAGCACGTTAATATTTAGCTTGTTTAAGAAATACGACACGGGCTATGCGCTGCTTTCGTTTGGGGTAGGCGATTGCCCGATTGCCGTGCTGAACAAAGATATTTCGGAAGTAAATTTAATGAACTGGATTGATGTGGGCGAATTTGGCGGTGGTACCCGTTTTATTACCATGCCCGAAATTTTCCAGAGTGAGAAATTTGCGACCCGGTTTGGCTTTAAACTGCTGGAAGATTTTTCTTATTTAATCATGATGTCGGATGGTATTTACGACCCCAAGTTTGTGGTAGAAGCCAATTTGCCCAATATTACAAAATGGCAGGAATTTTTAGCCGACCTCAACGGCCAGAACGAAGACGGAACCAAAGTAGAGTTGAGTACCGAAAATAAAGATATTGAAGCGCAATTTTCGAAGTGGATGGATTTCTGGAGCCCCGGCAACCACGACGACCGCACTTTAGCCATTGTGTTTTAAGTTGTAAAAGCTATTGCCTTTAGTTAAAATCAGGTAAGAAATAAAAATAATTAATTAGTGAGTTACAGCATCATAAACAATTTTTCTAATAATCCGGGCCCGAATATAAAATCGGTACCTTCTGTTATTAATGCCGGTAAAACTTACCAGTACGTAGATAATGGTGAGCCCATGCGGGGCGGCATGAAAGATGTTTATTTTGGTCCGGATAAATCGTACGTTATAGCTTTTTACCGCGACAAACAGGATTATAATTCGCGGGAGCGGTTAAAAAAACTGGTTACGCAATATTACGATAGCTTTTTCAACCGCGAAGGCGGCGATTACTACAAAGAGCTTTATTGCTGGCCCACCGACATGGTGGAAGCGGATGGGAAAGTAGGTTTAATTGTGCCGGCTTACGACAAGAATTTCTTTTTTAGGAAAGGCTATGCTACCTCTGAAGGCATTAAAGGCAAAGAAAAGCAAGGTTTGTGGTTTGCATCGGCTAAATTCCGGAACAAACAATTTAGTTTACGGTTAGACGAAAGCGAACTGGGCAACTGGCTAAGTTATTTCCAGATTTGCGTAAAAATTGCCCGCGGCGTAAAACGCTTACATGCCGCCGGGCTGGCCCACTCCGATTTATCTTATAAAAACGTATTAATTGACCCGGTAAGCAAATCGGCTACGATTATTGATATTGATGGCCTGGTGGTGCCGGGTTTGTACCCGCCGGATGTAATTGGCACCGCCGATTTTATTGCGCCGGAAGTATTAGCCACCAAGAACCTGGACCTGAGAGACCCGAACCGCAAACACGCCAACCGCACCACCGATTTGCACGCCTTACCCGTGATGATTTACATGTACCTATTGTACCGGCATCCGCTGAAAGGTGGTAAAGTAAATTCTCTGGATACCGAACAGGACGATTTGTTATCGATGGGCGAAAAAGCTTTGTTTATCGAACATCCTACGGATACTTCCAACCGGCCGAAACTGGGCCAGGTATCAAAATGGACTTTGCCTTGGGCCGATGTAACCAAATTGCCTTACACCATTACCGGCCCTTATCTAAAAGCTTTGTTCGACCAGGCTTTTGTAACCGGCTTACACGACCCGATGCAAAGACCTAACGCCGACCAGTGGGAGCAGGCCTTACTAAAAACTACGGATTTGATGCAGCCCTGCAGCAATCCGCAATGCGACCAGAAATGGTTTGTTTTCGATAATACCACTTCGCCCAGATGCCCGTTTTGCGGCACGCCCGTAAAAGGTACCTTACCGGTTCTGGATTTATACTACGAATTTAAACCAAACGTCTGGAAACCCGAAAACCACCGCTTAATGGTGTATCATAACCAATATTTGTTTCAATGGCATGTAAACCGGAACATTATCAGAAACGAAAGACTGACCGCCGAACAAAAAATTCCGGTTGGCTACTTTACTTTTTACCAGGGCCGCTGGGTGTTCGTTAATCAAAAGCTTACTTCCCTGAAAGACTTGACCGAAGACAAAGAAATACCTGTTAATACCATGGTAGATATTACCGACGGCAAGAAATTATTGCTGAGTAAAGAAGAAGGCGGCCGGGTGGTGGTAATAACCATGGCTAATAAATAACTGATGTTACGCAACAGTTCGGGAAATATTTACTTTTGGTATTTTGAATCCAAACCTGTCATTCAGGAGGAAACTATTTCGTAGGTAACCAAATAGTTTCCTCCTGAATGAAAGCAGTGGGTTTCTCAAATCTATATTATTTAAACTTTTGCGTAACATTAGTAAATAAGTTGTTACTAGAACAGTTTACAAAGAAAATGGCTTGATTTGGTACTTTAAACTAATGATAAAAGAGTTTATATAGATACTTTGGTTATGAAGATAGAAGCGAAATATAAAACAACTACTAACATAGTTAAAGCCATGCGGGAAATCAGAGATGAAATAAATTTTGAAATTCAGGACCTGACTTTTGAAGAAGAGAGAGCCTACCTAAATCAATTGCTGGCATCAAAAGTAAATAATGAAAATAAAACACGAGTATCAGGTCAAAAGCAAGAAATAAAAAATTAATTCAATTATAAAAACTGAATAAAAATGAAACTTAAACCCGCCGGTATAATTGTAATTCTCCTGATAATAGGCGTGCTTGCCTATTTTGCCATTAGTCCCCGCTTGTCGGAGATTAGAAATGAAAATTCAGCCACCAGTTCCATTTCATTCCCCGGCAGCAATGCGGCAAACGGCAATACATCTGATGATGCTACTTCAACACCAACCACCACTACTACCAACACCGATGCCAATACCGAAACCCGGGAGTTTAATTACACCCCGGAGAAACCGGAAAACGGCACCTTGCGCGGGGTAGTGGAAGTAGGCGCTACCGGTTTTAACTCCTTCGTTATAAACATGGATAACCAAAAGCGCTGGGAAATTGTATCCAAAGATTTTGGCGAATCGCTGGCCTACGAAGGATTGGCTACCACCGAAGATATCCGGACCGGCCTGAAAAAATACCTGGCGTCTATGTTTGATAAAGGCGTGGCTAAAAACAACATGCACTTTGTTATTTCCTCCGGCGCTCAAAAAGAACCCAAAACCGCTACCATCAGCAACGAACTTAAAAAAATGGGCTACGTGGTAAATAACGTTACTGCCGAACAGGAAGGTAAATTTGGCTTTAATGCTACCGTACCGCCTGCCTTTGCCGACAATTCTTTTTTAGTAGATATTGGTTCGGGTAACACCAAAATCTCCTGGCAGGAAAATGGCACGTTACGATCAATTGAATTGCCGGGCGCAAAATACTACGAAAAGGGCACTTCCGATGAGCAAGTATACAACGAAGTAAAAGCGCAGGTAAGCAAAATTCCGGAAAACAAACGCAATGTAGGTTTCATTTTAGGCGGGGTTCCTTTTACCCTGGCCAATCAGCACCGCAAGGGCGAAGAAAGATATACCGTTTTAAAAGCACCTCAAACTTATAAGGCCGCCGATAAAAAAATGGCTTCCGGCTTAAACATTTATAAAGGCATTACGGATGCTACCGGAACAGATACTTTCGTTTTTGACTGGGATGCCAACTTTACCATTGGGTTCTTACTGGGCCTGAGAAAATAATAATTCCTTATGAGTTTTTTAAAGCAGCTATTAACGCCATTTGTAGAGTTTGAGGAGGACAAAAAAAAGCAGCCGGCCCAGGTTAACAAGCCGGCTGCCAACCCTACTCCTCCCACAACTCCAGCTAAGTCAGCAGCATCTCCGGTTAGTCCAGCCATTCCGCCGGCCGATGAAAATGCCCAGCACCCGCTGATTAACGGCAGCGCTCCGGTTGTTAACACGCCCACTCAGGTGCCTACTTATGCGCCCGGCGGTACCTTAACCGGGTCTTTGCCGGAGCACGAACAATATTTCGAAAGATTGATTGATGAAGCCAATGCCAAGAACCCGCTTTTCCAGGGCACCGATTACAAAGAATTTGTAGATAGCAAAGTAGATATCGACGACATTCAGGATGAAGCTATTAAATACCGAACGGCTTATAATATTTTAAAAAGCACCGGCCTCACCAAAGAAAAGCTCCTATCTACCGGCCAGGAATATTTAAATCTAATTGGCCGGGATTTAAATGCTTTTCAGAGTGCCCACTCCCAGCAGTATCAGAAAGAGGTAAGACAAAAAGAACAGCTCATTCAAAAGAAAGCCGAAGAATTGCAGGCGCTTACCCAGAAAATAAACGCCTTAAAAGCCGAAATCAACCAAGTAACCCAGGATATCAATATCACGAAAGACAAACTGAATACTACCAAGAATTCCTTCCTATTGGCCGGAGAAAAGAAGCAAAAAGAAATTCAAACCGAACTGCAAAAGATTGCGCAGTATTTTTAATTATTCCAAAACCACATCTAAATCCTGGCTTGTTTTTTCTGTATCAATTCGGTTGAGGCTTGCGGAATTAATGCAGTAACGCAAACGGCTGGGCTCTGGTCCGTCCGGAAAAACGTGCCCCAAATGGCTATCACAAACATTGCATTGCACCTCTATGCGCTGCATGTTATGGCTATTATCGAACAGGTATTTAATGGCACCTTTGGTAAGAGGCTGCGTAAAACTGGGCCAGCCAGATATAGCATGGTATTTTGTGCTGGCATCGAATAACAAACTGCCGCATCCCGCACACGTGTAAACTCCCGGCTCATACGTCCGGCAATAAGCATTCCGGTAAGGCGGTTCGGTTTCTTTTTGCCGCATAATCCGGTATTGGGCCGGTGTTAATTCGTTTTGCCAGGTTTCATCCGTTTTCTTCACCCGGTAGTAAGGTTCCGGATTACTGTATTGGGCATATTTCAAAACATCTATCCAGCGGAGCATTGTAAATTTATTCTGTAGAAGATTTCATTCTGAAAAACACTTAGCTGACCGGATAGGTTCAGCAGCATTTTTTAGGGTGATTAAATAACCAGAATTGCCAGCATAACAGGGGAGAAGAAGGTTATATTTTAAATAAAAAATTATTACATAACCGTATATGAAATAATCTTATTTGGGAGAAACGTAAGGTTACTCAGGCTGCGGTTTTATCATTTCGATATGGTCAATACCATCTTCATCGTAGATGGAACCAGCAGCTTCGAAGCCAAAAGTCTCGTAAAAGCCAGTAGCATAAAACTGGGCGCCAATTCGGATGGGACTTTGGCCTAATAAAGTGTAGGTCTGCTCCAAAGCGTGCTGCATTAAAATTTTACCCACGCCGGTGCCTCTGACAGTCGGGTTTGTTACTATCCGGCCAATGGAAATTTCCGGGAAAGTTACGCCTGCTGGTACCAGTCGGGCATAGGCAACCAGTTCTTCTTGTCGGTAAAGCATTAAATGGTAACAACTTTGGTCTTTGTTGTCGGCATCCTGAAAAACGCAATTTTGCTCTACTACAAATACTTCGTTGCGCAGGCGTAATATTGCGTATAATTCAAAAGAGGTTAATTGATCGAAAGGTTTGGTAATAGCGGTTAATTCCATGCGTTTTTAAAATTATTCCGGCAAATATTAAAGCTGGTGATGTCTGATTCTCTACAAAATATCCGGACCGCCAAGTATACGGCAATTGAAGCAATGGTGCAAATCGGCGATAATGCTGATTTATGGTAAAGCAAAAGGGTTTTTTACTATTGTGGTTTGGCAGAAACAAAAAAGTAAGCTTTATTACTTCAAATACTAAGTAACCTGAAATTTGTAAGTGAAGGTAAAATAAACGATAAGGAACAACAATAACCAGCGCGCCTTAAATTGACAAAAAGAACGATGAAAGTAATAGGTAATATACTCCAAATTAAAAACACCAGAAACAGTCAGCTACAGAATATCGAAGTTCACGTAGATCAGATTGCTTATACGACGCAAAAAAAAGATGGCCATTTTTTTCAGCCTTTTGAATTCATAGATACGCTGGATACGCTCTTGGTTATAACCGGAGATCTTTTAGCACGCGCGCCAAATACCGATTTTGACGAAGAAGATTTTAATTTTTACGTATTTGATAAAGCAGGCGATGTTTATAACATGAACGAAAACAAACGCCTTACCCTGACTTTGGTTTACGTGGAGGAAGAAGAGCAAACAATATTAAACTCCGGCACTTATACCGTTACTGTTCCGAACGACGAATTTGAACGCCTAAAAAAGGAGCAGAGTAAAAACAGGAAATCAAACCAAGGAAAAAATAAAAAGAAAAGTTAAGCCCCCGGAATTGGTATATATTGCTGATATGCGAAACCGGCGGAATCTCATTACTATAGCTGATATTGCTTATAGACCATTTCCCGGTAAATAATCATTCATAATCGACCGTAAGGTCTTTTAACTCTATATCATCTTCATGAGCTTATGCCGTAGTATATAAAAGTACGGCTGCATGCTCTTTGGTTAATAGAATAGCATGATCATCTGCTATTTCACCTTTTACTTTAGGCTATTTATTTTCTTTCGGTTTCATATTATTATTCATTCTTCCACTAACTGCTTTAGCCGCAATTTTGATTTACACTGGTTTATAGTTGGCTTTCCCTAAATAATTTGCCCATACTTATTATAAAGGTGCCGAGCAGCTGGTTATTTATCTGTTAACCATTATCATGACCCTGGCTACCGATTTATTAGTAGGTATTGCTGCTGGTATTAGCACCAAGCTTTTGATACACTTGGTAAATCGGAAGCAAAATTTAATGATATCGGCTTTAAGATTAAAGCTGGTGAGGCTTATCTTTGACCGTATTTTTTTATCCTGATCTATAAAATAATCTAAATGAAGAAAATATTTTTGCCTGTACTGACTTTTGCTTTGAGCTTTTCAACCCCGATTTTAGCGCAGCAAATACCCGATACTACTGCAACAACTACTATTCCGGAAACAGCTTCTGTAATTTCTGCCGGAATGCCCAAATCAGCTGCTAAACCCATATCTGAATTAAAATATAATCTTACCCCGGACGGTACCAAATACATTAAAGCTACATTTTTGAATCAGGTGTGGTTGCGGTATAACCAGAGTAACCCCGGCACCACCGTTAACGGCGACCCGCAGGATAATACCGTTGATATAGGTTTGCGCCGTACCCGGATGCAGTTGTTTGGTCAGTTGACCGACCATGTATTTTTTTATACCCAATTTGGATTGAACAACTTTAATTACTTGGCGCAAAATGCCGGTAATCGCAAACTACAAGCTTTTTTCCACGATGCATTAGGCGAGTACAAGGTATTTAAAGATAATGATAAACTGAAATTTGGGGCGGGTTTAACCATTCTAAATGGTTTAAGCCGGTTTACCCAACCCAGCGTAGGTACCATCATGACCACCGATGTGCCCGTATTTTTACAGGCAACCGTAGACCAGACCGATGAATTTGCGCGTAAGTTAAGTGTGTACGCCCGCGGCCAGCTAGGTAAGTTAGATTACCGGGTAGCGGTAACTGATCCGTTTCCAATCCAAACCAACGGGCTAACCGCGCCCGCTTTGGGACCAAATGCTAACTTTACCACCTACGGCCATACCAAACAATACCAGGGTTTCTTTATTTATAATTTCTTAGACAAAGAACCGCACACCACACCCTACATGGCCGGTACTTATTTAGGTGATAAAAAAGTTTTGAACCTGGAAAGCGGCATAATTTACCAGAAAGATGCCACCTGGTATACCCAAAACGGGGTTGATCCTAAATTTGATAATATGCGCTTGTGGTCGGTAGCGGCTTTTACCGATATGCCTTTGCAGGGGAATAAATTTGCTTTATCGGCTTACGCAGGTTACTTCAATACCGATTATGGCCATCATTACCTCCGGAATAACGGCATAATGAATCCGGCTAACGGCAGCAATGATTTAACTATTTTTAATGGCGCGGGCAATGCTTATCCGATGTTTGGCACCGGAGAATCTCTCTATACCCAGGTGGGCTTGCGTTTACCAAACGGATTATTGGGCGACCAAGGCACTTTAATGCCGTATGTCTCTTATCGCCGTTCCAGCTACGACCGCCTAAGCGATCCGATAAATATTTACGATGCCGGTATCAACTGGCTTATAAATAAACACATGTCCAAAGTATCGCTTAATTATCAATTACGCCCGGTATTCGAAACAGGTACCAACGGCAATGTAAACCATACTTCTAATGCCAGCTCGGGCTGGCTGCAATACCAAATTTATTTTTAATAGGGAAGTTAATCTGAAAAGTAAAAAGTTTGTTGTTTGTTATTCTAAAATGAAGCCGAGTTATCGGCTTCTTTTTTTGTACGGGTAAATTTGTGGAAGAAAATAATTACTAAACAGATGACGTGCGCACACATTTTAGTAGTTAATTAAACAGGAAAAGCATGAGAGTAAAATCTGATAACAAGTTAATTTAAAAGAAATGCTTTATAATATAACTCTAAATTCAGGTACCATACCGCAAATATTGCTTATCTTGTTCCCAAAGCCAATCGTAAGCCTCGAATTGGTATTTAAACTGCCGGAATTCTACACCGGTATGAGGTTCCTCTTCCAACCAGCCATTTACTCGAAATTCATTGGAGGCATAATCCTGTGAAACCCGCGCAATTTTTTTTAAACCAACTTTCTGGTATTTGTTCAGAAAAACCTTATTTGTCCAAAGTTCATTTTTCTGGTCATTGCTTGGTGAGTTATAGGTTTCCAGCAAAAGAGACTTAACCTGGTAAGCCGAGATAATTTCGACTATTTTTTTTAATACCTGCCGGTACTCTAAAGAAGATAAAGGATCTGTCCATCGCACTTGCAGTAACTTATTATGATTTTCATATTCAATTTCAACTAAGTGGTGTTGGAACAGGATCATGGGAATTGCAAATATTTTAGAATTAAATCTATACAAAAACGGCTCCAAACCACATTATATTACATGATCGTAGATATAAATATTAGATGCAGCTTTTTATAGAATAGTTCTAAGTTTTAGTTTTATTTTTTAAATAGTAAATTTTCTGAAAAAGATAAAAATTAATATACAAACAAATTTTTAGATTTATAATCAAAAAATAATGGGTAAAATTTCTACAAATGCTTATAAAAGTGAGGAATTATTCCCCAGTTAAGTAATATGTTTAACTATTTATTTGATTAATAAAGTACTATGTAAAACGGAGGCGTTTAATTGTAATCTTGTTTCAGCACATCCTAAACATGGTTTAAAATCATTTTAACCATAAGTAAATGTAAATTTAAGCGATATAAAATATAAAATATTAAGCAATATCTTGAACAATCATATATTGTATTTTTTTACTAACCTATGTACGTATAAATACTTGTGGCTAGTATTAAATACGACGTTTAAGTGTTATAATCCGGTATATCAATTTCCCTTCCCGCCGCAGCACCATAAATAATTTCTGGTCGTTTTTTGCCTGTAGTAATTCATCGATTTTTGATATGGATAAATTGCTCGCCGTCCAGGTGTTTATAAATAATATTTCGTCGCCGGGTAAAATATCGGCTTCAGCCGCGGCAGAACCCGCTTCGGTTTTGGAAACAAAATAGCGGTTGTAGCTTTCGCCGGTAGCAATAATATCTAAGCCCGACATATCGTGTTCGAAAGGTTTCCGGAACAAGGAATTTGGTTTAAGGGTAAGGCGGCTGCGCGAATAATCAATTATAACGTTAAAACGCTTTAATATTTCATTGCCCAAATTTCCGTTTCGTCCAACGTTGGTTTTAGCTGCTACGTGTTCATGGTCCGGAAAAGAAGAAAGCATATTTTTAAAAGTATATTTATTCAGCCGAAAACTATTTATGCGCCCGATATAACCATTAATGGCGCCGCTTAATCCTTTTCCCAGGTGCGTTCGATAAGCCGGCGTTGGAACTTTAATAGCCGTATTCTGGCGCTGCTCCAGCGATAAAGCGTGACTGGCGCCGGTATCTAAAATTAATTTTATAGATAACGGGGGCGTATTTTGCAGGGTAGCCAAAGCGTAGAGATAAGGCCTTTGTTCTTCTAGTTGAAACGGTACTGCCTGGCCGTACGAACGTTTGTATTTAAAAGTAGTAGATTCGTATAAAGTTAATTTATGATCAACAAAGTTAATCTGCACGACAAAACTATTGAAAAACTGGTATCCCAGAATACCCGAAATAGGCACGCCGACATAAGAAGATAAGTTAAAAACGTCTTCCGAAAGAATGGTAAGCGTCAGTTCTTCAGCCGTTATACCGGCGAGGTTTACCTTTAAATGCGGCACCATATAAGCTTTTATCTCTTCGGTGTTTTCTCCGGCGCCAATTATCCTGATTTCATTTCCTTTTGTCAGGTTCAGGCTGTCCAGCAAATTCGGGTTCGTTATCAATCCCATGCCCACCCCGGTGTCGAGCAAAAAATTAAAAGGGCCTTTATTGTTAATATATAAAGGCACCACAATAAGATTGCGGTGAAAAGAAAAGGGCAGTATGACTCGTTTGCGGGGCGAATCGAATTTAAAAAAAATTTGGCATTGCCCCGGATGAGCGAAACTTAAAAAGAAAAAAGCCAGGTAAAAACAGCAACTGCAGGTAGCAATATGCTTCCCGATCCAGGAAAAAAAAATGGCGCCCCCAGCTATCACTCTTAAAAAAATCGAAATATTTGCCCTGAATATGATCTAAGTTAAAGAATATTTCATTTAAAATAACCTAAAAAAGAGAAAATAAAAATTATCTACCTACATTAAAGAAATTGCAGAGCAGACATTTAACAAATTATAAATTTCCTGGGGAAGACTTAGCGGGTGTTTGGTCCGGGTATTTGCGCCGTGAAAGATGGGGTATTTTTGCACAGCTTTGGTTTAGAATTCCAAAGTGTATTTACACCGTCTTAGATTTTATAGGCTATTTAGCAGAAGAGATATTTTACTAATCAAATCTTGTTGCCGGATTTTTCTTCCTTTCCAGCTTTATAAAGCTAAAAGGATATTTATTCTTTTCGTCGGGTTGATGATCTTCGCGCCATACTTCCTGCCATTGGTTTTCGTCGTACGTAGGATAGAATACATTCCCCTCTAACTCCGCCTGAATAAGGGTAAGATACATGGTGTCGATGAGCGGAAAGGCTGCTTTTAAGATTTCGGCCCCGCCAATAATAAATATAGCTTCGTCCAGTTCTTGGGCGGCTTTAATGCCGGCCGCTAATGAATTTACGACAATAGCATCGGGTACATTATAATCGGGTTGCCGGGTAATAATAATGGAAGTGCGCTGAGGTAGCGGTTTGCCGATGGATTCGAACGTTTTGCGGCCCATTAGAATAGGATGGTGCAGGGTAGTGGCTTTAAAAAACTTGAGATCGGCGGGCAAATGCCAGGGCAACTGGTTATCTTTACCAATTACCCGGTTGGCCGACATAGCGAAAATAGAGGCGATCATTTAAGCGTTGTAAGTAATAAGTTATAAGTATTAAGTTTTGCTTTTAGGATGCAGGTAATGGTTAGAAGGTACTTGGTTCAGTTAAATTTTTAGCAAATAATTGATTTTAAATTTTATCCTTATTGCACAACTGCTGTTATGCAAAAATTAAAGATAAAAAGTTTAAGTAACTCGACGCTGTCATTCAGAAGGAAACTATTTTACCAGCAGCCAAATAGCTTCTTCCTGAATGACAGCGTTAGGCTCAGCAGGTTAATTAATGAAAGTTTATTAATTTCCAGGTAATATTCATTACTTACTACGCGCTACTTCATAAAGCGGTAGCCTCTTAAAAACTCCTCTACGGGCATACGTTTTTTTCCTTCTAACTGAATATCCTGCAAGTTTAAAGTGCCATTGGCGGTGATAACATGTAAATACGATTTGCCATCGGACTGGAAAGTGCCCGGTGCCGCCGGAGTATTGATATTTACAACATCGGCTTTGTAAATCTTTAGAACTTTACCTTCCAGCATGGTCCAGGCCGTAGGGTAGGGCGATAAGCCCCGGATCAGGTTACGAATTTGTACGGCAGGCTTTTCCCAGTTTATCTGGCAGGTTTCTTTAAAAATTTTGGGGGCTTCTTTTAGCTCTCCGGTTATGGGTTGGGGCTGGGTGGTAATGATATCGGCCGCAATGGCTTTTACCGTAGTCAGGGCCAAGTTAGCGCCCATGTATTTGAGCTTTTCGTACATGGTGCCAAAATCGTCGGCCTCCGTTATGGCTGTTTTATCCTGCAGAATAATATCACCGGTATCTATCTGGTGGCGCAGAAAAAAAGAAGTTACGCCGGTTTCGGTTTCGCCGTTTATGATGGCCCAGTTAATAGGTGCAGCTCCCCGGTATTGCGGCAACAAAGACCCGTGAATATTAAAAGTACCTAGCTCCGGCATGTTCCAAACTACTTCGGGCAACATCCGGAAAGCCACAATAATCTGGAGATTGGCCTGGTAGCTGCGCAATTCTTCTAAAAAGTCCGGGGCTTTTAAATTGGTAGGTTGCAATACCGGAATTTTCTGTGTTACGGCGTATTCTTTTACCGGTGATTGGGTTACTTTTAATCCGCGACCGGCCGGCTTATCCGGAGCTGTAATTACTGCTACTACCGGAAAGTTATTATCTATTAAAATCTGCAAAGTAGGAACGGCAAAATCGGGCGTTCCCATAAATATAATCCGTAAGTCTTTCGGCATGAGTTTATTCAAAATCAGGATAAAGTAAGTACTGCTTGCGCATTTTTTTGTAAGCCTGCAAAGCTGGAGCCCAGGAAGCCCGGATCTGCTCTTCGGATTTTCCTGCTATAATCTGTTCTTTCAAGGCGGGCGTGCCTGCTAAAGTCGTAAATAAATTGGTAAAAAACTTATCTTTATCAGTGGAGTTGCGGTAAAAGTCCAGGATATACTGCACCGTAAATTTACCCTGTACATTGGCGGGCGTTAATTTATAACCATAACAAACCTGGTTTAAGTGCGGCGGATTGGTGGCGCCCGGCTTAGATTTAGGCGTAAATGAATAATTCTTTTTCGTGTAAAACGGACTGCCCAGCACCTGAAACGGCATTTCGGTTCCGCGGCCTACGCTTACATTGGTTCCCTCAAACAAACAAATAGAAGGATATAGCTGCACCGCCAGATCGTTGGGCAAATTAGGTGAAGGCTTTACCGGCAAAGAATAGCGGCTTTTATGGGTGTAATGTTGCACCGGAATTATTTTTAGGTTACAGGTAAGCTGTTCTCTCAGCCATTTTTCGCCATTTATCATTTGCGCCAGTTCACCCACCGTTAGGCCGTGTACAATCGGAATGGGGTGCATGCCCACAAAAGATTGGTGTTCGGCGTCTCTAACCGGGCCATCTACGTAATAGCCATTAGGATTGGGACGGTCCAGAACTAATAATTGTTTATTGTTTTCGGCGCAGGCCTCCATAACATAATGCATGGTGCTGATGTAAGTATAAAAACGGGTGCCAACGTCTTGGATATCAAAAATGACGGCATCTATATCTTTTAATTGTTCGGCCGCAGGTTTTTTGTTTTTACCGTACAAGGAAAAAATAGGTAAACCGGTTTGCGCATCTTTAGCATTGCTGATATGCGCTCCGGCATCTGCTTCGCCGCGGAATCCGTGTTCGGGTGCGTAAATCAATTTAATGTTTACGCCCAGGGCCAGGAGTGAATCGACAAGATGCTTTTTACCAATCACGGAAGTTTGATTTACAACCAGGGCTACCCGTTTATCTTTTAGCAAAGGTAAATACCGAGTGGTTTGCTGCGCGCCGGTAATAATTTCGGCATTTTTATTTACCGGTTCGGCCGTAGTTTGTGACTCAAACGAGGTTTGACCGCGGCTTTCCCCGGTACTTTCAGTACATTGTTTCAAACCTAAGAGAGCAGAAAAAAACAGCAATAATAAATGTTGCATAAAGTTTAATTTAGAAAAAGGAATTCAGGCGGCTATCTTTGTTTTAAATCCGTTTAGTAACACGTGAACATATCCAGGTTTATCTCCAACAGAATTTCCGATACCGGCACGCAGTCTTTTACTGCCTCGGTTACAAAAATAGCAATTATTAGCATAGCCATTGGCTTAGCCATCATGATTGTTTCTTTCGCTATCCTGGAAGGCTTCCGGAACCAGATACAAACCAAAATATTTTCTTTTGCCGCCCATTTACAGGTAAAGAAATACGACACCAACAATTCTTTTGAAGGCGAACCCATTAGTACCCGCCTGGTAGAGTCGGATTTAAAAGACATTCCGGACATCAAAAACATGCAGCCTTATTCTTTTAAAACCGCCATCGCCAAATCTGGTGATGAGGTGTTGGGATTGATTTTAAAAGGCGTAGACCGGAACTATGATATGAGACCTATGCGGGAAAACCTGGTGGCGGGTAAAACCATCACTTTCACCGATACGGCTGCATCCAACGATATTATGGTGAGTCAGCAGATTGCGGACAAACTGAAATTAAACATTGGCGATAAAGCTACCTTTTATTTTATTCAGAACCCGCCGCGGGCCCGGCGCTTTACCGTTGCCGGTATTTACAAAACCGGCTTAGAAGAGTTCGATCAGGCTTACGTTATCGGCGATATGCAGCACATCCGGGATTTAAATAAGTGGGCCGATACTTTGTCGGGCGGCTACGAAATCGTACTGAAAGACTTTACCAAAATTGATACCGTAGCGAATGTAATTTTCGACAAGATGCACTACGATTTGCAACTGCAAAAAATTACGGATCAATACGCCCAGTTATTTGATTGGATGAAGCTACTGAAAAAGAACGTGATTATTTTCCTGGTGCTTATTATTTTTGTAGCCACTTTTAACATGGTTTCTACGGTATTTATCATGATTCTGGAGCGGACCAATATGATTGGTTTATTGAAGGCTTTGGGTGGTACCGACCGGCAAATTCGTTCTATCTTTTTCTTCCGCGGCTTAAACCTAGCTTTAAAAGGTATATTCTGGGGCAATGTTATAGCTTTAAGCTTTTGTTTTATCCAGGACCGCTTTAAACTTATCCCTTTAGATCCGGAAAATTATTACATGGATACGGTACCGATTAACTGGGATTTCCCGGTTTTCCTCCTTTTAAATATCATTACTTTGGTACTCACCTTGCTTTCTATTTTAATTCCCACCTTTATGATTACCCGTATCCGGCCGGTAAATGCCATCAAGTTTGATTAAAAAGTAAGTGCTTAGAACTTTATTTAATTGATAATCTGACCTATAAAACCAGATGCAAACTTATAGAAATAGCTGAATAGTATAAGAGCATTAATTGCTGGTTAATGTATAATTCATATTTTGGTAGTGGTTTAAAATGTATGATGGATAAATCCTTTAAAAGCAGCTTTAGCATCTTACAGGACGGCTTTCTAATTGAAACGTGCTTAAAAGGCCAGTAAAGCGACTCAAACTATTATCATCATGAGAATCCGATGAATAAAATATTGCCTTATACCTATTGATAATCAGTGGCTTAATCCCATCATACATTTTAAACCACAGCCCATATTTTAATTCTCTATTTGCTGCATCAATCATCACGTTCTTTTTGGGATAAAGTACCACTTGTCAGCTTTGATTTGCGTAAAAGAGCATTTAGCCTTTTTTACGTATGCCAAATAGTAGTACCATTCAGAAAAAGTTATTTATCCATTTTTTATTTAGTCTTTATTTCTGGTTTGCCGCTGGTGGCATTGCTGCTCAAGCCCAACTCCGGCCCGCTGAAGAATTAAAAGAATTATTCGAAGCAGTCCAGTTAAAACCCGTATTTCCCGATTCCAAACTTTTCCCGGATTGCATTGCCCTCTATCCGCCGGAAACTATACTACAGCAATACCGGACTGAAAAAAATAAACCAGGTTTCGATTTAAAAACCTTTGTATTACAGCATTTTAAATTACCCCCGGAAACTAATGTTGTTTTTAAATCTGATACCAGTCAAACTGTATCGGCGCACATAAACCTGTTATGGCCCGTACTTACCCGCGAACCTCGGGCCGAAATTAGCTCCTTAATACCTTTGCCGCACCGCTACATTGTGCCGGGCGGCCGGTTTAGAGAAATATATTATTGGGACAGTTATTTTACCATGCTGGGTTTGCAGGTAAGTAACAGAACTGATCTGATTCAGGACATGGTCGATAATTTTACTTATCTTATCGATACCATCGGCCATATTCCTAATGGTAACCGCAGTTATTACGTGAGCCGGTCGCAACCGCCTTTTTACGTGATGATGTTACAGATACTGGCCGAAGAAAAAGGACCGGACATTCTGAAAAAATATGCCCCGGCTTTACGCAAAGAATATGCTTTCTGGATGGATGGTGCTACCACTTTAAGTGCAACTAAGCCGGCCCACCGGCGGGTAGTAAGGTTGCCCGACGGCGACTTCCTAAACCGGTATTGGGACGATCAACCAACGCCCCGACCGGAAGCTTACAAAGAAGATGTGCTGCTGGCTCAGGAATCGGGTAGGAAACCGGAAGAAGTTTACCGGCACGTGAAAGCAGCCGCCGAATCGGGTTGGGATTTTAGTACCCGTTGGTTTGCCGACGGCAAATCTTTAACAACCATTCATACCACTGATATTATTCCGGTTGATTTAAACGCTTTGCTTTACCAGGTAGAGCTTACTTTAGCCCAAATGGCCCAATTAGAGGGAGATTCAAAGCAACAGAAAGAATTTTTAAATAAAGCGGCTGATAGAAAGAAAGCTCTTTTGAAATACTGCTGGGATAAAAAAGAAAAGTTTTTTATGGATTATGATTTTTTAGTTGGAAAAACAACCGGTATTTATTCTTTAGCCGCCGTTTATCCTTTGTATTTCGGATTAGCTAAAAAGCAGCAGGCCGCGGCAGTAGCCAGACGGATAGAAACCGATTTTCTAAAACCCGGCGGCTTGGTAACTACGTTGCAGCACAGCAATCAGCAATGGGATGCCCCTAACGGATGGGCGCCGCTCCAATGGTTAAGTATTCAGGGTTTAAGCCGGTATCAACACAAAAAATTAGCTAACCAAATAGCGCA
>Ga0210046_1001488_pt1 | contig 18166 bp, 22 predicted proteins | sample CryGeyCG2114_250_FD_185461 | JGI IMG/M metagenome (GOLD analysis project Ga0210046, IMG submission 185461) | Groundwater microbial communities from aquifer - Crystal Geyser CG18_big_fil_WC_8/21/14_2.50 (SPAdes) (version 2) | ecosystem: Environmental > Aquatic > Deep subsurface > Groundwater ... | reverse complement strand
GTCTATGCTCATAATATCATTTAGATAGGAGAATATTATGAATATCAAAGTTCTTGGACCAGGATGCATGAATTGCAAAACTTTAGAAGCAAGAACTCGGGATGCTTTAAATAAATTAAATATTGAAGCAACCATTGAAAAAGTTATTGATTATTCGGAAATATTGTCCTTTGGTTTGGTTCGCACACCGGGACTTATAATTGATAACAAAATAGTTGTGCAAGGAAGCGTTCCAACTGTTGAGCAGCTTCAGAATTTAATAAAACAACAAATAATTTAGATATAGTGAGAATTTAATAATGAACTGGAAAGAACAATATAAATCATTTTTATGGATTCTCGGATTTTTTGTATTTGCATACTTAATGCCGATTGAAACAGAAAAATTTAAAGGCGCTGTAATAGATGCTTTTGCATTGGCAAAGTGGTACGCACAGGAACATGTTTTGCTTTGCCTTGTCCCAGCATTTTTTATTGCGGGAGTTATAGCTGTATTTGTAAGTCAAGCAGCAGTAGTAAAATACTTTGGTGGAAAAGCTAAAAAGTGGGTTGCGTATTTAGTTGCTTCTGTTTCGGGGACTATACTTGCTGTTTGCTCATGCACAGTGCTTCCTTTATTCTCAAGCATTCACAAAAGAGGCGCTGGATTAGGTCCCGCAATTGCATTTCTTTATTCCGGACCGGCGATAAATATTTTAGCAATTATTTTAACAGCGAGAATACTTGGTTTTGAACTTGGAATAGCCAGGGTGATTGGAGCGGTATCATTCAGTGTGATCATCGGTCTAATAATGTCTTTTATTTATCGCAAGGAAGAGAAAGAAAGAACTGAAGCACAGCTTGCAATGCCCGATGTTGAAGAAGTTCGACCGATCTGGCAGACAGCATTTCACTTTTTTTTCCTTGTTGCTATTCTTGTTTTTGTTAATTGGGGTAAGCCGGATACAACCGAAGGTTTCTGGTATGAAGTTTTTGCAAATAAATGGTTTATAACTTCTTTATTCGGAATAGGATTTGCGATTTCGATGGCTTACATAATAAAAGTAAAAAAACTTTTTGTTCTGCTTGGAACAATTGCAGTTATTATATCTTCAATTATTTTTTATGAAAATCCAACCATCACTTTTGTAGTAGCCGTTGTAGCAACTACACTCGCTCTCACCTTTTCAAAAGATGAACCAAACCAATGGCTTGGCGAAACATGGGGATTTACAAAACAAATTATGCCGCTGCTTGGTGCGGGAGTTTTAGTCGCCGGATTTTTGCTCGGTTCAAATAACGGCAATGGTGGAATCATTCCAAATGAATGGATAGCAAAACTTGTTGGAGGCAATTCGTTATTCTCAAATTTCTTTGCATCAATAACCGGTGCGTTTATGTATTTTGCAACCTTGACTGAGATCCCGATTCTCCAGGGATTAATAAACAGCGGAATGGGAAAAGGTCCGGCGCTTGCGTTACTTCTTGCCGGTCCCGCTTTATCATTACCAAATATGCTCGTGATTCGAACTGTGATTGGGACGCAAAAAACTGTTGTGTATGTAACGCTTGTTGTTGTAATGGCAACTATATCCGGTCTTATTTATGGAGCAATATTCTAATCTGAAACTTATGAAGTCAAAATTATATTTAATTGCTTTTTCATTTCTAATCTGCTCATTCAATGTTCCCGGACAACTTTATGAATCAATCGAAAAAGAAGCTGCTAATGTTCTGTTGTCTAAAAATAATCCAGAAGAAAAAATTGATTTGGGAGAACTAAAAACAATTCTTTTCTCTGATATTTATAAAACTGATTTTGAGAAAACTTATAATTTATCGTTAAAAGATTTAGACAGCTTAAAAAATCATCTCACTTTACTTGAAACTGAATCAGAAAGTATTTCTGTTGATTCTGCCTTATTTCTTTTCAATCAATGGTATTTGCAGTTGAGCAATACTTTTTATGATTACTGCATGCAGAAATTCTTTTCATCACCTAAAACAAAAATAATTCTATTCAGCACTTCGATGTCTTGTTACTGCACGCTTGAGATGTGCAAAAACCAAACGATAGATATTCTGAAATTCGTTAAAGAAAATAATGATGAATATGATTATTGGATTATTGATTCTTATGAACACAACGAACTTCAAATCAAATATGAAACTTTATTTTCGCCTTCAGTGCTAGTGCTGGATGAGAATAATGAAATAATCATTAAGATAGAATATGAAAATGATATGATTGATAAGTTAGCAGTATTCTTAAATGGTAAAAACAGAATTAAAGGTTAAAGACTATAATGAATCTGATTAAAATATATTTTCTTACTTGTGTATTAGCACTTTTACTGCTAACCAATTTTACTTATGCCCAAACAAAAGAATATGGTTTATCTGATCTTGTTAACATTGCCTTTCAAAATAACCCGCAATTAAGAGCAAATGATAAAAACATTGAAGCAAGCTTAAAACAAATTGATTATCTCAATAAAAATTATCTGCCTCAAATATTTTTTGATTTGAATTTTTCGCGGTGGGATTGGGTAATGCCGAACAAACAAAAATATCTTGGAAATTCTTTGTATGATTTTTATTCCGCTTTCAGAATCAACCAGTTAATTTATGATTGGGAGAAAAATTCATTGCAAAAAGATTACACTGATAAATCAACTGATCTTGAAAGAAATTTTGGAAGAAAGTTAAAGCAGGCAATTTCATTTTCCATCGCCAAAAATTATCTTGAATTGTTAAGGGCTAAGCGAACTGTTCAAATTCAGGAAGAAGCGATTCTACAATTAAGGGAACATCTTAAAAATGCAGAAGCACTTTACAGCATCGGCAAAGTTTCTAATCTTGATGTAATAAAAGCTCAAGTTCAAATCGAGGTCGCTCTTGATGAATTGGCGAAATCAAAAAATCAACTTGACGTACAAAAAAATAATCTTAACACTCTTTGTGGAAGCACACTTGGATCAACTTTTGATATTACCGATAGTATTGATGAGTGGTGGGTAAATAATTCGACTAAAGATTTTCGTTTTGATGAGTTGCAATCTCAACTTGTTTCTTTACATCCAGACCTGGAAAACATTAAAACACAAAAGGAATTGAGACAAAAAGAGATTCAGATTTTCAAGAATGAATATTATCCTTCGTTTTATGCTTTCGGAATTGCGAATGTTGAGGATGGCAAAATTCCAATGGGCAATTTTAACTGGAATGTCGGCGTTACGGTTTCCTATTCGCTTCCATTCTTTAAGGGATCAAACTTTTTAGTTAAAGCGGAACAGAGTGAAATTAGAATATCCGCTTTGAATGAAACCGAAAATGCACTGATTCAACAGCTTGAGAATAATATTAAAAATAATTTATTGAAACTTGAAGATATAAAAAGTCGTTTAAGCGGCAGTGAAAAGATAATTAAACTTGCTGAAGAAAGCCTGATAACTGCTTCGATGAAATACAACATCGGAAAAGGAAACAGCATTGATGTGCTTGATGCGGAAACGATTTTAACTACCGCTAAACTTAATTACAATCAAATCATTATTGATTACTTAAGTTTGATTGCAGAAGTAAACTATAACATTGGAAGTGATGAAATACTATTGAAATAGTGATCGTCATTGCGAGTCCCGATTTTATCGGGGCGAAGCAATCTCTTATGTAAAAGATTGCTTCGCTCGAAGACTCACTCGCAATGACAATCAGCGCGTCATTGCGAGGGACGATAGTTCCGAAGCAATCTATTGAATGTGTGAGATGATGACTCGCTCGCAATGACAGAAGAAATAATAAATATAACGGAATAAATTTTATGAAAACAAAAATATTAATATCAATCTTATCAATTATGGTTTCGTTTATCGGCTGTTCTACAGAAGAAAAAACCGATAAGCCAAAACCAAAAGCACCGCTTGTAAAAGTTGAAGAAATAAAACTGACAAGTATTTCATCATCTATAAAACTAATCGGCACGGTTGAAGCAAAAATTATTGCAAATATACTTTCGCCCGCTGATGGCTATATTGAAAAGCTGAATGTATCTGAAAACAATTATGTTAGAAAAGAAATACAGCTTGCTGTTATTAGTTCACAAGAGAGAACCTCGCTGATTTCACAAACAAAAAGTAAAGTTGCTGAATTAAAATCGCAGCTTGATAAAACTGCTCAAGGAACTTCCGAATATTCTGATCTTACCAAACAACTTGAGCAAGCACAAAAAGAATTAGAATACGCTGCGAAATTATTTCTCGGTATTCCGGTTATATCTCCTTTAAGTGGAACAGTTACACAAAAGTTTGTAGAGGCTGGAAGCGCAGTTTCTGCAAGGCAAAATCTTTTTACGATTGTTAACTTCAACTCGCTTATCATCAAAACTTCTGTTTCGGAAGATTTATTTTCAAAAATAAAACTTGGCAATAGACTCAAAGTAAAATTCAATGCCTTCCCGGAAAAAGAATTTATTGCAACAGTAACTTTAAAGTATCAGCAGATTGATCCAGCTACAAGAAATTTTCCGGTTGAATTGAAACTGATCAATGGCACAAAAGAAATTACACCGGGAATGATGGCTGAGCTTGAACTAATAACAGATAAAAAAGATAACGCATTAACCGTTCCAAACGATATTTTCATTGTCAATCAAAAAGATGAAAAGATAGTTTACATAGTTAAAGATACAACAGCACAGCAGCGAATTGTATTAACCGGAATATCAAATGAAAAGTTTACCGAAGTAACATCCGGATTGAAAGAAGGAGAAAAAATTGTCGTGATGGGACAGGAGCTTTTGAAAGATGGAATAAAGGTGATGGTTCAAAAGCAAACGAAAAAAGGAGAGAACAAAAAGTGAAACTTTCAACTTCATCAATCCCACGAGGCGGGATTTCGTCTCACTCAATAAGAAGACCAGCTACTGTTATCATTTTAATGATTGCAATTGTTGTGGTGGGTGTTCTTGCTTACACTCAGCTTGCAACAAATCTTTTGCCGGATATAACCTATCCAATGGTTAAAGTATATGTAACTTGGCGCGGCGCTACTCCAGAAGAAATTGAAGATAACATTGCGACCATCATCGAAAGAAAAGTTGCGACTGTGGATGACCTTGATTATATGGAATCACAATGCACCGAAGGTTTATATGCACTTCAAGTAAATTTCACTTACAATGCTGATCGAGATGTAGCATTTCAAGATGTTCTTTCAAAACTGGGGCAGGTGAGAAAAAATTTACCGCGTGATGCTGAAGAGCCGCTTGTGTTCAAAGCTGATCCTTCACAATTGCCCGTAATGGATATGCTCATTACTTCTGACCAAATGGATTTGACTAAACTTAGAACATATGTTGAGAATGAACTTCAAGATCATTTTACAGCAATTGAAGGAACTGCCGGAACAGAAATTACCGGTGGATTGAAAAGAGAAATTCGAGTTCATATTGATCCGATTCAACTTCAAGGCTACGGCTTATCGGTTGATAAGGTTGCACAGCGATTGAAAGATGAAAATCTTGAATTGCTCGGTGGTAGAGTTACTTCAGAAAGACGAGACTACATTGTAAGAACTGTTGGCGAATTTTCTAATGTTAACGAAATTGGTAATTTGATTATCGCTAAAGGCAAGAATGAGGGAATTGTTTTACTCAAAGATATTGCTGATGTAAAAGATGCTTTTGCAGTTCAAAGAGTAAAAAATAAATTGGATCAAGTTGAGGGAGTAAAGCTTTCTGTCTTTAAGCAGACGGGCGCAAACACAATTGAAGTATCGGACAAAGTTGCAAGCAAACTTGAAGATCTTAAAAGTATTATTCCTCCGTCAATTAAACTTGATATAATTTACGATCAGGCGGAATACATTCGTTCTGCTGTTTCTGGTGTCCGTGATGCCGCGTTAATTGCTGCTTTTCTGGTTATTTTAATTACTGCGTTCTTTTTAACCGGCTGGAAAAGAGTTTTAATTGTTTCACTAACACTTCCGGTTACGCTGCTTGGGACATTATTCTTTATGCAGCTTTTAAATTTTTCAATTAACATTTTTACTCTCGGCGGTTTAGTTGTTGCTATAACAGTCTTGCTTGATAACTGCATAGTTGTTCTTGAAAATATTACTCGAATTCAGGAAGAAGAACCGGAAGAAAAATATCCCGTACAAAAAGGAGCAGAGCAAGTAAGCGGGGCTGTAATTACAGCAACATTAACTTTCATCGCATTGTTTCTTCCCTTTCTGTTGGTATCGGGATTCGTTTCGCTACTGTTTAGTGAGTTGATAATCACTGTTGCAATTACTATTTCATTATCGCTTGTTGTTGCTTTAACTCTAACTCCAACTTTAACTTCTCTTTTATTCCAAGAAGGAAAACCGATTGAAGTAAAAGTAGGACTCATTTCACGACTCGCATATAAATTCATCCAACTTATTATTAAGCCTTATCAGCCGTTACTTAAATGGTCATTAAAACTAAGATGGATTGTTGTTCTGATTACGCTTGGATTATTTTTTGTTGGAATGTTTTTCTTGAATGAAATCGGTTCAGAGTTTCTTCCAAAAGCAGATGATGGATTGATAACAATTAAAATCAAAATGCCAACCGGCTCTTCGATGGAGCAGACACATAAAGTGATTTTACAAATCGAAGACTTTGTAAAACAGCAGCCGTATATTGAAAAATATTCATCTTTATCCGGCGGAAAAATATGGGGGCTTGTAACTTATGAAATTGCAAACGAGGGCGAAGTAAATATTCAACTTGTCGATCCTACAAAAAGAACGAAGACAACAGATGAATATGTTGAATGGCTTACACCGCTTATTCAGTCCCGCAATGGCGGGATAAAATACCCGGGTTTGAAGATGAAAACTTTTCACACAAAGCTGAAAGGAATTAAACAAACCGGTGAGTTTGATATTGAAGTAGAAGTAATTGCCCCAAGAAGCGAACCAATTGAAAATATTTATGAAAATGCATCACGTGTTTCCGGTTTACTGAAAAAAGTTGAAGGACTAACAGGTGTTGACATATCTATTGATATTACAAAACCGGAATACCAAATATTTGTTGATAGAACCAAAGCGATTGATCAAGGATTAAGTGTAAATCAAGTTGCGTCAACAATAAAATCAAGTATTGATGGAAATGTTGCAACACAGTTTAAAGAAGGCGGTTATTACTATCCTATTCGTATTGTAGTTGATGAGACAGATATTAAAAGTATAAGCGATGTAGAAAATCTTTCTATTTATCCAAGCAACGGAAGCAAAATAAGATTAAATACAATCGCAAAAGTTGAACAGCGATCCGGTCCTTTGCAAATAGATAGAAAAGACCAGAACAGAGTTATTAAAGCTACGGCTAATGTTTCGGGTAAAACAGTTGGTGAAGCAACGGCAGAAATTCAAAAGTTATTAAGCACATTTTCTTTGCCGGCTGGATACAAAATAAATTTTGGCGGACAGTCGCAGATGCTAAGTGAAAATTTTAATACGATGATCATCATTCTTTTGATTGCAATGTTTTTTGCGTATGTAGTGCTTGTAATAAACTTTGAAGATTTCATAAAGCCGTTTATAATTCTAATTCGTGTTCCTCTTTCTCTTATCGGAGTTTCGTTAGCTCTTTATCTAACAAACCAACCGATTGGCGTAACTGTAATGATTGGATTTATCATTCTTGCGGGAATTGAAATTAATCAAGGTGTTATTCTAATTACTTTTATTGATGATTTGAGAAAAGTGGAACATCCCGGCTCTAGCGGGAAAGGATTAGATTTAGTTGATGCAATTCAGAAAGCAGCGGTTGCTCGTCTTCGTCCAATTTTAATGACGGACATTGTTGGCATAGTAGGTTTGCTTCCTCTTGCGTTAAGCATTGGCGAAGGAACGGAATTGCTCAAGCCGATGGCAATTGCAGTAATCGGTGGATTGATATTTGGTTTGCTGCTGGTATTTCTGTTTCTGCCGGCGCTGTATTACATATTTGAAAAAAGAAAAGAAAAACTATTAACAATTAAATAAGGATTACACATTATGAAAACTAAAAAATATTTATCGTTATTATTTATGATGCTATTTAGCAGTTTATCTTTTGCACAAACCAATTCATTCGAAAAGGACGCTGCGCCTTGGCATAAAAAAGCTGTAATGACTTGCGGTATGCTGCGGGATATGAGTACATTCGATCAGCAAAAAATGTTGAATAACTTGGATGAACTTTCAGCCGAATTAATAACTTTGCAAGAAAAATATTCTGATAACGCACCAGATGAATATGCAAATGATCCTTTATGGAAAACATATTTTGAAGATCTTGCAGATAATATTTTAATTGTAAAAGAAAGAGTTGAGAAAAAGCAATACAGATTAGTTTCAAATTACTGCGGAAATTTCTGCCGCATATTTGGCAGGATGCACAAAAACAACGGCACAACCGATTTAACAGATGTTATGTTTTCATTGCGTGCCGAAATTAGAATGACGATGGATATGTTCAATGCAAAGAACATTAAAGGCACAAAAGAAAGTTTACCAATGGTTAAAAACTTACTCAACAAAGTTGATATGAAAGCAAAAGCATTTAACAATAAAAATTACGATGAAGCTTATGCACCATTAAAATCATTAGTTGAAAAATGGATTAAAGCAGTTGAAAAAGATGAATCAAATTCGATAATGGAAAATTTCAATTCGTTTATGAATGAATTTCCAAAAGCATATAGAATAACATTATAAAACCGGAGAAGAAATGACTCAAAAACAAATTGGAATTGTAGCTTGTTCCGGAGCCTCGAATACCGGTTCATATTCAGATTTAGTTGCACGTAAATTAATGAAAGACGGTGCAGCCAAAATGTTATGTTTGGCAAGGTTTTCTGTGGATGAAAAGTTTGCTGAAAAATCAAAGGAAGAATATTCAAAAATAATTATTCTTGATGGATGTCCGATAAATTGTGCTGAGTTGACATTAAAGAATAGAGGGATTGATAATTATCTTCATATTAATACAACTGACTTTGATATTGTAAAAGGTAAAACTCCGGTAACTGAAGAAAAAATAAACGAAATCGTGGACTTTATAAAAAATCAAAACTAAAAAGGATTATAATGAGCAATAATAAAAGAGAAATGAAAGTACTAATAACCGGAGAAAGTGAAAATCCAACAAGGATGAATATCAAGGCAGGCAAGTTTAATTTAATAATCGACGAACCAAAAGGAATGGGAGGAACTGACGAAGGTCCTTCACCGATTCAAGTTTTATTAATGTCTCTTGCCGGTTGTTTAAATGTAACGGGACACGAAATTGCTCGCCAAAAAGGATTGAAGCTGAACAATATAAAAGTAAAGATTGAAGGTGTAATGAACCCTTGTACTTTTCTTGGCTGTTCTTTTGAAGAGCGTGCCGGTTTTCAAAATATTGTTGTAACTGTTAATGCAGATATGCCCGGTGCATCTGACGAAGAAAAAGAAGCCTGGCTTAAGGAAACAGAAACCCGCTGCCCGGTTACAGATAATATTAAAGCCGACACAACAATTACCGTAGTGAGAGAATAAAAAAATAGGAAAAAGAAATTATGAAATGGTTAACAAATCTTGAACAAGCAAAAGAAGAAGCATTAAAAACAAAAAAAGTAATTCTACTTCAGTTTGAAATGGATGGCTGTGGTGGCTGCAAAAAGATGAATGCAACTACATACAAAGATCAGAAAGTCATTGATGAGATGAATGAATTGTTCGTACTTCTTAAACTTGATTTGATAAAAGACAGAGAATCAAGAAAAATGCTTGGTGCTTATTGGACACCATCATTTTACTTTCTCGATCAAAATGGAAGTTCGTATTATCATTTTAATGGTTATTTACCGGCTGATGAATTTAGAGCAATGTTAAGGTTAGGAATTGCTGAAACAATAATGCCTAAGGGAAGATATGTTGATATTATAAATATCATTGGTAAAGATGTTGATGAGTTGACTAATACATCTTTATACACAAAACTTTTAGTTGCAATGGAAACTGCTCGTTACATCAAAATAAAAGATAATTCACAATTAAAAAAAACATTAAAAGAAATACAGAATACGCATCCTAAATCAACTGAAGCTACAATGTATTTCTGGGATGAATAGTTAGTTGTATTTCATTTCTGTGATAAAAACTTTATAATAAGCAAAAAGAATTCTTGACAGGAATGGTTTATTGTATTATATTAGTAAGTGAGTGTTTACTTAGTTATTTAAAGGTTTAATATGGCAACAGAAAGATTAGATACAGAGACAAGACAGGGACAAATTAAAAAAGCTGTACTTGAAATTATTTCTTCTGAAGGAATTGGAAAGCTTTCAACCAGAAATCTGGCTTCTAAAATCGGCGTAACTGAAGGAGCTTTATTCCGTCATTTTTCATCCAAAAAAGAAATTATGCTTGCTATTCTTAATGATGTTAAGAACGAACTTGTTGCAGCACAGGAAAAGATAACTTATTCTTCCACTATTGGTGCAGACAAAAAATTATTTGAATTTCTTTGTATACACATTAAATACCTTATAGAAAATAAGGGCGTAACTATACTTTTATTTTCTGAAGCTGCTCATATGAATGATTTACATCTTAAGAAAGGCTTACGTGATATTCTTCTTACTCAAAAAGAATATATAAGCAGAATAATTAATCAAGGAATGAGTGAGGGAATTTGGGATAAATCTTTAAATGTTGAAAATGTTGCCACACTTTATATGGGAATTCCAATTTCATTGAACATTGAAATGATATTAGAGCCTGGTATAGTTAAGCAAGAAAAATTTTGCGAAAGAATGATTGGTCTATTAAAAAGAGCATTAGAAAATAAATAAAAAAATTTTATTAGTATATGTAAGTAAACGATTACCTTATTAAAGGAGATAAAATGGAAAACACAAATATCAATATTGCCGCAGTAACAGATGATGGAGTAACTATTAGTCAGCACTTTGGCAGAGCAAAATTTTACGAAGTGCTGTTTGTTAAAAACGGTAAAGTTGTTAAAAGAGAACGACGTGAAAAACTTGGTCATAATAATTTTGCGCAGGAAGAACATCATCATCAATCTGGCGAACAGCACGGCTTTGATGAATCTTCTCATAACAAACATATTAATATGGCAGAAGCAATTAAAGACTGCAAAATTTTACTTGCGCGCGGAATGGGAAACGGGGCTTATCAAAGTATGCTTCAATTAAATATTAAACCCGTTGTAACGGATATAAAAAATATTGATGAAGCTATTCAAGCTGTCATCAATGGTTCAATAATAGATCACACAGAAAAATTACATTAACTAAAAGGAGAAATAAAATGTTTCAATTACCAGAATGGACTTTTGAATTTCACGGACATCGCTGCCCTTTTATGCCAATCGGTTTTAGAATGGGAACTTTGGCAATGGTAAAATTAGGCGTTAAAAAAAGTTTAGATCATCAAATGCACGTATTTTCTGAAATGGGTGTTGGTCACCCGCAGGGATGTATGCAGGATGGAATCATGTCTGCAACAGGCGCAACATTCGGCAAAGGGATGATTGAAAGGTTGAACTATGGAAAAGTTGCTGCAATCTTTTGGTATCCGGGTAAAAAAGATGCATTGAGAATTGTTCTGAAAAATGAATTTCAAGATAAACTTGCACCACACGAATTTTTCAAATACCGCAAGCAAGGAATTGAGCCATCGGAAATTCCGGAAGAAGTTAGAAAAGACATTATTGATATTGTCCTCAACGCAACCAATGAGGAACTTTTTAATGTAACGGTGCTTGAGAATTTTAAATACACTCCGGTTAAAGGTTCTTTCAATAAAGCAAAATGCGAAGTATGCGGCGAATATGTTTTTGAAAGATACTTACGTGTGAAAGATGGAAAGAAAGTTTGTATCCCTTGTTCCGAAAGAACAGATGAAGAAGTAATTATTCATTTACCAAATATTGGATAGAACTCGTAGTCATTGCGAAGTGGGTCCGGCTTTGCGGGACGACTGATGCAATCCTAACAATTTCAAAGATTGCTTCACTCGAAGACTCGTTCGCAATGACAGTCATTTGGTCATTGCGAGGAACGAAGCAATCTCAGAAGTGAATCAGATTGCTTCACTCGAAGACTCGTTCGCAATGACAGTCATTTGGTCATTGCGAGGAACGAAGCAATCTCAGAAGTGAATCAGATTGCTTCACTCGAAGACTCGTTCGCAATGACAGAAAAAAGAAAATAAAAATATGTTATACCTAATAGTATCAGTTTTAATATTTATAGTATCATTCGTTTTTGCGATGCTTGGTTTAGGCGGCGGAATGGTTTACGTGCCGATTCTTAAATGGGCAGGCTTTCCGATGAAAGAAGTTGCTATTCCGCTTGGACTTTTACTGAACGGATTAAACACAATGCTTGCCCTTATTCCGTTTTCAAGAAAAAAGTTAGTTGATTGGAAAGGCGGACTTGCAATGGCAATCGCCGCTTTAATATTCTCCCCTATCGGAGCTTATACTTCTCAGTTCATCCCAGAAAAACCACTGATGATATTATTTGCAATTGCAGTTGTAGTAGCTGCAGTCAGAACTCTGTGGGCTTCAAATCAAAAAGAGCCGGAAGAAGTTATGCCATTAAAGAAAAGATCAATTATCGGATCTGGTGTTGGTGCATTTGCAGGATTTGCCGGAGGTTTGCTCGGTATTGGCGGCGGTTTTATAATTGCGCCGGTATTAATGTGGATGGGATATAAAACTAAAGTGGCTGCCGCAACAACAGCTTTTGTTGTTACATTTTCATCTTTCAGCGGATATTTAGGGCACGCAGCCGAAGGTGAAATGAATTGGACTCTAACAATCTTAGTTGTTATTGCTGTAATAATTGCATCGCAGCTTGGGGCAATGTTTATGTCCGGTAAAGCAAAACCAAAAATGGTAAAACAGGTTTATGCGATAGTGCTTTTGGGAATTGCAGTTAAAATGATTTGGGGTGTGATGTGAGAAAAATCTCTTTGCAAGTCATTGCGGAGAACGAAGCAATCTATACAAATAAATCAGATTGCTTCACTCGAGGACTCGTTCGCAATAACAGAAAAATTTTGACTCTAATCATATTTATGATTTTTAGTCTATCACTGTTTGCACAAAATGCAGAACCGAAGCTGCACGGGTATATTCAATCTCGCTTTAGCAGTGATTTTGAAAATACAAATGATTTTATGATTCGCAGAGCTAAACTGTGGGTTGACGGAAACGTGCCGAATATTGATAATGTTACTTATAAAGTACAAATGGTATATCGCTCTTTCAAAGATGAATCGTTAATGCTGCAAGATGCATTTGCTGATGTGAAGATTAATGATTCCGGCTTTTTAAGAGTCGGAAGATTTGTCCCAAATTTTATGTTGCAAAGAATGCAGCCGGATTATGAGATTTCTGACATTGAAAGAGCTGGAGTAATAAGCGGATTTATTCACAGCAGCAAATCGATGGCAAGACAAATCGGAGTTCAATTTACATATCAAACTGAAAATTCCCCTCTTAATTTCAGCTTTGGAATATTTAATGCTAACCTTGAATCTTCGAGAAAAAATAATGACATGAATTTGCTTTACACTTCGCACACACAATTTTCACTTGTAGAAAAAGAGGATTACTTCTTTCAAGTCGGTTTTTCGTTGGCATACAGATATGCAAATGCCCTCAGTATGAGCAATATTTTCGCGGAGAATGAATTACTAACCGGTAACGATTTACGTTACGGATTTGAGTACCAGTTTGAATTCAACAAATTTGGAATGCAAGCAGAATTTCTAAAAGCAAAAATCGCCGGGCATAAACCATGGGGATATTATATCGGTTCTGATTTTACAATCTCAGAACATTTTCAGGCTACCGCAGGAATAGAAAAGTTTAGTGATATAAACAATTTAACAAACGATAACGAATGGTACAGTGTCGGTTTAATTTACTACTTCTCGGAAAGGAATAAATTAATGACAGATTTTAAAACTCAGTTTAATGTCGATAGTAATATCAACATCGCTGAGATACAGTATCAGATATTTTTTAATTAATAAATACTTTCATAAACAATAGGAAAAGTAAAATGTTGAACGAAGAAAAATCCCGCACAACGGGAATAAATCCACAAGAATGGTTAGAGTTAGGACAAAAATTTCACGGACATAAATGCCCGGCAATGCCAATGGGCTTAAGAGTAGGCGCAGCAGCAATGAACAAACTCGGTGTTGATAGAGCAAAAGATGGTCAAATAGTTGCGTTCGTTGATCTTGGCGAAGATCACTGTGCAACATGCTATGCGGACGGTTTACAAGTAATAATGGGAACAACATTCGGCAAAGGCAACATCAAAAAAACACACAAAGGCAAATGGGCTGTAACGGTAGTTAACAGAGCGACTGGTAAAGCAGTACGTGTCACTCCAAAAGCTGAAGCAATGCTTGCAAATAAAGCAACAAACTTTTTTACTGATTATAGAGAAAAAGGAATTCCAGCAAGTAAAGTTCCGGACGAAGTTGTTGAACCTTTAGTAAAAAAAGTTATGTCTGCGCCAGAAGAAATGTTAATAAATGTTTCTGATATATTTGATTACCAACTTGAACCAAAGAAAGACAGCTTTAACGGTTTCGTCTGTGAAGAATGCGGCGAGATGACAGTTGAAGGTTACGGAAGAATAAAAGACGGCAAGCACGTTTGTATTGACTGTGCTGCGAAATAATATCTCATTAAGACGGCATCTGGAAATGATGCCGTCTATTTTAAAGGAAAATAATCACAATGTCACACAATCATTCACATAATAGCGGTAATGAAACGTCAGAGAAAAATCTGTTCATAACGATGGCTCTGAACTTTTTAATAACAATTGCTGAAATTATCGGTGGTTTTATTTCAGGAAGCTTGTCGCTTATTTCAGATGCTCTTCACAATTTCAGCGACGGCATTGCAATAATCATAACTTATGTTGCAATGCGATTGAGCAAAAAGCCGAAAACTTTCAAATATACTTTTGGACTTAAACGGGCTGAGATTATTGCAGCAATCATCAACGCAAGCACACTTATTATTATTAGTTTCTTTCTGATTAAAGAAGCAATTGAGAGATTTTCTAATCCAACTCCAATTACAGGAAGCCTAATGTTAATAGTTGCTTCGTTGGGATTAGTAGCCAATGTTGTGGGAACTTTACTTCTCAAAAAAGGTTCTGAAGGAAACTTAAATATCCGAGCAGCTTATTTCCATTTATTGAGCGATGCCGTTTCTTCTCTTGCTGTTATTATCGGTGCGGTGTTTATCATTTTTTATAAAATTTATTGGATTGACCCGCTACTAACAATTCTAATTTCTCTTTACATCTTAAAAGAGACTTATGAAATAGTAAAAGAATCGCTTGAGATAGTTATGATGTCATCGCCGGAAGGGATTGATTTGAATAAAATAAAAACAATTATTGAAAATATTTCTGGAGTAAAAAATATTCATCACGTTCATATCTGGAAAATGAACGATAACGACACTCACTTTGAAGCACATATAGAAGTTGAAGACATGACAATCAGTAAAACATCAGAGATCCAACATCAAATAGAAATTAATCTTCACAATGCATTTGAAATAAATCATACAACTTTACAATTTGAATGTAACCAATGTCAAACCAAGAGTATCATATAAATCAGTTTTATTATAAATTTATTCTTTATATATTTCGGTAAGTAACGAAATATATATTATGCATGACCCAACAAATATTTTCAAGACACTCTCAGATAAAAATCGGCTTAGAATTCTTAAAATGCTCCAATCAAAACCACTTTGCGGCTGTGAAATTTCAAGTATTTTAAATTTAGCTGCATCTACAGTATCTCAGCATGTAGGTTTGCTTAAAGATAGTGGCTTTATTATCGAGTATAAAGATGGCAGATGGACTAATTATTCCATCAATCATAATTCTGATGATAAACGAGTAATTGCTATTTTGACTTCGCTTGATTTTTGGATTGGGGATTTGGAACAAGTTGATTCGGATAAAGATAAGCTTAAAACTATTGACAGATTTTCTATAGCAGATAGATAGCAAATCAGAATCATTTCGATAACTACCGAAACAAAACTAATATAATAAAAGGATATAATATGAATAAAAAAAACCCAATGGAATTATTAAAACAATTTGCACCTGAGTTTGCTCAAAATCAAATGGAAGAAAAAACTCTCATCTTTGAGAATGAGAAATACCAAAAAGTACCAAATAAGTATAAAATACTAATTGGCATTGGAGTTGCCGCATCTTTGGGCAGCGATACCTGTACTCAGATGTGGACTAATATGGCAAAGCAAAATGATATTACAAACGAAGAGATTGTCGAGGCTATGCAGGTTGCCCGTTATATGAAGCAGGCAACAGTTAATGATACAATTGCAAATTCATTAAGAGTATTAAAAGGAGAATAATAAATGTTATCAGTAAAAATTCTTGGTCCAGGATGCTCTAAATGCCGGACCCTTGAAGCTAAGGTGAAAGATATAGTTGCAAAAAATAATATTGATGCCAGTATCAGTAAGGTTGAAGACATTAACGAGATGATGAGCTATGGTATAATGATGACACCAGCACTGGTCATAAATGAACAGGTAAAAAGTTTCGGCATTGTTCCTAAAGATGATCAAATTCTAAAATGGTTGAATGGAGGTTAAGATGAAAAATTTACTATCAATTCTAATACTTATGATATTTGTCTTTGTTCAGGGCTGTGACGCTCAATCAAAAGATAATAAAACATATACGGCAAACACGACAAAAACCAAAGTAACATTTATTGAGCTTGGTTCAGTCAACTGCATTCCGTGCAAGATGATGCAGCCAGTAATGAAAAAGATTGAAAAGAAATACGCTGATCAGGTTAAAGTAGTATTTTATGATGTATGGACTCAGGAACAACAAAAGTATGCTCAGGAATACAAAATTAAATTAATACCCACACAGGTTTTCCTTGATGAAAACGGGAAAGAATTCCATCGTCACGAAGGATTTTATCCCGAAACGGAGATAGATAAAATTTTGCAGGTTAAAGGACTTAAAAGTAAAGAATAATCAAAAGTGTCATTGCGAGTTACCAAAAAAGGCATTGCTTTTATTTTTCAAAAGAATGACTTTATCGTCATTGTCCGTTAGCTAACGGATCTTCGAGTAAAGCAATCTCAGTTCTAAAAGTGAGTCTGCTTCGTTCCTCGCAGTGATCCCGCAAGCGGGATAGGATGTCATTACTAGGGACAGCAGTTCAGAAGTATTCTACCAAAGTTGAACAACAGATTGCTTTACTAGAAGACTCCTTAGCTCTGACGGAACAAATAATTAAAAATAAATAATAAGTAGTAACTAAATTATGATTGAACAAATTTTTACAGCCCTAAGCACAGCACTTTATGATAACTTTTGGATTGCACTTCTAGCATCTTTAGGGTGGGGAGTTTTATCTATACTTTTATCTCCTTGTCATCTTTCAAGCATACCACTTGTTGTTGGATATATTACAGCACAAGGTAAAATTTCTTTGAAGAGAACTTTTTATATCTCATTAATTTTCGCAGTTGGAATTCTAATTACAATTGCAGCAATTGGCATTATAACCGCTTCACTTGGAAGGTTGATGGGTGATGTTGGCAGTTTAGGGAATTATTTGGTTGCAGTTATCTTTTTTGTTGTAGGGCTTTATCTTCTTGACATAATAAAATTGGATTGGAATACTTCCGCGTTACGACGGACAAAATCAAAAGGGCTGCTTGCCGCATTGATTTTAGGACTTCTTTTCGGGATTGCACTCGGTCCCTGTACATTTGCTTATATGGCTCCGGTACTCGGAATTGTATTTCAAACTGCGCAAACAAGTTTTGCTTCTGCATCAATGCTTCTACTAGCATTTGGTATTGGGCATTGTTCAGTAATTGTTGGTGCGGGAACTTTATCCAAAAAAGTTCAGCAATACTTAAATTGGTCTGAAGAATCAAAAACTATTTTATGGATAAAAAGAGTTTGCGGAGTTTTAGTAATTTTGGGCGGAGTTTATTTAATCTTAACGGTAGCATAAAAAATGGAAGAGCAAAAGACAGATACTATCTTGAATTCACTGGCTGAAGGAGTAATTACTGTTGATAGGGAATTTAAGA